>JABAOD010010296.1_pt2 | contig 14982 bp, 16 predicted proteins | sample 7062151 | NCBI WGS metagenome assembly JABAOD01 (sample SAMN14538626, study PRJNA623070) | marine sediment metagenome | biome: marine biome [ENVO:00000428]; feature: marine pelagic biome [ENVO:01000023]; material: deep marine sediment [ENVO:00002113] | place: India: Gulf of Khambhat ... | reverse complement strand
CGTTCTCGGGCCCGGCAGTCAGCCCCACGTAGTCCTGCTGCGGCACGTCGACGGCCACGATGCGCTGGTCGATCCCGGCGAGATCGATGCGCACCGGCTGCGGAGTCGCCCTCGGCTCCTCTTTCTCTTCTTCTTCCTCCTCCGTCGCCTCTTCCTCAGCCTTCTCCTCGTCACTCTCGGGTAGCAGCGGGGACGGCTCGTCGGCCCCAAGCACGGCGAGATAGATCCCGCGCCTCACGGGTCGATCATAGGATGTCATGTCGAGCCAGCCCACACTGAGGGCATAGTTGGTCGAGGCCAGGAAATAGAGGTATTTCCCGCCTTTGTCCCACGTAGGCGCGACCGCGTCGGACATGCCATCGGTAAGCTGGTGTGTCTCGCCGGTCGCGACCGAGTGCAGCATCACGGCGTGGTACTGGTTATCCAGGCGCTTCGCGTAGGCGATCCACTTCGAGTCGGGCGACCAGACCGGATCCATGGTCCGCTGCGGATGCGCGTAACCGTCGGTGTCCACGCGCTTGACCGCGCCACTCGCCACGTCCGCATACCACAGGTTCAAATCTGCGTCGGTGAAGGCCAGGTATTTCGAGTCGGGCGACCATTGCGGCGTGTAGAAGAACGTCGGATTCGCCAGCGTGATCGCGCGCGGAGCCTGGAGTCCGTCCTGCGTCCCGATCATCAGTTGGTACTCACCGCCAACGTCCGAGAACCAGGCGATGTGCTGGCCATCTGGGGCCCACGCCGGCGCGCGATCGGCCACACCCGGGCTGTTCGTCAGATTCCGGTGATCCCCCTTCTCACCCGGCACGGTCACGATCTCACCACGCGCCTCGAACACCGCCCGCGCTCCGGTCGGAGACAGAGCCGGCTGGCGTGCCGACTCACCCACCTGTGCCCAGTGTGGCCTCGTCCATGGGAAATCGCCGCGTACCTGGACCGCGACCGGCGTGACCGCGTGCGTGGCCGGATCGAGCAGGTGCAGACGGCCCGCCTGCTCGAAAACGAGCACATCCGGCCCGGCATCTAGGGACTTGATGTCGTGCTCCACGAAGTGCGTGAGTTGTTCGAGGGTGCCGGACCCGGTGTCGTAGCCGTAGAGGTTCACGACCCAATCGCGGTCCGACAGGAAGTACACCTTGTCGTCCAGCCACGCCGGATGTCCGTCGTTGCTGTCTTGCCACGGAAGCATCTGGACGTGGTAGCCGTTCAGGTCCATGATTGCAATCGGTTGGGTCTGCCCTCCGCGGTAGTTGCGCCACTGGTTGTTCGGCGGGGGCAGCTGTTGGTACGCGAAACGGCGACCGTCCGGGGAGTGCTCGCCCGCATAAGCCCGTGGCAGCGGCATTGGCGTCGGCATCCCGCCGTCCAATCCCACCGTCCACAGCTTCGGATACGGCACCGGGGCGCCGGTCCGGCCCGAGGCAAAGACGACGCGGCGACCGTCACGCGTCCATCCGCGTACTTGGTCGCCGCCCGGATGCCACGTCAAGCGACGGGGCTCCCCACCCTCGGCAGGCACCACGTACACGTCGGTGTTGCCGTCGTACTGACCGGTAAACGCGATCAGCCGACCATCTGGTGAGAAATGGGGATCGGACTCGATCCCGGGGAAGCTGGTGAGGCGCTGCGCATCGCCCCCCGCGCGTGAGACGATCCAGAGGTCGTTGGCGTAGGCGAAGGCGATTTGGCTTTGGCTCACGGTGGGCTCGCGTAACAATAGCGTCTGTTCTTGCGCCTGAACCGGCATCGCGGGGCCCATGATCGTGATGAGCAATACGGTGGTAGACAGCGAACGCAACATCGAGCCTCCTTGGGACGAGCGACACCCTTGGGGTGATGGTGAACGCAGTGCGCGTCGAGAAGTTACGCCCGGATCGGGCATCCGCCACCGTGGCGGTTCCACAATGCGACCGTCCGAGTGTTTTCCGGGCGGGCCGCAGGTGCGAGATTCCGCAAGAGCCGCCTGACCGCCATACAGGCTGTGTGCCCGTTCTCCCGGCCAGTCCGCCGGGATCGGTGGCGGCAGCCCCACAACCGCGAGTCATCCGATGACCGACCCACGACTGCGCGAAATCCTCGCGATGCTCGACCCGAAGCCGGGCGTGCGCCTATGGCACGGCGGTGCCTCGCCGCTCGGCAGTCTGCGCGGGGTGCCGCCCGAGCAAGCCCGTTGGAAACCAACACCGGACCGGCACAGCATCTGGGAATTCGCGCTCCACATCGCGTACTGGGATTATGCCGTGCGCCGCGTGCTCCAGGATGGACCGATCGGCGGCTTCCCGCGCTCGCCAGCCAACTGGCCCGCCGTTCCGGCACGCGCGGACGCCGGGGCGTGGGCGACGGACCGCGCCCTGCTGCGGACGGAACAGCAGAAGCTGATCGCGGCGGTGCGCGCGTTCGACCCGGCTCGGCTCGACGAGGTGGCACCGGGCAAGAAGGCGTACCGTTTTGCCGACCTCCTGCACGGCATCGTCATGCACGACACCTACCATGCCGGGCAGATCCAGCTCATGAAGCGGCTGTACCGGGCTCGGGGAAAGCGGGGCCGATGAGCACCGGCGCCACAGGCTACGAGTACCACCACCTCGGCATCCCCACGACGGTAGAGCGGGAGGGAGAGACGTACCTTGCCGCCTACAAGATGTACGTATCCGGGTACGAGTCGAGCGCCTTCGGGATCGAGTGGATGCGGTTCGAGCCTGACTCTCCATTGCCGATGCTGGTGCAGACCGTGCCACATGTGGCGTTCCGCGTGGACGATCTCGAGGCGGCACTCGAAGGGAGAGAAATCCTCATCGCACCCAACTCGCCGTCTCCAGGAGTGCGCGTCGCGTTCATCGTGGAGAACGGAGCGCCCGTGGAGTTCATCGAGGAGCACGCGTAGTCAAACCGCCGCGCCTGCTCCGACGGCACGTTGGGCCTTTTCGAACAGGAGAAGCGTACCATGGACATGCCCACACCGTCCGCCGGACACCGGCGGCTACCGCGGCGCGCGCTGGCATTCGCGTCGTGAAGCGGCGCGCCTCTTTCGAGGCCACCGGGCTGAGGGTCCAGTTCCGAACGGCCATCCATCTGCCCGCGGGCGGCGCCTTGGCACGCTCCGTCGAGCGCGTATCGCCGGCGCGCTGGCCGTGGCGCGGCTTTCTATTGGCGGCGGGCGAAGTCCCGCGAGCAGACCCCGCTGCCGGGTGACAGGTGGGCCCGCACAACGGCAGCTACATCACGTCACACACCAGACGGCCGGTGATATCGATCGTCTTGCCAGCGTCGGACGTGAGCCCTTTCGCGTTGAAGGTGACAGCCACGCGCGGCAGGCCCATCTGTCCGCGACCGCCGTCTTCGATACCGACGGTGCCCTCTCCCTTGAGCCGGTCGTCGACGCGGTAGTCGTTGAGGGCCGCGATCGAGTCCGGGGCCGCTACCATGAACGTGGCGGCGTGCTCACCGGGGCTGCGGTCGGCTGTCTCGATCGACACGTTCCAGGTCCCCAGCGTATGGACCAGGAATGCTTCGTCCGTGTCCGAGCACATGACCACGTCCTCCTCGCGGTTCTCGACGCTCACGTCACCCGTGACCGCGTATTCGATCCAGGCCTGTGCCTGAGCCGGCGTCGCGGTGAGTAGAGCGACGAGCACCGGCGCGATGAGAACGAACGTCGTTCGCTGCATGATCTCCTCCGAATCGCCTCGCATCGAGTTTCCACGTGACTCGGACGGGCGCAACGCCCCTCCGGGAAACGCACTGCCACGATCAACTGGCTCCAGCGCTAGCTTCGTCACCGCGTCATCCTTCCGCGTTCAGCATGGTCGCCTGGGCTTCAGCGATCAGAGGCTGGTGGGCAGGGACCGGCAGATCGTATCGGCGTAGGAAGGTTCGATACTGGTCCCGCGCTAACGCCGCCTGCTGTTCCCCCCACGCGACTCGCGCTCGCTCCAGGGTTGCGAGCGCGGCCAGGACGCGCCTCGCGGGCCGGTAGCCGTCGAGTGCCCACGCGGCATCGAACCATCGTAGCAAACTTTCCGCCTCCACACCATTGCCCTCCTCAGCAAGCCATCGGGCTGCCGCGAGCCGACTCACCGCGGTCACGTACGGATGCGCATCGTACCCGGGCACCAGGAGATCGGCAGACTCCCAGTTCAGGGTGGCCAGCGTCCGAGTTGCGCGGCCGCGCGCCCCGGAGAGTTCCGCCTCGAATGCACTGCACGGACTCTACGATTACGCCCTGAGGCCCGGAGCTGCGAGGCCAGTCGGCGATAGCGGGACCTTCCTGACCGTGTGGCGCCGGCAGGCTGACGGAGATTGGCTGATCACACATAACATCTGGACCTCCGCCCGGCTGTCGGCGGCGCGGGTTCCTCTGCCACCTTAGAGGTCAATCCCTTCGAGACGTGGGGACGGCCCCTCCGCGTGATGTGCCATGAGGGGCGCCCCCCGTCTCGGCCAGTCTGGCCGGGCAACAACGGAAGCTTCATACTTGATTTCCTGATCTTCGGATCTCCCGTGAATCGCGGCAACGTACGCCTAGTCGATGCAGAGGTCCGAGGGAACTCCGCGCAAACTGAAACGATGACGCCACAGAGACGCTCCTTGCTCCTTCGATGGCTTCGGGCCATATGGTCCTTCGCCACCCGGCTGCTCCTCGCTTTGCTGGGTCTCATGCTCCTCACCCTGGGCCTGGCATTCGCCCGCGACTTCATCGGGGCTCGACCGACCCATGTCATCGGGTGGGGAATAGCCGTCGGCGCCCTCGCGGCCGCGGTGATAGGTGCGGCGTCCATCGTCGCCGCCGCCACCGGACGGATGCCGCGCTGGCTGCGGCGGGTACTCGAGGTCGTGGAGGAGGCCCTCCCAGGAGGCGACGGGCGCGATACGGACGGCACGGGTGGGGGTGGGTTCAGTGGCGGCGGCGCCTCGGGTAGGTTCTGAGGTGATCACCCCGGCCAACTGTGAGCGTGGGCAGGTACGATGAGACCAACCGTGCTCCGATCAACGCTTCTCAACACAGCGACCGTCGCGGGTATGTGCTGCGGCGTAGCATTGCCGTCCGCGATGCTCGCGCAGCAGCCCGTATCGTTCCCGACCGAGGACGGTGGCCTCATCCACGCCGACGTGTACGGGACCGGCACCCACGGCGTCGTGCTGGCACACGGAGGACGGTTCGACAAGGAGAGTTGGGCGGACCAGGCGCGCGCGCTTGCAGCGGCCGGGTTGCGCGTCGTGGCCATCGATTTCCGGGGCTACGGTGAGTCGGGTGGGCCAGGTCAGGAGGACCTCTACACGGCACCCCTGTACCTGGACGTGCTGGCCGCGGTGAGTTACCTGCGGCAGACGGGAGCGAACCGCGTCTCCGTCGTCGGTGGCAGCAAGGGCGGGAGCGCTGCCGCCGACGCGGTCGCCGCCGCCCTGCCCAACCAGATCGAGCGCCTGGTATTGCTCGGCAGCGACGGTGGCGCCACCCCCGAAAACCTCGTGGGGCGCAAGCTGTTCATCGTCGCCCGCAACGACACGACCGCGAGCGGTGTACCGCGCCTGGTCCGGATCCGCCAGCACTATGATCAGGCGCCACGACCCAAGGAACTGGTGGTCCTGGACGGCGCCGCCCACGCCCAGTTCCTCTTTCAGACCGAGGGGAGCGAGCGGGTGATGCGCCACATCATCCGTTTCCTGACCGCACCCTGACCCATCCCGTCCGAGGCCACCGGTCGCGGCCGGTACCGGGAACTCGGCGCGGGCTCGGTGCCTTTCATTACCATGCCACGGTACATCCAGCACCCAAACCCTGTCCCGAGCGAATCGCCACCATGCCAACCATCGTCATCGTCTCCGCCACCAGTCGCCCGGACAACTACACCGCCAGGGCGCTGGCTGTAGTGAAGGACGAGCTGTCGCGGCGCGGGGCCTCAGCGACGGTGTTCGATGCGCGTGAGCTGTCGCTCGCCTTCCCGGGTCACCCGTCGACCAAAGACGCCAAAAGGCTCCAATCGGCGATCGCGGAGGCCGCCGGTGTCGTGATCGGGACGCCGGAGTATCACGGCGGGTTCTCGGCGATGGCCAAGCTCATCATCGAGAACCTCGGGTTTCCCTCCGCGCTGTCCGGCAAGCCGGTGGCCCTGGTCGGGGTCGCGGCCGGCCGCATCGGGGCCATCAAGTCGCTCGAGCAGCTGCGCGGTGTATGTTCCCATGTCGGCGCCATCGTGCTGCCGGGTGCCGTCTCGGTGGCGGGGGTGCGGCGAGCGTTCGACGACGAGGGCCGCTGCACCGACAAGGGTGTCGAGGACGCGCTCCGTGGAAGCGCGGGATCGCTGCTCGAGTTCATCGAGAACTACATCTGTCCCAAGTACGCCCTCGAAGCGATGGTCCGGGGCGAGGGGAATCCCTGGACGTCGACGATTTGACTCCGGGAAATCGGCAAAGGATTTCAAACGGCGCCGCGGCGCCGCATTCACACCCAAGGAGGATGCACATGGCAGGGAAGAAGATCATCGCGGTGGTCGGAGCAACCGGCGCACAGGGAGGTGGACTGGTACGGGCCATCATGGCGGACAGAGGCGGGGACTTCACGGCGCGGGCGCTGACGCGCGATCCCAAGTCCGACAGCGCAAAGGCGCTTGCGAAGCTGGGGGCCGAAGTCGTCAAGGCCGACGTCGACGACGTAGCCAGCCTCAAGAAGGCGTTCGCCGGTGCCCACGGCGCGTTTTGCGTCACGTTCTTCTGGGCACACTTCTCACCGGAGAAGGAAGTCGCCCACGCGCGCAACATGGCCGAAGCGGCCAAGGCTGCGGGCGTCAAGCACGTGATCTGGTCCACGCTGGAAGACACGCGCAAGTGGGTTCCGCTCAGCGATTCGCGCATGCCGACGTTGCAGGAGAAGTACAAGGTTCCCCACTTCGACGGCAAAGGCGAGGCCGATCAGATCTTCACGGATCTCGGCGTCCCGACAACCTTCCTGCTCACGTCCTTCTACTGGGACAACATGATCTACTTCGGCTTGGGCCCCAAGAAGGGACCGGACGGGTCCATCGCGCTCACCATGCCGATGGGCGACAAGAAGCTCCCGGGCATCGCCGCCGAAGACATCGGCAAGTGTGCGTACGGCATCTTCAAAAAGGGCCGGGAGTACATCGGCAAGACCGTGGGCATTGCGGGTCAGCACTTGACCGGAGCGCAAATGGCCGCGTCGCTCACCAAGGCCCTTGGCAAGAACGTCCGCTACAACGACGTCGATCCCGAGGTCTATCGCGGCTTCGGTTTCCCGGGTGCCGACGACCTCGGCAACATGTTTCAGTTCAAGCGGGATTTCGAAAAGGACTTCTGCGCTGCCCGCGATTTGGCCTTTGCGCGATCGCTGAATCCGGCGCTCCAGACGTTCGACCAGTGGCTCGCGAACCACGGGAGCCAAATTCCACTGGAGTAGCCGACTGACCTGGTGCGGAGTCGAGGGTCACGGCCCTCGACTCCTGCCCGGGTCGCAGTGACGCGCCGCTGGGACCAGCCTTCACCGATGTTTGATGAACGTCCCCTCGCGCAGCTCCTCCCACGCGGTGCGCAGCTCGTCCTTGGTGTTCATCACGATCGGCCCGTACCAGGCAACCGGCTCTTCGATCGGCTTGCCGGAGACCAGCAGGAAGCGGATCCCTTCCTCGCCGGCCTCGACGGTCACCTCGTCGCCGCGGTCGAACAGGACCAGGGAGCGGTTGCCGGTCTGCTCGCGCACCAGCACCTCATCCGGCCCGCCCTGCTCCGTCAGCACACCGAACGGGGCCGAGGCGTCGTGGAAGCTCCCCGAGCCTTCGAACACGTAGGCAAATGCGTGGCGTGACGTTTCGACCGGCAACGTCTTCCGCGTGAGCGGCGGGATCCACACGTCCAGGTACCGCGGGTCGGCGGCGATGCCGTCCACCGGACCGGTCTTCCCCCAGAACGTGCCGCACACCACCCGCACCCGCGTGCCGTCGTCATCGACGATCTCGGGAATGTCGCGCGACGAGACGTCCTGGTAGCGCGGGGCGGTCATCTTGAGCGACGACGGCAGGTTGGCCCACAGCTGGAAGCCGTGCATCTGCCCCTGCGGATCGCCCTTGGGCATCTCCTGATGCAGGATCCCGCTCCCCGCCGTCATCCACTGCACGTCACCGGCGCCCAGCGTGCCGCTGTTGCCGAGGCTGTCGCCGTGCTCCACGGTGCCGGCGAGCACGTAGGTGATGGTCTCGATGCCGCGGTGCGGATGCCACGGGAAGCCGGCGAGGTAGTCCTCCGGCCGCTCGTTGCGGAAGTCGTCGAGCAGCAGGAACGGATCGAACTCGCCCGTCTCCCCGAATCCGAACGCGCGGCGCAGCTTGACACCGGCGCCCTCGATGGTGGGGGTGGCTTCGATGATGCGTTTGACCGGTCGGATCGACATGACGGCTCCATCGACAAGTGCTCGGTACCCGGAAGAGAACACCGCCCGCCGTGCTCGGGTTCCACCCTTCGTGACAGTTCGGTCCAGGGAAAGGCTGGCGCTCCGGCCGACGAAGGGAAATGATTGTGACGTGCCTGGCTGGAGAACAGCCCATGCGACCCGATCTCTATCGAATGTTCTACCCCCTGGACCGGCCCCAGCAGAACGAGTGGGCCGAGATCGTCCAATTCCCGCACGAGGACTACGTGGCCTGCCTCGCCGACAAGGCCCAGGAGTACGACTGCCGGCAGGAGGTTGACGAAGACGCGGTTCGCTGGTTCGGGAAAGCGGGCAACCTGGAGCTGATGCTGTTTCGGATTCCGGATCCCGGGAATTTGCGTGCCGTGACCGCCATCTACGCGGCCATCGCCGAAACCGAGTGCCCGATCGCGTACGCGTTCGTGAACCAACGCGGGGATCATCGGGACGCATGGGACGTGTTCCAGTTCTCGCGTCTCAGCTACCTGAATCACTGCAATCGCGTGTCGGGGCCGGGCTCGGATTGCGAGCTGTAGCGTGTGGGCCCGACTATCCGCGACGTAGCGCCGGCCGACGCCGAGGCGTGGCTGCGCATGCGCGTCGCACTCTGGCCGGACGGGTCCGAGCCGGAACATCGTGAGGAGATCGCGCGGTTCCTCGTTGGTCGGGCGCCCGAGCCGCTCGCGGTGCTCGTGGCCGAGGGTGACGAGGGGAACTTGGTCGGCTTCGCAGAGCTGTCCATCCGGCCGTACGCTGCGGGATGTCGCACCACGAACGTGGCGTATCTGGAGGGATGGTACGTGGATCCCGACATGCGGCGTCGTGGAATCGGCCGAACCCTGGTGATGGCGGCCGAGGACTGGGGCCGGGCGCAGGGGTGCACGGAGTTCGCCTCGGACGCGGAGTGGGACAACGACGTGAGCCATGCCGCCCACCGAGCGGCCGGGTTCAACGACGTGGGACTCATCCGGTGCTTTCGTAAGGATCTGTGATGACGACGTCCGTGGCGTCCCGCATGCGTCTCGGATCTATCCTCGGCACGGCCAGCGCCGTGGGCTTCCTGGCGACCGCCGGCCTCCATGGGACCGGCTACGCGGCCGTGACCAGCGTCGCGCGCCAAGGACCCGAAGATCTGCACGCACTCGTCCCGATGCTGTGGGTGGCGTTCTCGGCGGATCTCGTCGTGATCGGTGTGATCGTGCTGGTCGTCTCGTGGTGGCGCAGTGCCGCGTCGAGCCCGGTGCTGACCGCGGCGGGCTTCATGCCCGCGATCGCCGCGGGTCTCCAGATCGTCTACCTCGGCTTCGTCCCGCCGACGGCGATCCTCATCGCCCTGGCCGTGGTGACCTGGGTAGCGGCGATGGCCACGCGCGGCCACTCGGAGTCCCCGGCGTGAGCGTCATCCTCGCCGCAGGCGCAACGCTGGCCGTCCTCGTTGGGGCAGCCCATTCGTATCTCGGTGAGCGCTACATCTTGACACGCCTGTTTCGGCGCGCCGATCTGCCGCACTTGTTCGGCAGCGACGCGTTCACCAAGCGGACGCTGCGGTTCGCGTGGCATCTCTCGACCGTGGCCTGGTGGGGCTTCGCCGCCGTGCTGCTGCTCCTGGCACCCGGTGTACCCACTCGTTCTCACCTCGGCGCGGCGATTGCGGGCACCTTCCTCATCACCGCGGTGATCACCTTCGCCGTTTCGCGGGGGCGACACTTTGCGTGGCCCGTGTTCCTCGCCATCGCGATCGCGGCGTGGTGGGGAACGCGGTGACCCTCCGCGCACCGCTCATGGCGATGGCCCTCCGGGGCGTCGCCATCGCCGCACTGATCCCGCTATGGGGAACGGCCTGCGGCTCGCGCGCCGTGCAGCAGCCCCCGCAGTCCGGCGAGGTGCCGACCACGTGTTGGTCGCTGACGCGCACGTTCCACGACCCGCTCCACCTACCCCCGGATACCGCCGTCGTACCGTCCGCTTTCGAGCTTGCCGTCACGGCCGACGGCCTCGTCGTCGTGCTCGGATCCCCCATGCGCGGTCGCTGGACATCCGTGACGGCGGATTCCGTCCGCATCGAGTGGGGCGAGGGGCGGCAGAGAACCTGGCTGTTCGGCACCGTGTCTGAGGGGCGGTTGGCGGCGAGTGGTCACGTGTTCGGCGCGGGCGGCGCGAGCGCGCTGGTGAGCTACGAAGGAAGACGGGTCACCTGCGCGCGGGACGTCGACAGCGCGAACCGCAACAAGTAGCGATGGCCGGGGCCAAAGCCGTCGACTCCTCTCCGACGGTCGAGACCGGCGAATCCTGCTCATTCGGCTTCCGCGGAGGCGCCGCCAGGGTGCCACGCGAATCTGCGCTGCCCGCACGAACTCCAGGCCAACTACCGGCAACTCTTGCGGTTGCACTTTCGTTACGCACGCCGTTACGAAAATGGAACATCGGAACGCCGCCCGCCGTCACAGCCCTGCCGGGCAACGACCGTAACCTCTAATTCTGCAATTACTTAGTTCACGATGACGGCGGGAGCCCCGGCGGCATGGCGCATGCCACCCATCGCTGCGTCCGCCGTGCCTCGCTCCCGGGGTGCGACCGGACTCACAGATCTCGGGAGCAGGGGGCGCCATCGTAACGCGAGGCATATGCGCCAAGGCAATGGCCGGATGACTGTAAGGCGTGCAGTAGGCGTCGTTCGTGCGCTCGCGTACCGCTGTCCACTCTGGGTCCGCATCGCGGTGGGCGTCGCGGCCACGATCACGGCGCTCTCCTTGTTCATGTACGCCTATTTCCCAACGAAGCTCGAGCACCATGCCGTCCAGGGGCTGGCCATGAGGGCACGGGCCATGGCGGATTTGGCTGCGTACTCCCTGGCACCCTCCCTGCACTTCGGCGACGCGGTCGCCGGGGACGACGCCCTGCGCGGGCTCAAGGCAGATCCCGATCTTCGCTACGTCGTCGTCGAGGACTCCGCGGGAAGGATGTTCACCGCGCACCAAGCGGCCGAGGCCGCGCGCCATGGATATCAGGAGCCCTTTGTCGGGGGACGGCTCTCCGCGGACGGGAGCGTGTATTGCGTCAGGGCGACGATCGTGGCGGGAGGCCGGCCGGTCGGTGTGCTGCACGTCGGTTTCTCCACTTCGCAGCTGCAGGCGGCGATCGCCGAGAGCCAGGGCGACGTCGCGTTCATCGCTGTCTTGACCGTTCTCGCCGGCGTGGTCTTCGCCCTCTTGCTCGGAGCAGTCGCCACGCGGGATCTCACGCGGGTCACCGCCGTTGTGCGGCGCATCGCGCTTGGCCACCTGGACGAGCGGGCGCCACGGGCGGCCGGCGGGGAGGTCGCCGAACTCGCCTCAGCGTTCAACGTGATGCTGGATACCATCGAGCTCAACACCCAGCGGCTCGAGCAGGAGATCACACACCGGGAAGCCGCCGAGGCGATGTCGCGCACGAAGTCGGAGTTCCTGGCCAACATGAGCCACGAGATGCGCACCCCGATGAACGGCGTCCTCGGCATGGCGACGCTGCTCAAACAGACCAAGCTGTCGTCGGTTCAGCACCGCTACCTCGACGGTCTCATCCGCTCCGGCGAGTCCATGCTGCAAATCCTGGACGACATTCTGGACTTCTCCAAGATCGAAGCCGGCAAGCTCGCGATCGATCCGGTCCCCATGGACCTCGACCACTGTATCCGCGACGTGCTCGAGCTCCTGGCGCCCCGGGCGGACGCCAAGGGCATCGAGCTGGTCGCGCGGTACGCATCGGACGCGCCCAAGACCGTGATTGCCGACCCCGTTCGCCTGCGGCAGCTCCTGATCAACTTCGTGACGAACGCCGTCAAGTTCACCGACGAGGGGCACGTGCTCATCACGGTCATCGCCGACGTCACGTCGGCGGACCGCGGGCAGTTCGTCTTCTCGGTACAGGATACCGGGTGCGGGATCCCGCCTGAACAGCGATCCCGCATCTTCGAGAAATTCACCCAGGCCGACGCGTCGACGACCCGGCGGGTTGGCGGCACGGGCCTGGGTCTGGCCATCTGCAAACATCTCGTCGAGCTCATGGACGGGAGGATCGGACTCGAGAGCCAAGTCGGCGTGGGCTCGACCTTCTGGTTCCAGCTCGAGTTGCCGCTCGCGTCCGATGTTCCGGCCACCGCGCCGCGGAACCCCCTCGAGGACACCCTCATCCTGACGGTCGGCGGTCCCGCGCACCAACGAACGACGCTCGGCGCCCTCTCCATCGGGCTCGGCGCCCGTCATCGGACCGTGGCGACGGGAGAAGACGCGATCACCGTCATGCATCGGCGGCAGGGGCTGGGCGATCCGTACGACGTCCTTCTCGTCGACAGCTCGCTACCGGACATGCCCGGGGCGGCCCTGGCGAACATCGTCTCCCACGATCCAAGCCTCGCGGAGACGGGGATCGTGCTGCTCTACTCCCCGGCCGGTGACGAACCGCTCCCAGATCTGAATGAACGGGTGGTGACCCTTATGAAGCCCGTGACAGAGGCCGCCTTGGCCGAGGTGGTGGCGACCCTGCAAGGGATCACGCCCGACGGCGACGCTGCCGGAACTCCAAGGGCGCCAGCCCCGACCAGGCCGTCCGCAGGCCGGGGAGCGTGCGTGCTCCTGGTCGAGGACAACGAAACGAATCAGGAAGTGGCGACGGAGATGCTCTCGCTCCTGGGCTACCGCTGCGAGATCAGCGCCAACGGTCGCGATGCGCTCGAGGCGTACGATCCCGAGCGGCACGCGGTGATTCTCATGGACTGCGAGATGCCCGTCATGGATGGCTACGCGGCGACGGGTGAACTCCGTCGGCGCCACGCGGCCGGCCGCCACGTCCCCATCATCGCCATGACCGCCAATGTGCGCCCTGCCGACCGGAACAGGTGCCTGGCGGCGGGGATGGATGACTTCATCCCCAAGCCGGTGAAGTTGAGCACCCTCGAGCGCAGTCTCGCCAAGTGGGTGGCACGCGTCGGAATGAGTTGCGCATCATGACCTGGACGTCTGCCGCACTCCGCTCGGACCCGATTGGCGCCACAGGTGTCCGTCCGAAAGCCCTCGTCGTGGAAGACGACAGCATCGTCGCTGCATCCGTGGAACGCCTGCTCCGCTCTCAGAAGTTCCATGTCACCGTGGTGGCGAGCGCCGAGCAGGGATTCGATGTATTCCAACGAGACGAGCCGGACCTGGTCCTGGTCGACGTGGGGTTGCCGGATCAGGACGGCATCGAGCTGTGCGAGCGCTTGAAACAGGATCCGGCCGGCCCGCTCACACCGGTGGTGCTCATGTCGGCGACCGATACGGTGGAATGCCGTATGCGCGGGATCGATGCGGGGGCGGACGAGTTCTTCACCAAACCGTTCTCGACCCCCGAGCTGATCGCGCGGGTGCGCGCTTTGCTCCGAATGCGGCGCTACCTCACCGAGCTCGAACCCGCCGAATCGGTCCTCTTGGCGCTGGCCCGCAGTGTGGAAGGTCGGGACCCATGCACGGACGGCCACTGCGAGCGGTTGTCGGCCCGTGCGGCTGAGTTGGGAACTCGGTTGGGACTGCCACACGACGAGCGGACCGCGCTCCGGCGCGCCGGCCAGCTCCACGACATCGGCAAGATCGCGGTGCCGGATGCAATCCTGCTCAAGAACGGTCCGCTCACGACTGACGAGTGGGCCGTCATGCGGGAACATCCGGCGATCGGCGAGCACATCTGTAGCCCCATCCGGGCCTTCCGTCAGGTCCTCCCGATCATCCGTCACCATCACGAGCGGCTTGACGGCTCGGGATATCCCGACGGCCTCATGGGGGAGGCCATCCCCCTGCCGGCGCGCGTGCTCCAGGTAATCGACATCTACGACGCATTGACGACCCAACGGCCCTATAAACCGGCGCTGACACCGAGTGAAGCACTGAACATCCTCGCCGTCGAGACCGACCGGGGTTGGCGCGATCCACATATCGTTGCGGAATTCACCGCCATGATGCGGGCTCGAGCATGAGGCCCGCCGGGACGCAAACGATGACCGATACGACACCGCCGCGTGCAGCGTCACAAGGAGAGCGTACGATGCTGGCTCGACACCTCTTCATCGCCACCGCACTGGGCATAGGGATCACGCTCCTTGCGGGCACTCCCATCCACGCCCAGGAATCGCCACCGGAGCACGCGCTATCATCGCTGGACTCGCTGCTCAGCATTCCGGTCAACGCCGCCGCGAAGTATGAGCAGTTCACGCCGAATGCGCCCGCCGCGGTGAGCATCATCACCAGCGATCAGTTCCTCCGCTACGGACACCGCACGGTCGCGGACGTCCTCACGCAATTGCGCGGGTTCTATGGCAGCTACGACCGCAACTACTTCTATCTCGGTACCCGCGGGTTCAGCAGGCCGACGGACTACAACAACCGCCTTCTGCTCATGCTCGATGGCCACGTGCTGAACGAGAACTTCTACAACTCGGCGTTCGTCGAGACCGCGCTCGGTATCAGCCTCGAGATGGTCGACCGCATCGAGGTCGTGCGCGGGCCGGGCTCCGCATTGCACGGCAGCGGGGCCATGCTCGCCGTGGTCAACGTGAT
>JABAOD010011402.1_pt1 | contig 14987 bp, 14 predicted proteins | sample 7062151 | NCBI WGS metagenome assembly JABAOD01 (sample SAMN14538626, study PRJNA623070) | marine sediment metagenome | biome: marine biome [ENVO:00000428]; feature: marine pelagic biome [ENVO:01000023]; material: deep marine sediment [ENVO:00002113] | place: India: Gulf of Khambhat ... | reverse complement strand
AGGTCCATGGCGCCTTTCTCGAACACTGCCGGTTCTTCGAACAGCCCCTCGGGATCAAGTGCAATCCTGTTGAACCCTGTCTGCAAAACCATTGTCTCGGGCCAACCGTCAACGAAGTCTTCGAGAAAACCCTGCCCCTCGGCCCGCAGCTTGATACCCTCGGCATCCACCTCCAGCGAGTTTATCTCGAACCGGTTGAGATCAGGCTCGTAGCTGAAATAGCTGCGCCCCCGGTTAAAGGCCACAGGGCGGATCCCCTCGACCGGGGCAAGAACCCCCTGCCCGATTTCCAAGGCAGCGCTGAGAGGCGCCAGATTACCGTCGGCATCCAACCCGGTTCGCAATGCTCCCGAAATCGGTGCGTCAATCGTCGACAAGAAAGCCAGAGCGGGCGATTGCGCGGCGACATCCACAGACTGGACGTCGCTGAAACTGACGGACAGTCGGGATTCCCGAGATCCCTTTTGCGTGGCAAAACTCGTTGCGACCTCTGCAGGTGTCTCCGTGCCATTGAAGAGCGAGAAGAAAACTTGCAGCGATATATCCCCGGCTGATTGCTCCAGTACCATCAACCCGTCTTCAACCAGCCACGAACGATTGCTGCGGGTGTCAAAATACCAAAGGCTGAGATGTTCGACCGAAAAACTTTCTATTGCGGCCAGCAAGGGGGCTGCGAAAGCAGCGTCGATTTGGTCGAGGATTTCGACCAAACTACCTGCCTGCCCAACGGCCTGAGGGGCTCCCCCCAGAACAAGGTCCAATTGCCCGTTTAGTTCACGCCGCAGGCTTACCTGCGCGTTGCTCATTGCCACGCGGCGCAAAAGTGGTTCGCCAGTAATCAGGCTGTTGCCCCGTAATGTTGCCCGCAATTCGCTGAGCGCGACAATATGCTGGTCAGCCGCGTCGTAGATATCAACATTGTTGAACTGGACGCGCGGTACACCCTGTCGGGTCAGAAACACACCCATGCGCCCCACATTAATCCGCAGTGGCGCGATGCGTTCGTTTACCCTGTCTTCAACCCAAGTGGTTGCTGAGGCTGGGACATTAACCAGTCGCCCGGTAAAGGCCAGATAGGCGCCCTCTGCCAGCACAACCAACAGCAACACAAATGTGAACACCCATCTCAGCTTGTGCGAGTGGGTTTTCTCTTTGGGCGGTTTGGTTTCGTTCATCTTTTGCCCAATCAGGGGTGCTCTTGCCTCTGCTGAAGCTGGCGTTATCTTCCCGCCGAAGGATCATCAAGTCCAGAGTGTTAATGACAACGGCAGGAGCAGGTACTATGCCACAAACAGGCGATATTGCGCCGGATTTCACTTTACCGCAGGACAGCGGCGACCCTGTCACCCTGTCCACGCTGCGCGGCGCGCCCGTGGTTTTGTTTTTTTACCCCAAGGACAACACACCGGGCTGCACAAAAGAGGCCATCGCGTTCACCGAGAACCTCGCAGAGTTTACCAAGTCCGGCGCAAAGGTGTTCGGCGTCTCGAAGGACAGCCTCAAGAAACACGAGAATTTTCGCTGCAAACACGACTTGGAAGTCGCCCTTCTGTCAGACGCAGAGACCACCGTTTGCGAGGACTATGGTGTCTGGGTCGAGAAAAACATGTACGGCCGTAAATACATGGGGATCGAGCGTGCGACTTTCCTGATCGCCACTGATGGCACCGTGGCGCAAGTCTGGCGCAAAGTGAAGGTGCCGGGCCACGTCGAAGCGGTTCTCGAAGCGGTGCGCGCGCTGTGACAGAGATGACTCTCACCGAGATGGCGGTCGAAGTTCTGAACACCGCTGATGGGCGCGAGAAAACTGCCCTATCGCATAAGCACGCCGCCACATGGTTCGCATCGCGCGAGTCGGGAAGCACGCTGAAAGTTGGTTCAGCGTCACCACCGGACTTTCCCGCACGGCCCAAGAAGCCGGAACTTCTGAACCCGCGGGACGTTCCGCGACGCCGACCCGGATCTCCGGCCGGTCGGTTGGCAATTCTGCATGCGGTTGCGCATATCGAGCTCAATGCCGTCGATCTGCACTGGGACATCATCGCCCGCTTTGGCCACGTGCCGATGCCGATGGGTTTCTACGATGACTGGGTTAAATCCGCTGATGAGGAGTCGAAACATTTCAACCTTGTCTGCGACTGTCTTGAAGCAATGGGAAGCCATTACGGCGCCCTTCCGGCACACGCTGGCATGTGGCGCGCTGCCGAAGATACGGCCGAGGACCTGATGGGCCGACTGGCTGTTGTCCCGATGGTGCTGGAGGCCCGTGGACTAGACGTCACTCCGAACATGATCGAGCTCTTTGAGAAAGCCGGGGAAACCGACACCGTCGAGGCTATGAAAGTGATCTATGCCGAGGAAGTCGGCCACGTCGCCTATGGCTCTAAGTGGTTTCACTTCCTCTGCGGGCGCGACAACCTTGATCCCAAAGATGTGTTCCACGAACTGGTCCGCCGCTACTTCCATGGCGCGCTCAAACCACCGTTTAACGAGGAAAAACGGGCCGAAGCTGGCCTACCACCGGATTTTTATTGGCCTCTTGCCGAAAATTCCGCCGTTTAAACCCGATAAATTCGGCGCATTTCCGCAGAACCGCCTCTTATTTGTTCATAATTCTTGCAGCAAAAGGCTTGTCCCGTTAATCAATCCCGGGGCCGCTCAGGGGGGAGTGCGGCCACAGGGATGGGGAAAGGTTAATAAGACGTGCTTAAACGCATCGCTAACCGTCTAAACGCTCGTCTGGAACATTGGCTGCCTGAACAGCGTCTGTTCCTGCGCACGGATACCGAGACACGCTTTGTCCGGCTGCGGCCGTTGACACAGTTTACAGCCTTGGCTGGCAGTTCGATGATCGTTGCTTGGACGATCCTGTCCGGTGCTGTGATTCTGATGGACAACATCGGTGCTGGCGATCTGCGCCAGCGCACCCAGCAAGAGCAGGCTATCTTCCAGCAAAGACTAGATGCTATGGCCTTGGAGCGCGATCAACGGCACCACGAAGCCCAAGCTGCCCAAGAGCGATTCAATGTTGCACTGGCCGAAGTGTCAAAGATGCAGTCCGAGCTTCTGACACTGGAAGAACAGCGGCGCGAACTGGAATCGGGTCTGGAGGCAATGCGCCAAACCCTTGGCGATGCGATGTCCGACCGGGATGCAGCGCGAGTGGAGGCCGAGCGTCTACACGCGGAACTCAACAATCTCGAAACCGAGGATGGTCTAGCAGCCGCGCAGGCGGAGCAGCTATCGCAGACTCTGGCCTTTATGACAGACGCATTGCAGCAAACCTCTGTTGAACGCGACCTCGTCGCGACAGATGCAGTGCAGGCGATGGAACTGGCAAACGCGCTGGAACTGGATCGCAAACTGACCGAAGAGCGGACCAGCCGAATCTTCGAACAGCTGGAAGATGCCCTGACCGTCTCGGTCGAACCGCTCGATAAGATGTTCCAGAAAGCCGGTCTCTCGCCCGACAACCTGATCAGCCAGGTTCGCAGCGGTTATAGCGGCATGGGCGGCCCACTGACACCGCTCGCGATCTCAACGAAAGGTGCGGTGGACAGTGCGGACCAGATCCGTGCCAACGCAATCCTACGGGGGCTGGATAAGCTGAACGTCTATCGAATCGCAGCCGAAAAGACCCCCTTTGACGTCCCCGTCAAAGCCTCGCACAGGTTCACAAGCGGGTTTGGCCCCCGATGGGGCCGTATGCATAACGGTGCCGATTTCGCCGCCCCCTATGGCACACCGATCACTTCCACCGCTGATGGGGTTGTGGTCCATGCGGGCTGGTCCTCGGGATACGGCAGGCTGGTAAAAATTAAGCATGAATTCGGTATCGAGACCCGATACGCTCATCTCGCGAAGATTCGCGTTAAAGTAGGACAAAGAGTTTCACGCGGTGACCGAATTGGTGATATGGGCAATTCGGGCCGCTCTACCGGGACGCATCTGCACTATGAGGTGCGCGTCGGTGGCAAACCCGTCAATCCGATGACTTACATCAAGGCAGCCAGAGATGTTTTCTAAAAGCAAAATCAACGAACCGGGCCCGAAAAAGGCCGACGCACCTGAACAACCCAAAGCTCCGGAAAAATCAACTATGAACAAACCCGCCACCGACCTGCCCGCAGCAGCGCCCAAAGCCAAGCCGCCGGCATCGCTTTTGTCGTCGGACCTGACCATCACCGGGAATCTGAAAACCACGGGTGACATCCAGGTCGAAGGCGTGGTCGAAGGCGACATCCGCGCGCATCTTCTGACAGTCGGCGAAGGCGCTACGATCAAGGGTGAAGTTGTCGCGGACGACGTTGTCGTCAACGGTCGCATCGTTGGTCGCGTTCGTGGCCTGAAAGTCCGCCTGACCTCGACCGCCAAGGTCGAAGGCGACATCATCCACAAGACCATCGCGATCGAAAGCGGTGCGCATTTCGAAGGTTCGGTACAGCGCCAGGACGACCCCCTCAGCACCAGCGGCGCCAAGCCTGCGCCTGCGGCTGCCAAGGCCTGATCCACGCAATTCCGCTTTAGTCATCGGAGAGGGCGTCGCTTTCGCGGCGCCCTTTTACGTTTTCGGAAACGTCCTAAGCAGGTGTCGAAATTTGAGAGCCCAGTAATCTCCGGCGCAATTCCGGGCTGAGGCCAACCAGCAGAATTCCGATCGAAAACAGGCACCAGATAGCCGGCATTTCGTTGGCGTTATTCGTAAGAATGTTCGCAAGGATTGGACCTGCCGCCAAATTGAAAACAACAAACCGCCACGCTCCGTAGAAGAGCGGCAAGACAAACGACGCCAGCAAATAGTCAGAGAACTGGAATGGTTTGAAATAAATCCCCGTTAATGTCTCCCACATATTGTTTAGCGGCACTTGCCATCCCAAATGCCAGTTGCCGGAAATCGTGCACCACTCGGGTCCGCACAGCACCCTTCCCGGCAGACAAGGACCTGCCCAATCAAAGGGTACCAATCGCATTAGAAGCATGACTGAACAAAGCGCTGCAAAAGCGTAGACGTTACGACGCATCCTCGCCGAAACAGCCGTCGGCGCGACCGCCATTGCAAAAGCGTTAATGAACAGCGGCTGCAGGGCAATGTGGAGATACGACAGGATCGTAACCGTTTGGTTCGCCGAAGTACCGCACTGATCGAGCACACGATAGCCTGCGACCTGAAGCGCCTCCATCAAAGTGAAATAGCCAATTGTTACTGGGATCGCGGGTGCCTCTCCCCGCCGGGCGGTGACCAGAGTCGCTGCCGCGCCCAGACCGACCATGGCAATTGAAGCGTTTTCGCTCCAGCACATGATGTCTTCCTTTCTTCCCCCGCCACGAGCATAGCACAGGGCCGACGCTGTCTGTTCGGTGCTACTTCAAAGCGCGCCGGTACATGTGCCAACTGGCATGACCCAGCACTGGCAGGCTGAAAAACAGCCCCAGAAACAACGGCACCATCGACACCAGCGCGACCACTGCAATCACAAGCGCCCATGCAAACATAATCGGAAAGTTACCTTTCACCGTTTTGAAGCTGGTTATCATCGCGGTAACGAAATCCACCTCGCGATCCAGCGCAAGCGGCAAGCTAACCACGGCAATGCAGAACATGAAAAGGGCGAAGGCAAACCCGACGACCATTTCCACCGCAATCATTGTAAGCCCTTCCGAGGTCAGAAATGCCTCGTAGGATGTCGAAATATTCGTCAACGATGAGAGGCCCATAAACAGTGCAAAAATCATGTGCGCTAGGAACGTCCAGAACAGGAAAGCAATGACCATGATCGCCCCGATCCAGGGAACCTGCCGCTTTCGCTCTGCTAAAACCACGCCGAGAACACCTGCCCAATCCAACTCTTGCCCAAGCTCCAGGCGGCGGCTGACTTCGTAGAATCCGACTGCGGCAAAAGGTGCGATCAAGGGGAAACCAAGGCTCAGCACCAAGGTCCACGTGACAGTACCTGCCCCTAGGACCACCAGCAAAAAACCGCCAAACACGTAGACCATGCTGAAAAACGCACCGAACTTTGGCGCCGCGCGAAAATCACGCAGCCCCAGCACCAGAACGTCCCGGATATCCTGCAAACTAATACGCCTGACCTCCGGCACTTCGTACCGAAGAGGCGCTGCCTGTTCACTCATACGGCTCCTCCCAAAACCGCGCGTTTCCGCCCGCGATGAGAGCAGCTAAATGGCCTTTGTGTCAATGGTTTAGAGGATTATTCCTCGGCCTGCGCCTCGGCCCGCGACTTGCCAGCGACATCCATAGCCAACGTGGCGGCCATGAATTTATCCAGATCTCCGTCCAGCACACCTTGCGTGTCCGAGGTTTCAACATTGGTGCGCAGATCTTTGACCATCTGATAGGGCTGCAGGACATAGGACCGGATCTGGTTGCCCCAGCCTGCGTCACCCTTGTTCTCATGCGCCTCGTTGATCGCCGCGTTTCGGCGATCCAGTTCCAGTTGGTACAGGCGGGATTTCAGCGCCTTCATGGCGATGTCGCGGTTCTGGTGCTGCGATTTTTCGGAACTGGTCACGACGATTCCGGTTGGGTGGTGCGTGATCCGCACGGCCGAGTCAGTGGTATTCACGTGCTGTCCGCCCGCACCGGACGACCGATATGTGTCGACGCGGATATCGGCCGGATTCACGTCGATCTCGATATTGTCATCGACAACCGGGTAGACCCAGACAGAGCTAAACGAAGTGTGTCGCCGCGCCGAGCTGTCATAGGGCGAAATCCGGACCAGACGATGCACGCCGCTTTCCGACTTCAGCCAGCCATAAGCGTTATGGCCAGAAATCTTGTAACAGGCGGATTTGATCCCCGCCTCTTCGCCCGCGCTTTCAGACTGAAGCTCGACGTCGTAGCCTTTTTTCTCGGCCCAACGCACATACATACGCGCCAGCATCGAGGCCCAGTCGCAACTTTCCGTGCCACCTGCACCCGAGTTGATTTCGAGGAACGTGTCGTTGCTATCCGCTTCGCCATCCAGCAGCGCTTCCAATTCCTTGGCGGCGGCTTTCACTTTCAGCGACTTGATAGCGTCTTCGGCTTCGCCCACGACCTCTTGGTCGTCTTCCATCTCGCCCAGTTCGATCAGCTCGACATTGTCCTCAAGCTCTTGCTTGATCGACTTATAAGTCTCGATCGAATCCACCAATGCCTGACGCTCGCGCATTAGCTTTTGCGCTTTTGCCGGGTCGTTCCACAGGTCGGGGTCCTCGGACATCGCGTTGAATTCCTCAAGGCGATGCTCGGCGGTTTCCCAATCCATCCGCTGAGCCAACAGGTTCAGCGACTTTTCGACGGCTTCGGCAATATTCTGAATTTCGGCGCGCATTGGGCACTCTTGGTTTTGATTGGACGTTCTGCGTGATAGCGGCTTGGGCCGGGGCGAGCAAGCTTAGTAAAGCCCGCCCGAACTCAATGTCCCGAAGCTTGCGTTGGGATTGACAGTTAGCTCTTCGCCGTCCTCCGTCGTCTCGATCTGGCCGGCGGCTTCGAGCTCTTCGGTTGTGAACAGCGGTAGGTTCGATCCCATCGCAAAACCACCGTCAATAAGCGCGCCTAGCCCAAAGATTGGCTCTTCCCCACCCCGGAAATACTCTGCAACTACATGTGGGCCACTGTCCTCGGGATGCAAGCGTTCACCTGAGAAACGGTCGATCTTGATGAAATGACCGCCTTCCGGAACCTCGAATGGGCCGCCCCCGTATTTCTCAGTCGCCGTTTGCATGAATGCATTGAACACAGGCGCGCACATGCGCCCTCCTCCCGCACCACGGCCAAGCGGGGCGGGAATATCAAACCCCATGTAACAGCCGGCCACGATGTTCGACGTGAAGCCCACGAACCAGACATCACGCGCGTCATTGGTGGTGCCGGTCTTGCCAGCGGCGGGAACTCCCAGATCGATCTTACCCGCTGCGGTCCCGCGCTGAACCACACCTTCCATCATCGAGGTGAGCTGGTAAGCAGTGATCGCGTTCATCACACGGGTACGGTTGGCCTTGATCCACGGGGCCTCTCCGCTACGCAGATCAGGCTCATCACAGTTCAGGCACTCTCGCTGGTCATGGCGGTATATTGTGTTGCCGTAGCGGTCTTGCACGCGGTCCACCAAGGTCGGTTCAACCCTCTCACCGCCATTGGCAAACATCGCGTAGGCAGACACCATACGATAGAGCGACGTTACTTCGGACCCCAGAGAATTCGCCAAGTACCGGCCCATGCGTTCATAGACGCCAAAGCGCTCGGCATAGCCAGCAATCGTATCCATGCCGACTTCCTGCGCCAAACGGACCGTCATCAGGTTCCGCGAGTACTCGATCCCGGTGCGCAATGGCGCCGGACCATAGAACTTGTTCGAAGCGTTCTTCGGACGCCAAATATCGCCGGTTCCAGTGTCGATCTCGATTGGGGCGTCGATGATGATCGTTGCTGGCGTAAAGCCGCTGTCCAGCGCAGCCGCATAGACAAAGGGTTTAAAACTGGAGCCCGGCTGGCGTTCGGCCTGTGTCGCCCGGTTGAAAACAGAATGCTGGTACGAGAACCCGCCCTGCATCGCAAGAACACGACCGGTGTTCACGTCCATCGCGACAAAACCACCCTGCAACGCCGGCACCTGCCGTAGAGTCCAACGTACAAAGGACCCGTCCTTGTCGCTGGTTAGTTCACGAACATGTACGACATCTCCCACCGACAGCAGATCACCGGCGACCTTGGCTTTAGGACCAAGCTTTCCGTCTTCCAATCGCTTACGAGCCCAGGTGACATCGTTCGCCGGTATCCAGTGACCATCTTCGTCATCCTCGACACCTTCGATGCCAATCCGGGCGCTGCTCTTGCCAACCTGCAACACCACTGCCGCGGACCAACCTTCGATATCGCGCGGCACTTCGGCATCCGAAAGCGCCTTACGCCAACTTGTCTCGTCGCCCAGTTGATCTTCGGCAATCACAACACCTGTACCGCGCCAGACACCTTGCGCACGGTCGTATTCTTCTAGCCCGGCCCGCAAAGCAGTGGCCGCTTCGACCTGCAACTCCGGATCGACGGTGGCACGAATGGTCAGACCGCCTTCAAAGAACTGGCTTTGCCCGAAGTCCTTGCTCAACTGCCGACGAATTTCGTCGGTGAAGTAATCCCGCGGGGGAAGGCTGTCGCGGAAAGGCGGGAAGTCACCGGTCTGAACCGTCTTGATTGGTGTATCCTTGGCGACCTCGTATGCGTCTTGGGTAACGTAGCCATTTTCATACATCTCGCGCAGCACGAAATTCCGGCGGTCAAAAGCCTTCTGATATTCGTTGGGATTGTGAGGTCGATAGCTGTACGGGGCCTTGGGGTGAACGGCGAGGAAGGCGGCTTCATGCAGTTCCAACTGGTCCAGAGTCTTGTTGAAATAGCTCTGCGCTGCGGCGCGAACACCGAAGCTGCGCACGCCAAGGTCGATGTCATTCAGGTAAATCTCCAACACCTTGTCGCGACCAAGCGAGTCGATCATCCGGCTGGCGAGGATGATCTCTTTGATCTTCCGCTCTGCCGTGCGTTCACTGCCGAGGAACGAGATTTTCGCCACCTGCTGCGGGATCGTTGATGCGCCGCGCAGGCTCTGCCCACGGGTTCTTACCGCCTCGATAAAGGCCGCAGCCATGCCGCGCACATCATAGCCCTGATGGGTATAGAAATTCTTGTCTTCAGCCGAGATAAAGGCGTGCTTCACATCGTCCGGGATTTCCTCGATGGGGGCGAACAGACGACGTTCGGTGGCGAACTCGTCCATCAGACGACCTTCGCCCGAGTAGATCTTGCTGATCGTTTTGGGGGCGTAGTTCACCAGTTCGTCGTGGTTCGGCAGGTCACGGCTGTAAAACCAAAAGATTGCGCCCACGACCAAGGCGGCCATCGCCATACCAATGGTGATGAAAGAAAAAATCGCCCCAAAAAAGGAGAAGATGAACCTGAGCACGCGTGACCCCTTGTTTACACCGCGCCTATATACGCCCTGCCCCGCTCAGCGTCAAAACCGACAACGGGGAGAATTGGCAGTTTCACGCCATTTTTAACTCTCACCCGTAAGATGGGGTTGCAGGACCCCCGACACAAGCGTAGCGCGAAGCATATGAATGCAGAATCCGTCCTCGATACCTATCAGTCCGTCGCCGCAAGATTTGACCGCGAGCGTGACAAAACCCTGTTCGAACGCCGCTGGCTGGACCGGGCTCTGAACCACGCGCCGGGCCGGCGGGTACTGGACCTTGGCTGCGGCTCGGGTCGCCCGCTGGCGCAGTATCTGACTGATCGCCGCGCCGAAGTGACCGGGGTCGACGGGGCGGTTTCAATGATTGACCTTTTCCGCAAGAACTTACCGAACGCTGAAGCAGTCCACGCGGATATGCGCGGGCTCGAACTGGGAAAAACGTTCGATATCATATTGGCATGGAACAGTTTTTTTCATCTTTCACCTGATGATCAGCGCAAGATGTTTCCCATCTTCGCTTCCCACGCAGCCCCAGATGCCATCCTGATGTTCACTAGCGGACCCGCCGCCGGCGAACCCATAGGCGAGGTCGGGGGCAAGCCGATCTATCACTCAAGCCTAAACCCAACGGATTATCGTGAACTTCTGGATGAAAACGGGTTCGAAGAAATCTGTTTCGTCCCGGAGGACCCGGATTGCCAGATGCACTCGATCTGGATGTGCCGAAAAATGACTAGCGTCTAAGTTTTTCAGCGATTGCAGCGTCTTCCTTGGCCCATCTCTGCAAGGCGATAAGAATGCCTTTCTGGGACTGCGCCCGCCATGTCGCGTCGTTCAACCGTGCAAGATCCTCGGCGTTTGACAGAAAGCCAAGTTCCAACAGAACCGACGGCACTTCCGCCGCCTTTAGCACCGAGAAACTCGCTTCTAATCGAGGATGTTTGTGCATAGGGCCGGCGGATTGCTGCAGAGCCTTCACAATCTGATCGGCCAACGCATCCGCACGGGGCAAGGTGTTCTGCCGTGCAAGATCCGTAAGAACATCCGCGATTTGATCGTCCTGTGCGGTGAGATCCACACCGGCCAGTATTTCTCCCCGGTTATGCCGCTGCACTAAAAGCTTAGAAAGCTTATCGCTGGCTTTCTCCGAGATCGTGTAAACAGTCGCGCCGGACGCCTCACCTTCATTTAATGCGTCGGCATGAAGCGACAGAAACAGATCCACGTTTGCACGTTGGGCCATTGCCACACGGCTTTCCAATGAGACATACGAATCAGTGTCGCGCGTCAGAAGAACATCCATCCCGGCCCCTTCCAGAAGGTCACGGAGCTCCAGCGCGAATTCCAGCATCAGATGCGCCTCGACCTGCCCCATGCTCAATGCGCCAGGGTCGATTCCCCCATGACCGGGGTCCAACATCACGCGCAACGGGCGCATACCGTCCTGACGGTGAATCACGGGCTGCGCGGGACGGTTCTTGGTCGAGCCCCCTGCCAACTCCGCTTCGGTCTGAGCCTGTTTCGCTAGTTCAGTCGTAGAGCCCCCCCGCAGCCAAAGATTCGCACGGATGCCTTCACCCATGGCTTCGACCTTGGTGCGTTCCAGCAAAAAAGGGCTGTCGAATTGCAACACCATACGAGAACAGTCCGCCGACAATGGTCCGGCGGCGCCCGCAACGACGTGAACAGATCTGGAGATTTCCGACGGATCTACTCCCCGTAAATCGCCATTGGTGAAATCCACCACTAATCTAGGTGGTTCCTGCAAATGAGTAACTCGAAAAGGCACGGGCGCAGAAAAAACAAGGCTGACCCTAAGGCCAGCCTCCTCTTTCACGATCTCGGATTTCCCGATGTCCAGCCGCGCCGGACTGACGCCGTCTGTCTGGGCGTTGGTCCATCCGGCCAGCACAATCCCAAACAGCAGCGCAATAATCAGCCTGATCCACATGGCCTATGCCTTACCCTGCTCTTTCATGAAGCGGCGCAGCCTGCGCAGCCCCTCAATGATGTCTTCTGTAGAGCGGGCATAGGAAAAACGCAATGTTCCAGCCCCACGGTCCGGGTCGAAATCCAGTCCGGGTGTGACCGCGACGCCAGCCTTGTCCAGAATCTCCGCGGCGAAGGCGTGGCTGTCATCTGTCAGGTCTGAAACGTCGGCATAGACGTAAAACGCACCATCGGGCGGCGCTATCTTGGTAAATCCGGCTTTGGGGAGCCCTTCAAGCATCAGCGCGCGGTTGGCTCGGTACACATCAAGGTTCGCCTCTGTTTCTTCCATGCAATCCAGCGCGGCCAGAGCGGTCACCTGCGCGGCGTGAGGGGCGCAAACGAACAGGTTCTGCATCAGTCGTTCGATGATCCGCACGTGATCGGGGGGCACAACCATCCATCCGACGCGCCATCCGGTCATCGAGAAATACTTCGAGAAGGAATTGATGACATAGACGTCATCCGTAATCTCCAGCGCAGAGATCGCTTTCTTGTCGTACTCGATCCCGTGATAAATCTCGTCCGATATGAACGCGGTGCCCGTTTCGCGGCAGGCATCGATCAACGCGACCATTTCCTCACGCCCCAGCATCGTACCCGAAGGATTGGAGGGCGAAGCCACCATCAGGCCGTCAAGACCGTCTGGCAAGTCATCAGGCACCGGTTGAAAGCGGTTTTCCGCCGCTGTCTCGATGATCACTGGTGTCAGGTCCAAAGCCTTGGCGATCTGCCGGTANNGCAAGGACAAACGCGCCCGAGGACCCTGCTGTGACAATGACCCTCTCTGGGTCGAGGTCGACATTATACCAATCTTTATAAAGCCTTGCGATCCGTTCCCGAAGTTCTGGAATGCCAAGGGACACGGTATATCCAAGTGCATCCGTTTCCAGCTGAGCCGCCAAAGCCTCCCTTGCCCCCGCTGGTGCTGGCGTGCTGGGCTGCCCAACTTCCATATGGATGATGTGTTGCCCCTCAGCCTCTTTACGAGCGGCGGCAGCAACCACATCCATCACAATGAAGGGATCAACCAGACCACGCCTTGAATTCCGCATCCCGCTCTCCATAGTCAGGGGTATGACTGCTTTGTCTCAGCGCCCGGGCGCGCCGTCAATGGCCGCTGGCCGTGCTTTTTGCGCGCGAATGCTTCTGTGGTTGCTCGCCGGGACACTGGCTTTGGCATTTCCGGCACGCGCACAAACCATGATCCGGGACGCAGAGATAGAGTATGCCCTACAGAAACTCGCCGCCCCGATTGCAGCGGCGGCGGGTCTTAATGCCTCTCGCCTCAAGATCATCATTTTGAAAGACAGCAGCCTGAACGCTTTCGTGGCCGACACCGACGCGGTTTTCATTCACAGCGGCCTGATTTTGAAGCTCGACAGCGCGGCTGAGTTGCAGGCGGTACTGTCCCACGAAATGGCTCATATCACCAACGGACATATCGCGCGCCGGCACGCGAATTACCAAGCCTCGAGCGTCGCGACCAAAATCGGCGGATTGCTGGCTGCTGCACTTGCGGTCTCGGGCAACCACGAAGCAGGTGCAGGCCTCGCGGCCGGGACACAGAGTTCGTCCCAAAGGGTTTTCTTTTCACACACCAGAGCGGAAGAAGCCGCAGCGGACCAAAGCGGTGCGCGCTTCATGGCGCGGGCGGGCGTATCTCCCCAAGCAATGGCCGACGTTTTAGAGATTTTTCGCGGACAGGAAGCTCTGATCGGCGGACGGCAGGACCCTTATGTCCGCACCCACCCCCTGACGGCAGAGCGGCTACGGCGGGTTAAGGGTTACGCCGCGGCCTATCCGGTGAATAATGATGCGGGCACGCAGGCCGACTATTGGTTTGCCCGCGCCAAAGGCAAACTCGGCGCCTTCCTGCAGAACCCGTCGTTCACGTTGCGCAAGGTTGGCACCAAGGATCAAAGCGACGTTGCACTGATGCGACGCGCCGTGGCTTACCATAAGAAACCAGACGCGAAGAACGCCCTGAAACAGATCAACGCCCTTCTGGCCCGCAGAACCGACGACCCGTTTGCACATGAACTCAAGGGTCAGATCCTGCTGGAATCCAGGCAATTCAGTGCGGCAGTTTCGGCTTATGCCAAAGCCGTCAAACTGGCGCCGAAACATCCCCTGATCCTTGGCGGCTATGGCCGCGCACTTCTCGCGCTAAATACCAAAGACGGTAATCAGCGGGCGCTTTCAGTCCTGCAAAAGGCCCGCGCTGGAGACGGGCTTTCCTCCGGTGTACTCCGCGATTTGGCGGTAGCTTACGCGCGCGCCGGGCAGAACGGCCAGGCCTCGCTGGCAACGGCAGAGCGCTATGCGCTGTCTGGTCGCTTGAAGGATGCGGCCCTGCATGCGAAACGTGCTTCTGATTTATTACCGAACGGCTCTACCGGTTGGCGCAGGGCTCAAGATATACTTGCTGCGGCGAAAAACGCCGCCAACAGGAGATAGACAATGTTGAAAAGACGCCTTTCGGCCCTCGCGGTTTCGGCCTTTCTGGCGACCGGCGTACAAGCCGCCGATTTAACGGACATGACCGACGCAGAGCGTGAAGCCTTTCGCGCCGAGGTTAGGGCATATCTTCTGGACAACCCTGAAGTGCTGATGGAAGCCATTGCAGTTCTCGAACGGCGCCAGGCTGAAAGCGAGGCTATCGCCGAACTCGCGATGGTTCGGGACAATGCCGAAGAATTGTTTAACGATCCAAATTCCTGGGTAGGTGGCAACCCCGAGGGCGATGTCGTTATGGTCGAGTTTCTCGATTACCGCTGCGGGTATTGCCGCAAGGCGCATGACGAAGTGGTCGAACTGCTAAGCTCGGACGGTAATATCAAGATCATCGTCAAAGAATTCCCAATCTTGGGCGAGGAATCGGTGATGGCATCACGCTTCGCCGTCTCCACCCTGCAAAATGCTGGCGACGACGCCTATAAGAACGTCTCCGATGCCTTGATGACAATGCGCGGCAATGTCACCGAGAATAGCCTGCGTCGCATCGCCGAGAAATTCGGG
>JABAOD010001740.1_pt7 | contig 14988 bp, 10 predicted proteins | sample 7062151 | NCBI WGS metagenome assembly JABAOD01 (sample SAMN14538626, study PRJNA623070) | marine sediment metagenome | biome: marine biome [ENVO:00000428]; feature: marine pelagic biome [ENVO:01000023]; material: deep marine sediment [ENVO:00002113] | place: India: Gulf of Khambhat ... | reverse complement strand
TGTGGCCTTATAAAGACCAACCACAAAAGCCTCTGAGGAGACATAAAACACCTCAGAGGCTACATTTCGGCACTTTCTGGTGTGATCCTCTCATAACTCCCTCCATAGGCTGGAGTTATGTTCTTAGATAGGCATCATGGATATCCGCCATTTACCACGTCGTGGTATAAGATGTCAAGTTCCTATTCTGTCCAAAACAGGTCTTTTTTTCTGCGTTTTCTTCTGATCCAGAGTGTTTAGTCCAAGATCGCCGCTTCTCGTTGACGCTTGAAACTGTTTAGTTCCGGAGCAAATAAACACTTCAGCAGATTGCTCCGGACTTTATATGTCAGTAGAGCAATCGAAACCATAGGCCGGATTCCCCAAAATCGCCCTTAGGCGAATTGGCGTCAGCTTGACGCGCTTGTTAGGCTGCCCGTTTTGATTCAACGGGACAGAAGAGAGTCACCAAGCTCCCGGACCCGATCTACCAGGCCATCCACTTCGGAAATACTGGTCCGAGGGTTAATATAACAGGGACGGATGGCAAGTTTCCCGGCTACACGAGTTGTGGACGGCACATATACACCGTCAGCACGAAGAAGGTTTACAATTCTTGCATTAAGTTCATCTAGGTCTGCCTCCTCTCCTTGCGGGGGGCAGTAACGAAAGCAGCAGATCGACAATACAGGCGCTGCAAGCAGTTCAAGGCGATCATCCTTTTCCACCCTTGAGGCCAAATGTCGGGCAAAGTTATTGTGTTGAATGACCCGCTCTCGCATACCTTTGGCGCCGACTTCTTTTAGAATCGCCCAAACCTGCACACCTCTCGATGGCGCTGACAGTTCCAAGTTGAAGTCATGATAAAGTTCACCGAAATTATCATAGGGTGAGTGCATTTCCTCGCTTGTTTCGACAGATCCTTCAAGGTATTCAGCTCGCTCTCCGGTGAAAGTCCGTCCGAGCAATGCTCGATTCCGTACGAAAACGGCGCCGCATCCTACCGGGGCTGCAAGCCATTTGTGCGGGTCCACAACGACTGACCCGGCACGCTCTAGCCCACGAAACAAGGGAGCCACACGAGGGTCTAACACCCCGAACAGACCGTATGCGCCATCGACGTGAAGCCAAGTGTCATACTTTGATGCGATCTCCGCCATTTGTTCGATTGGGTCGATGGCACCTGTATTAACCGTTCCAGCGTTCGCAACGATGGCAATGGGAAGAATGCCTTTTGCCCGATCAGCTTCTAAAGCTTCACGGAGATAGTCGAGATCTATGCGTTGCTTTGCATCCACAGAGATAGGCGCAACGGCGCGTCGTCCAAGGCCAAGGACAGCTGCGGCACGGATGACGACATTATGCACTTCACTGCTTGCATATACCCGATAGCGTAAATCCGGAGGCAAGCCGTCACGAGACGGATCATAGCCGTGACGTTCAAGTGCCCATTGGCGTGCTGCTCCAAGGCCAATAATATTGGCTATCGATCCGCCGCTAGTGAAGGTTCCCTGCCAATCACTGGGAAGCCCCAAAAGCGTAGCTAACCAGCGCAGAGCGACCGTTTCTAGGTAGTTGAAAGGTTGTACCATCCAACGTTGGGAGCCAGCCACCGTAGCCGCCAATGCAGCGGCGGTTCCTGCTGTGGTGGGTGCCGTGGTAACATAGCTGCTAAATCCAGGTGAGCCATTTCGATATCCATATGGAATGATCGTTTCAGTCAGCTCATGTAACACCTGTTGAAGACCTGCGCCGCTTTCAGGAAGAGGTTGATCCAGAGCAACCATCCAAGTGGAACGCTGAAACGCTGCAAGGTCTTGCCTCCGGAATTGGTTGAATTCTTCGAGAGCTGGTAATATCTCTCCAATTGCTTCAGACAAGCGACTGGTTTCAGCTACATCTATCTGGTTCATCTTTATATTCTCCATTTCATCCGGTCGGGTCGGACCAAGCTAAGGTACTGATTTTTCATCAAGCAGTTTCCAGAAATAGGTGTTCTGATGGCTTAGGTCTTCATTTCTGATTGTAAAACGGATGACTCCCTGGAAGATGATCTCATCCAGTGGATCTTCCATATCGTAGCTTGCAATGATGTACACAGACATTGTTCGCTCCTTTCGGTTCAGGTTCATTTGGAAATGCCAACAGAAATCAGCAGCCCGGTTTCGTCACTGCATTTCGAGCCGTGTGGCCCTTTCGAGGTCTGAAATACAAAAGCCTCCGAGGAGCTATCACAAACTCTTGGAGGCATGGTGTACGGATCTTCTTGAACCCTGCCCTCATAACCTACCCTTGAAGATTGAAGGCATGCGATTAGTAAACCTACCTGTGCGAACCTCTCAGAAACGTGCTGATGAGTATCAGTTGTTCAAACCACATCGTGGTAGGTATTGTCAAGTAGGTCGGAACTTCTTCAGGCCGAGCTTATAAAGACCGCTATTTGCTATCTTAGAAGGCACATTCTGCCCTGCCTTTTCTTCTGATCCGAAGTTTTGATTTCAAGATGAGATCGCAAGTTATCACCGATGCTTGAAACTGTTTATTTCCGGAGCAAATCGTCAGGGACCATGAATGAGGCAGTTTCCCATTCGGTTGATGACCCATTGAAGTCCAGATCCCAGCCGAAGAATTGCCATTCAACATCCCTAAATGTTGTGGTGTAAGACTTGAACGCCCGCCCCTCTCCCCCGGGTGCTCATGGTGCTGCTCGAGCCTTCTTGCCACAAGCTCCAGAACCCGGTGTGCGCAAGGTGCGCAGAAAGGCGAGCACTGCCTTTTGCTCATCATCCGATAGCCATATGAAGAAATTATCGGATGCTTCCTGCGCTTCTCCACCGTGCCAACCGATGGCTTCGGTCAAAGTGGTAGCTCGACCGTCGTGTATATAGGGTGCGGTGTCGGCGACTCCCCAGAGCCGTGCAGTGATAAACATCCTGTTGTCCGCGGGATCGTCCACCCCGTGAAAGGTTTCCTCCAAGTCGTCACCCATGTCATGTCGCTTGAGATCGGAGAATAGCTTTACACGAAGACCGGCGCCTGGAACCGCGGGAAACTTCACCGGCATCTTGCTCAGATCTACCTCGTAATAGATGTTGGCCAACGGACTGCTAGGAACCTCAGGCAGACTGTAGGTAAGTATCCGGCCCTTTGTCTTCATTACCGGTCTATGGCAGTCGGCACATCCAATCTTCCGGAACAGGTTTTCCCCCAACCGCGCTTGAGCGCTCAAAGGTTCCTGGCAGGGAGGCGGCAAAGTGGTGCTAAAGATGGCCAACGCGGACATTTCGCCACTCAGAACCTCATTTGTTACACCGTCACCATCCATATCAACATCGTCTCCCACCACCTCGACAGGCTGAATGCCAAAGTGAAACATCATAGCGCCGCAGTCGAAGTCACGCGTAGTGAGGTTATTACCCTTGCGACCGAAGGGTCTGACCACGAGATCGGTATCAATGCCTTCCACCATCGACGTGTCCAGTTTAAGGAACCCGGGTGGGCGAACCCCGTCGCTGGGTGCCGTGATGATTTCCTCCCTCGCCCTGTTGACCTTAAGAAACCGAGCAGTGGTGACTGCGATTTCTGTTGGGTCAGTCAGCGGGCTACAGTTTGTCCTTTCGCTTTTATAGTAATTCGGTATTTCGGTCAAAGCCTCGGGGCCATCTGCAGAGACCCAGCGGATCTCTCCGAAGCTGACACCGTGGGTGGTCAGATCAAACCATCTGTTTGGGTGACGCTTTGCTTCCTCCTTGATCTCTTGAAGATTCCTCGTCATTTCCTTCGCCAGCAATTCCACGCCCCCGGAGCCGAACAAAAAGGGGGGGTTGATGAAACGGCCATTGTAGCCAGCGAACCCATTACTCTGTGCGTCGGAGGGGTCTATGAAGGTTGGCTGAGAGAACACATTCGTGGCGACGCTTCCAGTCCCGCCCACAGCGAAAGTAGCGGGGATGGTCTCGCTACTGAGAACGGAGTGACATTCCAGACAGGATTGTGCATCCAAACCGTTGACCCTGAGGAAGGTGCCGTTGCCACTGTACGGGTTGCCCTGCAAGCTCGGGCGGTCGCCAGGGGAGATGGGATTACCAAGGTTCATAGGACCGTCACCCATCCCATCATGAATATTGAAGGGCGTGGAGAAAATCCGTTCACCATGAGCGATGATGTCGTTGAGCTTGAAGTCTTTACCGACGATCTGTTCCTGTATAATCCGGGGTTGTAAGTTTGGTTCTTCCCCCAGCGGAGTTTCCGAGGGAATCGCCGAGCCAGGATGTCCGCACATCATGAGTACGCTCACGATGCCAACTGTTACAGTGATTCGTTTTGTTTTCATCTTGTGCCTCATATGAACTCCGTCTATTTTGGTCCACCATCCTGATCCTGAGACAGAGCAAGTGTCGTACCACCAAAGTGGATCTATGACTTGAAAAAAGAATCAGCCTTTAACCTATTGATTTAACACATAACTTCTAAGAGATGGCTGTAGCGAACAGTTCCGATTCAAATCCTTGAATCTACAGCTTCGTAATCATCGATTGCGAATTCTGTAATTGTTCACCGTTGAGAGTTATCGTGTGTTTTTGGGATAATCGAAGGGGGAAAGAAAAGGTAATAGGATTGAAACGCTAAGAACCGAGTCCCCGACAGAAAGGCAGTGACAAAAAGACACTTCCCCTCTCTACGATAGGTGATTTCTTGGATCGTTTCCTGCCTCCCACCACCGCCTGGCAGTTATTTCTTGACCCTGATTTTCAGGCTGTTTCCATTGCCAGCCCATTGTTCGATAGCCATTATGAAGGAGAACGAACGACTGATCAGAGAGCTAGAAGAGCTACCGAAGGTTGAACTGTTGCCTGAATCAGACACTAAGTTCAGATTTTGAGGAGTCCTCTTTCCTCTAAACAAATCCGTCGAATTCAAGATGACATTGACGGTTTACGTCGATGCCTTGATCTGTTTAATTCCGAAGCAAATAAACACTTCTGTGGACTGGTCCAGATTGCATATCTCAGTTAGTGATAACGCAAAAAGTGCTTGACATTCTATACCACTCCGTGGTAGCAGGCGAATGTTCACGCTGATGCTACTGGGGGGCTGAGATAGGCTAAAGCGGAGCGGAAGCTGAAGTTGATCTGAAAGCCTACTTTTTCCAAAAGGAGAAAGAGTGGGCTTTTCTATTTTGACGCAAGCCGATAAAGCCAAACCATCCGTGAGGGTGGGACGGAAAGCCACGGGTCTGTTTTAGGGGGGGAGATCCCAAGGCTTCCGAGTTACGGCATCAAAACAGAGAGCCGGGTTGCCGAAAATGAGGTTACTCGGCTTTCTATTCTTGAGGGAAAGGGGGGATTACCATGCCACATAAGTATGGCAGATTCAGTCAGCGTATGGCACGTTCTCGAGCTACCAACAGGATGCGTCGCCTTTTCCAGGCGCATTTGGAGGCTGATACCCGAGGGGTGCCGGTGGATGAGGTTCTCGGTGAACTCAAGGAGCAGGCCGAGATTCAGCGGCTCTACGCTCAAAAGGCCATCTCCCGGCGTGAATTCTTGAGGCGGATGGGCATGGCGGGGGCCACCGTGGCTGCGGTGGCAGCCGGCACCAAGCCGGCCTTTACGCAGGGCGGTGGCAGCGACACCCGTGTTGTCATTATTGGTGCCGGTGTGGCGGGGCTTCGGTGCGCGCACTGGCTGGCGCAGCATGGCGTGGTGGCTGACATCTACGAGGCGGATCACCGAATCGGTGGTCGGATTGCCACGCATGAAACCACCCCGCCGCCGGGGTCTCGTAGTCCTCACCATAAGATTCAGTTCGCCCTGCCGACAGAACACGGCGGCTCCTTTATTTCGACCGAGCACACGGCGATTCGGAATCTGACCAACAGCCTTGGGCTCAGTCTCGATGTGATCAATGGTGGGGGTCTGCTCGACGGTGAGGAACTCTACCTGATTGACGGGGAGTTCTACACAGAGGAGGAAGCGAACGCGGACTGGCAAGTCACGTGGCAGGCGTTCAAAGACGAACTGCAGGCGGCCCCATGGCCGCAGACGTTCGAGAACCATACTCAGCGCGGTATCGAGTTGGACAATATATCTACGCCGCAGTGGTTTGATCCGAAAAGCCCATACTCAAATCCGATCCTAGCAGAGTTCGGGCCAGATTCGCGCTTCGCGAAGCTCTGCTACAGCGATGTTGTCGTGGAGTACGGGGGTGACCATGATGTGCAGCCGGCGTTGAACCTGCTGTACCTACTGGCGTGGAACCCGAGGAATTCGCTGCAGCCGCTTCCGGGGACCGACGAGTACTACACCATTTCTGGTGGGATCTCGCAGCTCGTGCACAGGATGGTTGCCCAGTTGCCCGGGGAGATCCACGTGGATACTGCGCTGGAGGCGATCACCGGGGACTTTGAGGGCCCCTATACGTGTCACTTCTCGAAAGGGCCGTCGGTCGTGGCTGACAAGCTGGTGTTCGCGTTGCCATTCCGGATCCTGCGGGAGCTAGATATCGACCCGCGGATTTGGAATGGGTTCCGTCCAGAGAAGCAATTTGCGATTTCCCAACTACCGATGGGGACGAACGCGAAGATTCATGTGGAATTGAGCCATCGGACGTGGGGTCCCGGGTACGAGCGCGAGATCAATGGCCAGCAGCGTCTGTTGAATGGTATAGCCTACTCGGATGTGAACGATTTCCAGTGTGTCTGGGATGACTCGGTCAACTATGAGTCGGGGCCGGTCGTTTTGCTCCAATACCTTGGTGGCACCAAGGGTGCAAACCTTAGTGGACGCGGCTGTGAATTCGGTGAACCGAAAAAGGAGGATGTCACTAGTTTCCTCGCGCGGATGGAAGACGTATTTCCAGGAACGACCGCCGCCTACACCGGCACCTCGATGATGTCGTTCTGGGCGGCCAGTCCCTGGCATAAGGGTGCCTATTCGTATTGGGGGATCGGTGGCTACACGAGCTATGCAGGGGCCGAGGGACTTCAGGAGGGAAACATCCATTTTGCTGGGGAGCATACCTCAGTTGAGTACCAGGGTTACATGGAGGGTGCCATCCGCTCGGGCAAGCGGGCTGCACGAGAGATCCTGTATGATCTCTAACCAAGGTACTTTCTTGTTCCAGGTTTTCGTCGCCGAACGGCAACTAAACTGGGTGCGGCTGGACGCGAGAGCAGCAGGGCGGCCAGCCCACCCTCTTAGCTTTGGGCTGACCATTTATTAGTAGGTTTTTCCAACATTTCCCCGCAACGCATCCTTGTCAGAAATTCGGCAGAACGAGCAGGAATTGTTTTAGGTACATTGTCTCTTTCAAGTGTCATATGAACCTAAAGTGTCGGGTTTCGGACCTTCAGCTCCGCGCTCTAGGACGTCCCCTTCGGTGAGATGCTATCTAGCGACACTGCTACGAAAAAGAAATCCATTTCACTTTTTCTCCATCCAACATTCAATGGACTCTGTGTTTCCACCAAGATCATTCAACCTAATTGACTAAACGTTCTATGCTTACCTCTCCATCGAGTGCTGCTTCAGAGAATACTTAATCTAGTACGACCGTCGCTAGACCAGCGGTTTGATATATCCTATATCTGAGAATTGTGACTTTGCACAATTGTTTTGACAATCTTCCCAGATCTTGAATTTGGTCGATCGTCCCCTCATTACTTCAAGATGAAAGGCGCTATTTGCTGTCCCCGTAAATCCCGTTTATTTGCATCTGAAATCAACAGCTGTGAAGGTGGGTAGAAACCGTCTGTGTTAGGAATAAATGGCAATAGAATGAAAAGCGCAAACTATCGATTTCCGTTGGAAACCTTGGGGTTTTTTAAAGTAACGTGAGCTTTAAGAATCCAATTAGAATTCAAGTTATACCTTTCTCCTCCTTTGGCAATTATTGTTCTTGCCCACTAGAAACTTTCGGCTTAACTCCATAAAGAACCTCCGAGGGAAAGGTCATCTGGCTGACGAATTCTCTCTTCGTCTCTTCAAATCCAGCCAACTCTAAGTAAGGTAAAAGGTACACGCCCCTGCAACCTCCCAGCCAAGCTGGGTTCAAGCGGTAGATGACTTTCCATAATGAATTAAACCAACCATGACCTTTCGTCATGTTTGTCACTACTAACCGACCACCAGGACGTAGCACCCTCTTGAACTCTCCAAGAACTATCGGAAAATCTCCCTCCGGAAGGAGATCAAACATGTAATTATTAATCACAACGTCAAAATCGTCATTAGGATAGTCCAAATCGTAAGCGTCGCCGATGCTGAGGCGGTAATTCTTGAATCCCGATCTCTCCATTCTCTCTTTTGCACGACTCAGCATCTCCTCGGTTAGATCAATACCTTCATTTCGTCCAGTTGGGTTTGATTTCAAGATCAACTCAAACGCCTGACCTGTTCCAACAGCCACTTCAAGCACAGATTCGCCATCTTGGATGGCGGCTATTTCGAGACATCGATCACGCGCTTTGGATTCAGTAATCCTTCCCCAAATGTCATAGCCGGACGCAATCTTCTGGTACACTCCAGGGACCTCGCTCTTCTGAATTTTGGCGTCCAAGATTGCTTTTTTCTCCGAAACCATTTTCGCCCTCAAAAACTTGGTGAGTTTACTAACTGTGGATCAGCCATAAAGTTGCTTCCCAACTAAATTAACATGGCTATCTAAGATGCATAAACGATGGGCACAGTCATCCTTGTTCGAGTTATAACGAGAGGATTGGCGTAAGTCAATTAGAAATTAAGATGCGTCTTTCTAATTCAAGATGAAAGTCGCTGTTAGCTATTCTTGCGAATTCCGTTGATTTGAAACGGAAATCATAAGGCACGAAGGCCGGCAAGAACTCCCTAATCTGCCTTAATTGACCTATCAGAAACTGATCAACTGCCGGGATGCGGAACTAGTTCCGAGATGTTATCATGGCAGAGGACAAGATGGGTGAGAGGAGGCGGAGATGAAGGATGAACTCATTGACTATGATGCCCTTGCAATAGGCGAGTTGATTCACAAAGGGGAGGTCAAGCCTGACGAAGTGTTGGAGATCACCATAGAGAGAATCGAAAGGGTTAATCCAAAGCTCAATGCTGTGATTCACAAGGTCTACGATGAGGCTCACAAGACAGCAGAGAATTGGAGTTCTGAGCTAAGAGCAGGCAGGGCAGCCAATGTTGTATTTTGTGGCGTGCCCTTTCTTCTAAAGGATCTCCTTGCGGAATGCGAAGGTGTCCCTTTTCATGAGGGATGTCTTGCTGTCAAAAGTTATGTCTCGAAGATCGACAGCGAGTTAGTGAAACGGCAGAAAGCCAGTGGATTGATCATCGTTGGCAAAACCAATACGCCCGAATTTGGTTGTTTGCCAACGACAGAGCCCGCCCTTTATGGGGCAACCGTCAACCCTTGGGACCCGACCTTAACACCGGGGGGCTCAAGCGGTGGGTCGGCGGCGGCTGTGGCCGCTGGGATCGTTCCAATGGCTCACGGCAACGATGGCGGCGGCTCCATCCGTATCCCAGCCTCTTGTTGTGGGCTTTTTGGTTTGAAACCAACTCGAGGTCGGAATCCTCTAGGACCGCTCTTCGGAGATATTGGCAGTGGGATCGTCCATGAACATGCGGTGACTCGTGCGGTGAGAGATTCGGCAGCTCTATTGGATGTCACCTCAGGGCCGGATCTCGGAGATCCATATTACCCCCCACCAAAGGAAATCCCGTTCTTGGAAGAGGTTGGAAGGGACGTTGGGCGCTTGAAGATCGGATTGTTAACCAGCATCCCCGAAGGATGGAATGAGGAGACGCAGTTGCACCCAGATTGTGAGCGTGCGGTCAGAGATGCCGCCGAGCTTTGCGAAAGTCTGGGGCACATTATTGAAGAGATCCCTTCTGATCAGTTAAGCAATCCCCAAATCTCTGAGCTTTTCGGCTACGTTTTTTCTTGCTACGTGGGCCAAGCTGTTGCGTATTGGGAAAGGGAGCTGGGGAGAAAAATCGGCCAGGAAGAACTGGAGCCCATCACGTGGGGCATGTATGAAGCTGGTTTGGGCAGGTCGGGATCGGATTACTTGGTTACGGTGGAAGAGATCCAGCGATTCTCGAGGAGAATAGCGCGCTGGTACCATGATGGCGGTTATGATCTACTTTTATCGCCGACGATGAGAATACCACCCACGAAACTGGGCGCCTTCGAATCAACACCCGAGGATCCAATGAAATGGCTAGGTGTTACTCTGTCTTTCGTAGCTTTCACTCGTATCCAGAATATTACGGGTCAGCCGGCCATGTCGGTCCCCTTGTTTTGGAACGAAGACAACATACCGATCGGCGTGCAATTTGCTGCCCGCTTCGGCGATGACGCTACCCTATTTCGTCTGGCGGCTCAATTGGAGCAAGCAAGACCGTGGCGTGATCGAAAACCACCGATTCATTGTAGCAATGTGTCGTGACATAAATGGCGGGGTGCGATACCTTCTCCTCAGTCTCTAATTCAAGATGACATCGTTGGTTTTCACAGATGGCGATATGTTTTTAATTCCGACGCAAATCAAAAGATGAAAAGGCCGGGAAAGCTGAGGAAGTTAGAAATCGACGGCCCTCGCCGATACCCAACTATGTTCATTTCCGTGGAGATCGTCGGGAGATACTTGGCAATTTAAAGGGGGCTGGAATAGTACCCTTGAGAAGTGAGCGTTATAGCGACCCAGCTTCAGTTTCTCCCCAGCTTTCTGGCGGCCTCCATGAACCACTCTACTGTCTCCGGGAGAGCAATGCCAGGCACCTCACAGCCCGTCGAGAGGATGTAGCGGCTTTTGTTTCCCACGGCCTCTAGGCATCCCCTCACGGCACTTTCCATATCTTCCCTTTTGCCGAGGGAGAAGAGATTCGTACTCACATTTCCGATGATTACCGTTTTTCCATTGGCTACGTTCATGGCCTTAGCCAGATCCGAAGGGGCGTCGATGCTCAGGTTGGAGGCGCCGGTTGCCATCATGTCCTGTAGAATCGGATCGGCATATCCACAGATATGGAGTCCCACAAACACCCGCTTCTCTCTGAAGTGTTCGATGATCCGCTTATGATAGGGAAAGACGAACTCCTTGTAGGTCCTGGGAGAGATCAGGCTGCAGGAGGCAGGTGGTTCAGCTAGGGAAAGACCGACGCCCTGCTCTCTGACTGCCTGTCCAAAGGTTATGGCCACCTCGGAGGTAAACTCCATGAGTTTCTGAACGTAATCCTTGTCCTTCCAGGTATCCCGAAGGAGCTCTGTTGCTCCTCTGAGGCCGACGGCAATGGTCCAAGGCCCGGCCACAACCCCAGCGACTGAGCAGTCCGGTAACTGCCGCTTTGTCTCCCTGCAAGCCTCGAGATAGTCTGGCATTCGAGCGTCCTTGTAAGGGTCAGGGATGGAGAGCCTTGCGAGTCGACTCTTCTCGACAAGGGAGAGGGTCTCCGATACGCACATCCCATTACGAGGGAATTTGAGCGTGTTCCCGAGGGCCTCTGCCTCCCTTAAGAGATCGCCTTCCATCACGATGATGTCAGGTTTAAACCGTTCGTAGGAGGCGACTTGGGCCTTCACGAAGACCTTGGGATCGGTCAGGAATTCTTTGATGCTGGCACCTACGAGCTGCGCATTGAACTGGCCGGTTATCGGATAAGCAGGGATGCAGTCCGCAAGCTCCCCCTTGAATGTTGCTGCGACCCGTTGTTTGCCCGTCATCTTAGAGTCTGCGCCCCCGTGCGTATGGGCTAAAAAAACCATCTTTGGATGACCTACTATAGGGACAAGGGCATTTCGGTGTCAAGATAGCGGACTCACTACGGGACGGAGGAGAGTTAGCTAAAGGGTGAAATGAAGGCTGTCGGATGGCCTTTCGGAGGGTGAAAGGTATTAAGGAGTCTATTGTGATCTCTTAGAGCTCATTGGAGCTGGGAGTCCCCCCTAGAGACTGTGACTGGGTCGGCGGTCTACCTGGGGAGAGAAAATCAATAGCCACCCCGATCTTCGAGATGCTCAAGTGAGCCTTTGGGGACGGCTGACCACTAGTGTTTGAGGGGCAGGTCAAAATGGTCTGCCTTTTCCATGTTGCTGGGGTGAGGATTTCAAGATGAAAGGCTCTGTTTGCCATCCTTACGAATTTCGTTTACTTGCACCGCAAATCATCAGGTCTGAAGGCGGGTAGGAACCCACTGTTTCACTTAGCAAGGGACTCACACACGTTGCGGTGTGCGTTCCATACAATAGACCAAGACCTGCACCATGTGACTTCTAAGGCTTTAGGCCCCGACCACGTGGAGCCCACTCGACCGGGTTGTCCCAGTCGGCCGCCTTCCAGGGCACTTTTTCCGGGCGGACCAACGAGATGATGTCCCTGAAGAAGGCCAGTCGCTCCTCGTCGGTCATCGGTGTGAATGATTCGGCGATGGCCAGGTTTTGCTCAAGTTGGTCCATGGTCTCCATCCCCACGATCACCGTACTGACGGGCAAACTGAACGCGTAGCGTAAGGAGCGTTTCACCTCGTGGGTCAGGCTTCCCAGTCCAAATACTTTCATTCCAACGGTGGCGATCCCCTTGGCATTCGCAACAGGCAGGAACTCTTCGGCAAAGCTGAGGATGAAATGGTCCAAGGCGGAGACGGGTATAAGCGCGCTGTCAAAGGGGAAGCGGTTGAGTGCCTCTACTAGGACTTGCGGGTCGGTGTGGCCACTGACGCTGATGAATCGAACCATTCCTTCCTCTTTGGCCTGCATTGCCGCCTCAAGCGCACCTCCCTTGCCAGTGAATGCGTCCAGCCGAGCATAGTCCCACACGTTATGCAGGCGCCACTCGTCCACGTAACTGGTTTGCAGTCGGATTAAGCTCTCCTCCAACTGGCGGCGAGCCGCATCTCGCTGAGTGTCCACAGTTTTGGTGGCAATCCACATCTCCTGACGCCGGTGTCTGACTACCTTTCCCAGGCGTGTCTCAGCCTGTCCCTGAGAATATATCCAGGCAGTATCGAAGTAGCGGATGCCCCGGTCTATGGCTCTGTTGACTATTTCAATCGCCTCTTGCTCCGTGCACTCATGCCCATCTACAATCCGCTGGCCGCCAAAGCTCAGGATAGGGAACGATTCGCCGGTCTTGCCAAAAGGCCTTGTTTCCATGACAGCCTCCCTAATATCCTCATCGTGAGCAACAGAATACCGTGCAGATGCAGTCCACCTCTTCCATTGTCCCATATTACGAGGGATTTTCCCATATCTGCACAGCTGGGGGCATGTCAGATGCCGGGGAAGCAGGCTAGTAAGAAGGGAGGAGAGGTAGATTAGCCTGAAGGAAATACCATGTTGGAAGGCCAGAACCTTACTTTGTCACATAGGGTGCAAATCCAAGAGCTGGGTCTTCGAAGAGGGATACTGGGGTCTGTCTTTTCCGGTCAAGGGTGTTAAATGCAAGATGGATTAGGGCATTTAGTGCGGGTGCGGATTATGCAATATTTGAAACGCGAGTCACCGGGGGTAGAGGGTGAACTAAACGGTTTAATAAAGTGAGAAGGAACCGCCCGATTGAGACTCTCGGCCTTTGCAACTGGAAATTGCGATATCATTTTTGTTGCTATCATTTACTAGGCGACATATTTTCTATGTATATGCCAAATATGTTGTTAAGTCTTAGTGGACTAGGAGGACTTCCTTGATGAGGCAAAAGATTCTCAGGGCAGATGGAGAGGTCCATATTGAGAATGCATTGGAGGACCTTAGAAGAATTGCAGATGTTGTGACCTCTGCGAATAACGACGAAGAGACGTTGGCTCGAGAGGCTGAGGATGCCGATGTTATCATTGTCAGCTGTTTTACGAAGATTACGGCGAAGGTCATTACCTCGGCAAAGAGATTAAAGGGCATTGTGAAGTATGGTGTAGGCGTCGACAATATTGACCTCGAAGCAGCCACGAAGAGAGACATCCTGGTTGTCAATTGCCCTGAATACCACGCGGAGACGCTGGCAGACCATGCATTCGCGTTGATGCTATGCCTCGCCAAAAAGCTGGTACCGATAAACCGAGTGATGAGAGGGAAGGCTTGGCTGTGGCCGTCTCCAGAGTATATGGGACTGGACCTATTCGGGAAAACCCTTGGGATTATCGGATTTGGAAGGATAGGAAGAGCCCTGGCACGGCGCGCGTTAGGATTCGGGATGAAGATGATCGCATCTGACCCATATGTAAATGAAGAATTGGTTAGAGACTTCGGCGTAGAATTGGTCAATCTTGAAGAACTCATTAGCTTTTCTGACTTCATCTCCATTCTCTGCCCTTTGACCCCTGAAACAAGAGGACTTATAGGCGAAGATGAGTTCAAGAGGATGAAAAAAACAGCCTTGATCATCGATGTATCGAGAGGAGCCATCGTCGAAGAGGTAGCGCTCATCACGGCCCTGAGAGAGAATTGGATCGCAGGAGCGGGGTTCGACGTTTTCTCTGAAGAGCCGCTGAGTCCAGGTCACCCACTGCTGACCATGAACAACGTGATCCTCACGCCTCATGTCGGATGGTACACAAAGGAAGCCTTTGAGAGACTTCAGAGAGAAAGCGTTCAACGGGTACTAGAGATACTGCAGGGGAAGAGGCCGAAAAACGTCGTGAACGTCAAAGTCCTTGAGAGGCCAGGATGTAAGGTGTAAAGCATAATACACTTCGATTCGCACTCACACCTTGTCAGATCAGAGAATCAGTTGTCGAAAGCGCGTTTGAGATGCAATGGTGTGCGAGAAGGAACCCGAAATGTTTTGATTTCCGATGCAATTATTCTCCGTGACAGAAATCTCAGAGGCCCCCCTTTCGACTTTCGAGAGTCACGAAATGCTCCCGTTGACCGAGAGAATTGAGCTCAGTATGTGGTTTGGTGGGGCTTGCTCTAATGAATATGCTCCCCGGTCCAGCGATCACGCCCCACCCAGAACGGACACTTCGGACATACCTCACCGTCAGGGTAGTCGATGCCTTCCTCATGGGGACAACCAATGATTCGGTC
>JABAOD010035774.1_pt1 | contig 15000 bp, 10 predicted proteins | sample 7062151 | NCBI WGS metagenome assembly JABAOD01 (sample SAMN14538626, study PRJNA623070) | marine sediment metagenome | biome: marine biome [ENVO:00000428]; feature: marine pelagic biome [ENVO:01000023]; material: deep marine sediment [ENVO:00002113] | place: India: Gulf of Khambhat ... | reverse complement strand
CAAGATCGCCATCGTCCGCTACTCGCTGCCCTACAGCTATCGCGGCTTCAAGGCCTGGGAGGCGGAGCGGCGGGGCGTCAAGGCGCTGCTCATCTACTCCGACCCGATGGAGGACGGCTACCGCAAGGGCGAGGTCTTCCCGCACGGGCCCTGGGGGCCGGAGAGCCACATCCAGCGCGGCGCCATCACCTACGACTTCATCGTCCCCGGCGATCCGCTGACGCCGGGCTGGGCCTCGGTCGAGGGCGCGCGGCGGATCGAGCGGGCTGCGGCGCGCTCGGTGCCGGGGATCGTGGCGGTGCCGATGTCGTGGCGCGACGCGCGGCCGCTGCTGGAGAACCTGGGCGGCCCGGTGGCGCCCCACTCCTGGCAGGGCGGCCTGCCGATCACCTACCACGTGGGACCGGGCGCCGCCAGGGTCCGGGTCGAGGTCGACATGGACGACGAGATCCGCCCGATCTGGGTGGTGACCGGCGAGATCCGCGGCGCCGAGGAGCCGGAGCAGACGGTGGTCCTCGGCAACCACCGCGACGCCTGGGTCTACGGCGGCGTCGATCCCAGCAGCGGCTCGGCGACCCTGCTGGAGACCGCCCGGGTCCTCGGGGCCCTGGCCCGCGCCGGCCACCGGCCGCGGCGCACGGTCGTGCTGGCGAGCTGGGACGCCGAGGAGTGGCACCTGACCGGCTCCACCGAGTGGGGCGAGCAGTTCGCCGACCGGCTGGGCCGCGGCGCCGTCGCCTATCTCAACGTCGACAGCTCGACCAGCGGGCCCGAGTTCGAGGTCGGCGGCGTCGCCAGCCTCGACCCGCTGGTGGTCTCGGTGGCGCGCGACGTCATCGACCCCGACAGCCGCCGCAGCCTCCTCGATACCTGGCGCCGCCGGGTCCGCGAGACGACCGGCGCCGAGCCCGAGACGGCGGCGCTGGTCGACAACGATCTCGGCAGCGGCTCCGACTACACGGTGTTCCTGAACTTCCTCGGCGTGCCGGTGATCGACATGACGTTCACCGGGCCGTACGGCGTCTACCACTCGCAGTACGACGACTTCTACTGGGTGAGCCGGATCGGCGACCCCGGGCTGCGCTACATGACCGCCATGGTCGAGGTCTGGGGCAGGATGGCGCTGCGGCTGGCCAACGCCGAGGTGGTGCCCTACGACTTCCGCAACTATGCCGCCACCGTCGAGCGCTTCCTCGGCGCGCTGGCCGCCGAGCCGGGCGTCGCGGAGCATCTCGATCTGGCCCCGGCGCGGGCCGCCCTCGACGACTGGCGTCGGCAGACCGAGGCGCTGGAGTCCGCCGCCGGCGCGGCCCTCGAGGCCGGGCTGCCGCCAGCCCGCTTTGCCGATCTCAACCGGGCGCTGGTGCGGGTCGAGCGCCAGTTCCTGCTCGCCGACGGCATCCCGGACCGGCCCTGGTTCCGGCACGCGCTCTACGCGCCCCGCTACACCTATGCCGCCATGTCCCTGCCCGGCGTCCGGGAGGCGGTCGAGGCGGCGGACTGGCGGCGGGCCGCGGAGCAGCTCGCCCGGCTCACCGAGCGCATCCAGGCGGTGGCCGACACGGTGGGTCAGGCAGCGGCGCTGGTTCCGGCCGCCGCCGGCGCCCCCGGCGGGGACGACCGCTAGCGGTGGGGCGATGAGGCCGATCCCGACCCTGGCGCTTGCCCTCGGCCTGGCGGCCGCAGCCGGCGGGGCCGCCGGAGCGGCCGGCCTGGAAGGGTTTGCGCCCGGCTCGGCGGCGGCCCAGGCAGCCTACGAGGCCGCCCTCAAAGCGGAGCTCTCGACGGCGCGTATCGAGGAGCATCTGCGCTGGTTGACGAGCCGCCCGCACCGCGCCGGCAGCGAAGGCGCCCGCCGGACCGCCGAGTATCTCGGCGAGCGGCTGGCGGAGTACGGATTCCGCACCGAGACGGTCCGCTACGACGGCTATCTGCCGGCCCCGGTGGCGGTGGCGCTCGAGCTGCTCGAGCCGCGGGCGCAGCAGCTCGCCGTGACCGAGCCGCCGGTGGCCGGCGACCCGTTCACCGCCGCCGCCGCCGAGCATCCGGGCTGGAGCGGCTACTCGCCCTCGGGCGAGGCCACCGGCGACGTGGTCTACGGCAACTACGGCTCGGTGGACGATCTGCGGCGGCTCGAGCGGCAGGGCGTCGACCTCGCGGGCAAGATCCTGCTGCTGCGCAACTTCGGCACCGGCGAGGGCCGCAAGGTCCGCAACGCCGAGCGCTTCGGCGCCGCGGGGGTCGTGCTCTACACCGACCCGGCCGAGGACGGCTACCCCTACGGCGACGTCTACCCGCGGGGCAACTGGCGGCCCGCGGGCAGCATCATGCGGCGCTCGATCCTCTTCCTGCCCTGGGAGGGAGACCCGCTGTCGCCCGGCTGGGCGTCGCTGCCGGGAGCCCGCCGCCTGCGCCCCGAGGAGGTGGCGCTGCCGCGCATCCCGGTGCTGCCGGTCTCCTACGACACCGCGCGGCAGATCCTGGAAGCGCTGCGGGGACCGGTGGCGCCGCCCGACTGGCAGGGGGCGCTGCCGCTCACCTACCGCATCGGTCCCGGTCCGGCCAGGCTGCGGATGCGCCTCGAGATGGACAACCGGGACCGCCCGATGCTCAACGTCGTCGGGCGCCTCGACGGGGCGACGGAGCCCGAGCAGTGGGTCGTCGTCTCCAACCACCACGACGCCTGGATCTACGGCGCCGGCGATCCGTCGAGCGGCACCGCGGCGCTGCTCGAGCTGGCGCGCGGGATCGGCGAGCTGGCGCGCCGCGGCCGGCGGCCGCACCGGACCCTGATCGTCGCCTTCTGGGACGCCGAGGAGATGATGCTCGGCGGCAGCACCGAGTGGGTCGAGGAGCACGCCGCGGAGCTGCTGGAGAAGGCCGTGGCCTGCATCAACATGGACTCGGCGGTGTTCAACCCCGACCGGCCGCTGAGCGTCGCCGCCCATCCGCTGCTGCACGAGCTGTTCCGGGCGGTGGCGCGCGACGTCGAGGATCCGCGGACCGGCCGCAGCACCTTCGAGGTCTGGCGCGATCTCCAGAACCGCTACCGCACGACCCCGGGGGTCGACGGCTGGGGCGAGTTCTTCGAGCCCGAGCGGGAGCTGTCGCGCCCGTGGGTCTTCGAGGTGCCCTACGACGACGCCGCTCCGTTCTTCAACCAGCTGGCGCTGCCCGCCTCGGACATGTACTACGGCGCCGACTACGGCACTCGATCTACGAGAACTTCCACTGGATGAAGACGGTGGTCGATCCGGACTTCCGCTACCACCGGGTGATGGCCGAGGTGCAGGGGCTGGCGGCCCTGCGGCTGGCCAACGCCGACCTGCTGCCGCTCGACTTCGAGGAGGAGGCCCGCTACTGGCGCCTCGCCTACCGGGACCTGGAGCGGGTGGCGGCGGCGCGCGGCGAGCCGCTACCCGGCCTGGCGGCGGCCCTGGACTGGATCGACCGCTGGCAGGAGGAGGCGGCGGCCCTGCGGCGGGAAGGCGCCGGCCTGCTGGCCGGCGGGACGTCCCTGGCGACGCGCCCGGAGGAGCTCCGCGAGCTGAACCGGCGGCTCCTCACGGCGCCCCGTGACTTCCTGCGCGCCGATGGCCGCCGCGACGCGCCCACCGAGCGCAATCTGTTCGCCGGCTCGAGCACCGCGCTGGAGGCCGTCTCGGGCAGCACCCTGCCCGGTCTGCGCTTCAGCATCGACGGTGGCCGGCGCGAAGAGGCGGCGGCCGAAGCCGAGATCTACCTCGCCGCCCTGGCCCGCCGCGTCCAGAACCTGGGCGCCATCCGGACCGAGATCCACCGCCTCCACACCGCCGCCGCCGAGCGGTGACGGGAAATCCATCTCGCGAGGCGGGGGGCCATCGCCGAGGCGTCACCGGGGGGGAATGAGCATCCTGTCACCCGCCAGATAGGTGGCCTCGACGGCGATGGCGAGGATCTCGGAGGCCTCGACGGTGAGGGGGTTCCCCGACAGGACGACGAGATCGGCGACGCCTCCCGGGGCGAGCCGGCCGCGGCGCGGTGGGCCGCCGCCGGCGGGCCAGAGGGTCGAGAGCGTCCGCAGGGCCGTGCGGCGCGGCAGCCTCTCCTGCGGCTGCCAGCCGTCTCGCGGTCGGTTGTCGAGATTCCTGCGCGTCACGGCGGCGTGGAAGGCGGCGAGGGGCGGCAGCGGCTGCGTGAAGTAGTCCGAGCCGAAGCCGAGGCGCGCGCCGGCCGCCGCCATCGTGGCGAAGGCGTAGACCCGCGCGCTGCCCTCGCTGCCGACCCGGCCGTCCTCCATGGCCAGCCCCTGATCGTCGGGGGCGACGAAGTCGGGGTTGACCGACAGGACGACTCCGAGCCGAGCCGCGCGCTCGATGTCGACAGCCGCGGCGTAGGAGACATGCTCGATCCGCAGCCGCCCCGGCCGGATCTCCGGATCTCCGGCCAGCAGCTCCTCGTAGACATCCAGGACCCGCGCCACGGCGGCGTCGCCGATGGCGTGGGTCGCCACGTCCAGCCCCGCGCCGAGGGCGGCGAGCGTCTCGGCCCTCAGCTCCTCGCGGCTCATCCGCTCGACCCCCCGGGTCTCCGGGTCGTCGGCGTAGGGGTGGGACAGCCAGGCGCCCCGGCTGCCGAGGGCGCCGTCGGCGAAGAGCTTGACGTGGGTCACGTCGACCCGCGGCGACGGCCGGCGCTCGGCAGCGGGCCCGGCCACGAGGCGGGCCGCGAGCCGGCTCGGCGCCGGCACCATGAGATGCACCCGCAGCGGTAGCGGCGCCGCGCGATCGGTCTCCGCCAGCAGCTCGAGATAGCGCTCCAGGTCGAGCTCCAGGTCGACGATTCCCGGCGGCCCGAGAAAGCCGGCGTCGAAGACCTCGGTCACCCCCTGTGCGGCGAGGGCCTCGCAGGCCAGGCGGAAGGCGGCGCGGACCTCCGCTGCCGACGGCTCCGGCAGCCACGGCCGCAGCAGCTCGTTGGTGCGCTCGAGGAGCACTCCGCTCGGCGCCCCGGCCGGGGTGCGGCGCAGCGATCCGCCCGCCGGATCGGGCGTCGACGCGCTGATCCCGGCCGCCGCCAGGGCCGCCGCGTTGACCCAGCCGGCGTGGCCGTCGACCCGGGTCAGGAAGACCGCATGACCCGGGGCGGCGCTGCTCAACGGCTCGTGGCCCGGCAGCGCGGCGCTTCCCCACGTCCCCTGGCTCCAGCCCTTGCCGAGGATCCAGCTCCCGGGCGGCAGCCGCGCGGCGCGGGCGCCGACCTCGCTGGCGATGGCCTCGACGCTGCCGAGGGCCGCGAGATCGATGAAGTAGGGCGGCGGCTCCGCGGCCCAGAGCAGGCTCAGCCCGAGGTTCAGCAGGTGCACGTGGTGATCGACGAAGGCCGGCGCCAGGACCCTGCCGGCGAGATCCACCGTCTCGGTGCCGGGGCCGCGGTAGGCGTCGACCTCGTCGCGGCTGCCGACCGCGAGGATGCGCTCACCGGCGATCGCCAGAGCCGCGGCCGGCGGCCGGCCGTCGGCGAGGGTCAGGATCGTGCCGCCCTGGAAGATCCGCGTCGCCGGCCTGCCGGCGGGCGGACCGTCCGCGGGGGCCCCGCAGCCGGCGGCGACGAGCGCCGCGCCGGCGAACAGCCGCGCGAGCGCACGAAGCTCGGCAGAGCGGCTCATCGTCGCCGTCCTGTCCGGCTCACCGTCCGACCGCCACTTCGACGACGGCGCCGGAGATGAAGGCGGGCAGAATCCGCTGCAGATCCGCCAGGGTCACCCGGCGGACGACGGCGGCGTACTCCTCGTCCGCGAGCAGCCGCCCCCAGACGATCCACTCCTCGGCCAGGGCGGCGGAGATCTCTTCGTTGCTCTGAGCGGAGCTGACACGGCGTCCCAGCAGATGGGCCTTCGCTTCGGCCAGCTCGTCGCCGGTCGGCGGTCGCCGGCCGAGCTCGGCGAGCTGCTGGCGCAGCAGCGTGGCCATCGCCCGGAGCTTGCGGGGATCGACGCCCATCGACAGCGTCACCCGTCCATTGCGGCCGTCGCCCCGATAGCGTGCCTCGATGCTGTAGACGAGGCCCTGCCGCGAGATCGCCTCCTTGCCCAGCCGGCCCTCGTAGCCGTGGCTGAGGACATAGAGCAGCAGGCGCCAGGCCGGGCCATCGGGGTCGGCGGGTGAGGGCGCCGGCACCACGTAGCCGAGCCGGGCCTGGGCCTTCGCCGCCGTCAGCTCGAGGCGCGCCTGCCGGGCGGCGAGCGCCAGCGGCCCGGGAGCGGCTCGCGCCGGGCGGAGATCGCCGAGGACCTCCTCCACCGCGGGCAGCGCCTCGCTGGCGCGGAGATCGCCCACCAGCACCACCGCCGCCGCCACGCCCGCGGCCAGGGGGAGCGGCTCGAGACCGAGCAGCTCGTCGAAGGCGAGCTCGAGCCGGCTGGCCGGATCGTCCACTTCGACAGGTGGGCGCGAGGCCGGCGCCGCCGCGCCCCGCAGGACCTCGCGGGCCGCCCGCAACGTCGCGGCGAGCTCGTCCGGCCGGAACTTGAGCTGGATGGAGGTATGGCGCCAGACGGGCTCGTTCGCCGTCGCCGGTCCGGCGAAGCTCCATCCCGTCGTCGGCACGAGGATCCGCAGGTAGGCCGCCGGCGACAGCGGCACGCGCCGGAAGAGGAGCGGCAGACCGCCGGCCAGCCGGACTGCGCGCGGCGGCGCGGGCCCTTCCGCCCGTCTCCCGGGCTGCGAGGCCGGCGGCAGGTCCTGCCCCGCCGCCTGGACGCGGCGCGGCCGCGGTCTCTCGGTCGCTGCGGCGGGGCGCATCCAGCCGATGGTCCGCTGATGCGGCTGAAGGTAGGCCGACGCCACCCTCCGCAGATCGTGCGGGGTGACCGTCGACAGGCTCGCCGGCAGCCGCAGCAGCACGCCGAGGCCGCCGAGGCCCTCGAAGTAGGCGAGCTGATGGGCCGCGTCCTCGGTCGTCTCGAGGTCGTAGACCAGCTCGTCCAGAAGGGCGCGCCGGGCCCGCTGCAGCTCGTCCCCCGCCGGTGGCCGCTCGCGCACGGCACCCAGCGCCTGCTCGAGCCGCGACTCGATCTCCGCCGGGGCCGTCTCCGCGCCGGCCGAGCCGGCGATCGTGAAGACGTACGGGAACGCGGTCGGGGGATACCAGGTCACCAGATCCGCGGCGATGCCTGCCAGGCGCGAGCCCGGCCGCACGGGTTCGCCCCAGGTGTTCTGCAGGAAGTTGACCCCGGCGCCGCCTGCCAGGACCTGCTGCAGGAGAAGGAAGGCCGGATAGTCGGGGTCGGTCACCGCCGGCGCCCGGTAGGCGATCTCGAACCGCCCGGCGCCAGCCGGCAGCCGCACGAGCACGCGCCGCTCGCCCTGCTGCGGCGGCTCGACGGTCCGTGGCGGCGGGCTGGGCCGGCCGCCGGGCAGGCCGCCGAAGCGCCGCCGGACCCGCTCGAGGACGTCCGCGGCGTCGAGGTCGCCGACCACCGCCAGCACCGCGTTCGCCGGCCGGTAGTGGCGGCGGTAGAAGGCGACGACGTCGCGGTGGCGGATCCGCTCGACGTCGCTCGGCCAGCCGATGGTGTTGTTGCGGTAGGGGTGCTGCAGGAAGGAGGTCGCGACGACGGTGTCCTTGAGCACCGTCGCCGGATCGTTCTGGTAGCCCTGGAGCTCGGCCAGGACGGCGCCGCGCTCGGCCTCGAGCTCGGCCGCCGGCAGCAGCAGCCGCGCCATGCGATCGGCCTCGATATCGAGCGCGAGGTCGAGCTCCGCCGCCGGCAGCGTCTCGTAGTAGGTCGTCTGATCGATCCAGGTGTAGCCGTGCCACTCGCCGCCGGCGGCGTAGATACGGCTCACCAGCTCGGTTTCCGGAAAGCGCTCGCTGGCGCGGAAGGCCATGTGCTCGACGAAGTGGGCGAGGCCGGTGCGGCCGGCCGGCTCGTCGCGCGCCCCCACCTTGTAGAGCATCTGGACGCTCACCAGCGGCAGCGCCGGCTGCTCGAGGAGGATGACCGTGAGGCCGTTGCCCAGTCGCTCGACGCGGGCGCGGTCGAGATCGAATCCGCTCGCTCCCGGCGCCGCCGCGAGCGCGGCGGCGGCCAGCACGGCAGCCGCGGCGGCGCCGCGCGGACGGCTCATCCGGCGGCGTCCCGTGCCTCGAGCCGGCGCAGCAGGCGGAGCTCCTCGGCGCTCGGCGGCTCGGTGACGGCGAGCTCGTCGGCGACCGCCACCTGCCAGCCGATGTTCGCCCGCACCTCGTCGAGGCTGACGCCGGGATGCAGCGACTCGAGCACCAGCTCGCCGCCGGCGAAGCCGTAACAGCCGAGATCGGTGATCACCGCCACCGGACCGGCACCGGAGGCCCCGGCGACGCGGCCGCCGCCGGGCAGGTGGCCCGGCGAGGTCACGAAGTCGACCCGCTCGGGGAACGCCCGCCGGCTCTGTGGCGTGACGATCAGCACCCGCCGCGCGTGGAGCGCGATCTCGCAGGCGCCGCCGCTGCCGGGCAGCCGGACCGCCGGCCGCTCGTAGGAGCCCACCACCGTGGTGTTCAGGTTGCCGTGGCGGTCGATCTGGGCTCCCTGCAGGAAGCCGACGTCGATCCGCCCGGCGTGGAGGTAGTCGTAGAAGACGTCGGTCATCGGGCTGACGCCGAGCGCGCCGGTCACCAGCGCGGGGTCGCCGATCGAGACCGGCACCCGCTCGGGCGTCGCGCCGACCGCCCCCGACTCGTAGATCAGCACCAGCCCGGGAGCGTGGCGCCGCCGCGCCAGGTTGCAGGCCAGGTTGGGCAGCCCGATGCCGACGAAGACGATCTCGCCGTCGACGAGGCGGCGCGCCGCCTGGCAGGCCATCAGCTCGCGGCGGCGGTAGCCGCCGGCGGCCGTCTCGGAGGGCTGGTGCGGACCCGTCGGCGTCATCTCAGAAGCCGTAGTTGACCGGCGGGCTGGGCCGCTCGCCGGCGCGCAGGCGGGCCAGCTCGCCGCCCATCCGCTCGACGTACTCGGCGCGGCCGGCCACCCCGTAGACCCACTCCTCGAGGTACGCCTCGAGCCGCGACCGGTCACGCGAGATCTCGCCCCAGCCGAGATAGAACGGGTTGTCGCGGTCGTAGTAGCCCTGGGCGTAGGAGGGGTGGCAGCCCCAGGGCTCGTGGACCACCGCGCTGACCGCGAAGCCGGGGAGAAGCGTCCGGTTGGGGTCGGCGCGGACCACCTCCTCGTCGACCAGCTCCTCGACCACCACGACCACCCGCTTCGCCGCCAGCGCCGCCTCGCGCTGCACGCCGACGAGGCCCCAGACCTGGGTGTTGCCGCCGCGGTCGGCCCGCTGGGCGTGGATGAAGGCGACGTCGGGGTTGAGCGCCGGCACCGCCGCCAGCTCCTCGCCGGTGAACGGGCAGCGCACCCGGCGCACGCTCGGGTTGACCGCCGCCAGGTCGCTGCCGGCGAAACCCCGCAGCGGCATGAACGGCAGGCCCGCGGCGCCGGCGGCGAAGCGCGCGACGAGGCCGAAATGGGTGTACTCCTCGAGCTCCAGCGGCGCCGGCTCGCGCCGCTCGACGGCGCGCCGGAAGGCGTACAGCGGGCCGGCGCCGGGGTTGCCGGCCCAGCTGAAGACCAGCTTGCGGGCGCAGCCGGCGGCGATCATCTGGTCGTAGATCAGGTCGGGCGTCAGCCGGCAGAGGGTGAGGTCGCGGCGCCGCTGGCGGATGATCTCGTGCGCCGCGGCGAAGCCGATGAGGTGGGTGAACCCCTCGATCGCCACGCAGTCGCCGTCGTCGACGAAGCGCTCCACCGCCTCGGTCATCGACATCAGCTTGTTCGCCATCGCTCTGCCGTCCTCGCCGACCGCCCGCCGCGCGGCGCTCACCCCGCCCCGAGCGCCACGTCGTTGATCGTCCGGCTCTGCTCGCGCAGGAACTTGAGCAGGTAGTGGGGCCCCAGCGCCGCCGGGCCGGTGCCGCCCGAGGCCTTCCAGCCGCCGAACGGGTTGACCCCCGGCCAGGCGCCGGTNNCCGTAGGGGACGGCGTTCGAGCGCGCCAGCGCCTCGTCGAGATCGGCGACCGGCTGCACCAGCAGCAGCGGCACGAACATCTCCTCGGAGAAGTAGCGGTGGTCGGGGTCGGGCAGCCGGGCGACGGTGGGCTCGACGTAGAAGCCATGCGCCAGGTCGCCGTCGCGCAGCACGCGGCCGCCGGTCAGGATCTCGCCACCGGCCTCGGCGATGCCGGCGACGTAGCGCTCGAAGGCGGCGACCGCGCGGCCGTGGATGAGCGGCCCGACGAAGACGTCGGGGTCGAGCGGGCTGCCGACGGGGAAGCCGACGGTGACCGCCAGCAGCTCCTCGACGAACGGCTCCGCGACGCTCCTCTCGACGTAGACGCGCGAGCAGGCGCTGCACTTCTGGCCGCCGAACCCGAACGCCGCGCGCGCCACCGCGGCGGCCGCCGCCGCGACGTCGGCGGCGGCGGTCACCACCGTCGGGTTCTTGCCGCCCATCTCGACGACCACCGGCTTGGGCCAGTCGCGCGACAGCGAGCCGTGGATCCGCATGCCGACCTCGTAGGAGCCGGTGAAGGCGACCCCCTGGGTCAGCGGATGGGCGAGGATCGCCTCGCCGACCGTCTCGCCGGGGCCCATCACCAGATGGAGCACGCCGCGCGGCACCCCTGCCCGCCACAGCAGCTCGGCCAGCCGCGCGCCGCTCAGTGGCGCGTCCTGCGACGGCTTGAGCACCACGCAGTTGCCGGTGACNNGCCGCCGGCCATACCGGCGGCCAGCGCGAGCGGGAAGTTGAACGGCGAGATGACCCCCCAGACACCGTAGGGCAGATAGACGCTCTCCGTCGCCTCGTCGGGAGCCACCCGCTCCATCGGCATGCGGTAGCCCTGGTGCGACTCCATCAGGTCGCAGTAGTAGCGCAGCAGGTCGGCCGACTCCTCGACCTCCGCCATCGCCTCGATCCGCGTCTTGCCGACCTCCCAGGCCATCAGCGCGGCGAGCTCGAAGCGCCGCGCCGCGATCCCCTCGGCGGCGGCGCGCAGGATCTCCACCCGGCGCCGCCAGCCGCGGGCCCGCCACTCGGGGAAGGCGGTGTCGGCCAGCTCGATGGCGCGCGCCGTCTCCGCCGCGTCGGCCTGCTCGATCCGCCCCAGCACCACCCGCTGGTCGATCGGCGAGCGCACCTCGCGGCGCTCGCCGGTCGCCGAGCCGCCGCCGCCGACCGAGCACGGCACGTCGCCGCCGAAGCCGTCCTCCACCTGCTCGAGAGCGGCGGCGAAGGCCTGCTGCAGCTCGGGCGAGGAACCCAGGGAGATGTAGGTGACCTTGCCTTCGAATCCGTCCCTCGTCATGCGAGCTCCTCCAGGGCGGCGCCGAGCCGCCGCGCGATCTGTTCGATCTCGGGTTCGCCGATGGTGAGCGGCGGCGCCACCATGACCAGGTCGCCGCGCTCGCCGTCGACGTGGCCGACGTTGGGCCACACCACCAGACCGCGGGCGAAGGCGGCGGCGGTGAGCCGCTCGGCGACCCGCGCGGCGCGCGGGAAGGGCTCCCGGCTCCCCCGGTCGGCCACCAGCTCGACGGCGGCCAGCAGCCCCTTGCCGCGGACGTCGCCCACGCGCGGGTCGTCGCGCAGGCCGTCGAGGGCCGCGCGCAGCGGCCGCTCGAGGGCCGCGGCGCGCTCCACCAGGCGGTGGCGCTTCAGGTAGCGCAGCGTCGCCAGCCCGGCGGCGCAGCTCACCGGATGGTGGCTGTAGGTCTGGGCATGGTTGAAGGCGCCGCTGCCCGCGGCGATCTCGGCCACCAGCTCCTCGCGCGCCACCACCGCCGACAGCGGCGCGACGCCGCCGCCCAGCCCCTTGCCGAGGACCAGGATGTCGGGCGTCACGCCGAAGTGCTCGCAGGCGAACCAGCGGCCGGTGCGGCCCATGCCGCACAGCACCTCGTCGGCGATCAGCAGCACCTGGTGACCGCGGCAGCTATCCACCACCCGGCGCCAGTACCCGGCGGACGGCACCACGGCGCCGCTCGACGAGCCGCCGACCGGCTCGACGAGGAAGGCCGCCACCGTCTCCGGACCCTGGCGCTGCAGCTCCTCCTCGAGCGCCTCGCCGGTGGTGCCCGGGGCTTGCGGCCGGCGGTAGGGGTCGGGCGCCGGGATCGACGGGAAGTCGCTCAGCAGGGGGCCGTAGATCCGGCGGTAGTGCGGCCGCCCGGAGAGCGACAGGGCGGCCAGCGTGTTGCCGTGGTAGGAGGGGGCGCAGCTGACGATTTTCCACTTGCCGGGCCGGCCGCGCTCCACCCAGACCTGGCGCGCCAGCTTGATCGCCGCCTCCACCGCCTCCGAGCCGGAAGAGAGAAAGTAGCCGCGCCGCAGGCCGGCCGGCAGCACCGCGGCCAGCTCGCTCGCCAGCTCCTCGACCCAGCGGTGGGTGAACTGATTGCCGTTGATGTAGCCCAGGCGGGCCGCTGCCGCGACCTCGGCGGCGATCTCGCCGACGCCGTGGCCGACGCTGGCCACCATCGCCCCGCCGCAGGCGTCGAGATAGGCCCGCCCTTCCTCGTCGACGATCTCGACCCCGGTCGCCGCCGCCGCCAGCGGGAAGTCACGATCGAGCCGGCGGTAGAAGACGTCGGTGTCCGGATAGCCGCGCCTCATGTCGTGCCTCCGGCCAGCGCCGCGGCGAGCTCGGCGAGCTCGCTCTCGGCGGCGACCGCGATCGCCGCCGGCCGACCGTCGCCGCTACGGGTCAGCCGCTGGCCGCAGGCGACCGCCAGCGCGACAGCGCCGCCCGCGGCCTCGCACAGGCGGCCGAGCTGCTGCGGCAGCAGCGGCGCGTCGGTGGCCAGGACCACCGCCTCGCCGAGCCTCAGCCGGTCGAGCCGGCGGCTGCCGACGCGCAGCCGCTCGAGGCGGTAGCCGGCGGCCGCGCCGGCCGCTGGCGGCGGGCCGGCGATGACCGCCGCCAGCTCGCTCTCCCAGTCCGCCGGCAGCTCCGGCGCCGGCCGCTCGAGACCGATGCAGATCGGCGGCCAGCCGCCGTCGAGCGGCAGCTCCGCGTCATAGCGGAAGCCGAAGGCGATGCCGAAGTCGTAGATCCGGCCGAGCAGCTCGGCCGGCGCCAGCAGGATCGGCGACGACAGGGTGCCGAACTCGTCGAGCACCCCTTGGCCCAGCAGCCGGCGGAAGCCGCCGCGGACGCGGTAGCCGGCGAACAGGCGGCCGCGCGGCGAGCCTAGCGGCTCGGCCAGCGCGACCGTGCACCAGGGCAGGTGGGCGGCGACCTCAAGCATCGCCGGAGGAGCTGGCGGATGGGCGCCCGGCCAGCCGGTGGTGCCGGGCGAGCAGCGCCAGCGTGCGCTCGAGGGGCAGCGCCCAGACCCGGTTGCCGTCGCGTCCGGTCATCCCCTCGGCCATGAACAGGGCGTTGACGATCGCCTCCTCGACCGCCTCGGCGGCGGCCTCGAGGAGCGGCTGGAGGTCGAACTGCTCGAGGCTCTCCAGCCGGTAGCCCGGACCGTCCCAGAAGGCGCGGCGGGCGATCGGGTTGGCGGTCGAGAAGGCGAGCGCGAAGTCGCCGCTCGAGTTGCTCGAGATGCTGCCGGTCTTGGCCAGGCCGTGGACCGCGCGGCGCGCCAGCCGCGCCAGCTGGTGCGCCAAGAGCGGCGCGTCGGTCGCCAGCACCATGAGGATCGAGCCGGCGCCGGCCGGCGGCGCTGCCGTCCGCGGCAGCAGATCGGCGATCTCCTCGCCCACCGGCACGCCGTCGATGCGCAGCCGGCGGCGCGCGCCGTGGTTGGCCTGCACCAGGGCGCCGACCACATAGCCCTCCGGTCCCACCGCCACCCGCCGCGAGGCGGTGCCGATGCCGCCCTTGAAGCCGTAGCAGATCATGCCGGTGCCGCCGCCGACGGCGCCCTCCTCGACGGCGCCGCCGCGCGCCGCGGCGAGGGCGGCCTCGACCTCGCCCGCCCCGACGTGGCGGCCGGCCACGTCGTGCAGCTCGCCGTCCCAGGTCTCGCCGACCACCGGCTCGAGCTGCGGCAGGCCGTCCGCCGGCAGGCGCTCCCGGCGCACTCGCTCGAGCGCGTCGTAGACCGCCCCGACGCTGGTGGTGCCGGTCAGGCAGAGCGGGCTGCCGAGCACCCCCAGACGGCTCGCCTGCAGCATGCCGCTGAGCTCGCCGTTGCCATTGGGGACGTCGACGCCGCACGGCAGGTAGGTGGCGAAGACGTCGTCGCGCGGCCAGATCGCGGTGACCCCGGTGCGCACCGGGCCCTGCCCGACCACCAGCGGCCCTTCGCCGCGGATGAGGGTCGTGTGACCCACGCGGACGCCGGCGACGTCGGTGATGGCGTTGCGCGGACCGGGCTCGAGGACGCCGATCCGCACCCCGAGCTCGCGCGCCCGCCGGCGCCCGCCGATCGGCGCTCCGGGCACCGCCGGCGCGGTGGCCGCCACGACCGGCAGGACGGCCCCGGCAACGGGCAGCAGGGAGAGGAAGGCGCGCCGGCTAACGGCCATCGAGCGGTGGTCCGGGCGCATTCTACCGTCGGCGCGCCGGGGCCGGGCGATTGCTCCCGCCAGCGCCCAGCGCGTATGCTCGCCGCCTGGATCTCGACGCGAGAGCGACCGCCGTGCACCCGGACCCGCCGCCCCCGCGCGCCGCTGGCGCCGCCCGCCGGCGGCATCTCGACGGGCCGACCGTGCCCCGGCCGGCGTGAGCTCCCGGGGCCCCAGCCCCGAGGTCGGGCTCGAGCGCCGGCTCGGCGGCTGGGACGCCACGCTGCTGACCATCGGCTCGGTCATCGGCACCGGCATCTTCATCACCTCGGCCGACATCGCGCGGGTCGTTCCGGACGGCCGCTGGCTGATGGCGGTATGGGTCCTCGGCGGCCTGCTCACCCTCGCCGGGGCGCTCACCTACGCCGAGCTGGGGGTGCTCTTCCCGGACGCCGGCGGCATGTACACCTACCTCAAGGAGGCCTACGGACCGCTGTGGGGCTTCCTCTACGGCTGGGC
>JABAOD010009807.1_pt1 | contig 15003 bp, 15 predicted proteins | sample 7062151 | NCBI WGS metagenome assembly JABAOD01 (sample SAMN14538626, study PRJNA623070) | marine sediment metagenome | biome: marine biome [ENVO:00000428]; feature: marine pelagic biome [ENVO:01000023]; material: deep marine sediment [ENVO:00002113] | place: India: Gulf of Khambhat ... | reverse complement strand
GCTACGAGGCCGGTGAGAAAGGCAGGCTAGAGCCCGGCCGAGCGGGCGTCAGAAGCGGATGCCGAAGGCGATTACGCCCTCGGTGTCGTCGGCCAGCACGATCTTGGCTTGGACGTAGGGGCGCACGCGGCCCTCGGTCTTGAAGCCGACGCCGGCCAGCAGGTTGAGGCCGAAGTCGGTGTCGTCGTTGCGGCGGTTGTCGCGGAAGATCAGCGCCGGACCGCCGCCCAGCCACAGATAGAGGGGCTCGTCGACCCGGAAGTCGTAAAGGAAGTCGGCGTTCAGGGTCACGAGATCGCCCCTGTCCACGAACACCCACTCGAAGTTGGGGTTGTAGGCCCAGCCGCGCGAGCCCAGCTTGCCGAGCACCTCGCCGCCGACGAAGCCGTCGCCGGCGTCGGCGTAGATGCCGGCCCTCGCACCGAAGTCGGTCTCGGCGCCGGCCGGCGCCAGGATGAAAAGAACGGTGAGCGTCAGGATGATCAGGATCCGCAGGAGCCGCTCCGGCACCTGGCGGGTGCTGTCGAAGGTCGTCATCGTCTGTTCCTTCCCGGAGATCGGCCGGCGGCGCCGGGCGGAATGTCCGGCGCCGCGCCGCCGTCGAGCCGTCGCTGCGGCTCGGCTCGGCGTCAGCCGACGACGACGGTCACCGGCCGCGTCAGCTCGACGCTCATGACGGTGCCTGCCGCGATCTCGACCGGCTTGCCCTTGGTCTTGATCGCCGCCGCGGTGCCGGCGAGGCCGCCGACGATGGCGCCGATCACGCCGCCTTCGCCGTCGTCGACCTTCTCGCCGAGGACGGCGCCGGCGAGGGTGCTGCCGCCGATGATGGCGGCGTCCTTGGGCGTCTCGCTCTTGCCGGCCGCGGCGAAGACCGCGGCGATCGCCAGCGGCTCGGCGTCGGCGATCTGGAGGGTGTGGAAGTCGAGGCTCAGCCGCGCCCGGCCGCCGACCTTCTTCGGCCCGCGCGCCTCGGTCACCGTGCCGATCACCATGGCGCCGGCCGGGATCGCCTCGTGGCCGCCGACCGAGACGGCCTGGGTCACCCGCGACCGGAAGGTCTGGCCGGCCTGGCTGGCGTGGCTCGACAGGTGGTCCTGGAAGCGGACCGTCAGCACGGTGCCGGCCGGCACCTCGTAGCGCTGCGGCTCGTCCTTGAAGATCTCGCTCAGGAAGGAGCCACGTTCCTGAGCCGGCTCGGCGTCGGCCACCCGGGCCTCGCCCGTGCCCCCGCAGCCGGCGAGGCTCAGGATCAGGGCCGCCGCCGCGGCCAGGCCCGTCGCTCGGTGGTAGAGGTTGCGTCTCATCCCGTGTCTCCTTTCGTTCCTGCGATGGGGCCGGCGCGCGCGGCGCGCTCAGCCCACGCCGGTAGCGGAGAGCAGGCTCTGTGCCAGGCTCTCCGCCGCGCCGGCGGGGGGAACGCAAACCTTTGTTTTTCTTTGGCTTAGGGGCATCTCCAGCGACCTCTTGAGGTCCGCTCGCGGGCCGGCCAAGGAACTCCACCCGGGAAGATTTCCCGTTGCCGTCGGCGCCGGAGCCGCGGCTGTCGGCGCGCCGCTACTCTGCCGGCCGCGCCAGCAACTCCGCAGCCTTGGCGGCGAACCGATCCGGATCGAGCCGCCCAGGCGGCGCCGCTGGCGCCGAGCAGACTCACCAGCAGCGGTGACAGCACCGGCACGCAACAGGCGCCCGCAGCGGCGGCCACGGCGGCGGCACCGGCCCCCGGTCGCCGCGGCGCCGGCGCCCTGCCGGGTGGATCGGCGGCCCCTCATGTGGCGCTGCCGCTGCGGGTTGCCTCGACGAGCGCCCGCAGGTTGCCGAGGCAGCATCTGCCGGACGGGCTCTTGACGGCGCAGTAGCAGTCTCCCGTCTCGACGCGCGCCTCGACCGCGGCCAGGATCCGGGAAGGCGCCGCGGCGCCGGACTCGGCGCGCAGGTCCACTTCGCGGTGCCCGAAGCAGTAGCAGACGAGGCCGTCCGAGCCGGCCTTGAAACCGGGCACGGTGTCCACGTCGCCGACGCTGAAGGCGTCGCCGGCGTCGCCGAAGTAGACGATCTCGCAGTCGCGGCTGCAGCAGATCTTGAACCGCTGCGGCGCCGGCATCGGGCCGCGCACGTTCGCCGCCACCGTCAGCGCCCTGACGAGCTGGCCGGGTGAGCCGTCGGCGGGGCAGGCGAAGCCGTCGCTGGCGGCGCCGGGGGCGGTGTCGTCACAGGCGGTCATCCGGCGCCGTCCAGGGCTCCGAGGATCGGGCAGTCGCCCGACGTGCCGCGGCGCTCGAGGCAGGCCGCGCGCAGCCTGTCCAGCGCCGAGCGCATGCGCCGCAGCGACGCGATCCGCTCGTCGATGTCGGCGATCTTGGCCTCGGCGCGCGCCCGCACGTGCTCGCAGGCGTCGCCCGGCGCGGCACGCAGGTTCAACAGCTCGTCGATCTCGGCGAGCGAGAAGCCCAGCTCCTTGGCGCGGCGAATGAACCGGATCCGGGAGACCGTGGCGGCCGGATAGCAGCGGTAGCCGGAACGGCTGCGCGGCGGATCGGGCAGGAGACCGCGGCGCTCGTAGAAGCGAACCGTTTCGACGCCGACGCCGGAGCGGCGGGCGAGCTCACCGATGCGAAGCGTTTCCACCATCTTCTGCCTGCGGGGCGAACGATAAACCCTGTACTGAGGTACGGAGTCAAGATCAGATCCGGATCTAGGAAGCCGGCCGCCGTGAGGCGCGGGATCGCGCCGGGGGAGGTGGCCGGCGCGGCGAGATGACGCCCGGCCGGCTCGCCTGCCTCACTACCCGTTGGGGTGTTGGCGCCGGTGTCCGCCCGGTGCCAGCATGCTCGGAAACCGCACCATCGGGGAAGGGATGCAAGAGTGGAGAGGACCGACGCCCGGAGCGAGGTGACGGCGATTCTCTCCCGTCTGTCGCAGGCGGGCGCCCCAGGGGCTGTGACGCCCGAGGACCTCATGCCCCTGGTCTACGACGAGCTCCGCAGCCTGGCCCGCCGCTACATGCGCTCCGAGCGCCGCGAGCACACCCTGCAGCCGACGGCGCTGGTCCACGAGGCCTATCTGCGGCTGGTGGATCGGCCACGCGTCGACTGGCGCGGCCGCACCCATTTCTTCGCGGTCGGTGCCCGGGTGATGCGCCACCTGCTGATCGATCACGCCCGCGGCCGTGGCCGCAAGAAGCGCGGCGGCGGTCGCTATCGCGTCACCCTGACGGACTGGCGGGCGGCGGGCGGGGAAGCGGGGCTCGATCCGGGCGAGCTGCTGGATCTCGATGCCGCGCTCGAGAAGCTGGCCCGGGTCGACGAGCGCGAAGCCCGGGTCGTCGAGCTGCGCTTCTTCGCCGGCTTGACGGTGGCCGAGGTCGCGCATGCGCTGGGGGTCTCGAAGCGGACGGTCGAGCAGGACTGGACCCATGCTCGCGCCTGGCTGCGGCGGGAGCTCGCGGCGGTAGGCGGGGCTTGATCGAGAGCCGCTAAAGGGCAGTCACGGGCCTCTTCCCCGGCGCGAGGCTGGCGCCGCCTCGGCCCCCACGGCGCGGGATCGTTCCGCACCTGCGCCTGGCCCGCAGGCCGCTCGCCTGAGGTTTCCTTCGCAGCCCCTCGCCGCGCATCCGCCGGAGACGTCCGTCGGGCGGGCGCTGCGGAGTGGCGCGCCCGATGTCGCTGTTCCAGATGAAAGGACGGAGATCCCATTGAAGGAGGTAGCCATGCGACATCACCATCAGCGCTTCGCGCGCGGCGGCTTTGGCCTGGCGGTTCTGGGGGCCTCGGTTCTCCTCCTCGCCACGGCCGCCTGCGACAACAGAGTCGAGGTCGGCAGGCCCAGCTTCGAGCTGCCGACCGTTCCCGGCCCGGTGGTCCCGGGCTCGGGAGCGAGAATCACCGAGAGCCGGACGATCGAGGGCGTGGACGGGGTCGTGCTGCTGGCGGTGGGCCTAGTCCGGATCGATCTCGGAGCTCGGGAAGCGCTGACCATCAGCGCTCCCGGCGACGTCATGCCGCTCCTGACCTCGGAGGTGGTCGGCGGGCGTCTGCTTCTCGACCGGGCCTCGAGCAGCTACCAGGGACAGGCCTCCGACATCCGCTACGACATCGACGTGCGCCGGCTCGACGAGGTCGCGCTCCCCGGGGTGGGCAGCATGGACGCCTTCGGCGTCGATGCCGACCGCTTCCGGGTCGAGCTGACCGGGGTCGGCGACATCTCGGCCTCCGGCCGCGCCGACCGGCAGGTGATCCGGGTCAGCGGGCTGGGCAGCTACATCGCTCCCAACCTGTGGAGCCGGGTCGCGGAGGTCTCGATCACCGGCGGCGGCAAAGCCGTCGTCCGGGTCAGCGAGCGGCTCGAGGGCCACGTCTCCTTCCCGTGCACCCTCGAATACTGGGGCGATCCGGTAGTGACGGTGACGGGCAACGGTACCGTCCGGCGCCTGGGAGGGTAGCCTGCCCGGGTCCACGCCGCGCGACGCCGCCCTCTTCGGGGGGGCGGCGTCCTCTTCTTTCTGCCGGGGCCCCTCGGCAGGCAGGGGAGCGGTGCGGGATCAGCGGCGCTCGAGATAGTCCCAGAGGACCGCCGCCATGGCCCGGGCGCCGGCGGCGATGGCGCCCTCGTCGGCGGCGTAGGCCGGGTGGTGGGGCATGCCGTTGTAGCCCTTCTCGGCGTTGGCNNGGCCGGGTGGTGGGGCATGCCGACGAGGCCTTTCTCCGGGTTGGCCACGCCGAGCCAGAACATGGCGCCGGGGATCTCCTCGAGGAACGAGCCGAAGTCCTCGCTGAAGACCGGCCCGGCGCCACGGGTGACGACGAGCCCGTCGTCGCCGAGGGCTGCGCGGATGGCGTCGTGGCTGCCGCGCACGAGCTCCGGGTCGCTCCAGACCCCGGGCACGGCGCGCTCGTGATAGTCGACGTCGAACGTGAGGCCGTCCGCCGCCGCCGCCGCCAGCCGGCTCTCGATCTCCTGGCGGGCGCGCCGCCGGCTCTCGTCGCCCGAGGGCATGACCTGGGCAAGGATGCCGTCGGCCGAGACGCGGACCACTCCCGCCAGGGCGAACTCGCCCTCGGGCAGCGGCATCATCGCCAGCTCGGCGAAGGTGGCCGGTGCTTCGATCGTGCTCGCCGCCGTCAGGGCCTCGCGCACCGCGGCCTCCACCGCGGCAGCGTCGCTGCCGGCGCGTGGGCGGACGGTCACTAGGTCGCGGCCGACCAGGGTGAGACCCTCGACGGCGCCGATCTGGCCCACCGGCAGCGGCGCCGTGTGGACCGCGAAGATCGCCTCCGGCGCGGGCGCCTCGAGGACCCCGTCGGCGACCATCGCCCGCGCCCCGGTGGCCCGCTCTTCGGCCGGTTGGAAGAAGAACTTGACCGTGCCGGGCAGCTCGTCGCGCACCGCCGCCAGCGCTTCGGCGACGCCCAGCGCCACCGTGGTGTGGATGTCGTGGCCGCAGATATGCCGAACCCCCGCGTTGACCGAGGCGATCTCGGCCACCGGGTCGGGCACCGGCGAGGCCACGGCGTCCATGTCCGCCCGGTAGCCGACCACGCCGCCGGGCCTGCCGCCGCGCAGCACGGCCACCGCTCCGTGGCCGCCGACCCCGGTCTGCACCTCGAGACCCAGCGCCCGCAGCCGCGCCGCCACGACGCCGGCGGTGCGCTCCTCCTCGCCCGACAGCTCGGGATGCCGGTGGAGGTCGCGCCGGACCTCGATCAGCTCGTCGCGCAGCTCCGCCAGCCGCGCCGCCATCCGCTCCAGGGGCGGCTCGCCGGCTGCGAGCGCTGGCACCCCTCCGGCAAGGAAGAACAGCGTCCAGGCTCCGGCTCTCCATCGCGGCTTTCTCATCACGGCCTCCTCGTCGGCTTGCACGGGCCTACGCGGAGCCGGACCCGCGGGTTTCGATCCGTAAGCCGGCGGTCGCGGGGGGACCAGGAGGAAGCGGGCCCGGAGCGCGAGGCTCGGCTCGCCCCCGCCAGGGCGGCCAGCCGGCGTCGAGGAGGATCTTCCGGTATCGCTGCACCACTCGCGCGCCGCGCTGGTGGGTTACGTGGACGCCGAGTTCCAGCGCCAGCTGGCGCGCTTCATGAGGCTGCGGGGCATCCGCACCAAGTCGGAGGCGATCCGCCTCGCGGTGCGGGAGTGCCTCGAGCGTGCCGGTCCGTCGGCCGCGCGGACCCGCTACCGGGAATGGAAGGGAGCGGCCCTCGAGGTGGCGCTCAACCCGGCGCCGCGCTTCGGCTCGGACGACGACCTCTGGAGGAGCGGCGATGGTGGTTGACACCTCGGCACTCCTGGCGGTCTTCTTCGACGAGCCCGGGGCCGGTTGGGCCGCTGCCCGGCTTGAGGAGCATGCGCCCGAGCTGCGGATGAGCACGGTGAACCTGGCCGAGACTCTGATCCGCCTGCGCGACCGCCAGCCGCAGCTCGCCGACCGGCTGGAGGACGAGATTCTCGATTCCGGGATCCGCTTCGTCGCCCCCGACGTCGACCAGGCCCGCCGCGCCACCGCCGCCCGGCTCCGCTTCCCCCTCAACCTGGGCGACTGCTTCGCCTACGCCCTGGCGGTGACCGAGGGCGTGCCGATCCTGACTCTCGACGAGGACTTCCGCCGCCTCGATCACCCGGTGCTGCTGCCGGACTGAGCGCCGCCACAGCGACGCCGCCGCCGCGACCTGGATTCGCGGCCACACCCGTCGCGACGCGAGCGCCGGCCGCGCCGAGCCGTTATGCTGATCCCCCACCTCTTTGCGGAGGGGTGGCTGAGTGGTCGAAAGCACCGGTCTTGAAAACCGGCGTCGGTTCCGACCGTGGGTTCGAATCCCACCCCCTCCGCCAATGGCGGCCCGGATGAGCGAGCGGATTCTCTCGAACGGCAGCTCGGCCTGAGGGCTGCCGGGCCGGGCGCTGGGGGTCAGGCAGGGGGCCGCGCCGATCTGCGCGCCCTTCGGTCTGCTGCTAGAGTCCGCCACAGCCGTCGCTCAGCTACCTCGCCGCTACCCGTGGCGTGCGTAGTGCCTTTGTCGGGGCCGAGCGACGGCTTCCTGCATCCCGCGATCGCGGGTTCCTCGCCTGACCCACCCCTGCGGGTGGCGCACTCTCACCGCGGAGGGTGTAGGGAGGTAACGGCCCCGACAAAGGCACACCTGGGGAAACCCAGGGCCGCAACGCCACGGGTCCTCGCCTCTCCGCGACGGACTCACCGCCACGAAGATCCCAAGACCGCCGGGCTGCCGAAGGGCCGGCAAGGAGGTCCATCATGGCGCGTGGAATCGGTTTCTTGAGCACCACTCTGGCTCTTGCTGTGCTTGTCCCACGAGCGGCGGAGCCGCAAAGCGTGGCCATTTCCGACAACAACATCGTTATCGGTAGCGATGAGGTGTTGACGACGGGAGACGCTGTGTCGCTGTACGCCCGGGGGACGGGAGCGAACAACCTTGCCAGCCGCCTGGTGAAGCTGGGCGACACCGTACTGGTCGACGACGTGAGTCGCGGGCTGACGCTGACGGTTCTTGACGCAGCCACGCAGACCGAAGTCTCCAGCACCAACTACGACACCTGGGCCTCCAGGTTCGCCTCCGATCAGCTGGCGGCGGCACTCGATACGATGAGCTTCGGCCAGATCGGGGTCCTGACGAGCTACGACGCGTTCGAGCGGGCTCTCACACCCGATCTCCGCGCCTCCGCTTTTCGGCTCGGGCTCTTGAGGTTGGCGGCCACCCCTTCGGTTCCCGATGCCGTCGAGAGGCGGCATCCCTACGCTGCGGTCTTCCACGGCTCCGATGCATCGGCTCCGAGCCCGCAGGTGGTGGAGATCGTGCAATCGAACTCGCCCGGTGCGCCGCGCGCAGTCTTGGTGAGCTGGCTCATCGGTGGCGGATTCGTGGGCCAGGGGTATCCCTCGGTTGCGCCACCGCCGCGCTATGTCGACTGCGGGGACGGGGCGGTCTGGGATTCGCAGCTGAACCTCTACTTCCTCAAGGATGCGACCTGCGCTGCCCTTGCCGGAACCGACGGCTGGGGACGGGCTGATTGGGCTGGCGCCAATGCAGCGGCCGCGGCCCTGGCCGATCCCACCTGCGGTCTGTCAGATGGATCGTCGGCGGGGGACTGGCGCTTGGCGACGAAGGCAGAGTGGGAGTTGGCTATCGCGCAGGGGATCGCCTTGGGGTGTACAGGCGACGGTAGTACTGAAGGGCCCGGGCTCGCCCCGAGTCTCACGGATGACCCTGGAATGAACTGTCAGTGGGTGGGCCCTTCCTCGTTCGTTGGGTTGCAGCCGGAGATTGCCGTGTACTGGTCGGCTACCGCGTACGACGCCAGTGCCGCTTGGAGAGCGAACCTCTTCCTGGGCACCGTCTCGTCGATGGACAAAGACGACCTGAAATTTGTTTGGCCAGTACGCCCGGGGCACTGATCGACGGGTGCCAGGCCCCGCCTGCCCGGCTGATTACGGAGGCATGGGCGGCGGCGTGACCCTGGCCTGACCCCCGAATCCGCGCGGTGGTGGTGAGAGTTACCGGCGGTCAGAGAGCGCTCCGATCTCCTGCGCGGGTGGGGGGAACGGGCAGGCGGAAAACGCTCTCAGCGGCTGGAGCACCACCTACCCCCCAAGGTGGTGCGCCGATCTCCGCGGCGGCGTAGCCTGCGGAGAGCGAAGGGCCCATAACCCCGCTCGCTGTCGCGGTTTCGAAGCTCCTCGACGAAGGAGTTCCGGAACGGCGGATCTTCCGTTGGTGCCATCGGATGCCGCGGCGCGGCCCGGCTCTGGGCCCGTCTGCTGTTTGCCAGGAGAGGCGTGTGGCGGCCGCAGGCAGTGTCCTGGAAGCGCTCGGGCGCGAGCTCTCGGCGGGGGAGGAGCCATGAGCACCCGCTTCGTGTCGCGCGCCAAGGAGCTGTTTCTGGGCGCCTGCAATCTGCCGGCCGAAGAGCGCGCCGCGTATCTCGAAAAGGCATGCGGCGGCGACGAGGAGCTGCGCCGCGAAGTCGACTCCCTGCTCGAGTTCCACGAGGCAGCTCCGGAGCCCCTCCTCGCGGTTGGCGCGCCGGGCGTCGGCGCGAACCTCGGGGAGACGGTGACCCACTACCTCCTCCTGCGCTCTCTCGGCTCCGGCGGCATGGGGGANNGGCGGCATGGGCGAGGTCTTCGAGGCCGAGGACCTCCGGCTCGGGCGCAAGGTGGCCCTCAAGTTCCTCCACCCGTGGGTGGCCGGGAAGGCCAGCCTGCGGGCGCGGTTCGAGCGCGAGGCGCGGGCCGCCTCGGCCCTGGACCACCCGAACATCTGCACGATCTACGAGATCGACGAGACCGAGACGGCCGGCTCTTCATCGCCATGGCCTTCTACGAGGGCGAGACCCTCGCACGGAGGATCCGTCGCGGGCCTCTCCAGGTCGGCGAAGCCCTGGACGTCGCCTGCCAGACCGCCCGCGGGCTGGCCAAGGCCCACGAAGCCGGCGTGGTGCACCGCGACGTCAAGCCGGCGAACCTCCTGATCACCAACGACTCGATGGTCAAGATCCTCGACTTCGGACTCGCCAAGCTGGCCGGGCGCGGCGAGCTGAGCTCGACGGGGCGGGCGATGGGGACCGCGTCCTACATGTCGCCGGAGCAGGCCCGAGGCGAGGCCGTGGACCGCCGCTCAGATATCTGGTCGCTCGGCGTTGTCCTGTACGAGATGCTGACCGGCAGGTTGCCGTTCCGGGGCGAGCACCCTCACGTGGCCATCTACTCGATCCTGCACGACGAGCCGCCGCCGCCGGCCGCTCTGCGGCCGGGTCTCGATCCGGATCTGGTCGAGATCGTGCTGCGGGCTCTGGAAAAGCGCCCCGAGCGTCGCCATCAGAGCATGTCCGACATGCGTGGCGGGCTGCTCTCGGTGATGACGGCGGCGATGCGGAGGACACCGGTGGCGGCGCCTCCCGCCGCGGCATCGACGGACGAGCCCGAGGACAGGGAATCCTCGGGTTTCGTCGCCCGGGATACCGAGATCGTCGAGCTCAACGGCTACGTCGAGCAGGCGGTTGCGGGCCGGGGCCGGGTGGCCTTCGTCACTGGCGAGGCGGGAACCGGCAAGACGGCCCTGATGAGCGAGCTGGCGCGGCGGGCTCAGGACACCCATGCCGATCTGGTGGTGGCTGGGGGCAACTGCAACGCCCACACGGGCCTCGGCGACCCCTACCTTCCCTTCCGTGAGGTCCTCGGGCTGCTGACCGGCGACATCGAGACCGGCTGGGCCGCAAAGGCCGTGAGCCGCGAGGCCGCCAGCCGCCTCTGGGACCTTTTGCCGGTCGCGATCGAGGCCCTGCTCGAGGGCGGACGCGACCTGGTCGACACCTTCGTGCCGGGAGAGGCGCTGATCGAGCGCGCCGGCGCGCACGTTCGCGCCGGAGCGGACTGGATGGCTCCGCTGGCGCGGCTGGTGGAAGCGAAGTCGAGCGGCGCCGGACAGTCTCCGGCGACGCAGAGCGGTCTCTTCGAGCAGTACACGCGGGTCGTGATGGCGATGGCGCGGCGCAAGCCCCTGTTGCTGCTGATCGACGATCTGCAGTGGTCGGATGCCGGATCCATCGGCCTGCTGTTCCACCTCGGACGCAGGCTCGGCGACAGCCACATCCTGCTCGTGGGGGCGTTCCGGCCGAGCGAGGTGGCGCTGGGGCGCGCAGGAGAGCGCCATCCTCTCGAAGCCGTCCTGAGCGAGCTCAAGCGGGACTTCGGCAGTCTGATCATCGACCTCGAGCAGGCCGAAGGCCGGCGTTTCGTGGAGGCGTTCGTGGACACCAAGCCGAACCGCCTGGGCAACCGGTTCCGGCAGGAGCTCTTCCGGCAGACGGCGGGACACGCCCTCTACACTGTGGAGCTGCTGCGCGAGATGGAGGAGCGGCAGGCCCTGGTCCGCAACGGCAAGGGTCGCTGGATCGAGGGGCCGGCCCTCGACTGGACGGCGGTGCCGGCGCGCGTGGAGGCGGTCGTGGCCGAGCGCATCGGGCGGGTGCCGGAGGCGGCGCGGGAGCTGCTCGTGCTGGCCAGCGTCGAGGGGGAGAACTTCACCGCGGAGGCGGTGGCGCGCGCCGCCGGCCGCAGCGATCTGGAGACGGTGCGCTGCCTGAGCGCCGAGCTGGATCTGCGCCACCGGCTCGTCCACCCCCAGGGCGTCCGGCAGGTCGGTGAGCAGCGCCTGTCGCTCTACCGTTTCCGCCACAGTCTCTTCCAGAAGCACCTCTACGGCTCGCTCACGGATCCCGAGCGGACCTATCTGCACGAGCTGGTGGGCGGTGTGCTCGAGCGACTCTACGGCGAGCAGGCCGGCGAGATCAGCGTGCTGCTCGCGCGGCACTTCGAGGAGGCGGGGCTTCTGGACAAGGCGGTGCGCTACCTGCGGCTGGCGGGCGAGCAGGCGGCGCGGCGCTCGGCCAACCTCGAAGCGATCGCGCATCTCACCCGGGGTCTCGAGCTGTTCAAGAGCCTCTCCGACGCTCCCGGGCGCGAGGAGCTGGAGCTGGAGCTCCTCATCGGCATGGGCCCGGTCCTGATGGCGGTCAAGGGCTGGAGCGCGCCGGAGACGGGGTTGACCTACGCCCGGGCCCGGGAGCTCGGCCGCCGGCTGCAGCAGGATCGGAAGATCGTGCCGGTGGTGTGGGGCATGTGGCAGTTCACCAAGACCAACGCCGAGCTGGATACGGCGCACGAGTTGGCCGAGCAGCTGCTCGAGGTCGCCCGCACGACGAAAGAGCCCGACCTGCTGATGACTGCCCACCAGGCGCTCGGTGAGACCTATTTCTGGAGGGGCGAGCTGGAATCGGCCCTCGAGCACTGCGAGGAGGGCGTCCGCCTCTATGACCGCAGGCGCGACGGGCAGCTGGGCTATGCCTACGGTCTGGATCCCGGCGTCACCGGCCACGGCTTCTGGTCCTGGACGCTGTGGTCCCTCGGGTTTCCCGACCGGGCCCTGGCGAAAGCGCAGGCATCCGTCGAGCTGGCCGAGAAGCTGGGGCATCCCTTCAGCCTGGCTCTGGCCCACTACTTCGCCGGGATCTGTCGCCAGGAGCGCCGGGAGCCGGCGGAGACCCTGGCGTGCGCCGAGGCCTCGCTCCGAGTGGCCCGGGAAGGAGGCTTCGAGATGCTGCTCTCGATGGCAGAGCTGATGGCCGGCTGGGCGCGCTGCGAGCTGGGCGAGCTCGAAGGCCTGGAGCAGATGCGCCGCGCGATCGAGGCGATGCCGCTGCTGGCGCGCCCCTGGTTCCTCCTGCTGTTCGCCGACGGTCTGGTGAGGGCCGGGGAGGTCGAGCAGGCCCTGGCGGTGTTGAGCGACGGCCTGGCCTGCGCGGAGAGCACGGGAAGCCATCCCTGGGACTCGGATCTGCTGCGCTGTCGCGGTGAGCTGCTGGCGCAGGCCGGATCGCCGCCGCGTGAGGTCGAGGCGTGCCTGCGGCGGGCCGTGGAAGCGGCTCGGGGTCAGCGCGCCAGGTCTCGCGAGCTGCGAGCCGTCACCAGCTGGAGCCGGCACCTGGAGCGCGAGGGCCGGCGGCGGGAGGCGCGAGGGACCCTGGCCGAGATCATCGATGGGTTCGAGGAAGGTCTCGGCACCGCAGACATGCAGGCGGCGAAGACCTCCCTGGGTGCCCTGCAGCGCGGCTGAGTCGCCGGTCGCTCGAGAATCAGCTGCCCGTCCCCGTCGCGGCGTCGGGGTAGAGGGGCGGCAGCTCGTGCACCTCGCCGGCGGCGGCGGGAAAGGGATCGACGGCGCGAACGGCGCCGTAGTGGCGACCGTGCTCGAAATTCTCGGAGAGGAGCTCGGCCAGACCGTTGACCTCGGCGTGCCGGGCATTTCCCGGTCTCCAAACCGACCATGTCGGCCCACTTCGCGGTCTTGCGCGAAGCCGACCTCGTCGAGGCGGAGAGGAACGGCAGGACGATCGTCTATCGGCTGAAGATGTCGGTGCTCGAGGACGCGCTCCTGGGCTTTGCCCACGCCTTCGGGCTCGAAGGGGAAGCGGACGAGGCGGATGGCCTCGACAGCGATACCGAGAAGAGGAAACCATGACGGCGACGAAGAAACAGCTCTGGCTTCATCTCGCGCGGGCGACGGTGTTGCTGGTCGTCCTGCTGGGCGGCTGGATGTGGGCTCTCCATCCCGGGCAGGCGCTGAAATGGGCGGTGGCGATGTTCATGCTGCCGGTGGCGTGGGGTTGCGGCGCGCTGCTCCGGCACGTGGGCGTCTGGAGGACCATGACCGACACCGATGAGCTGCGCCTGCTGCGCGCGATGGCAGGCGCGGGCTCGATCGTTGCGGTGGCGCTCGGCCTGCGCCTCGCCGACGCGTTCGCCCTGTTCGGCGGCGGCGTCTCGGAACGAGCCATGGGCGTGATTCTGGGCCTGGTTCTGGTGATCGTCGGCAACTTCATGCCCAAGAACGTCGAGCCATCGTCGGAGGAGCGGTGCGAGCCGTCGGCCGCGCAGGCCCTGCAACGGTTCGCCGGCTGGACCTTTGTGCTGGCGGGCGTGGCGTACTCGCTCGTCTGGCTGGTCTTTCCGCTCCGGCATGCGAGCCTCGTCTCGACGCTGACGCTCGCCGCCGCCGTTCTGCTCGTGGCGGCGCGTCTGCTCCGCGCAGTCCTGCCGCGCAAGAGCGTGCGGCCACCCGCCGAGCTCTGAACCAGCCAGAGAAGCGGCGTCGGCCGGCTCCCATTCGCGGTTGAGCCGTTCCGCCGCGGCAGCATCCTTGCGATACCCCGCCTCGAGCTGCGCTGCGAGCTCCCGGGCGCGATAGGCGAGGGCGGGCTCGCCCAGAGGCGCGAGAGCCGGCCGGCGCCGCGGACGATTCTGTCTCCGGCCGCATCGCAGTGGGTGCACGTGCGAAAAGACACGGTCGCAGAGAAACGACAACGACAGACTGAGGGAGCTGAACAGATGAGAGCGCAAGAGAGTCGTGGGCTTCGCGTTGACGGACCCGGACAGCTCGCTGCGCGAGGAGGCCGTCCATGCGCTGGGCGAGATCGGTGGCGAGACCGCGATGCGCCTGCTCGAGCAGGCGCTGGCGGATGCCGAGCCCTTCGTGCGGGAGGCTGCCGCCGAGACGCTGGGCGAGCGGTGAGCTGCAGCCGGGAGACGCCGGCGTGAGCCAGCGCGCTGGCGCTAGAGGATCGCCCTGCGGCGGTCCCTCCCGCTGCGGCGGTCGTCGCCGCTGCGTCGGTCTCCGCCGGCGGGAAGATCCGCCGGCCCGGCGACCCGGAGCCGCCGCTCGCCCCCCGATCGGCGGTCCTTGAGGAGCCGCCGCTCCCAACCGATCTGGGGATTCCGGTCTTGCTCGTCGACCAAGCTGGACTCCTTGCCGCCGATCATCGCTTGCCGGCAAGGTGAAATCAAGGCGATGGCCCGGCCGCCGGGCGCTGAGCCGGCGGCCGCCGCGAGCGGTCGGCCTGGATCGTCCGATGCGCCAGCGTGACCGGATCGCTCGCCGCCGCCGGGTCGGCAGCTCCGTTCCCGGAGCCTCCAGTGGAGCAGGTCACTGTGGCTGGCCGGGCCTTGGCGCAAGATAGTCGGGTGTGTGCCGGGCCCTCGTGCGGCCGGGTCCGGCGGGGGGGAAAGAGAGGCCGGAAACATGCCAACGCTGCCAGGGGTCCCCGAGCAGATCGCTCGCTACCAGCTGCTCTCGGAGCTGGGCCGCGGCTCGATGGGCCACGTCTATCTGGCCCTCGATCCCAACATCGAGCGCAAGGTGGCGCTCAAGATCTTTCTGCCCCTGCTCAAGGTCGGCGTCGCCGAGGAGTGGGAGCTGCGCCAGCGGTTCATCCTCGAGGCGCGGGCCGCCGGGCAGCTGAACCACCCGGGGATCGTCACCATCTTCGACGCCGACANNTCCTACATCGCCATGGAGTGGATCAACGGGCCGTCGCTCGACGACCTGATCCGGGAGTCGGGGCCGCTGTCGGTGGAGCGGACGGTGTCGATCGTCGAGCAGGTGGCGACCGCCCTCGACGCCGCCCACCGCCAGGGTCTGGTGCACCGCGACATCAAGC
>JABAOD010017096.1_pt1 | contig 15006 bp, 21 predicted proteins | sample 7062151 | NCBI WGS metagenome assembly JABAOD01 (sample SAMN14538626, study PRJNA623070) | marine sediment metagenome | biome: marine biome [ENVO:00000428]; feature: marine pelagic biome [ENVO:01000023]; material: deep marine sediment [ENVO:00002113] | place: India: Gulf of Khambhat ... | reverse complement strand
ATCCCCTTGCCACCTCCGCCCCGTTCTCGTCGATGCAGCTCACGGCGTCTCCACCCTCGAAGGACCCATCCACCTTCACGATGCCGGAGGGCAGAAGGCTTCTGCCCTTATGAAGCAGGGCGGCCACGGCCCCCGGGTCCAGGTACAGCCGTCCTTTCGCCCGCCGGGCGTAGGCGATCCAATGCTTCCTGCTCTTCAATCGATAAGGCCTGGGTAGAAACAAAGTGCCAAGATCTTCGGCGGCAAACAGCCTGGCCAAGATCCCTTCGCGGCGCCCGTTCACCACCATCGTGGCGACCCCGTACGCCGCCGCCTCCTTCGCCGTCCTCACCTTAGACACCATCCCCCCCCTGCCGATCCGGTTGGTGCTGTCACCGGCGAGGCGCTCGATTTCCGGCGTCACCTCCGTCACCACCGAGAGCATACGGGCGCGCGAGTCGGATCTCGGATCACCGGTAAATAATCCCTCCACGTCCGAGAGGATCACCAGGAGCTGCGCATCGACCAGATGGGCCACCAGCCCGGCCAGCATGTCGTTATCACCAAACTGGATTTCCTCCACCGAGACGGTGTCGTTTTCATTAATGATCGGGATGACTCCGAATTCCAGGAGCGTCAGCAGGGTGTTTCTGGCGTTCAGGAAACGGCGTCTCTGGCTCAGGTCTTCGTGGGTCAGGAGGACCTGAGCCACCTTCTGGCGAAAGGGAAGGAATGCCTTTTCATAGCTCCACATCAGCCGACTCTGGCCCACGGCCGCCGCCGCCTGCTTCAAAGAGATATCCGCCGGCCTNNGGCCTTCGATGCATGCCCAGGGGCTCCAAGCCGGATGCAATCGCGCCGGAGGACACCACGACCACCTGAAGGCCGCGATCCTTCAGCCCTTGGATCTGCCGGGCCAAATCCTCGATCCGGGCCGAATCCAGCCCGCGCTCGCCGGAGGCGATTAAGCTGCTGCCGACCTTCAGCACTACACGCCGGGTCTGCTGGATCAAGGCTTCACGCACGCCGCCATTCTCCGAATTTCCTCCACCCGCCGCCCCAGATGGGTGATGAATTCCCGAACCCCCTCTCCGGTCACGGACGATACCCCGAACAGGGTGATATCACTGCGTCGACAGTATTCCTGGAGCCTTCGGTACCGGGCCCCGGCGCCTTTGATATCCGTTTTGGTGCCCACAACCACCCAGGGTTTCTGGGCAATCACGGGATGAAACGACTTGACCTCGCGGCGAAGCATTTGCAGCTGCGCGACAGGATCCTCAGACTCGCCCTCGGCGACATCTACCAGAAAAGCCAGAACCCGGGTTCGCTCGATATGCCGCAGAAACCGGATCCCGAGCCCCCGGCCCTCGTGCGCCCCCTCGATGAGCCCCGGAATATCCGCCATCACGAATCCCTCATCCCCCTCCCCCCTGACCGTTCCGAGATGCGGGGCCAGGGTGGTAAAAGGATAGTCGGCGATCTTCGGATGGGCAGAGGAGACTCTGGACAACAGCGTCGATTTTCCTANNCCACCCGGCTCGGCGTGCGTGGGGGCCTGCCGCGTGGGGGTGGCAAACCGTGCATTTCCCCGCCCGCCCCGGCCCCCGCGCGCAACCCGTAACGTCTGCCCTTCGTCCACCAAGTCGCCCAGGACTTCCATGCTCTGGATATCCCGCACCACGGTTCCGAGCGGCACCTCGATGACCAGGTCTGGGCTGTTTCGTCCGCTCCGGTTCTTTCCCTGCCCATGGGCCGCGCGCTGAGCGATGTAGTGCTGCTGGTATTTCAAATCCAGCAGCGTGGCCAGCCTGCCGGTGGCGCGAAGCAACACGTCGCCCCCGTTGCCGCCGTCACCCCCGTTGGGACCGCCACGGGGCACATACTTTTCCCTTCGGAAGCTGACGCACCCGTTGCCGCCGTCCCCGGCCTTCACATAGATTTTCGTCTGGTCGATAAACACGATCCGATAAGCAAAGGCCAAGGGCCGTCGTATCCCGACAACTGCGCCCTCGGCCTCGAGACGAAAGCAATCTTTGACAATGAAGTTCACAAACTCAATTCAACAAGCACAGGACGCCTGTGCCCGAGGGGCGACCGCCCCCGCACCTTCCGGGCATGTACCGGTTCTTTCAAAAAGGGAACCCGCGGCGGTAGGGGCCGGAGCCACCGGGATTTCGAAACCATCCCGGACCGCACGGGGAAGAGGTGGCGGATGAGGAACTGAGTCGCCAGCCGAACTAAGAAGGGGAATTCAACGGATAGACGCTGACCCGTTTTCGCTCGCCGCCTCGGCTCTCGTACTTGACCACGCCCGAAATCTTGGCAAAAAGGGTATCATCCCCGCCGCGCCCCACGTTCAGGCCCGGATGGATCCGGGTTCCCCGCTGCCGAACCAGAATATTCCCGGCACGAACGACCTCGCCGCCGAAATGCTTGACGCCCAATCGTTTCGCGTTGCTGTCGCGGCCGTTACTGCTTGATCCCTGTCCCTTTTTATGTGCCATGGTTGCTCCAAAAGTCTTCGCCGCGCTGATCAACCGCCCCGGATCTCCAGGATCTTGACCCGGGAAAACCACTGCCGGTGGCCGTGGGTTCGGCGATAATTTTTCCGACGCTTCTTCTTGAAAACCGTAATCTTGTCATCGCGGTCGTGCGCCAGCACTTCCCCGACCACCCGGGCCTGATCCACCACCGGACGCCCGAACTTCACGTCCGAATCCGTACGAATCATCAAGACCCGATCGAACTCCACATGATTTCCGGCGGGCGTCGAGAGGCGCTCCACTTCCACCTGCGCCCCCGGACTCACACGATACTGTTTACCCCCGGTTTCGATCACTGCATACATGGTAAGCTCCCCATTCTGCGCTTAGGCGCCCCGTGGAGGACGCATTTTCTAAAATAATGATTTATCAAGTTTTTTAACACAAAAGAAGCATGAATGTCAAGAACGATTCGGGGAGGGGCCGGCCCTAGGCGGCCTCGGCGATCGGTTGCAAACGGGTCCGTTTCGGCCATGTAAAATAGAAGGTGGTTCCCGCGCCTTTCGCCGACTCTAGCCAGATACGGCCCCCGGCCTGCTCCACGATGCGCTTCACGATGGTCAACCCCACGCCGGTCCCCTCCACCTCGACATCCTTGAGCCGGTGGAAGACACCGAAGATGGTTTCCTGGAATTTCGGATCGATTCCGATCCCATTATCCCTGACCCAGAAGGTGTGGGCCGCCTCTTGATCAATCGCCCCGATCTCGACCCGGGGGGAGGCCTGATCACCCAGGAACTTGAATGCGTTGGTGATCAGGTTGTCGAAGACCTGCTTGATCCGGACCCGATCGCACCAGACGGACGGAAGCGGGCCCACCTGGATCTCGACCGGCCGGCCCTTGAATCGCTCGCGGCACCCCTCCAGAACCGTTTCCACCAAACGGTTCAGATCGATCTGCTCAGGGGAATGGCTGGGGCGGCCCAGCCGCGAGATCTCCAGCAGGTCATGGATCAACTGTTCCATCTGATCGGCGTTTGCCACAAGCCGATTGAGATAATGCCCTCCCTTTTCCCCCAGCTTGTCCCCGTAATCCTCCTGAAGGACGCCGGCCATCCCCTGGAGGGACACGACGGGCGTTTTCAGATCGTGCGAGACGGTATAAACGAAGGTCTCCAGCTCCCGGTTCTTGTTCTCAATGACCACCGTCTTCTGATGCAGCTGGGCGATCAGGCTTTCCAGCGACTGCGCCATCAGGTTGAAGGATCGGGTCAGCTGAGAGATTTCATCATTCCCCGAGCCCTTGAGCCGGTAATCCAGCCGTCCCATCGCCAGGGCGTTCGCCCCCATCGCCAAGCGCCTCAACGGCAGGACCATCTTCCGGTGCACCACGATATAGACGACCACCAGAATTAACGCTCCCCCGACCACGGCGAACACCATATTCCCACGATACAGCGTTGTCACCAGGATATCGCGACCGCTGGCCGATGTATAAATCCCGATCGATCCGAGCGGACGGCCGTTTTCNNGGTCTCAAGCAGCCTCAAGTCCCCCTGGCGTTTTTCCTCCACCACGGCCCGTCCCGTACGGATCGGGATGGCTTCCTGCTTAGCCGCAATCTCCCCGGCCCTGTCCGCACGGGTGCTGGTCAGGACCCGGACCTGGCCGTCCGTCTCGCCGTAAATCGAGATCTCGACAATATTGGGATTGACCTGCATCACCTCTTCGAGAAAAGTCTTGATCGAGGCCGGATTTTCCCTGACCGCCTTCATGCTCACCCACCCCTGGATGACTTTGGCCATTCCGAGCGAGTCCTCCACGAATTTCTGCGAGATGGCCTGCTTGACCGTCTGATGGTTCAGCAGAAGGATCAGGCCGATAATGCAGTAGGCGGGAAGCAGCGTGAACAAGACGACTTTGCCCAACAACCCGAAAGGCCGGAATCCAATCTCTTTGAGGTGCGTCAATCTCCCCGGCACGCCTTCACATCCTCCAGTCCCGTGAGGGTCATTTCGGACCTATGCCGCACGAAGCCTCCCGCCCCAAGCCGCGTGGCCCCCTCCCGGGGCCGGAACCTCATCGAGGCGCTGGAAGGGCCTGAAGATCAGGTCCTGATATCGCGAGTCTACTCCGATGCCGCTATCCCGGATATAGAGGGTCACCCCATCCGGTCCTGTCCGGCAGCCCACCTCGATGAGCGGGTCGGGCCTGCCTCCCATAAANNCTCCGGATCAACTGGACGAAGAGGATGCGGATCAGATCGGGTCTCCGTGCAGATCGGGCAGGTTGGGGTCCACCCGGGTCACGATCCGTCCGGCCGTCAGAGCATCCCGGTTTGAGTCTAAATTTCATGAATCATTCCCACCGTGGAGACCCTTTGTTCGGCCTGGATGCCCCGGCCGACCCGCGCCAGCTCCACGAGGGCCGAGATGAGGTCCCCCATCATGCTGGCATTCGCCATCAGGCGCGACAGGTAGCGCCTGCCGGTTACCCCGAGGTTCTTGCCATGCTCTTCGGACAGCAGCGCCGCCATGCCGTGGATGGCCACCAGCGGCGTCTTGAGATCGTGAGACGTCGTATCGACAAAGGTTTGCAGCTCGGCGCTCCCAGCCGCCACCCTTTGACTCTCATGCAGGGATCGGGTCATTCCGGCGGTCAGTCGGTCCGCGAGAAAGACAAAAAGGGCGCCTGCGGCAAAGACAATGGCCGACACCGATACCAATTGATTTAAGCGCTGAAACAAGGCCAGACCGAAGGCGAGGGCATCGCCGAAGAGGAAGAGCAGCATGACGGCGACCATGGCCGACCACATGCGGCTCATTTCCGTGGCGCGCGCCACCTCCCGAAACCTGAAGGAATCCAGGAGCGTGGTCACCATGACGAGCGCCCCACCCGCGATCAACAGGACATTGGCGGCGTCAGCGATCGATTGTTCGGGCATGGCAACGTCCCGCTCGCGATGGTCACCGCTTTAAAAGGTCCAGGAAGACTTCGACCACGTGCGGATCGAACTGGGAACCCGCATTTTTCTGAAGCTCTTTCATGGCTTCCGCGGGCGTCAGTTTCGGGCGGTAGGGTCGAATGGAAATCATGGCGTGATAGGATTCCACCACCCCGAGAATCCTGGCCAGGTAGGGAATCTCCTCGCCCTTGAGACCATTGGGGTATCCCTTTCCATCAAACCGCTCGTGATGATACAGGATGGCGGGCAGGATGGCCTCGAGCTGGGCGGATCCCTTGATGAGCATCTGTGCCAGCAGGGGATGCGCCTGAATAATTCTGATCTCTTCCTTGGAAAGCGGCGCCGGCTTGTTCAAGAGCGTATCCGGAATGCTGACCGTACCGATATTATGCAGCAGGCTGGCGATCTGAAGGCTCTTCCTCTGATCGTTATTTAGATCCAGGGCGTCTGCAAGGACCAGCGCATACTGGACCACCCGGTCCGTGTGGCCCCGCGTGTACGGACTCTTCGCATCAATGGCGGAGGCCAGATCCCGCAGCGTCTTGAGCTTCGGATCGTGAAGGATCTCCATGAGCTTGTTCTGGTCACGCTCGATCGAGGATTTGAGGGTTTCGCTGTAAAAGCAGACCCGGTTCCTTCCCGCCTTTTTCGCAAAATAGAGTGCCTGGTCGGCCGCAATGATCAATTCATCCCGTGCCGATCCATCCTGGGGAAAGGTGGCAATCCCGAGGCTCACGGACAGGTGGACGGGATAGCCGGAAAGACTGATGACCGAACCGCCGTCGATGGAATGGCGAATTCGCTCGGCCACGACCTTGGCCTGCTCCCCTGAGGTTTCCGGCAGGATCACCGTGAACTCTTCACCGCCGTAGCGGCATGGAATGTCTACGTTTCGGATGGACTGGAGAATGATCTTCACGATCTCCCTGAGAATGGTATCGCCCGCCATGTGACCGTGCGTGTCGTTGATCACCTTGAAATGATCGATGTCCAGCATCAAGAGGGAGAGTTCATGGCCGTAGCGATTGGACCGTTCCACTTCCTCCGTCAGGCGTTTTTGAAATTCCCTGTGATTGAACAGCCCCGTGAGGCTGTNNGCGTTGTCGATCGCCACGGCGGCGTGCACGGCCAGGGTTGAAAGACTGTCAATATCCTCCTGCGAGAACGGCTGGCGGTCTTCCTTGTTGATCACCACCAAGGCGCCGGCCATCTTCTCCTGGACGACCAGCGGAACGGTCAGGATCTGCCTGATGGACGGATCTTGCCCGGGCGTTCCCTCCCAGAGCGGATGCGACGCCGGATCCTCGACGACGACGGCCTCCCCTTCCGTCAGGGCCAGTCCCCACAGACCGCAGCCTGCGAGGGGTCCTTTTAGCTCCTGCATCAGATCGATGCCGTGAACGGCCGCGAGGGGAATTTCTTGACTTTGTGGGTCCGTCAGCAGGACGATCCCGCCGGAAGCCTTGACGAGCTGGGCCGAGCCGGCCGCCAACTGCTGGATCAGAATTTCGACCTTCCGCTCCTTCGTAATCGCCAGCGAAACGTCATATAGCCGCCGCGTCCGCTGAGAAGCCTCCTGCAGCCGGGCATTGATCTTGAACTTATCAACCACCTTCTGGACCAGGATCGGCATCGTGTCATGATAGTTGCGGGTCTTCAGGACGTAATCGTAGGCCCCGCTCTTCATCGTTTCGACCGCGATCCGCTCATCACCCTGCCCCGTCACCATGATGACCGGCGCGCTCACGCCGAGGGATTGAATCTGGCCCAGCAGCTCAAGCCCGTTGGTTTTCGGCAGGCTGTAATCCAGGATCACGGCATCGAAGGTATCCGCCTGCAGCGCGGCAAGCGCCGCGGAGGCGTTCTCCGCCATCGAAAGCCGCGCATCGGGCACCTTTTTCTCGAATGCCCGATGGATCAATTCCCGCTGGTCCGCGTTGTCTTCAACCACCAGGATCTTCACGTCTTTCGCTCCGTTCAATACGAACTGCTACGGCCACCCCTGCGATGAGGGTTCGCCGTGGCCCGATCGCGGCTAATCAAAATCCGGCACCCGATTGGTGAGAACCCAATAAACCTTTAATGATCTGATCTTTTCCGAGAAATCGGCGAATTTCACCGGTTTGGTGATGAAGCTGTTCGCGCCAGCCTTGTAGCACTGATAGACTTCATCTTCGCGGTCCGAGGTGGTCAGCATGATCACCGGGATCATCTTCAAGTCTTCTTCCCCCTTGATCCTTTGGAGGACCTCCACGCCGCTGACCTTCGGCAGCTTGATGTCCAGCAAAACCAGGCCGGGGCGGCGGGAGTTGGCATGCTCCCCCTCACGGAACAGGTACTCCAGGGCTTGCGCGCCGTCCTTGACCCAGTGCACCTTGTTGGCGACGCTTCCCCCCTCGAGGGCGCGACGGGTCAGCTCGGCGTGATCCGCATTATCCTCAACCAGCAATATATCGAAAGGCTCCATCCAAACCCCTTATGTTCAAGGATTTGATAACTGAAATGGGGGATTTGCCTTCGGATCCCCCCCTTTCAGGCAGACCCGTCCATTTTAAAAAAAAGGGTATCACAGCTTGACCGAATGTCAATTGAAGTCCGGCCTGTGGGAGGGGCATTTCAACCTGAGAAGGAGGAGGCATTGCGACGGGTTGCCGAGTGAGGCGGACGTGGAGGATGCCTTATTAAATTTTAAGGCAATCAGGCGTGGGGCGGCGTCTGGATTCAGATGAGGGTCCGGAACTCAGGCTCCGGATTGAGACACTTTAGGCCTTCAGCCTCACAAGCCTGCCGAAGGGCCGGATCGGAACTCACGACGGTGGGCTTGAGCGCCGAGATCTCCATGGCCAGCGCCAGGTGGATCCCTTGCTGGGAATTCAGTCCCTTATGGCTGAGAATCAGGATCCTGATATTCTTGAGGGTTGCGGCATCCACCTCCAGGAAGTGAAAGCGTCCCTGAGCGATCTCGGTCTCGAAGGTGACGATCGTCGTGAAAAAGTCGTCTCTCGTAATTTCACCGGCCTCCATGCGGCGGTTCAGGACGGCATACAGATCCGCAATACAGGCCTCCCCCAGAATGATCCGATGCGTGGGATGATCGATGAGGTCGTCCACCGCCTGGCTTCCCAGCTCCAGGTGATAATGCTTGACCAGGGCCGTGCTGTCGAAATAGTAGTATCTCATGTGTTCAGTAACTGGATTCGATTTGAATTTTGGACCCGTTTCGATCCATCAGGATGGACTGGGAAAGCGATCGACGGATCTTGGCCAGCCTTTCATGCACCTCCTCAAGCGGGACCTCCGAGAAGCCATTCTTCTTGAGGTACTTGATAAGACCTTCTCGCTGCACCGCCTGCGTCGAGCGTTTCAGCTTGGTCAGCGCCCCTTTTTTCGAAAGGTAATGATATTCCGGCTCGCGGAGCCGCCTGGTAGTTTTAACCATTGGCCCGATCTCGCCTCCTCCCGATCGATGTCGAATCGCCTCTCCTCCGAAACGGCCGGCCCGACAGGGACCGCAATTTGATGCGACTCCAACCCACTCCACCGACCGCCGCCCCGGGATAGGCTCAGGGCGACGAAGGGGGGATTACCGGCTCCTGCGCCGGAGCTTCCCCCGGCGATCCGGGCTCGCCGGCAGTCGGCTGAGCGGCCGCCCCGGGGCGCTGCAGGTCTTCCAGTGATGACGTAATGGAGCGCTGTTTCGAAAGCATCGCCAGGCTGAGCGCCGTCACCATGAAGACGGCGGCCGTGACGACGGTCACCTTACTCAGGAAGGTGGCGGCCCCCCGGCTGCCGAAGAGGGTCTGGCTGGACCCGCCGAAGGCCGCACCGATCTCGGCGCCTTTCCCGGACTGCAGCAGGATCACCGCCACCATCGTAAAGCACGAGATCAGGTGAAGCACCAACAAGAATGTGTACATCAACTGCTCCTGGCTGTTAAGGACAAGAATATATCGGAAAATTCCTGAAAATCCAGGCTCGCGCCGCCCACCAGCAGCCCGTCCACCTGGGGCTCGGCGATCAGGCTGGCGGCATTGCCCCGGTTGATGCTGCCTCCATACAGGATCCGTAATGATTTTCCGGCCTTTTCGCCGAACAGGGTTTCTACCTTTTCCCTGATAAACCCATGGGCCTCGGCCGCCTGCTCGACCGTGACGGCGCGTCCGGTCCCAATGGCCCAGACCGGCTCATAGGCCACGAGCAGTGAGTCGAATGCGGAATCCGCAAGCCCTTCCAGCCCTCTCGAAATCTGCGAATCCAGAACCTTCAGCGTGCTCCCGGACTCCCGCTCCTGCAACGTCTCCCCGACACAAACGAGCGGCCGAAGGCCGTGCCGCAGGACGGCCAGGACCTTGCGGTTTATCTGCTCGTATCCCTCTCCGAAATGCTGTCTTCGCTCGGAGTGACCGATAATGACGTAACGGCATCCCGCGTCCAGAATCTGCAGAGGCGAGACCTCGCCCGTAAACGGCCCCTTATCCTCCCAATGGACATTCTGCGCCGCCAGGCCCACCCCGCTCCCGGCCAGGACCTCGGCCAGCGGACCGAGCGAAATATACGAAGGGGCCAGGATCAACTCGGGTCCCTTCCGGTCCGAAATCCAGTCCCGTAAACGCCTCCCGTACTCCAGCGCCTCCGGAACGGTCTTGTTCATCTTCCAGTTGGCGACCAGCACGGGCTGCTTCATGAATTTTCCCAGGGAAGAACGGCCAGCCCGGGCAGTTCCTTGCCTTCAAGCAGCTGGAGGGCCGCACCTCCCCCGGTGGAAATAAAAGAAATGTTGTCCGTTTCCCTTGCGCGGTGGACCGCCAGATCGGTGTCACCTCCCCCCACGATGCTTAGGGCATAGGTGTTCGCCACGGCATGCGCGATCGCGAAGGTCCCACGGCTGTAGGCGTCCATCTCGAACACGCCCATGGGCCCGTTCCACAGGATCGTTTTGGCGCTGGCCAACGCCTCCGTAAACAGTTTAACAGAAGCCGGCCCGATGTCCATCGCCACCCAACCTTTCGGAATCTCCTGTACCGGTACGATCTTGCTCTCCGCCCCGGGCTCGTGACTGGTGGCCACTACGCAATCCACCGGAAGGTAGAATTTCACGCCTCGGGTCCGGGCCTTCTCCCTGACCTCGTTGGCGAAATCCAGCATCCGATCCTCGACCATCGAATCGCCGACCTCCACCCCGACGGCCTTGAGAAAGGTGAATGCCATGCCGCCGCCGATGATGACCTTGTCCACTTTCTGGCCCAGGTTTTCGATCACCCCGATCTTTCCCGAAACCTTCGCCCCCCCCAGAATCGCCACAAAGGGCCGGGCCGGATTGGCGACGGCTCCCTCGAGATACTCGATTTCCCGCTTCATCAGAAAACCCGCGGCACTGGTCTTCACGTATTGCGTAATTCCCGTGATGGAGGCGTGGTTGCGATGAGCAGCGCCAAAGGCATCATTCACATAAACGTCGGCCTCTCTCGCCAGCAACTGGGCAAACCGGTCGTCATTGTCCGTTTCCTCCGGGTGAAACCGAAGGTTCTCAAGCAACAGGACGTCTCCGGGCTTCATTTCGGCCACGAGCCGCTCCACCTCCGGACCGATGCAGTCGGGCGCGAAGCCCACCTGCTTGCCCAGCAATCGCCCCAGGCGTTTGGCCACGGGAGCGAGGCTGAGCTGGGGAACCACCTTTCCCCCCGGTCGTCCGAGGTGAGAGCTGAGAATGATTTTTGCTCCCTCATCGATGGCGTANNGACCGGATCCGCGTGTCATCCAGAATATTCAAATTCTGATCCAGGGGAACATTAAAATCGGCCCGGATAAAGACGCGCTTTCCCTTGATGGGAACATCCTCGATGGTCAGTTTGTGCATGTTCATGGGGGGTCCTTTCAGGAGCCGGATACTTGCCTCTTTGAAATGAATTTGATGAGATCCCGAACGCGGCAGGAATAACCCCATTCGTTATCATACCAGGCCATCACCTTGACCAGCCGGCGGGCCATCACCCGCGTGAGCTTGCCATCCACGATGGAAGAATGCGAATCGCCGTTCAAGTCCACCGAGACCACCGGGTCTTCGGTATAGGCGAGGATCCCCTTCAGTTCGCCTTCCGAGGCCTCCTTCAGGGCCCGATTGACGTCCTCCTCGGATACATCACGCGCCACCTCCGCAACGAGGTCCACCAGAGAGACATTGGGCGTGGGGACCCGGATGGCCATCCCGTCCAGCTTTCCCTTGAGCTCGGGCAGCACCAGCGACACGGCGCGCGCGGCGCCCGTTGAAGTGGGAATCATCGAGAGGTTGGCCGCCCGCGCCCGCCGCAAATCCTTGTGCGGCAGGTCCAGGATGCGCTGATCATTCGTGTAGGAATGGATGGTGGTCATCAGCCCCTTCACGATCCCGAACCGATCCTGGACTACTTTGGCTGCGGGAGCCAAACAATTCGTTGTGCAGCTGGCGTTGGAGATCACATGGTGGGAGCTCGGATCATACATGCCCTCGTTGACTCCCAGAACCACGGTGAGATCCGGGTCTTTNNCATGAGGCGTTTGAGATGATATGATGACGGCCAGGATCATAGACCCCGTCGTTGACCCCCAGCACCACCGTCAGATCCGGGTCCTTGGCAGGGGCCGAGATGATCACCTTCGAAGCCCCCGCATTGATGTGGCCCTGAGCCGACGCCCGGTCCTCGAACACCCCCGTGGATTCCACCACCACCTCGACGCCCAAGTCCTTCCAGGGAAGCTCCTTCGGGTGGCGCTGGCTCAACACCCGGATCTTGGCGCCCCCGACGGCCAGCTCCCCTTCACCCGCCGTAACCGGTCTGGATAGGTTGCCGTGAACGGAATCGTATTTCAAAAGATGGGCCAGCGTCCGCGTATCCGTCAGATCGTTGATGGCCACCCATTCGATCTCCGGATCGTCAAGCCCGGATCGGAGCACGGCCCGGCCAATGCGCCCGAACCCGTTGATTCCTACTTTTAAGGCCATCGCGTTTTCCCTTCCGGATATTTTGCCCCGAGGGGGCGAAGTATCCCATTCTAATTTTCAGGCATGATATGCAATCGGGGAACGAAAGTCAATACCGGGCGGAAAGCCCTTTGGCCAAAGGAAGTTAGAGGGATCGGTCGGCGGAGGAGTAATCCAGGCGATAGAAATCCACCACGCTCGGCTTGGACCGGGGGCTGAGAGGGGGTTCGGATCCCTTGATGAAGATCTCCACTTTCGCGTCCAAATACCCATCGGGGGCCAATAGGCCGGTATGGGGATCGACCTTGGCAAAGGTAATATTCTCGGGGATGGGGAAGTTCCTCGGAGGGGCTTCACGAAGGGCTTCCCGCATGAATTGAATCCAGATCGGGAGCGCCGCGACCGATCCGGCCTCACGGTTTCCGAGAGACCTCCGATCATCAAACCCCACCCATACCCCGGCCACCAGATTGGGGGCATAGCCGATGAACCACGCGTCCGTAAAATCGTTGGTGGTCCCGGTTTTTCCCGCCAGGGGATATCCCAGCTTCCGGGCCCGCCGGCCGGTTCCCCGCTGGATCACATCCTGTAGCATGCTGGTGACGATGTAGGCCACCTCGGGCGAAACCACTTCCTGCGCGGCCGGCTCATGGATCTCCAGGACATTGCCTTCCGAGTCCGTGATGGAGCGGATGGCCAGTGGATCGACCCGAACCCCCTGGTTGGCGAAGACGCCGAGCGCCGACGCCAGCTCGATCAGGCTCAAGCTTGAGCTGCCCAGCGCCAGCGAGAGATCCGGCGCCAGCTGACTGGCCACTCCCAGCCGCTTTGAAAACTCGATCACGTTATAAATCCCCACCTCGCGAAGCAGCTTGATGGTGGCCACGTTCCGGGAATAGACCAGGGCCTCCCGGATCGGGGTGGGCCCGTAAAAGCGCTCTTCGTAATTCGTCGGCTTCCAGGTCTTTTGAGAGACCGGGTCGGTGAAGATGACGGGTGAATCCACCAGGATAGTGGAGGGCGTGAACCCCTGCTCCATCGCCGCGGCGTAGATCAGCGGCTTGAAGGCGGAACCGGGCTGGCGCTTGGCCAGAACGGCCCGGTTGAATTCGCTGCGCTTGAAGTCATAACCTCCCACCATCGCCTTGATGTCGCCCGACCGGGGGTCAATGGCCAGCAATGCGGCCTCCACGAGTGGTTCCTGCTCCAGGACGAAATAGTTCTCCTGCTTTTTGGGATCCTTTCTCTTGAGAGCCACCTTCACCACGTTACCCACTTCCAGGATATCCTCGGGCCGGGCATCCTTGAGAATCTGAACCTCCTGCAGGTCCGGCCCCTGGATCCGCCGCTTGGCCCAGGCCATGTCCTCCAGGAGGATCTTTCCCTCCATTCCCGAAACCCTGACGCGGGCATGATCGTCGTGCAACTCGGTGACGACGGCCTCCACCATCTCACCCGGATCAGGCTCTCCGGTCGTCACGGTCCCGACTTTTTCGACCGTCGCTTCCTCGGCCTCCTCCAAGGCCTCGTGCCCCACCGCGCCGCGAAATCCCTGCCGCTTGTCGACGGCCAGAAGCCCGGCGTTGACCGCGGCATTGGCGGCTTTTTGCAGCTTCACGCTGAGCGTCGTATAAACGTTCAGCCCCCCGCGGTATACGACCTCGGCTCCGTAGGTCTCGATCAGGTACTGCCGCACATACTCCAAAAAGTAGGGAGCAATTTCCTGCTCGGGCTGAAGCTTCTTGAAATAAAGGTCCTCCTGGTAGGCCTGCTGGTACTGCTCCTGGGTCATGAATCCTTCCTCCAGCATCCTGCCCAGGACGATCCCCTGCCGCTGCTTGGCGCGTTGAGGGGACAGGTAGGGAGAATAATCCCGCGGCGCCTTGGGAAGGCCGGCGATGAAGGCGGCCTCCGCCAGGATAATCTCGCTGATGTCCTTTCCGAAATAGGTTCGGGAGGCGGCCTGAACGCCGTAGGCCCCGTGCCCGAAGTAGATCTGGTTGAGATACATCTCCAGGATCTGATTTTTCGTGTACAGCTTCTCGATCTTTCTGGCCAGGATGATTTCCCGGAGCTTTCGCTTCATGTCCCGGTCCGGAGTCAGAAAAAGAGAGCGGGCCAACTGCTGCGTAATGGTGCTGGCCCCCTGCTTGATCCGCATGCTGGTCACGTTGGCCAGCGCCGCGCGCAGGATCCCGAAAAAGTCGAACCCGCTATGCTCATAGAACCGGGCGTCCTCGACCGCGACGATGGCGCGAATCAGGTGCTCGGNNGACCGATGAGCTGGTTATTGTCGGCTGAATAGACCCGGGTGGCGAGGCTGGGCTGGTAGTTCATGAGGGCCTCGAGCGACGGAAGGTCGCGGCTGAGCCAATAGTAGCCGCCGCCTCCTCCTCCGGCAACCAGGAAAAGCAGGGCGCCGGCCGCCAGGAGCCATTTGCGGCGCTGCACGAAGGCCTTGATCCGTGAAGGGCCCCGCGGAGTCAATTCCTCAAAAGGCCCCCACACCCCCTTGTTATGTCTTCCCTCATAGGGCATGACGGTTTTCAATTATACAACCGATCCCGCGAAAACACAACAAACCGCCCGATCGGCTCATCGCCTTCGGAGAACCAATG
>JABAOD010001700.1_pt11 | contig 15006 bp, 13 predicted proteins | sample 7062151 | NCBI WGS metagenome assembly JABAOD01 (sample SAMN14538626, study PRJNA623070) | marine sediment metagenome | biome: marine biome [ENVO:00000428]; feature: marine pelagic biome [ENVO:01000023]; material: deep marine sediment [ENVO:00002113] | place: India: Gulf of Khambhat ... | reverse complement strand
TGAGCCCCAGCCATCGTCGAAGCGAAGGAGCGTGGGATCATGACTCCCGAGATTGGACTGCTCGACCTGGCCTCCGGGGCTTTGATCGTCCTGGGGATCTTTGCCGCCTTCATGGTCTGGGCGGTCTTTCCGATCCTCCCCTTCTTCCTGATCGGCGCGGTGTACGCCGCGTTCCGCTACGGCGTACCGGCGCTGGCGCGCGCCGCGGTCGTCTTCGAGCAGGCGGCGGTCAGCGGTGTCCGCTGGGCGCTGTTCCCGCTGGCGGTCTGGGCGCTGCGGGGCGCGATCCCGGTTTACGTCGAAGGAGAACGGGCCGGACGCTGAAGACGTCCAGCCCTGGGGAAGCACGGACGCGGGAGAGGACCGGCCGCGGCCCTCTCCCGACACGTGTGGGGGCGGATCGGATACGAGCGTGCCCGTAACCTGTCACGGCGTCTCGCGCCGCGGATTCTTCCCATCACGGCTGTCGTCTCTTTGATCCTCTCGATCACCCTCGTGGCGTCGTCGTCATCCGGATTCAGCTCGGGCGACCTCAATCAGTAGCGGCTGGTTGGCTGCGGTGGGCGGGACGTTTGGGCCGATTCGTCAGGGCTCAGCGTCCTCGAACTGCGTGCCGACAGAACCGGCTGAAGAGGTGGAGTGCGCGATCGGCCCGCCGGAAGACCGGCACGCCGGCCCGTTGCAGCCGCCGGGCCAGCGCGTCGTAGGGTGCGCCTCCGTCGACCGAAACGACCCAGGCCTTCTCACTCTCCTGGCTCAGTCGGGCGAGGCGACCGGCGATCGACTGATCGCCGAGCAGATCGCCGCTGTCGCGTCGAGCGGGGGACAGGGTGTCGAGTGCGGGAGTCAGCGGCACGCAGCCGACGAAGCCAACGTTCACGTTCTGGTCGGAGAGCACCAGCCGCACCGCTGTCTCGAAGGAGGCGTCGTCGCTCATCGGCGTGACGTCCAGCGGATTCCGCACCTGCACGATCTCGTCGAGCCCGGCTTCGCTCAGCAAAGCCGCGAGCTTTCGCCGGGTCGTGGCGCTGAAGGTCGGGAGCCGCAGGACCCCCAGGTGGTCCGCTGCTGCCACGCATTCGAACCCGGCGTTGGACAGGGCGCCCAGGTTCAAGCCCGCGACGCTCTTCGAGCGGAGCAGAGCGCACAGCTTGAGCATGTCGGTGAAATCGTCGGTCGTTTCGCAGACCAGCGCGCCGGCGTGGCTCGCCAGCTCGCGGGTCACCGTGTAGTCGCCGGCGATCGATGCCGTGTGGCTGACCGCCGCCGCGCCACCCTCTCTCGTTCGTCCTGCGCGATAGAGGATCACCTTACGGCCCGCCTGCCACGATCTCGCGAGCCGCCTCCAGGAATCGCAGCCCGTCACCGGCCTTGAACCCCTCGGCGTAGACCGCGAAGGTTTGCAGCTCGGCATCGTCTTTCAGATGGCTGAGGTAGTCCGCGATGGTNNAAGGTTTCCAGCTCGGCGTCGTCTTTCAGGTGGATCAAGTAATCGGCTAAAGTCAGGTCGGTCTGGTTCCCGGCGGAGATGGCGTACTTGATGTCGAACCCCAACTCACTCATCCTGGCCGCCTGGTAGGCCCCGCTCTGTGAGATCAACGCGATCGGAAGTATCCGCTCTCTCGAGAGGCCCAGCTTGTAGTCGGGCAGAAAAGTCGCGTCGTAGCGGCCCGGCACAGAACGAACCCCCATGCTGTTGGCACCGACGACGACAGGCCCACCCCACTCGGTCGCCCGGGAAGTCTCGAGCGCAGATCGGATGCGGGACGAGATACCTTCGGCCTCGGCTCTCTCCTCAATGCCGCCGGTGATCAAGATGGCGCTTTCCGCCTTCTCGGTCTCGATGACACGAACCAGCAGATCGGGAATCTGAGTCGCCTCGATCGCCAGGATGAGCAGGTCGACCTTACCGTCAATCGACGCGAGGTCGGCAACGCACCGGCAGCCTTCCATTCTGTCCGAGCCGGGCTTGACTACGTAGACGCGGCTGCGGTCGAAGCCGGCGCGAAGGATGTTGTTGAGAATCATGTGCCCGGGGTTGAGACGCTCCGAGACCCCGAGGATCGCGATCGAGCCCGGTTTCAAGAGCCTGTTCAGCTTGTCCAGCGGTCGAGGGGCCGGCGGACTCTCGATGGGCTCGCGGCTTCGCGCCAGCACGTCCAACGCCAGGAGCTGCCCGTCGCGGACGACAAACGGGTTCACCTCGAATTCGCTGAGCCAGAGCGGGATCGCGGCACGCGCAAACTTGGCGAACTTGAGGATCATATCCACCAGAGTCGCGAGCTCGGCCCGCGGTGGCTGCCCCCGCAATTCCTCCGTCAGTAGACGCGTGACGGTCACGTCACGGATGATCTCGATGACCGATAGGGCATCAAGCTCGAAGGGTGAGGCGACCGCGAGTCCCGCCTTGTCCTTGAGGCTGTGGGTGAGCAGCTCGGTGTAGAGACCGCCCGGTCCGAACGTAACGACGGGACCGAAGTCGGGGGTCCAGCGCGCTCCCAGCAACAGTTCGCCGCCAGGGGCTCGGTCGTATTCGACGTATTCGGCGACCAGAAACCCTCGCAGCCGCCGGTCGTGGAGCCGGGCGGCCATTCGATGGATCGCGTCGCCGATCGAACGTCGGTCCTTGGCGAGGAAGGCCACGCCGCCCGCCTCGCTTTTGTGGATGAGGCTTTCGCTGACGGCTTTGACGACCACCCGCTCGCCCGGGAACTCGGAGAGGTCGATCTCCGCGGCCTGCCGGGCGTCTGCAACGAACAGGTGCTTCGGGGTCGCTATCTCCAGCGCCTCGAGGATCTGCAGCCCTTCCGGCTCGAGCAGCGCGTCGCGCCCTTCTGCGCGGGCGAGCCTGACGATGTTCGCGAGGAGATCGAGATGCACTAGGCGCCGCTGCCTTCAGGGGTCACGAGAGTCGACCTTTCGAGAAATCAAGATGGGGTTATGGGACGCGGAGTCCGAGTCGGCTTTCGCGCGAGCCTCGAGCTTTGCAGCGCATCCGGAGGTTTAAAACGTGGCGCGCGGATGCTCCGTGCCGCGCTCAAGCCGGCAAGGACCACGGTGACCAGCCAAGCTAGGTGTCGCATCGAGGTCAGCTGATTCGCGAATCTGTGGATTCAGGGGGCCCCACCGGCTAATAATGACCGCCCGTTTCGGGCCGAGCAAGGAAGGCGCGACCGATGAGATGGGGCCGGCCCCGGATACAATCAGGCCTCGACGCATCGTCGTTCTTGAGCGCGGCCAAATCTCGGACACACGCGACCCTGACAGCGCCGCGCCGTTGCTCGCTGGAAGAGCCCGCGGGCGTAAACTGAGCCGGGCCGCTTGCCGACTCGGCTATCGGAGCGATGGCTTCTTCCCGCTGTTGCCGGGTTCGGTACAATCGAGCGCTGGACCCGGTGCTGGATTCCGACAAGCTATTTCCGACGAACCGACACCGGATGCGGTGAAGCGACCGATCGGCGGGGTGAGTTGTTGTACGAGGTGGGCGCGGCGCGGCGCTCGAGGTCGGACGGGGGTTTGCGGCGGCCTTGGCGTCAGTCGGCGATCTGCCACACGGTGTCGATCACGGTCCCGTCCACCCATTTGATCACCGCCACGGGCCGGTCGGTGAGGCGGGGCTTGGCGGGCGGCCCGCCGACGAGGCGCTCGACTTCCGCCTTCAGCTCCTCGATCGGGCGGACCGGGAGGTCCGAGCCCTCGAGGCTCCGAAGCAGATCGGACCTGCGGGGGTTGATGGCGATGCCTCGCTCCGTCACCACGACGTCGATCAGCTCGCCAGGGCCGGTCAGGGTGGTGACCTCATCGACCAGAACCGGGATGCGATCGCGGAAGGAGGGCAGCGCCAGAATCGTGCAGCCGGCGAACAAGCAGTTCTGCCATCCACCGATCCCGTGAAGCAGCAGGCCGTCTGAGTGAGTGTTCACGTTGGCGTTGAAGTTCACATCCACCTCGGTGGCTCCCAGGACGACGGCATCCACCATGGACGCGAAGTTGCCTTTTCCGTGATAGTTGTATGATGTGAAAGGAGATGTGGCGACGTGACGCGGGTCGGTGGCGATCGACTGGACTCCGGTCAAATCGAAGGTCTGGCCATCCAGGATGTAGTCGGTCAGCCCTTCCTTCAGAAGATCCACCAGGTATTGAGTCGAGCCGCCTCGCACGAAGCGAGCCTTCACGCCCGCCTGTTTCATCTGCTCTTTGAGAAAACCCACAAAGGCGAGGGCGATGCCGCCGGCACCGGCCTGAAACGAGAAGCCGTCGCGCATGATGCCGCTGTCGCGGAGGAACCGCGCCACATACTCAGCGATGAGCAGCCGGTCGGGGCTGCGCGTGATCTGGGTCGTGCCTGATACGATCTTCGCCGGGTCGCCGATCGAATCCACTTCCACGACGTAGTCGACGTTGTTTCCCTGGATCTGCCACGGGACGCAGGGGAAGGGCACGAGGTTGTCGGTCACGACGATCACGTGATCGGCGTAGATCGAGTCGGCGAGCGCGAAACCCAGCGAGCCACAGGCGGACGGGCCGTGCGACCCGTCGCAGTTGCCGAACGGGTCCGCCGTCGGCGCGGCGATCACCGCGATATCGATGTGGACCTCGCCGTCCTGTATCGCTTGCCAGCGGCCGCCATGCGAACGCAACACGCCCATCCCCCGCATCCGGCCACGCGAACAGTATTCGCCCAGCGGCCCGTTCATGCTCCCTTCGATGTGATGAACGATCCCCTCCTCCATCAACTCGATCACCGGCTCATGGCAGGGGAACGACGCGCTCGGGAACCACATCAGATCCCGAGCCCCCAGCTCGCCGGCCGCCCTGAGAGCGGCCAAGGCCACGGCATCCCCGTTCCTGAGGTGATGGTGGGTCGACAGGGTCTGTCCATCGCGAAGGCCGCAGCGGCGCAGCGCCGTCCGCAGATCCGGTACCCGTTTGTCACCACTCGGAGGGTAGTCGGCAGCCGAGCGCAGCGGCGGCCCTTGCTTACGCCCACGCGGCTTGAACCCCCCCACCCCCGGAAACGGCACCTGTTCCTTCCCGTTGACGACCATGGGAACCCGCCGCCCCACGGCGTTGACCTCGAATCCCACGCTTCCGCTCATGCTGTTCTGGTGTGGCTGTTGCGGGCGGTCGGCTCAGTCATCTCTTAGCAGTCCGATCCGGCGCGCGATGTCGACGGTTCGCTGGGCGCGCAAGACCACGGGCCGATCGACCATCTTGGTGCCCACGCTTACGACGCCCAGCCCCTTCGCCTCCGCTTCTTTGAAAGCCGTGACGATCTTGAGCGCCTTTTCGATTTCGTCCGCAGTTGGCGCGAACGCCGCGTGGATGGGCTCGATCTGGCGCGGATGGATGCAGCCCATCCCCTCGAAGCCCAGCGCGCGCGACCGCCGTGCCCACTCGCCCAGGCCCTCCATGTCGGCGACGTCGCCGTAGACCGAGTCGATCGCCTGAATGCCAGCCGCCTTTGCCGCGTTGACCAGCCGGGCGCGGGCGTACAGCGACTCGGTCCCCTCCTGCGTTTTGGCCACGCCCATGTCGGCGGTGTAGTCTTCGAGGCCGATCGTCAAAGCCACCACCGTCTCCGCCGCGCGCGCGATGGCGAACGCGTTCTCGACGCCCACGGCCGATTCGAGGATCGGCATCAGCCAGATCGCGTGACCGTCACCCTCGCGCGCGCGAACCCCACGGATCCGTTCGTCCACCTCGCGCACCTGATCCGCGGTCTCGGTCTTCGGAATGAGTATGAGGTCGGGCCCCTCCGGGACGATCGCTCTCAGATCCTCGAATCCCATGGGTAGCTGATTGATGCGTACCATCCGCTCGGCCCCCATGAAGTCGACGCAGCGCAGAGCATTCCGCACCAGGAGTCGGGCCGCCTCCTTCTCCGCCGGGTGCACCGAGTCCTCCAGGTCGAGTATCACGCCATCGGGCCGGTGGATCCCGGCGTTGGCCATAAACTTCGGCTGGTTGCCGGGCAGATAAAGCCGGGATCGTCGCAGCCGGCCGCGCGCAGTGGGGCCCTCGCGCGCCACGGTACGTTCCGGCCGCGCGTCGCCGGCGGCAGGCGCACCGGCACGGCGGGCGGCGGCCTCGACCCGCGCCGCGATGGTGAACGGCAGCGCGCCCTTGTCGTCGATGTGCAAGCGAGCGTGCGCGACGCCAAGAGCCCGCAGCGTCCCTTCGGCAAGTTCGCGGATCGCCTTGCCGTAGAGGGCGCCGACTTTGGAATCGAGTTGAATGGCCAGGCCGCCGGATTCTGCCAGTTCCACGGCCACGTGAAGGTCGGAGCGTACGTCTTCGCCGATCGGCCCCGCTTCTCCGCGGCGCGAATCCGTATGCGCGGCGCTCGAGGTCATGTCAAGCCAATCGCGCCAGGATCGCTTCGGTCATCTGCGGCGTGCTCGCGGCGCCCTGGGCGATCACGCCGGGGCCGCCGGGCAACCTCAGCATATCGTAGGTTTGGGCCTTGCCCTCCTTCACCACGGCGGCGATCGCGTCGCGAACCGCCTTGGCCTCGTCTGCCGCCCCAACGTGATCGAGCATCATGGCGGCGCTGAGGATCATCGCAATCGGATTGACGATGGGCGGGTCGAGCTTCTCGTATTTGGGGGCCGAGCCGTGGGTCGGCTCGAACACTGCCACGCGGTCTCCGATATTGGCCGAACAGGCGAAACCGAGACCGCCGACCAGCCCGGCAAAGGCGTCGGAGACGATGTCACCGAACATGTTGCCGGCGACGAGCACCGAGTAATCTTCAGGGTTCTTGGTCAACCACATCATCTGAGCATCGATGTTGGTGGACCAGAGCTGAATCTCCGGGTAGTCCTGATGTACCTGGCGTGCCACCTCTTCCATCATTCCCGAGGTCTCCCGGAGAACGTTCGGCTTTTCGCAAACGGTAACCGACCGATAGCCGTGCTTCTTCGCGTAGCGAAATGCCGCCTCGACGATGCGGCGGCAGGCTTGACGGGTGAACAGGCGGACAGACAGCGCCATCTCCTCGCTCGAAACGGCGCTGAACGGTTTGAACTTGGGGTGCAACGCCAGCGCATCACGTACCTGCGCGGGCGGGTTGGTCCACTCGATCCCGCAGTAGAGGCCCTCGGTGTTCTGCCGGAAGATGACGGCGTCCACCAGCGGCTCTTCGAAGCCGCCGTCGGCGGTCCGGCGGATGAAGTTGAGCGGGTTTCCGGGAAATGAGCGGCAGGGTCGGATACAGACGTCCAGATTGAACGTCTGCCTCAGTCCGACGATCGGGCTGTAATAGACGAACCCCTTGTCGCGAAGCTCCGGGCGTAATTCACTGGCCGCCTGGGCCTTGGGCTTCGAGGTTATAGCTCCGAACAGCCCCAACCTGTGCTTCTCGAGAAGCTTGACCGTCGCCTCCGGCAGAGGGTTGCCCGTGTTGATCCAGCAATCCCAGCCGATCTCGGCGTCGACGTAGTCGGCGTCGAAGCCGACCGCCTCCAGCACCCGAATCGCCTCGGGCAGGACGATCTTGCCGATGCCATCTCCGGGCATCGTGACCACGGTATATCGTGCCATGTTCAGAGACTGCCTTTCAGAAGATCCAAGTGAGAGCTGTCGTGACCACTCCTCGGCAAACCGGGACAGCGCTTCGGTTCCGGCCGTTTGCCTGCATTAAGCGAGCCCCAGGCGGCGACGGATCAATGCTTCGATTCCTCCCCCCACAACGAGTGACTGTGGGACCGCCCCGAGCGGGGGAAAATCATGGACCTCACCGCGCAGGCGGACCGTGCCCTCCGCGAAATCGATCTCGATCAGGTCGCCCGGGATGACCGTGAGCTGGCCCGCGGCGATCGCCTCCCCCTCCTGAGCCCGCAAGCGCTGGACGAGGTCCGGACACTCGATGCAGATGAAGCCGTTGTTGTAGGCGTTGCGCAGGTAGGTCTGCGAGAAGCTGCCGGCGATCACCAGGGGGATGCCCGCCGCCTGCAGCGCGGTCGCCGCCTGCTCGCGGCTCGATCCCGTTCCGAAGTTGAAGCCCGCGACCAGAACATCGCCCGGCTGGATGCGGCTGCGGAACGCTGGGTCGTAGTTCTCCATGACGACGCGGGCCATCTCCTCCGGTGTCATGTCGTCTCGATACGTGTAGTCCTTTCCGTAGATGCCGTCGGTGTTGAGGTTGTCTCGCGGCACCAAGACCACTCGGCCCTCGATCCGTTCGGGGAACCCCTCCAGGATCGCCACCGTCTCGCGCTCGCCGCCACGGCCGGCGACGCCGAGCTCGAAATCGTAGTCGGGCCGGCGCCCGTGGGAGCGTCGGGGGCCGGCGATGTACCCGGCCACCGCCGAGGCCGCCACCACCTCGGGGCTGGCCAGATAGGCCTGGGCCTCGCGCGAGCCCATCCGACCCTTGAAGTTCCGGTTGGTGGCCGAGATGCCGACCTCGCCTGGCTCCAACGTTCCCGCACCCAGTCCGATGCACGGGCCGCAGCCCGACGGCAACGGCCTGGCCCCGGCGGCGAGCAGCGCGCCCCAGGCGCCGCTGGCCTCGGCCGCTCGCTGGATCTCGGCGCTGGCCGCCGCCACATAGAACTCGACGTTCGACGCTACTTTCTTCCCGCGCACCACCCGGGCGGCGGCTTCGATGTCCTCGAGACGGCTGTTCACGCACGAAACGAGATAAGCTTTGTCGATCGAGACCTTGTCTTTCTCGATTTCGGCCAGCGAGCGCATCACCTGCACGGTATCGGGTCCCGAGACGTGAGGGCTCACGTCGGCCAGATCCAGCTCGATTCGGCCCGCGTAGACGGCGTCGCGGTCCGGAGCGGGTGCCTCGGCCGCCCAGCCGATGAGATCTTCGTCCGTGTAACGGCCGAAGCCGCCGTTCTTCTCCAGGTGCTTCTTGCGGGCGGTCAGATAGGCGATCGTTCGGTCGTCGACGGGGAACCAGCCGACGAGCGCGCCCCATTCCGTCGTCATGTTCGCGATCGCCATGCGCTCATCCATGCTGAGCCGTGCCACGCCGGGCCCACCGAACTCGACGGCGGCATTGAGCACTTCGCCCTGGTTGTAGAGACCGCACAAAGTCACGATGACGTCCTTGCCCGTGGCGCCATCTTGAAGCTCGCCCTTGAGTACGACCCGCACGGACCGAGGTATTTGCCACCAGAACTCGCCGGTGGCCCAGATCGCCGCCGCGTCGGTCCGCACGACCGGCGTTCCCAGAGCACCGAGCGCGCCATACATGTTCGAGTGCGAGTCGGAACCGACCACGAGCGCGCCGGGGACGACATAGCCGTGCGACACCATGATCTGGTGGCTGATCCCTGTTCCCGCGGGATAGAAGTCGATGCCGTGCTCTCGGGCGAACGCTTCGATCGCCCGGTACTTCGCCAGGTTGGCTTCCGACAGGTTCTGGATGTCGTGATCGATGGCGAAGACCGGCTGCCGGGGATCATGGATACGCGTGGCGCCCATCGATCGGAACTTCGTGATCACCGGCGCGGTGTTGTCGTGAGTCATGACGTGCCGCGGCCGCAGCGAGACCATGTCGCCCGTGCGCAGGGGGCGGCTGGGCCCCTCGGTCATATGGCTCTGGGCGATCTTCTCTACGACGGTCTGGCCCATCACCCGGCTCCTTGCCCGACTAGCGGTCGGCTCGGCAAAGGTCCAACAGCTCCGTCACCGTCTGGAGCTTCTCGAGATTCCAGACGGCCTTCTTCAGACGGGTCCGCGCGTCGGCCGACAGCACCGGCGCGGCCAGGGCGTCGAACTTCTCCTCGATCTCGGCGTCGGTCAGCGGATTGCGCGGGTCGCCCTTGGGATAGTCCAGTTGCTCTTTCAGCTGATCGCCGTCTCTGGTGTGGATCGTGACGATCACCCGCTGCAGCTTTGGGAAGACCGCCTCGATCTCGGGATCCGCGACCACCTCCACTTTTTCGAGCTGAGCGCGAATCCGCGGGTCCATGATCTTGTCCGGTTCGAACTGCGCCGGAGTGACCTGCCGGTCCGCGATCGCCGCCGCGATCACGTAGGGCAGGCTGTGATCGGCCGTCTCCTTGGTCCGGGGATCGTACTTCGAAGGGTCGGCCAGGATGTCCGCGGCCCGGGCGAGCGAGCGGATGTGGACCCGCTCGATCTGCTCCGGCTGCAGATCGTTTTCTCGCACGATCTTCAGCACGGCCGAGATCGGTGCGTGGGTCAACGCCTCGGTGGGGAAGGCCTTCATCCCGCAGCGCTCGATGCGCCACGATTCGCCGAGCCCGTCGGTCAGCACCTCGAGCTTCCATTCCGGGCCCATGCAGTGCACCAGTCCCTCCTTGCCGTCGATCACGTGCTCGGGACCCGTGTAGCCCCGCTCGGCCAATAGAGCCGCCATCACGCCGGCCTGCGTCGCCATCGGGTCCACCGTGTTCTTCATCATCGTGAGCTTGCCGGCGGTCACCGCGCCGAGAGTCGCGTGGTGAGAAGCGGAGATTCCGATCGCGTGCTGGATCTTCTCCCAGGAGAGCCGAAGCATCCGCCCGGCGACGATCGGCGCGACGAACGCGGTCAGCGTGGCGTGGTGCCAGCCGCGCTCGCGGATGCCCGGGAAGGCCGCCTCGCACAGGCGCATCTCGAACTCGTGACCCAGGACGATGCCGACGATCAGTTCCTTGCCATCTCTGCCCTCGCGCTCGCCGCAGGCGAGCGCGGCCGGGATGATGTCGGATGGGTGCGAAGGATCCTGCTGCCAGTAGATATCGTTGTAGTCCATCACCCGGACCATGAGGGCGTTGGCGAGAGCGGCCGAGACGACATCGAGCTTGCGGCCGCTGCCGATCACGGTCGCCGGGCCCTGCCCGCCGATCTCGTCCAACACCTCGAGCGCGTGGCGCGTGTCTTCCTGAAGGTATCCACCCAGCGCGCAGCCGATCGAGTCGAGCAGGTAGCGGCGCGCCTCGTGCACCGCCTTCTCTCCTATCTGGTCGAACTCGAGGCCGGCGGCCCAACGTGACATGACCGCTGTGATCGTTTCGGACATTTTGCGGTTTTCGTGTTATGGGTTAACGGGATCTCAATCGTTTACGCGGCGCGATTCTGCTTTCTTCTTCGGCGCGCTGAACCGTTTCACAAGTTCTTGAACGGCAAATAACTCATGAAGTCGGCGTGATGCACGATGTAAGCCTCGGTGCTCCGCCGTACCAGATCGCCCTCGGCGGCGTGCGCGGCGATGATGTGGCAGACCGCGTCCGGCACGCCGCAACTCAGCGCCAGCGCCACGCCCGTGAACGGATGGCGGAGCGCCTCACCCCTTTTGCTCTGTCGCACCTTTCCGTCCACGCGCTCGTATTCCAACAGCTTGCCGACATCGGCCAGGATGGCGCCGGCGATGACCGTGTCGAGATCGATCTTCAGCGCCTGGCCGAGAAACTCCTGCATCGACTCCGCCGCGCGCCGCGCGATGTGAACCACGCAGCGCTTATGCTCCATGAACGTGGCTGGGCAGTTGGGGACGAGAAGGGTGAAGGGGATCTCGTGCAGGTCTCGCGGCTCCAGCGGACTGAGCTCAAAAGCCTTGACCCAGGTATCAGTGACCTGCTCGCGCAGCTCTGAGTTCTCGATCCACTCCAATTCCGGCCACAGCGCTTCGACCGAATCCCGCATCGTGCTTCCCTCCCTGGCTTCTGCCTTCCCAGGCAGATGCCGGCGACGGTGCGCTGGATTGGGGCTGACGTAAAGCCGAGTGGGGAATCTACTGATTCGGAGGTTGCCGGTACAGACGGCCCGCCAGAGCCTCCGGCGGGGCCAAGAGCCCTCTGCTCAGCGCTCCGCTCTCTGCCGGAGGACCAGGGCGCCGCTAGCTGGATCGAGGGTGATCAGCGCGATCTCGCCGGCCGCGACATCGACCGACGTCTCCAGTTCGAGCTCCAGCGGCGAAGCCACCTCGGTGGTCGGCTCGTCGGAACCCGTGGGTTGCCGCGCGAATCGGACGCGCACCTCATGGGTTCCAGGCGCGACCGGTATGTCGTGAAAGACGTAGAGCGGTCGGTCGTGACGGGCGCCCGCAGCGCGGACCGTATCCAGAAGCGACACGGCGCCGTCGAGCTCCAGGCTGAGGAGATAGGGGGCGACCCTCCCCTCGCAGACTTCCGGCCGGCGCATGTGCGGAGGAAGCTGCGCCTGCTCCTCCTCGCTCAGAGGCCGGCATTCCTGGATCCGCTCCCCCCGGGCGCGCCACGACAGACGGATCAGGCCGTCCCGGGTGGCTTCGGCGGCGTAGGGCAGCTGCGACATCCAGGCGAGGACCAGGGTGCTGCCCACCGCCGTGGCGAGGGCGAGGGCGCGCCACGAGAGTTTGCTCATCATCCTTCAACCCCAGGGGTTGAGACCTCGCACATGCGGATCAGGTCCAGCTCCGCTTCCGTCTCGGTAGCCCGCAACTCGGCCAGCGCCGACCGGAACTCATTCAGCTCGCGGATCAACTCAGCGGTCTCTGCGGATCCGGCATGCACCAGACGGATCCTTCGGCGGTCGACCCGGGCCTGCAGCTCGGCCTCCCGTTCATGGTAGAGACGTTGCTCCAGCCATTTGGCTCCCTCGCGGTTCCAGCAGTCGCGTGGCGGACAGGCGACAACCATCACGCCGCCGGTACCAGTGCGAATCAAGTATTCGATCAGCGAAGTGTGCACGTTGCCTGCACACGAGAACGGGTAGAGCAGGGCCCCCTCGAGGCGCGCGCCGCCCACTCCGGCCGCGGCGGCGCGGTCGCAGCCCACCAGCACGATGTCGTCGGCCCCTGGCCGCTCGCGCTCGACGAAAGCGCGAACCGCCAGCAGCTGGTCCCGGCCCGTTCGCACCGGCGGCCCCACGCGCATGGGGGCGCAGGAACCGGCGCAGATGCCGCAGCTCACACAGAGGCCGGGATCGACGCGGGCGACCTGGTCCGAGGGCCCCTCTCGCCGCTCGTGCATGGCGATCGCTTCGTAGGGGCAATCGAGGTAACACTGCTCGCACCCTGTGCAGTGGCGCTCATCCACCCAGGAGGGCGCACGTCCCGCCGCGGCAGGCGGACGCGATAGCCAGGGGATCGCCGCGAGCAGTCCGGTTAGGACCAGCAACACGCCCCAGACCGCCGGGGCCGGGAGCGCCCGCGACAGGGGGAGCCAGAAAGAGTAAAAGAGGTCGAAAGGCGCCCGACCCGGCACCTGGAAGAGGTCCGCCTTCGGGGCCATGGCGACCGGCCAGACGAGCGAAAGAACGAAGAGGAGGCCGACCACGCTCCAGAGCAGCCGCCGTGGTGGCAGGAGTGCCGCGCGGGCCACGCGTGAGACGTGGATCCAGAGCAGCGTCCCGAGTCCGATGGGAAGCGCGACATGCAGGAACAGGTTGAGGAAAAAGAAGGCGTTGGGGATGTCCGCCTCGCCGACGAAGGCCCGCGAGATCGGTTCGGCGAACATTGGCACCGCGTCCAGCAGCCGTGCCCCCTCCATCGCCAGCACCAGCCCCTGGGTGTCCCAAACCATCACGTAACCCGTCCACCCACAGATCAGGATGACGAAGAGGAGCGCCAGGCCCGAAAGCCAGGCCAGCGCCCGCGGGCCCCAGCTTCGGCCCTGGCAAAAGAGGCGCAGGGCATGGATGACGGCGGCGAGGATGGCGGCATCGGAGGCGTAGCGGTGGAGGGCGCGGATCCAGCGGCCGCTCCAGACCTGCCCGTTCATTCGCGCCACCGACTCGTAGGGGGCGCCGATTCGGTAGAAGAGCAGCAGGTAGATGCCGGTGAGGGTGACGACCGCCAGCAGGGCGAGAACCAGCCCGCCGCTCTGGTAGAGAGGGTTGTAGCGCCAGCCGTAGAGGCGGTTCATGAAAGCGTCGGCCCAGGCGATGGGCCGCCAGAGCGCACGTTCGGTGCTCGAGGTCAGACCGGGCATGGAATCAGTTGGTCAGATCTCAGTGCTGCCGGGCTCGAGGCCGTTCAGTGAACCCGGGCACGCCGGGGCAGCGCGCGGCATGCCTGGAAGGGGCCCCGCGCCGCGGTCCGCGGAGGCGGGAAAGTCGCCTGGGGCCGGGGTGCGGGCACAGGATCTTGCGTTGGTGGGCATAATATCATATTTTCATGGGAAACTCAACTGCACGGCTCCCGGTGATCTCCAAGACCGCTGAATACGCGCTCCGCGCCCTCCTTCACCTCGCCCGCGAGGCCGCCGACCGCCCCCTCCGATCCAGCCAAATCGCCGAGGCCCTCGGTGTGCCTTCCAACTATCTCTCCAAGATCCTCCACAGTCTGGCCCGAGACCGCATCCTGGTCTCCGAACGCGGACCGCGGGGCGGCTTTCGTCTGGCGCGCCCGGCGCAAGAACTCTCCTTGGCCGAAGTCCTCGGACCCTTCGACGCGCACACCACGCGCCGCTTCTGTCTGCTCGGCCGCCCCGAATGCTCGGATGAGACCGCCTGTCCGGTTCACGACCGCTGGAAAGAGGTGAGCGAACCTGTCGCGCGGTTCTTCCAGGATACGACGCTCGGTGATCTGCTCGGAGAAACGTTGCCACACCTCGCGCTCGGGAAAGGAGAGAGCGATGCCTGATCAGCACGACGAGGGTGCAGGCAGTCGGACTCCCCTCGGCCAGAGAATCTTCGACAACCCGTTCTTGTTGCTCGTCGCTGGTATCCTCGTGATGGGGGTGTTTTACACGGCCTGGGGGCTGTGGCAGGTTCTCACGCTGCCACCGGCTCCGCTGCCCTGATCCGGAGGCGTGTATGAACACGGGAATCGAGTCACCACGCGGCGTCTGGTGGAAGCGGGCGGAGCGCCCCGAGAAGCTCTGGGTGGGGATCGCGTTCGCCTGGTGCATGGTCCTGTTCGCGATGATGCCGCTCTGGCATTTGAAGGGCTCGCAAAACCCGTCCGGGATTCGTCACAAGGTGGACCCGCAGGCCTTCGAAGCTCGGGCCAATGAGTTCATCGCGACCTACCGGGTGGGTGAGGACAATGGCTTTCCGGTGGTCGAGCCGCCGCCGGGCAGCGACATCTATCTGATCGCCCGCATGTGGTCGTGG
>JABAOD010003985.1_pt2 | contig 15018 bp, 10 predicted proteins | sample 7062151 | NCBI WGS metagenome assembly JABAOD01 (sample SAMN14538626, study PRJNA623070) | marine sediment metagenome | biome: marine biome [ENVO:00000428]; feature: marine pelagic biome [ENVO:01000023]; material: deep marine sediment [ENVO:00002113] | place: India: Gulf of Khambhat ... | reverse complement strand
CGGCATGACCGAGGCCCTGATCACCGACCTCTCCAAGATCGACGCCCTGAGGGTGATCTCCCGCTCCTCGGTGATGCGCTACAAGGGCACCGACCGCCGGCCCGCCGATATCGCCCGCGAGCTCGGCGTCGACACGCTGATGGAAGGCTCGGTGCAGCGGGAGGGCGAGCGGGTGGTCATCAGCGCACAGCTCATCGAGGCGGCGAGCGAGAGCAGTCTGTGGTCCAACCGCTACGAGCAGGAGCTGACCAGCATCCTGGCGCTGCAGGCGGAGGTGGCCCGGGCGCTCGCCGGCGAGATCGAGGTCGAGCTGACGCCCCAGGAGGAGAGCCGGCTCGCCGCCGCGCGGCAGGTGGATCCCGAAACCTACGAGACCTACCTCAAGGGCCGCTACTACCTGAGCCAGTTCACCCCCGAGGGCTTCGCCAAGGGCCTGCGTACCCTGCAGCAGGCGATCGACCGCGATCCCTCGGAGCCGCTGCCCTGGGCGGGCCTGGCGATCGCCTACAGCGACCTCGGCCACGCCCCCGAAGCGCCCCCCGACGCCTTCGCCCGCTCCAAGGCGGCGGCGGAGCGGGCGCTGGAGCTCGATGACTCGCTGCCGGAAGCGTACGCCGCGCTCGGTGAGGTCGAGCTGATGCACGACTGGGACTACCGCGCCGCCGAGCGCGCCTTCCAGCAGGCGCTGGGCCTCAAGACGAGCCTCGCCAGGACCCACTCGCACTACGGGTGGCTGCACTATCTCTACGGCCGCTGGGACGAGACGCTGGCGTCGTTCGAGCGCGCCCAGGCGGTCGATCCGCTGAGCCCCGTCCACAGCGCCTGGCTGGGATGGGTCTACTGGTGGGAGGGGATGTACGAGGAGGCGACGGCCGAAGCCGAGCGGGCTCTGGACCTGCGGCCCGGGTTTCCGGCGGCGCTCAGCCTGCTGGGATCCGTCCATGCCGACCAGGGGAGATTCGACGAGGCCCTCGCCGCCCACCGCCAGGCGGTTGCGATCGATCCGATCTGGAGCTTCGGCCTCGGCTACGCCTATGCCAAGGCGGGGAAGAAGGACGAGGCCCTCGCGGTGGCCGACGAGCTGAGCGGCTCGGAGCACGCGTTCAACGCCTGGGGCCTGGCCGAGATCTACACCGCGCTGGGGGACCACGACCAGGCGTTCCACTGGCTGGAGGCGGCCTACGAGGGCCGCCACAGCTGGATGCCCTGGCTCGACAAGGCCTCCACCTTCGACCCGCTGCACGGCGACCCGCGCTTCGCGGAGCTGATGCGGCGGCTGAATCTACCGGGTGGGGGCGAGGAGAGGCCTGCCCTCACATCGTGACGACGACCTTGCCCAGAGCCTCGCCCGCCGCCAGCCGGCGCATTGCCTCGGCGGCCTCGGCCAGGGGATAGCAGCGGTCGATCACGCAGCGCAGCTCGCCCCGGGCGACGAGCCCGGCGACCGTCGCCAGGTCCTCCTTGTTCTGCCGCACCGCCAGGATCCCCATCTTGCGGCTCCCGGTCCACGAGATCCAGGTGCCGAGGACCGCCGCCCCGAGGATCGCCCCCAGGCTGCCCCCGACCAGCGCGTAGACGCCGTCCGGGGCCAGCACGCGCCGGTGGTCGAGGAGCGAGCGGTGCGCCGCCAGATCCAGGATCAGGTCGTAGCGCCGCCCGGCGCGGACGAGCTCGGTCCGGGTGAAGTCCTCCCGGGTGTAGTCGACGAAGTGGGCGGCGCCGAGCTCGCGCAGCAGCTCGAGCTTGGCGCCGCGGTCGACCGCCGTGACCTCGGCGCCGGCCGATTTGGCCAGCTGCACGGCGAAGCTCCCGGCGCCGCCACCGGCGCCGTTGATCAGCACCTGCCGCCCGGCCCGCTCCCGCCCCTCGTGCCGGATCCCCTGAAGCGCGATGACCCCGGCCTGCGGGATCGCCGCCGCCTCGGCGAAGGTCAGCCGCGCGGGCTTCGCCACGATCGGGGCGCTCTCGGGGATCGCCACGTACTCGGCGAACCCGCCGAGCCCGTGGCCGAAGGTGTCGGCGAGCACCTCGTCGCCCGGCCGGAACTCCGTCACCTTCCGGCCGACTGCTGCCACCCGCCCCGCCACGTCCGAGCCCAGAATCCGCACCCTAGGCCCCCAGAACCCGAAGCCCAGCACCCGGACGTAGACCGGGTGCGCGGTCAGGACCTCGACGTCCGAGGCGTTCGCCGAGGCCGCCCGGACCTCGACCAGCACCTCGTCGTCGCCGGGCGCCGGCCGCTCGACCTCCGCCAGCTCGAGGACGTCGGGCGAGCCGTAGCGGTGGCGCACGATCGCCTTCACGGTGACAGGATACCCGTCCCGCCGGCGCTCGCCGGGGTGCCGCTTGACCGCCGAGCGCCCGTCGCCGGACTGCCCTCGGCCTGCCTCAGGTGGCCGCCGCGATCGCGGCGACGACGACCGGCACCTCGCCCTCAGGCTCGAAGTCGATCTCCAGGCGCCGGAGGAGCTCGGCGTAGCGCGGGTCGCTGCGCAGGGGCGCGAAGGCCGGGAACGTGCCGACCCAGGGCAGCCAGCGGTGCCGCGTCTCGTAGGCCGTCTCGAGCCACCCGAAGGCCTCGTCCAGGTCGCCGAGGCTGGCGCGGGCCATGGCCAGACCGAGACCGTCGGGGCTCGGCCGCTGCTCGAGCTCGGCCAGCAGCTCCCGCGCCTCGGCCTCACGGCCGGCCCGGCCATAGGTCACCGCCAGCGCCCAGCCCCAGGCCGGCTGCAGCTCGGCAGCCTTCTGCAGGGCGGCGATCGCCTCGTCGTGGCGGCCCATGGACGAGAGGATCCCTCCCAGCTGGAACCAGCAGTAGGAGGAGCCGGGCGCCATGTCGAGCGCCAGCTGCGCCTCGGCCAGCCCCGCCTCGAGCTGGCCGGCGAACCAGTAGATCCCACCCAGCCACGCGGTGAAGATGGGCGACAGCGGGTCGAGCTCCTTGGCCAGGGCCGCCTGCTCGATCGCCTCCGCCCAGCGGCCGAAGATGGCGTGAAACCAGGCGTAGTGGGCGCGCGTCTCCGCCAGGCTGGGATTGAGCGCCACCGCGCGCGCGAAGGCCGCGCCGGCGCCCGGCCAGTCCCACTCGTAGTACATCTTGGCGTCGGCCAGCGCCGCGTGGGCCATCGCCGAGTCGGGATCGAGCTCGAGCGCCCGGTTCGCCGCGGCGACGGCGCGGGGGAAGTAGAGCTCGGAGGGTCCGGTGTCGTGGCCGACGCGGATGTAGCCGAGCGCCAGCCCGGCGTAGGCCAGCGGGTCGGCCGGGTCGTTGTCGACGGCTTCGTTGAGATAGTCGATACCCGCCTTGAAGCTCTCGCTGGTGCCCTTGCCGAGCTGGTGCATGCCGCGCAGGTACGCCTCGTAGGTCTGCGGGTTGACCGAGCGGGTACGGCCGAGACGGGCCTCCTCCTCCGGGGTGAGCGCGATCTCGATCCGCTCGGCGATGGCGCGCGCCACCTCGCTCTGCAGCGCCAGCACGCTGGTCAGCTCGCTCTCGTAGCGCTCGTCGAAGAGCGACTGATCGGTCGCCGCCTCGATCAGCCTGGCGGTGACCCGGACGCGGTCGGCCTCGCGCACCACCGAGCCCTCGACCAGGGCGTCGACGCCGAGCGCCCGCGCGATCTCCGGCAGCGCCAGCTCGCTGTCCCGGTAGCGCATCGCCGAGGTGCGCGAGATCACCTTGAGGGCGCCGATCGTCGACAGGTCGGTGATCAGCGCCTCGGTCATGCCGTCGGCGAAGTAGTCCTGGTCCGGGTCGCCGGAGAGGTTGGCCAGCGGCAGCACGGCCAGCGAGGCGATCCTCGGCGCCTCCGGCCCGGCGGTCGGAGCGCCGGGCCGCCAGAGCATCGCACCGGCGATCACCGCCAGCACCACCAGCGCCGCCGCCAGCCAGCGGAGCGGTCGCGCGGGTCTCGCCCTGGCCGCGGCCGGCGTCACCGGGGCGCCGGAGACGAGCTCCCGCTGCAGGTCCTCGAGCTCGTTGCGCAGCTCCTGGGCCGACTGCAGGCGGCGCTCCGGGTCCTTCTCCAGGCAGCGGCGGACGATACGGCCGAACTGTCCCGGAAGGTCCTTGCGCAGCTCGGTGACCGGAGCCGGAGTGTCCCGCAGGATCGAGGAGGCGACCGCCGCCGGGTTCTCTCCCTGGAAGGGGCGGCGCCCGACGGCCATCTCGTAGAGCAGGATGCCGAGCGAGAAGATGTCCGTGCGGTGGTCGACCGGCTTGCCCTGCACCTGCTCCGGCGACATGTACGGGACGGTGCCGAGCACCTGGCCGACCCGGGTCATCGCCTCGGTCGGCAGCTGGCTCGCCTCCGGCCCGGCCTCCCGCGGCGGCAGCTTGGCGAGCCCGAAGTCGAGGACCCGGACCCGGCCCTCGGTGTCGACCATCACGTTGTCGGGCTTGAGGTCGCGGTGGGTGACGCCGCTGTCGTGGGCCGCGCGCAGGGCGTCGGCCAGCGGGATGGCGATCTCGAAGAGCTGCGCCAGCGGCATGCCCCCCTCGGGGATCACCTCGCCGAGACGGCGCCCCGGGACGAGCTGCATGGTGAGGAAGCGGATCCCGTCGGCCTCCTCGACCGAGTAGAGGTGGACGATGTTCGGGTGGTCCAGGGCGGCGAGGGTCCGGGCCTCGCGCTGGAAGCGGTCCAGCCGCTCGCGGTCCGACGCCAGCTCCGGCGGCAGGAGCTTGAGCGCCACCTCGCGCCCCAGCTTGGTGTCCTCGGCCCGGTAGACCTCCCCCATCCCGCCCTCACCGAGCTTGTCGAGGATCCGATAGTGAGCGAGGGACTCGCCGATCATGCGCCGCCCCGGCCGGAGCAGCTCCCGGCCGGTCTCTTTCCTCAGCTGGCTGGCTGCGCCGACGACTCTAACATCCGCCGCCGGAAGCGCGCGAAAGCCGGGTAGCCCGCCGCCGCCTCCGCGAAGTGAGGTTCTCGGCCTTCGTCACGATCGGGGCGCCCGCCGGGAATCGTCACGTACTGGGCGAGCCCGCCGAGCCCGTAGCCGAAGGTGTCGGCGAGCACCTGGCCCCGGGGCGGGAACTCACCGGCTGTTGCAGCTCCAAGATTCCAGTTGACAGCGTCAGGGGCCGGGCTTACGATTCGCCGCTGGCAGTAGACGGCGGCTAGCCGTCAGGGAGGGTGACGGCTCCCCTGAGTCGCGGATTCCCCAGGACCGGCGGCGGCTCGGTCGAGGAGAACCGGTCAGGGTGTAGCTCAGCTGGCGCTTCAGCAGCCAGCCATCGGTCGTTCGTCCTGGGCAGGGGTCCGGGCCGTGTCCCTCCCGAGCTCCTAGCCGCGGGCTGAAGCTCCCTGGAGCGTCGTCCTCGCGGGGGCGGTCTGGTCGCGGGGCGCCAGCCGGTCGAGGGTAGTGAACCTGCATCTGCTGCCGTAATGGATGGGGTCGGAGGGGCCGCACATGAGCCGTTCTCGACAGCATTGGTTGACGCTCATCCTGACGGTGGCGGGGGCGATGGGCCCGGCCCCGGCCGCTGCGGGGGGCGGCTGGACCGCCCAGATTGCAGGGCCCTTCGATGCCGCCCGCCCGGCCTACCGCGCCCACCTGGTTCTCGGCGACGAGCTCGCCCGGCTCGGCGGCGACGGCATCGAAGCTCGCACGCAACCGCTCGAGGGCCTGGGGTGGATCGCGATCCACGGCTCGGCCGCCGACGACACCCTGGTCGTCGATCTACGCGGCGAGCTCCCCGAGCTCGAGATCGACTACGACGGCGGCCTCGGTTTCGACGCTCTCGAGATCAAGGGCACGATCTTCCTCGACTCCGTCACCTACGCCCCGGGCCCCGGCAGCGACCAGGGAGTGCTTACCTACCGGTCGGGAGACCGCGCCATGGTGATCCGCTTCCGCGGTCTTGAGCCGGTCGCCGACTCGTTGTCTGCCGCCCTGGTGATCGTCGATTCGTTCGCCGGGGTGGGCAACGCCAACACCATCACCTATTCGGCCGGCGGCGGTTGTAGCCCCGGTACCGACGCCACCTGGGGCAAGCTCGAGATCGACGCCCTGGAGTGCATCGAGTTCAAGAACAAGACGACGGTCGACATCCGGGCCGGAGACGGCGCCGATGTCTTCCATCTGCGCAACGCGAGCGTGCCCACGGGCCTCAAACAGCTCATCGCGAGAGGTGGCAACGGCGCCGACACGTTCAGTCTGCGGTCCGCCCCGAGCGGTCTGGGGACCACCCTCCACGGCGGGCCGGACAGCGACGCCTTCTGGATCTCGTCGGTCGCGCCGACCGTCGGCGGCTCGCTCGACGGCATCCTCGGTAACGTCACCGTCAACGGCGACAGCCACGGGTCGGGGGCCATCGGATTCGAGATCAAGGGTGTCCTGTACCAGGTCGACTCGGGTGACTATCTCGGCGTCGACGACCTTGGCGATCCGGACGGGGCGACCTACAGCCTCTCCGGCACCGGCGTCTCGCGGACCGGGACCGGCACGATCACCTATGCGACGGTCGAGTCGGTGCAGCTCTTCGCCGGTGCGGGTGCCGCCCAGGTCAACGTCGGAGGCACGCCGAGCTCCAGCTACACCTCCATCGTGACCGGGGACGCCATGGACACCGTCACCATCTTCGACACCGGCGCCGACAGCATCGTCGACCTCGTTACCGGCGGCGAGGCCGACGTCGTCTCCGTCGCCTCCACGGGTCCCGACGGAGACAACGCCGACGGCCTCGGGGCGTTCCTGCGCGTCATCGCCGGCAAGGGCGGTGACGCGCTCGTCTTCCACGGCAACGGCGGCTCGAGCCGCACCCAGCTCGCCGGCGGGGAAGGCGTCGACACCATCCAGGTGCAGACCGCGGCCGCGGGCAGCGTGGTCGTCGCCGAGGGCGGCCCGGGCAACGACCTGATCACCCTCGGTGACCTCGATTCGCTCGACGCTCTTCTGGGCAGTGTCTGCGTGGACGGCGGCGGCAACGACGCCCTGCCGACCAATACGCTCGGCATCAACGGCGACAGCAACAGCCTGCCGAGCGGCGACCTTCTCGAGCTGCGCGACCTCGCCGACCTCGATGCCGTCCTCTACCAGATCTCCGCCAGTACCATCGAGCGCACCGAAGCGGGCACGATCGAGCATCTCGGGATCGAGACCCTGAACATCCTGACGGTCTCGGCGGCCCCCAGCTCGATCCACGTCACCGGCACGCCGGTCGCGAGCACCACCTTCGTCCAGAGCCCCGGCACTCAGCCCGACACCCTCGTCGTCTTCGACACCGGGGCCGACAGCATCCTCGTCGCCGATCTGTTCGGCGGAGCGGATCAGGCAACTCTCTTCGACGGCGGGATCGACGGCGGCGATGCCGACGCTTTCGGCGCCTTCATCCAGATCGGCGGCGGCTCGGAGTTCGACGCCTTCGACTACCTCGGCGCGCCCGCCACGGTGCTGGCCGCCTCGCCGGATGCCGTCATCCTGCCGCCGGGTGGCCAGCGCATCCAGTACCTGAGCTTCGAGGACGCCGAGTACGACCCCGACTTCGGTGACGCTCCCGACAGCTATGGCACGGTCCGCTCCTCCGACGGGGCCCGCCACGGCGGCGGCGGCGTCCTCAGGCTCGGCTCCCTCTGGGACGCCGAGAGCGACGGCGCTCCCGGATCGAGCGCCTCCGGCGACGGGAGCGACGAGGACGGCGTCGCCTTCACCACACCGATCGAGCTCGGCCCCGACTCGGTGGGAGCGAACCTCATCATCACCTCGTCGGGGGCNNTCGACGCCGGCGAGCAGTTCCTCACTGGCTCGATGGTCGCCGCCGGAGCCAACGCCAGGAGCTTCACCTCCTTCGCTGCGACCACACCCGGGCCGGCCTACGCCCGGTTCCGGCTGAGCAGCGCTGGCGGCCTGGCGCCCACCGGGCCGGCCGGCGACGGGGAGGTCGAGGACTACCTGGTGATGATCAAGCCGGTCGACGATCTCGACCTCATGAACCGATGGGCGAGCACGACCCGCACCTTCTGGGCCTGCAACTCGATCTCGGCCGGCGTGCCGGGCGACCCGTTCCGGGTGCTGGCGGGTGGCGACATCACCCTCCACGCGGGCAGCTCCGCGACCTTCCGCAGTGATGCGGCGGTCGAGGAAGATGCCTCCCTGACCATGCTGGCCGGCCCAGTGCCCGGCTGCCCGTAGCCAGCGTCCGTCTGCGCGGAGCCGGAGAGCCATGCCCGGCACGGGTTGTGGCCCGGCTCACAGAGATTTCCGCGGCCGCGTGCGAGGGTGGCGGACGGTTCACCGCGCGGGGGGAGCGGGCGAGGACCTGGCCGATGACGGGAGGCAGCAGACTCACAAGGTGCCTGGCGGCGCTCGCCGGGCTCGCCCTCGTCGCCGGCGGCGGGCCCGCGCTACGGGCGCAGCGGCCGCCGGCCAGCCTCTCGCCGCTCGCCGCCAGGTCCTTCGCCCACCCCGACCTCTTCGTCGCCAACCGCTACCGGCCGGTCGAGGAGCTGCCGGCGGCGGCGCGCCAGGCGGCGGCGGGGCGTCTCGCGGCCGCCGGGGTGGCGCCGGGCCGCGCCTTCGTCGACCCCCGAGGCGGGGGCTTCGGCACCCTCCTGCCGGCGGCGCCGCTCATCCCGGGGGCGGGGGCCGGCAACCGGCTGAGCTGGGCCGGGCTGGGCCGCGAGCCACCGGCCGACGCCGCCGGCATCGGCGAGGCCGCCTGGCGAGAGCTCCTCGCCTACCTGGCGGCGCACGAGGCGGCCCTGGCGATCGACCCCGACGAGCTGGCGCGGCCGCCCCGGGTCACGGTGCACGAGGACGGAGCGCTGATCCAGATCCACGCCGGCCGCATCTTCGCCGGCCTGCCGGTGCGGGGCAGCTACCTCGGCGCCGTCGTCCGCCACGGCAACCTGGTGTTGCTCGGCACCCGCAACTGGGGTGACCTGTCGCTGCTGCCGCGGCCCGGCATTCCGGCGGCCGAGGCGCTGGCGGTCCTCCGAGCCCACCTCGGACCGCACGTCCCGGACGGCCTGGGCCGCCCGCGGTTGGCGGTCGTGCCGACCGCGGCGGGCGCCGACCCGGACCGCGTCGCCCCCGGGCGGGGCTACCGCTACCGGCTGGTCTGGGTGCTCGAGCCGCGCTTCGCGGGCGACCCCGGGAGCTGGGAGGCGCTGGTCGACGCCCGCGGCGGCGAGCTCCTCGCGTTCCGCGACACCAACCGCTACGCGAGCTCCCGCCGGGTGGTCGGCGGCGTCTTCCCGTTCACCAACGACGCCATGGCCCCCAACGGCGGCGAGCAGCCCGGCTACCCGATGGCCTTCGCCGACGTGACCCACGCCGGCGGCACGAGCACCACCGACGGCGGCGGCAACCTGCCGATCTGCGTCGAGGGAGACGCGACGACCTCCCTCGCCGGCCGCTACGTCAGGGTCGAGGAGCTTTGCGGCGCGCTCGCCGAGACCAGCGCCGGCGACATCGATCTCGGCACCAGCGGCGGCACCGACTGCGCGACCCCGGCCGGTGCCTCGCCCGGCAACACCCACTCCGCTCGCACGGTCTTCTACGAGCTCAACCGGATGCGGCGGATCGGCGCCGGCCAGCTGCCGGCGAACGGCTGGCTCGACGGCGCGCTGCGGGCGACGACCAACTTCCCCTCCGCCATCTTCAGCTGCAACGCCTTCTGGGACGGCGTCGGCGTCACCTTCTTCGGCAGCGATCCGGCGCTGCCGCCGACCGGCTGCGCCAACACCGGCGAGCTGGCGGCGGTGGTGGGCCACGAGTGGGCGCACGGGCTCGACGACAACGACGCCAACGGCCTGGTCTCCGATCCGGCGGAGGGGATCGCCGACGTCCTCGCCGCCCTGGCGCTCAACGACTCGTGCATCGGCCGCGGCTTCTTCCAGGGCACCGACTGCGATCCGGGCGACGGCGACCCCTGCGTCGGCTGCGACGGCGTGCGCGAGATCGACTGGGCGCGGCGGCTGTCGGGCGAGCCGCACGACGTCGCCTTCATCGACAGCCAGTGCCTGCCGCCGCTGCTCGGGGAGCCGGGGCCGTGCGGCGGCGCCATCCACTGCGAGGGCGCCGTGGTCTCGGAGGCGGCCTGGGACCTGCTCTACCGCGACCTGGCGCCGGTCGCCGGGCAGCTCGACCACCGCACCCTCGAGGTGGTGACGCGGCTGTTCTATCTCGGCTCGGGGTTGGTGGGGCCCTGGTTCCAGTGCACCCCGGGCAGCGGCACCGGCGACGGCTGCAACGCCGACGGCGGCTACCTGAACCTGCTGGCGGCCGACGACGACAACGGCGACCTCGACGACGGCNNGGCGGCGATCTTCGCCGCCTTCGACCGCCATGGGATCGCCTGTGCCGCGCCCGCGGTCCAAAACGGCGGCTGCGCGGGGGCGCCGGCGACCCCGCCGACGGTGACCGCGACCCCGCTCGATCGCGCGGTCGAGCTCTCCTGGAGCGCGGTCCCCGGCGCCCAGAGCTACGCCGTCTACCGCGCCGAGGGCGTCGGCGGCTGCGCCGTCGGCAAGGCGAAGATCGCCGAGACGAGCGGCCTCGCCCACGTCGACACCGGCCTGCTCGACGGCTTCGACTACTCCTGGGTCGTCATCCCGCTGGGGGCCGGGCCCTCCTGCATGGGGCCCGCCTCTGCCTGCGTCACCGCGGCGCCGGCGTCGGGCGCCAACCTGAGCCTCGACCCGGCCTCGGCCGCCCTCGGCGTCGTCGCCGGCGGCGACGGCGACGCCGTCCTCGACAACTGCGAGACGGGCGAGCTCGCCTTCGACCTCCACAACCTCGGCGCCGGGGTGCTCGGCAACGTCCGGCTCCTCGACGTTCGGGTCCTCTCCCATCCGACGACCGTGGCGGTGACCAGCCCGCTGCCGGCGACCGTCGCCGCGGCGCTCGACCCCTGCGCCTCCGCCCGCGCCGCCTTCCAGTTCAGCGCCGAGGGACTGGCCCCGGACGACGTCGTCGAGTTCCGCGTCACCTGGGGCGCCGACGAGCTGGCGGTGCCGCGCTCCGCAACCCTCCGCGCCGGCCCCGTCGAGCTCGACCTCGTCGCCCACGCCACGAAGACGTTCAGCTTCGAGAGCTCGCTCGAGGGCTGGCAGGTCGTCGACGGCACCTTCGAGCTCACCGCCGGCGCCGGCGCCCAGGGCAGCTCGGCCTATCTCGCCTCGTCCGCCTCGCTGCCGAACCAGTGCGACCAGATCCGCTCGCCGCGGCTGCGCCTCTCGCCGAGCTCGACCCTGAGCGTCTGGACCTCGTTCGACATCGAGGGGCCGTTCATCCTCGACGAGTTCATCTTCTGGTCCGACCGGGCCAACGTGGCGCTCTTCGACCCGGCGACCGGCCTCAGGACGCCGGTCCTCCCCGACGGCGGCCGCTTCTACAACGCCGGCGGCTCGGACGGCGCCTGCGTCACCGCCGAGCAGGACGGCTGGGCCGACTCCATGCCGGCCTGGGCGGAGAGCACCTGGTCGGCGGCGGCCCTCGGCCAGGCGGCGGCGAGCGGCGCCGAGGTGCGGCTCGACGTCGGCTACGGCACCGACCCGGCGATCGAGGGGACCGGCTTCCGCTTCGACGAGGTGACCCTGACCGACGTCGAGCTGGTCGTCGCCGACGCCCAGCCCGACGCCTGCCCGGCCGGCAACGCCGACCCGGTGGCGGTGGCCGACCTGGCGACGCCCTCGAGCCCCGGCTCGGTGACCCTCGCCGTCCTCGACAACGACGGCGATCCCGATCCCGGCGACGCGCTGCGGATCCTCTCCGTCACCCAGCCGGCGAACGGCACCGCGGTCGTCAATCCCGTCGGCCCGGACCTCGACACGATCACCTACACCGCCACCGGCTGCTTCGTCGGCGTCGACAGCTTCGACTACCAGGTGACCGACGGCCGCGGCGGCACCGCCGTCGCCGCGGTGACCGTCGATCTCGCCTCCCTCGCCTCGCACCTCGGCGACGACCTCGTCCTCGGCCCCGAGATCGTCACCACCGCCGAGCACTACCAGGCCTGCAACACGATCACCGCCGGCGGCGGCTTCGAGGTGCAGCAGCCGGGAGACGTCGTCCTCCGCGCCGGCGCCGCCATCTACCTGACGAACGGCTTCACCGTCGGCACCGACGCCGAGCTCAGCGCGCTCCTCGACCCCTCGGTACCGCGGTAGCCGCCGCCGGGGGCCGGTCGGCCGGTCCTCGCGAGACTTGACCTATCTGACCGGTCAGGTCAGAATGTGTGCATGGAGACCCGCCTCCCCATCGCCGAGGCCAAGGCGCGGTTCGCGGAGTGCATCCGCCGGGCCGAGCGCGGTGAGACGATCGTCCTGACCCGCCACGGCCGTCCGGTGGCGCGCCTCGGCGCCCTGCGAGCTCCGGATGCCGACGCTGTGCCGCCCGCCGGCGAGCTCCGCGAGCCGGGCCCGGCCTACGGCGCCGGCCGTCCCGTTCCGAGCTCCCCCGACAGTCGCCGGGAGGCGCTCGCGAGGCTCCTCGCGGAGGCGGTCTGGCCGCGGGTGCCGGAGAGGCTGCTCGACCGGGGTCTCGCCAAGCGGGAGCGGGAGGAGATCCTGGGCTACGGGAGCGGCGGCGTTTGATCCTCGACAGCTCGGCCCTGCTGGCGCTGGTCTTCCGGGAGCCCCGGCACGCGGAGATCCTCGAGGCGGTGGCCGGCGCTCGCTGGCTCGGGGTCGGAGCGCCGACCCTGGCCGAGACCGGCATCGTCCTCGCGGCCCGGCTCGGCGCCGAGGCGCGGCCGGTGCTGGCGATGCTCCTCGACGAGCTGAACGCGGCGGTCGTGCCCTTCGAGGCGGTCCACGCCCGTACCGCGAGCGACGCCGTCGCCCGCTACGGGCGGGGCCGCCACCCGGCGCAGCTCAACTTCGGCGACTGCCTTGCCTACGCGGTCGCCAAGGTCGCCGGCGAGCCGCTCCTCACCCTGGACGCGGGCTTCGCCGAGACCGACCTCGAGCCGGCCCTCGGCGGCGGCTGACGCATCGGCACCGGATGCAATAAAAATGGTTATACGGTAATATGGCTCCCATGAAGACGACCGTCGACCTGCCCGACGACCTCCTCATCGAAGCCAAGAAGCGGGCCGCCGAGCAGCGCACGACCCTGCGCCGCCTGTTCGCGCGCGGCCTGCGTCGCGAGCTGGAGGCCGCGGGCCCGGCGCCGCGGCCGGACGAGCGCAAGATCCGCTGGGTGGTCGTCGATGGGGGCCTCCCCCCGGGCCTCGACCTCGGCGACCGCGAGCGCATGCACGACTGGCTGCGCGGCCAGTGATCGCCGTCGACACCAACCTGCTGGTCTACGCCCACCGCGCCGGCGTGCGCGAGCACCGGGCGGCCCAGGCGGCGCTCGAGCGGGCGAGCCGCGACCGCCGCGGCTGGGGCACCGCGGTGGCCTGCGTCGCCGAGTTCTGGAGCGTGGTGACCCACCCCCGGGCCTCCGGCCGGCCCTCGCGGCCCGGGGAGGCCCGGAGCTTCTTCGACTCGCTGGTCGACGAGGGCGGCCTCGCGCTCTGGTCTCCGGGACCCGGCTTCGCCGGCCGGCTGCTCCAGATGGCGACCGACATGGAGGTCTCCGGGGCGCGCATCTTCGACCTCCAGATCGCCCTGACGGCCTTCGACAACGGCGCCACCGAGCTCTGGTCCCACGATCCCGACTTCGCCTCCTTGCCCGGGCTTGTCCTTCGCAATCCGCTGGACGGGCCCTAGCCGGCACTGCCGGCCGGCGAANNGTCGTTCCCCGGGCTCAGGACGCGCGATCCGCTGGCCGGGAGCTGACCATCTCCGGCCCCTGAAGATTTCTCTTGCGCCGCGGGCCCCGCTTGCAGTAGAAACTCGCCCCTGAAAGAGGAGGGGCGGCCATGGGACGGATCGCTTCTCGCCGGCTGGCGCCGGCATTCGTGGTGGTCGTGGGGGTCGTCGCTGCCGCGTCCTGCGGTGGGTCACCGGAGAGAACGCCCGGGCAGAGCCCATCGCCGGAGCCTGCGGCGGCGTCCGGCGCTCCGGGGCTGACCGCGCCGCGCGAGCCGGACCTGTCGGGAATCGAGGTCTGTGCCGAGCTGCCGGCGGAGACCCTCGCGGCGGCGCTGGGCCTACCGGTCGCCGAAGAGGCGGGGGCCCGTGAGGAGGACCCCGACCCCAACTGCAGCTACCGCTTCGCCGGCACCGGCGGGACGAGCCGGGTCGACGTCTATCTGCGCAGCGGCTTCGACTTCGACTGGGCGCTGCAGACGGCGAAGGACTTCGATCGCGAGGTGATCGAGGTGGCGGGCATGGGCGAGAAGGCCTACCGCAAGACGACGCTCGACGGCTGGTGGGAGGTCTGGGTGCGGCGGCCGGACGGCTCGGTCGTGCAGACGACGGCCCTCGAGGTCGAGCTCGCCGAAGGGGCCGCCAGAGCCGCCCTGCGTGAGCTCTTCTGAGCTCGCCTCCAGGCGGCGGCAGATCGGAGCGCGGGGAGTCGGCCCGCCCCTACGCCCACAGGAGCTCGATGCCCCCGCGCGGCGCGATGTCCAGGACCGTCAGGACGGGGCTGGTTGGCGGCGGCGCCACGGGCGGTCGGTCTCGCAGGGCGGGCCTGCCGTCACGGTGGGGTAGGGCAGGCAGCACCCAGCACGTCGTGCTAGTCTCCCGGCCGGTCGGAAAGAGTCAGCGCCGCGGAGCGCACCAAGCGTCGAGCCCGGAGCGTCTCGGCGGTAAAGAGGGCTAGCGGACGGTCCGCGAGATCGCCCGGCCCCTAACCTCACAACAGAAGGAGAGAGAGAGTCATGAACAAGGGAACCTGTCTGATCTTCACCGCGGTGCTCGTGCTCACCGCCGGAGCGGCCACGGCGGACACCGCCGAGGAGGTCAAGCAGACCATCATGCAGAGCTTCGCCCACGCGAACGAGAAGCTGGTGGACGTGGAAGGTGCCGTCTCGAAGGACGGCGCGATGCAGTTCTGGTCCAGCGGCGGCCTGATGCACGCGGTGGGCGCCGACAGCGCTCCCAGCGAGTACGAGTTCTCGCGCATCCACCCGAAGCACATCAAGGTCATCACCCTGGTCGAGGGTCAGGCCGCGGT
>JABAOD010006755.1_pt6 | contig 15022 bp, 21 predicted proteins | sample 7062151 | NCBI WGS metagenome assembly JABAOD01 (sample SAMN14538626, study PRJNA623070) | marine sediment metagenome | biome: marine biome [ENVO:00000428]; feature: marine pelagic biome [ENVO:01000023]; material: deep marine sediment [ENVO:00002113] | place: India: Gulf of Khambhat ... | reverse complement strand
TGTTAGGTGAATCATCGGGAGGCATTGTCTTTGGAAGCATATTGTGTAAAGTGCAAGGTGAAACGTGAGGTGCAGGACCCCGAGGCGGTTTATACGTCCTCGGGTACGCCGGGCACGCGCGGTGTATGCCCGCATTGTGGGACAAAGATGTTCCGTATGGGGCGGACTCCGGCCCATGAAGGGCTGAGGCCGCCACAGAATCCGCCAAATAAGCGCAAGAACCGACGTAAGAATAAGCGCAAGGGCAAGCTCGTCATCGTTGAATCGCCTGCGAAGGCTCGAACGGTTGGCCGGTTTTTAGGGCGTGGATATCGTGTACAAGCTTCTGTTGGTCACGTCCGCGATCTGTTGCGTTCGAAACTCTCAGTCGATGTTGAGAACGATTTTGAACCACGCTATCGCGTACCAAATGATAAGCGGGAAGTTGTAAAGGAGCTAAAAACCCTGGCAAACAAGGCCGAGGAAGTTTATTTGGCCACCGACCCAGATCGCGAAGGAGAGGCAATCGCCTGGCATCTGATCGAGGCCGCGGAAATCGATCCTGAAATTATCAAGCGGGTCGTTTTTCACGAGATCACTCAGCCGGCGATCGCCGAGGCGTTTGATCATCCGCGACAGATCCAGATGGACCTGGTGGAAGCGCAGCAGGCGCGCCGCATTCTCGACCGTCTGGTTGGTTACAATCTCAGCCCACTTCTCTGGCGGAAAGTCCGCAGTCGGCTCTCAGCAGGCAGGGTGCAATCGGTCGCCCTGCGACTAGTGGTTGAGAGAGAGCGTGAGATCGAGGAATTTGTCTCGGAAGAATACTGGNNTACTGGACCATCGCGGCCGAGTTGTTCCCGGTCGGTGGAGAACATTCTTTTGTGGCTAAGCTTGTTCAGATCGGCGGAGAGGAACCTGATTTGAAGTCGGAGGCGGATGTCAGGCCTATCCTCGATGATATGGAACAGGCATCTTATGTGCTTACCAACATGAAACGGGGCGAGCGCCGCCGCAGGCCTTCCGCGCCATTTACGACAAGTACCCTGCAGCAAGACTCCTCTCGCAGGCTGCGATTCTCCGCCCGCAGGACGATGTCATTGGCGCAGCAATTATATGAGGGCATTGATCTTGGCGATGGTGGAGCCGTGGGTCTGATCACGTATATGCGGACCGACTCCACACACGTCGCCGCGTCGGCGCAAAAAGAAGCCCGCGAGTACATTTTGCGCCATCATGGAAAGGAGTTTATTCCCCCGGAACCGCCCAAATATCGGCCAAAGTCCAAGAGAGCGCAAGAGGCGCATGAGGCGATTCGCCCCACTTCGGTGCAGCGCACGCCAACGGCGGTTAAAAAACATCTCAGCCGGGATCAGTTTCGTTTATACAAGCTGATCTGGAATCGTTTCGTCGCCTCGCAGATGACGGCTGCGATCTACAACACGCTCTCTGTGGAGGTGACTGGGCGTTCACCAAGTAGCGTTTACCTGTTGCGGGCTTCCGGTTCCACCGTTCGCTTTCCCGGCTTTCTGGTGCTTTATGAAGAAGCATTGGGAGAAAACCAATCGCCAGAGAATGGCGATGAAGCTCTTTTCGCTGCCAAATTGCGTGTGGACCAGACTTTGAACCTGTTGCGCTTGATTCCGGAGCAGCACTACACGCAACCGCCACCTCGCTATTCGGAGGCGACCCTGGTTCGGGCCCTGGAAGAGAACGGAATCGGCCGGCCTTCAACCTACGCGCCGATCCTGGGAACCCTACAAAACCGAGGATATGTGCTAAGGGAAAAGCGGCGACTGATCCCCACTGAGACCGGGAAGATCGTAAATGACTTGCTCACCGAGTACTTCCCGGATATCGTGGACGTAAATTTCACAGCGCGCATGGAAGCTGATCTCGATCATGTGGCGTCGGGTAACAAGGCTTGGGTGGATCTGGTCCGTGAGTTTTACGAGCCTTTCTCTGAAAAGGTCGATCATGCTCATGAGGAGATGCCGGAGGTCAAGGCAGAGCCGGAGATGATCGGACGGTCGTGCCCAGAATGCGGGAATGAGCTGGTTTTACGGTGGGGTCGGCATGGAAAATTTATCGGATGTAGCAATTTCCCGGAGTGCCGGCATACCGAGCCCTGGTTGGAAAGAATCGGGGTGACCTGTCCATTGGATGGTGGGGAGTTGGTGGAACGACGGACGAGAAAAGGGCGGATATTTTACGGTTGTTCCAACTATCCGGAATGTGATTTTAGCTCCTGGAAGCGTCCGCTGGCCAGCCCGTGTCCGAATTGCGGGGGTTTGTTAGTGGTCTCCAACAAACAGGAGGCCGAATGCATACAGTGCGAGAACCGCTATGCTCTGGATGTGGTGGTTCCCGAGCCATCCGGCGACGCGGTGGCATGATCCTTGCATCTCTCTGTGTTCAGCGATAAAAAAATCCAGGGCGGCAGCCTCGCACGGAGTCAGAGAATCTCACCAAGACGACTCGATCGATGCGGTCCTGATGGAGACCGAAAGGCGCCAACCAAACTCGTTTAGTTGCGCGTTTTCCAACCATGGTCTACAATAGGTGATGCTGTCGCCTTGGAAATCAAAATAGACAGTGGGAGCGGAGAAATGGATGCAATCCGTGAACAAGTGAATCAGCCAATTATCGCTGCTGCTATCGGGCTGGTGGTCGGTTTGATAATCGGTCTGGTCGTATTAGGATGGTGGTTACTCCCGGTGCAGTACACGGATGCTTATCCAGAGCATCTGCGCACCGAATCTCGAGAAGACTACCTGCGCATGGCGATCGATTCGTTTGCCAGGACCACGGATATTCAGGCTGCCCGAAACCGGTTTCAAGCCTTGGGAGAGCACGGGTCGGAGGCGTTGGCGGCCATCATCGCCAACCCTGGCGCACAGGGTGTCAGCGAGATCTCACAGTTCAGGACAGCTGTGCAGGCAGAAGCACCTATCGAAGACACAACAGAAGAAGCCGCCGCGTTTAACCTGCGAAACGCCCTTCTCGTAATGTGTGGCCTGACGGTTGTACTGGCAGTCGCTTTGGCGGCGGTGTTCTTCGTCCGTCGTCAACAGGAAACCGGCGGGGTGGGTCCCGGCGCTGTGGATGTGGACTATCCTGATGTGGTGCGTGACCGGGAAGGTGTTGCAGAAGAACCACCGCTGGCACAATTTATGACGACGTATATGCTGGGAGACGATCTGTTTGACGACTCGTTTAGCGTCGACTCGCCTGCAGGAGAATTCCTGGGCGAATGTGGGGTGGGGATTGCCGAGACGATCGGCGTTGGAGAGCCTAAACGGGTCAGCTCCTTCGAGGTGTGGCTGTTTGNNGAGCGGGCACGCGTTCAACGATGAGGCTTCTCGTCAGCGGTTGGCTGCGAAGGGGGAGCCGGTTCTCTCTGAACCGGGCAACCAAATTGTGCTGGAGACCGCGACGCTGCAGTTGGTCGCGCGAGTTGTGGATATGTCCTATGGGGAGGGCGCTCTCCCGGCAGATAGCTTCTTCGATCGCGTTACCCTGGAACTCGCTGTTTGGCCGAAGGCCTAGACCGGTATGTGTGTCCGGGGCCTGATGCGTTGCTTCACTCGATTTTCAAAATCTTGAGACGGATCGCGCCGTTTGGCGTTACCGCAGTGACTTCGTCGCCCACGCGGTGACCTATGAGGGCCTGCCCGATTGGGCTTTCGTTGGAGATTCTGCCCTTGCGGGGATTGGCCTCTTCGATTCCCACGATGTGATACGTTTCAGGTGGATGTTCCCCCTCCTGTATTGTGACCCGTACTCCAACCTGTACCTCATCGAAGGACTGATCGCTGTTCTCAACGATCGTAGCTTTCCGCAAGATCGTCTCTAATTCTTGGATTCTGCCCTCCAAGAAGCCTTGCTCTTCTTTTGCCGCGATGTAGTCGGCGTTCTCAGATAGATCACCCTGTTGGATCGCTGTGCGCAGTCGCTTTGCCAACTCCAATCTGCGAACGTCCGTCAACTCTGTGAGCTCGGCGCGCAGCCGTGCAGCACCCTCTTCGGTGAGATACAATTCATCGTTCATGCTGCGGTCGCTCCTTTCGACGATCAACTTACCGCGGAGGGGGCCAAATACCGGCGGCCACCAGTCGGCCTGCTAGGGAAGATTTTACCCTGTATTTCCCGGTTCGCTTTGTCATTTTGACGGACCCTGGGGTCTGACGTAAGGTGCTTTCATGGTCGGGCGGTCAGGTCAAATATCTTTTGGTGCTCCTCGATCGCATATCGATCTGTCATCCCCGCGATGTGATCGCAAATTGTCCGCTCGAGACCGAGCTCAGCGATACGGTCTTGAACATGTCCTGGCAGGATANNCGCTTGAAACAGATTGCCCAAGATCCGCTCTGCCTTGACTGCCATCCGGACTACGCGGTAATGGCGGTACAGGTTGTTGTAAAGGAAATCTTTTAGCTCCCGATTCCGGCGCTGCAAATCTTCGCTGTAGCTGACAACATTGTATGGTAGTCTCTGGAGTGCCTCGACCGAATTCACGCCATTTTGCTGAATCCGCTGGGACGTTGTCTCTACGATATCTGCAACTTCAATTCCAATCAGTCTCCGGATCAATCGATGGCGGGTGAGCTCATCTAATAAGGGATCGTGCCACCCGATGCTCTTGCGCAAGATTTCCCACAACGCGATGCCATCTAACATGCGGGCGGTAATCATGCCCGACCGTAATCCATCNNGGCGAGTTCATCTGCGATGTTGGCGATTTGAGCTTCCAGCTGGCCCCGCAGATCCGAGTTGTAGTCCGAGGCGTCGGATATATCGTACTCCGTTTCATGCTTGACAATACCCTCTCGGACCTCCCAGGTTAGATTCAGTCCTGGAAAACCGGCGTATCGACGCTCCAGCATGGTGACAATGCGCAGGGATTGCTTGTTGTGGTCGAATCCACCGTGATCCCGCAATAACCTGGCGAGAGCGACTTCCCCGGAATGGCCGAACGGCGGATGTCCCAGGTCGTGCGCAAGGCAAATGGCTTCCACCAGATCCTCATTGACCCCCAATGCGCGAGCCAGCGTCCGTCCAATCTGTGAGACCTCGAGCGTGTGGGTCAATCGGGTCCGATAATAATCCCCTTCATAATTGATAAATACCTGCGTTTTATATTCGAGACGTCGAAAGGCGGTTGTGTGTAAGATCCGATCGCGGTCGCGCTGAAAAGACGTGCGATGAGCTGGCTCATGATCGGGATAGACACGGCCTCTGGTATGCTTGCTGCGCATTCCATACGGCGCCAATACCTTGTCTTCGATCTCTTCGAGTTGTTGACGTGTGAGGTACATGAGCCAGCTATCCGCGGGTATCCCGATCTGAGAGCGCCGAAACTTGCATCGTATCCTGACAGCACATCGGTCCGGTTCTATCCTCCGGTTGGAGGAAGTCTAATCCAGCCCCGGGTCGCTGTCAACCGCGCTAGCGGTGTGGCGATCGCTTTTCATCGTATGGGTGGGCCCGTAGAAACCCTGGGGTGCCGACGGCAGATCCCGCGTTGGCCTCGCTCGATCACCAATAACGAAACATCGTAGGCGGACTGAAGAGATCCAGCCCGCCCCCANNCCCCAGGAGCGTCTCCATACAGGCGTTCAAAGAACGGCACCATACCTAACGTAACCCGGAACAGCATCCCCATCGTGCGTCGATTGTCGAAATTGAGACTCAAGGACATACGAATTTGGTTCGCAATGCATGCCGGACACGATTTGGATGGCAATTTACGTATGATATACTAGCACAGATTTTGGGCCTCCAGGGCAGGATTGTCGCTCCTGACCCTTGTCCAGAATCGCTGTCCAAACAGGCACACCTACAGCCCTTGTTAGCTTCTAAACGGTCCCGTATATCTTTGAGCTCATGGAGTTTCAATCATGGAGATCAAAAAGACGGATTTCAAACGGAGTGTGTTGGTTGAAGTGCAAGGCCGGATTGACAGCTCCAACGCCCAGGAGTTGGGTAAAGCACTTGACGATATCACCCATGGTGGCAAGTATAAGATCGTAGTGGACCTCCGAGGGGTTGATTTTATGGCCAGCCGGGGGTATTGGGCGCTTATTCAGGCCCAGAAAACCTGCAAGCGCTATAACCGTGGCGAGGTTGTCCTCGTAGGTGTGGAGGGGGAACTCCGGGAGTCACTCAAACTGATCGGATTGGAAGAATATTTTAAGATCTTTGACGATACCACCCCCGCCGTCGGTTATTTCTGAGGCGCGCTTTATCACTAAATGCCCACTGTAAAGTTCCTGGGACGGTATGAGAATCTCAGTCGGATTCGCGAGTTTGTCGCTGCAGTTGCCAGGAAAGCCGGTTTAGATCGTGGGGCGGTGTATGCGGTCCAATTGGCTGTGGATGAAGCCTGCTCGAATATCATTGAGCACGCTTACGCGGGTAAGAAGAACGGTCACATAGAGTGCACCTGTCTTGGAAGTGATGAGGGTGTAACGGTGATTTTGCGAGATTGGGGGAGAGCTTTTGATCCGAACACGGTTCCAGAGCCAAAAATCGGCGTCCCGATTGAAGAGCTGACCCCGAGAGGAGCGGGTCTATACCTGATACGCAACTTGATGGATGAGGTGCGCTTCGAGTTCTCTGAGAAGGACGGGAACACGCTGACGATGGTGAAGCGTAAATAACCCAGGTTTCGGTAAGCGACTGTGATCGAGCGCGATAAGGAGTGGACGAGAGCCCACTCCTTATCGCGCTGCAGCTTCTATGCCGGTTGCCAGCGGAATGTATATGTTCAGCGCATCACGCGGGTCCGGTCTACGAAAACTCTGGGTCAATGCGGCATTCAGGAGATCACGCTACGCAGATCGGCGGGCTAAACATTGCGGATCAAAACAATCAGGGTGATGTCGTCAGATTGCGGCGCGTTTCCGACGAACTCGTAGACCTCCGTAAGGATTGCCTTCTGAATCTGCTCAGCTGTTCTCCCGAGATTGGCCTGTGCCGTGCTGGCCAGCGGATGTTCCCCAAATAGCTTCCCTTCCTCGTTTTGAGCCTCCGGGATCCCGTCTGTATAGAGCAGAAGGACATCACCAGGTGTCAGTTGAACGGTTTTCTGTGTCCATGTTGCACCCCTTTCGATCCCGATCGGCATTCCGCTACTTTCCAATGGATGGATTCCATCACCTCCCTGCGAGCTGATCAAGAATGGTGGATTATGCCCCGCATTGCAGTAAGTTAATTGCCCGCTCTTCAAGTCCAGGATGCCGTAAAAGGCGGTAACGAAAAGGTTTGCACTCGTGTCGTTTAGGATGCGCTCGTTGGCGGCGAAAAAGACGATCTCGGGCTGAGATTCCAGTTCGATGGCAAACGTCCGAATGAGTGTACGGCTCAGTGCCATGTAGAGAGCCGGACCAACGCCTTTATCGGCCACATCGGCGATCACAATACCGAGTCGTTCGTCAGATAAGGGGATCAGGTCGAAAAAATCGCCGGATGTTTCTTCGACGGGATCGAGCGTCACCGCGATCTGCCATCCGAGGATCGGAGGGATCTTCGCTGGGATAAACCCGGACTGGATATCGCCGGCTAATTTCAGCTCCTGTCTGACTCGCTGGTAGTCTAANNTACACTTTTTGCTGGTTAATCGCGGATGAGACCTGAGATGCCAATCCGCGCACGGCCGGGAGCAGGTTTTCCAGTGCCCGTTTATCCCAGGGTTGCGTGAGGGTCCGGAGTTCAAGATAGACCCCTCCGATCGATATGGTCGTTTCGACGTCTACGATGGGCGCTACGACCAAGGGACGATGAACGGTCGACTGCTCAGACCATGGCAGCTGTTCTTTGGCCGTGAGAGCACCAGATTCCTTTTGATTCTGCAGCCAGGAATCGATCGGACCCAGCGATGGCCGCCAATCTTCCGGGTGCAGGTAAAGCACATTTTCAGGGGATAGCCAGACCACAAGAAAACTTGGGGGGAACATCGTCGGGGCGTGTGCTGCCAGGATGTCGGGCAGCGCTGAGCTGTCGATTGGGGCATTGATGATCGCCCGACCGAATTCCTCCAGCTTTCTGAGCAACTGGGACTGCTGGCGAGCGCTCTCGGCCTTCTCGCTCAGAAGTCGAGACAGGTAAGCGACCAGAACCAGCCCGCTTACTAAAAACAAATACGCCGGAAGGCCGTAGTTTGAATAAAGTTCTGCAGCCAGGATCGAAAAGGGGTTGGCGAGGTTGGGCAGTCCTAGGGAAAGCAACGAGAACAGGAAGATCGGTCCGGCACGGTTTGATCCTGTAAGGACCCTCTGGGTCCAGATCCCATAGCTGATATATCCGAGCCAAAGCAGAGCTGTGAGCAGGAAGCTGATCAGGAGGGCCGTAAAGGCCGGGAGAACTGACCCGGCGTTCAGACCCCGCAACGGGTAACCGCCGCCAAGCCTTCCGTACACGGTAAGCGCGACCAGAGGAATCGTCGTGTAACTTGTGAGCGTCATCATGATGTTGCGCAATGCATGCCATCGGCTGGCTGTTGAAGGAGAACCGCGCAAGGTGATGATCGTCTCGGCTACGTTGTAGGCAACCATCAACCAGATTACAGTCGGACCGAAAATAAAAATTCCAGACCAGAAGATGATCCCGTCCAGCGATCCTTCGGAGGTTCCGTAGCGGTTCGTCCAGATCTCGACGATGATGAAATATTTATTTGAGCCGATCAAACAACACGAGAAGCCCGGCGAGTAAAAGCATAGGTCCAGCGTTCTGCCGGATCACGGCAAAGTCCGAGATCCGCATCAGCCAGAGCAGGCCGATGACTGCCAGAGGCGCGGTGTAGATGAACGTGAGAACTTCACCCATGCCGACGATTCGGCGGTCGGGAAGCATGGATTCAAGGCCTGGCCAAAATCGCTTGGCAAGGCTGTAGAACCACGGGTTGGGATAAGGGGGGGATTGTCGCGAACCCATCGATCACCTACTGATGATGCTGGGAGGATCGCAGCACGGTTCCGATCGCATCTCCACGAAGTGCGGTTTCGATCGATCCTGCCGTGCGACCTGAAAAAATAACGATTTCCAGCGCAGGGTCTTGCTCCACCAAGGCGAGCATTTGCACCACTTTGGATGCCATCCCGCCTGTGACATCAATCTCTGCAGCGCCGCCAATGGAGGGGGCTACAGTGTGAAGGGTGGCCGGCGTGATCTCGGCAACCAGATTCTTTCGTTCTGGATAATCTGTCCATACACCGGGCTCTGCACCCGCGATCAAGACCCGACTTGGGCGTAAGATACCGGCGAGATAACAGAACACGTCCTCGGTTGAAAGGATCGTTCCACCTCGTTTGTCGTCGAAAGCGACGTCGCCGAAGACCACCGGGATGACACCTGCCTTAAGCGAAGATTCAATCGGCTGGATGTTCCAGGACACAATCTTTCCGTTGCGGGCGATCGCACAAGCCGAGGGGGGCAGCGATAGAACCGGCAGCCTGACCCCGTGGAAGGCATCGACAACGAGTCGATTGAGGCTCGCAGCCTGAAACCAGACCTCGGCAAACCCGGCCCACTCCTCCTCTGTCTTGACACCCTGACGTGTTCGATATCGTCGGGCGGGGACGTGCCCGAATGACCCGGAGCCATGGCCCAACACCAGCTTTAGATCCGGATTGGACCCCACGGATCGTGCTACCTCGCGCGCAATACGAGCCAGCGTGCGGGTGCGCGCTTTGCGCGCACGACCCTTGTCGGTGATCAACGAACCGCCAAGTTTTAGAAATATCAGCATAGCATCATGCGTGCGGTAGCGCCGGGCAAGACGAGGACTCTTTTGCGGGACGCCTGTCTTCTGGACATACGATTGGCCTTACTCGTCGCACACCACGGCAGTTATATCATTAATCGAGCTGATCGGGATCTGCGCAAGCGTGCATACCTTGCGCTCCCGTCAACGCGAATGGATCGAGACGCATAGGCGAAGCTAGGATTCAGTTGGAGAGATGGTTGTAAGGTAGGTGCTCTTCGCGCCAGCGGTGTGAAGGGATTGGATGACACTTTCCGACAGATGGGGTGCGACCAGCCCAATAACATTTCCGCCGCGCCCTCCCCCCGAGAGCTTCGCGCCCAGGGCGCCTGACGCTCTGGCGGCGTCAGTGAGTTGATCTAAGAACTCTGATGAGACACCGAGGTCCTTCAGGAGATCGTGATTGCTGTCCATCAGCAAGCCAAGCTGATCCACCGCGCCGCCTTCGATGGCAGCCCTGGCCTTCCTTACCAGGCTTCCAATCTCCCCGAATAGACGCTCGAATGGCGTTGGATCTGCCTGCCAGGCCCGGCGAACCTCCGCAACGGTCGTTGCTGTTGGACTGGGGATCCCGGAATCGGCGATAACAATTGTGATCGGTCGAGCGATCTTAAGGGCTTCGGGAGGCCGGCCTAATTCGAAATAAACAGGCCTTTCGAAGCTGACAACTGTGTTATCGATTCCTGAGGGCGTTCCGTGGTGGATTTTCTCGACCTCAAAGGCAAGATCCGCAACACGATCTTCGGACAGAGGCCGGCCCAAAAAGGTGGTCACGGCGCGGATCACTGCAACGCTGACGGCAGCACTCGAACCGAGCCCCGAGGAGACCGGGATGTTCGAGCTGACTCGCACCGTGCAGGCTGGAATCAGATCGATATTGAGGGCAGATCGTACGCCCGAGATGGCAACACGGAGCGGGTGGTCCCTGGCGAGGGATGTCAGGTCAGCGTCCAGACCGATGTCTGGTGCCTGAACACGAACTTGATTGGCGTCCGCTCGGGGTTCCGCTTTGACGATTGCCCTCGCCCTCAGCTGGCTGATGGGCACAGCGATGGCTGGCTGTCCATAGACAACCGCGTGCTCCCCAAAGAGGATCACTTTTCCAGGAGCGGAAGCCGAAATCGCGGGCATTTGCCAGGCAGGTGATGTGGATTCTGGCCGTTACAACACGTAAAATATGACAAGTATCGCAAGCCCCCACAAAGCGATGGCGATCTGCAGGGGGCGATCGGTGAAGAGCACCTCTTCAGGCGCCCCACCGCTCTGTTTCGCCCGCACAAGATAGAGATAGCGGAAGATCCCGTAGATCACAAATGGGATTGTGAGCATCATTGTGTGATTTTCCGGGNNNNCAGGCTGTACGTGATAATCGTCACGCTGGAGACGATCGTGATCATCTGGTCCAGCAGCGGGATACTGTACCCGTCCAAGACCTTCCGATGGGCGTTGGCACCTTCTGCGAGCAGAGTCAGCTCAGCATATCGCTTGCCGATCCCCAAATAGAGCGCCAAAAAGGTTGTGAACACATACAGCCAGGGGGAAAACCGCTCCACGTCAATAAGGGCCACGCCGCCGCCGACTCGCAGCACATAGAACGCCGCGAGCACCAGAACATCCAATAAGGGCATGTGCTTCAGCCAAGTGGTGTAGGCAAGATTTAGCAGCAGGTATGTAAGGGCGATCGTTCCGAAAATCGGGGATAGAAAAAATGAGAGCGGAATCCCCGTCAGCGCAAAAATTAAGGCGGCTGAGCGCGCTACATTCTTCGGTAACACGCCAGCGGCGAGCGGCCGTTGACTTTTTTTGGGGTGTCGCCGATCGGCCTNNAAAGCATACAAAAGAGGACGAAACCGGACAACGCCAGGAGCAGTGCCCGCTCATTTGTCAATTGACCGTCAAATATGAGTGCGGCGAAGATAAAACCGTTTTTAACCCACTGTTTGGGCCGCATCGTTTTCAATAAAGCCAGAATCATCAGGCTATGATAGCACGATTTTAATTGTATTGGAATGTTTGATACGTTTCAGATCAAGGCCAACGGCTCAGCTGAGTGCGCGTAAGCGGTTACGAGCGATTACGTGATTCGCTTTCAACGATTTGGTGGGAGGCCGCCGGCTTGCTGCGAAAGGATCCTCCTGTTAGGTCGTGACACGAGCTCCTCATTCTCGGCGGTTCCTGTCAAAGGTTCAAATGTTACAATATGCACGTGTCGAAAAAACGGATCGATGTATTGCTGGTCGACCGTGGACTGGTTGAAAGTCGGGCGCGAGCTCAGCGGTTGGTGATGGCCGGTCAGGTTGAAGTAAATGGACAGCTGGTGCACAAACCGTCCACCGTCGTACCTGGCGACGCCGATGTTCATCTGGATCCCGGTCCCGCATTTGTTTCCCGTGGTGGGGAAAAACTGGCTGCTGGCCTGGAACACTTCAATATCCGCTTGAACGGCTGGGTTTGCGCAGATGTAGGCGCCTCGACGGGTGGATTCACGGATTGTCTGCTGCAAAAAGGCGCCTCTCGGGTCTACGCCATCGATGTGGGCACCGGGCTGCTAGCATGGAGGCTTCGACAGGACCCGCGCATCGTGGTGTTGGAAAACACCAACGCCCGCTACCTCGATCGGCTTCCCGAACCGGTTCAATTNNTCAATTGGTGACGATGGACGTGTCTTTTATTTCGGTCAAGCTACTGATCCCGGTAATTCGAGGTTGGTTTGCGAGCGAGGGAGGCCAATCGGTTCTTCTGATCAAGCCACAGTTCGAAGCCGGACGCATGGAGGTCTCGCGTGGCAAGGGGGTGATTCGCGACCCAGCCATACATCGTTATGTTTTGCACGACATCCTGCAAGTCGTTTGTGCCCATGATTATGGTGTCCGGGGCTTGTTCGTATCGCCATTATTGGGACCCAAGGGGAACAAAGAATTTTTTGTCCACCTGACATACCCGGGAAANNTATTGTGACGCAAGGATAAAGGAACGCCGGACCGGAGACGGACATTGCCGAGTGTTCGTCCACTGGCCCCTTCCTTTTTCCTCTGCTTAAGCTGTTACATGACCGAACAGATACGGAACTTCTCGATTATCGCCCATATCGATCACGGTAAGTCAACCCTGGCCGATCGCCTGCTCCAGCTCACAAACACCATTTCGGATCGCGAGATGACCGATCAGGTTTTAGATAGCATGGATCTGGAGCGTGAGAAAGGTGTGACCATCAAGGCTTCGGCGGTTCGAATGATATTTTCCGCGCCGGATGGCACGGTTTACCAGTTGAACCTGATCGATACTCCAGGTCATGTGGACTTCGGTTATGAGGTCAGCCGGGCGCTGGAGGCCTGTGAAGGCGCCTTGTTGGTGGTTGATGCGTCGCAAGGCATAGAAGCACAGACACTCGCAAATCTCTATCTCGCGCTCGAAGCCGATCTGGAGCTGATTTGCATCGTCAACAAGATCGATATGGTCACCGCGCGGCCCGACGAAGTTGCCGAGGAAATTGCTTCTTTGTTAGGAATCCCGGCCGATCAGGTGATGCACATCTCGGCGAAAGCCGGCCTCAACACACAGAAGGTCTTGGAGGCAATCGTACGCAAGATTCCAGCACCGAAAGGGGATCCTGCCGCGCCGTTAAGAGCGTTGATCTTTGACTCTCACTACGATCCATACAAAGGGGTTGTGGCCTACGTCCGATTGTTTGACGGGAAAATTGAGGCGGATGAGGGCTTGCGCGTGATGTCAACCGGCGCGGATTTCCGGCCCGTGGAAGTGGGCATCTTTTCGCCGAATCTACGGCCAATTAAGTCCCTCGTCGCCGGGGAAGTCGGTTATGTAGCTACCGGTCTGAAATCTGTGCATGAGTGCCGCGTGGGGGATACGCTTACCCATTCGAAAAGACCGGCAGACGCCCCGCTCCCAGGGTACCGCAAAGTGAAGCCGATGGTGTTCGCAGGGATCTACCCGGTGGATGGCGAGGATTATCCAGACTTGAAGGACGCTCTGGAAAAGCTGCAGTTGAACGACGCTTCTCTTGTTTTTGAACCTGAAACGTCCCAGGCGCTTAACTTCGGTTTTCGGTGTGGTTTCCTCGGTATGTTTCATATGGAAATCGTACAGGAGCGGCTGGAGCGCGAATATGATATGGATATCATCATCACAGCGCCATCCGTCGAGTACCAGGTCTTGATGAAGTCCGGCGGCGTGCTGAAAGTGGATTCACCGGCAGAGCTGCCTGACGAGGCCGACATTTTGGAGATTCGTGAGCCGTGGATGAAAATTCAGATTTTCACCCCAACGGATTACTACGGGACGGTTATGGAACTNNAGAGGGGTCTTTGTTGACCAGGACTACCCATCTCCGAACCGGGTTCAGCTCAATTTTGTTATCCCGCTTTCCGAGGTCATTGTTGACTTTTTTGATCAACTCAAGTCGGGCACCAGAGGGTATGCATCGCTGGATTATCAGTTTCTGGAGTATCGGTCGGAGGACCTGGTCAAGCTGGAGATCTTGGTGAACAAGGAGCCGGTGGATGCCCTTGCGACCATCGTACACAGACAGGATGCCTATCACCGCGGTCAGGCCCTGATTTCGCGGCTTAAGGATTTGATCCCTCGCCAGCTCTTTGTTGTGCCTATTCAGGCTATGGCGGGCGGACGGGTGATCTCGCGCGCCAATGTCAAGGCCTTGCGCAAAGATGTTCTGGCGAAATGCTATGGAGGCGATGTTACCCGGAAGAAGAAACTATTGGAGAGGCAAAAGCGTGGTAAAAAACGGATGAAAATGGTTGGAAATGTTGAAATCCCGCAAGAAGCGTTCCTCGCCGTGTNNGCTAAATCAAAACAAGTAGAGATTATCGACGGACCATACCAGGCATCCTGATCAGTATTGTCCTCCTGGGTGCCGTTTTATGGTTTGTGGACGTTCCCTCTTTTCTCGATGCGCTGGCCAAAGCTGATTATCGTTATATTCTTCTGGCGACCGGGGCTTTCTTGTTATCTTTGATCGCCCGGGGGCTAGCATGGCAGACGCTGCTGCAGGGTAAGGCGTCTTTTAACCAGACCTTTTTCACCATTAATGAGGGTTACCTGCTGAACAACGTCCTTCCGTTCCGTCTCGGTGAGATCGGACGCGCGTTTCTGTTAAGCCGTAAGGCCCCGATTGGGTTCTGGCAGGTTTTTCCCACAATCCTGCTCGAACGGGCATTTGACGTCGCCCTTGCGGTAGGGCTCGTTCTGATTTCGTTGCCATTCGTATTGGGCGCGGACTGGGCTGGTCAGGCAGCGTTTGCG
>JABAOD010009974.1_pt1 | contig 15027 bp, 11 predicted proteins | sample 7062151 | NCBI WGS metagenome assembly JABAOD01 (sample SAMN14538626, study PRJNA623070) | marine sediment metagenome | biome: marine biome [ENVO:00000428]; feature: marine pelagic biome [ENVO:01000023]; material: deep marine sediment [ENVO:00002113] | place: India: Gulf of Khambhat ... | reverse complement strand
GGGCTGATCTACAGCCGCCTCAACAACCCCGACCTGGAGATCCTCGAGGACCGGCTCACCCTGTGGGACGGGGCCGAGGCGGCCGCAGTGTTCAAGAGCGGGATGGCCGCCATCAGCACCACCCTGCTGACCTTCCTGCGGCCCGGCGACGCGCTGCTCTACAGCCGCCCCATCTACGGCGGCACCGACCATCTGGTCAATCACGTCCTCCCCCAGTTCGACATCGAGCCGATCGCGTTCCCGGCCGGCGCCGGTAGTCAAGAGGTCGAGACGGTGATCGCCTCCTCGGGCGCCGCCGACCGCATCAAGATGATCCTGATCGAAACGCCGGCCAATCCCACCAACGATCTGGTCGACATCGAGGGGTGTGTGCGAAGCGCGGCCCGCCTCTCCGACGACGAGCGCCGGGTCCTGGTGGCGGTGGACAACACGTTCCTGGGTCCGCTCTTCCAGCACCCCCTCGACCACGGCGCCGATCTGGTCCTGTACTCGGCGACAAAGTACATCGGCGGACACTCCGACCTCATCGCCGGCGCCTGCCTCGGCAACGGGGAGCTGCTGGCATCGGTCCGGGCCATGCGCACGTTCCTGGGCACGATGACCGGGCCATGGACCGGCTGGCTGATGATGCGCAGTCTGGAAACGCTCAAGCTCCGCATGACCCGCCAGGTGGAAACCGCCGAGCAGATAGCCCGCTACCTCGCCGGGCATCCCAAGGTGGAACGGGTCTACTACCTGGGCCTGATCCAGCCCGGCGATCCCCAATTCGACGTCTACAAGAGACAATGCCTGTCCCCGGGAGCGATGATCTCGTTTGACGTTCCCGGCGGGGAACCGGCCGCCTTCCGCTTCCTCAACGGGCTCCAACTGGTCAAGCTGGCCGTGAGCCTGGGCGGCACCGAGTCGCTGGCGGAGCACCCCTGCTCCATGACCCACGCCGACGTGCCCGACGAGGAGAAGGAGCGGCTCGGCATCTGTCGGGGCATGGTCCGATTGTCGGTGGGCGTCGAGCACCCCGACGACCTGGTCGCCGACATCGAACACGCCCTCTCGCTCGTCTGAGCACCGGTGGTGATTAGCCTCGCTTCGATCCGCCGAGGTTGGAGGCGCCGGTGAATCCGTTGCGGAGCGCCCTGCTGTGGGCCTCGGAGAGTCCAACGCTCAAGGAACGCGTCCCCACGTGGCGCTTCGTCCGCAGGGCCCTCCGCCAGTTCATGCCCGGTGAGAAGCTCGAGGACGCCCTGGGTGCCGCCCGGGGGCTGGCGCAGCGAGGCATCGTGACCACGTTCACCGCACTCGGCGAGCACCTCAACGACATCGCCGAGGCCGATGGAGTGACCGACCATTACCTGGGCGTGCTCGACGAGGTGCACCGGCGCGGGCTCGACACCGAGATCTCGGTGAAGCTGAGCCACCTGGGCCTCGACCTCGACCAGGCCCGGACCTCCCGCCACCTCCGCAGCCTCGCCGAGCGGGCCCGGGAGCTGGACAACTGGGTGTGGATCGACATGGAGTCGAGCACCTACATCGACGCCACTCTCGAGGTCTTCCGACAGGTCCGCCCCGACTTCCCCAACGTGGGCATCTGCCTCCAGTCCTACCTCCGTCGCACCGGCGCCGACCTCGATGACCTGCTGCCCCTCCACCCGGGAATCCGATTGGTCAAAGGGGCCTACCGCGAGCCCAATGAGATCGCCTTCCAGTCCAAGCGCGACGTCGATGCCGAGTTCCTCCGGCTGAGCGTGACACTGCTCGATCGGGCCGCCGACGGGGATCTGCGGATCGCCATGGCCACCCACGACGTGCCGCTGCTCGACCGCGTCGCCGCCCTGGCCAGCGAACGGGGTCTGGGCCGCGACGCCTACGAGGTTCAGATGCTGTACGGGATCCGCATGGCCGACCAGTACCGGATCGCCGCCGAGGGATACCCGATGCGGGACCTGGTGGCCTACGGCTCGGCCTGGTACCCCTGGTACGTGCGGCGACTCGCCGAGCGCCCCGCCAACCTGCTCTTCGTGATGCGCAACATGTTCGGTGCGCCGCCGCCGCAATTGGACTGAGTGCCCTTCACCGGCGCACCTGGGGGGCGCAACCGCAATCGGTGTGTTCGCTCTCCCCTGATGTTGCGGAAAGTAGTTAAGATGCTGCTGATTGCGGCCGCGGGGCACCGCAAGCAGCGTCACGTGGAGAGGGCCACCGGCCATGTCCGACAGAACCGACCAGATCTCGTCGACCGAGTTGCCCCCCGCTGTCGGCCCAACCACCGCCCGGAGCCCCTCCGCAACGCCTCATTGCCCGCCGTCCACCGCCTCACGACCATCGGCGTCGTCCCTCGAAGTCCTCAAAGGCAGTGCTCGTGTCCGATGAGGGTGGCTTCGACTCGGCGGCGAGCCCCGGCGGCAGCCCGAACCTGAAACAGGCAACCGTATCCGGAATGCTGTGGACCGGGGTGGGCAAGGCGTCCATAGCCATCCTCCAAATCCTCGTCCTGGCGGTACTGGCCCGTCTGCTCACTCCGACGGACTTCGGGATCATCAGCGCGGCGCTGGTGATCACCCTTCTTGCAGAGCGGTTCTCCAGGCTTGGGCTGGGGCAGGCCCTCATCCAGCGCAAGCACCTCGATGCCGCCCACATCGAGGTCGCCTTCGCCTTCACGCTTCTGTTGGGCGTTCTCCTCGGAGCCGTGGTGTGGATCACCGCCCCTCAGGCCGCTTCGTTCTTTGGGATCAGCGAGGTCGACCCCGTCCTTCGCGTCCTAGCGTGGCTGTTCCCGCTGAGCGCCTCGGGAGCGGTCGCCCAGTCCATGGGGACTCGAAATCTCGAGTTCGCGTGGCTCGTCAGGGTAGAGGTTGTGGCCTTCAGTCTCGGATATGGGGTACTGGGGATCACGACCGCGTTCGCCGGATGGGGCGTCTGGGCATTGGTGGCGGGCCATTTGGGTCGGGCCGTTTTGAGAATGGTCATGCTGCTTCTTCGGTACCCGCCCAAACTCACCATGCTGCCCCGCTGGGCTCCCCTTCGTGACCTGCTGGCCTTCGGTGGCATGTTCACGGTGGGTCAACTGGGAACCTACGCGGCGGTACAGGGTGACAACCTGGTGGTAGGCCGCTGGCTCGGCCCGGCCGCACTCGGCCTCTACAGCCGCGCCTATCAACTCACGACTCGGCCGGCGCTCCTCCTTGGGGACGTCCTCGATCGCGTGCTGTTTCCAACACTGTCCCGGATCCAGGACGAACGGGCCCGTCTCCGAAGCGCCTACCGGAGGGCACTATCCGCGTGCGCTTTCGTCGTCCTTCCCATCAGTGTGGTGCTTGCCGTACTGGGCAGGCCGGTCATCGGAATCCTCTTGGGTCCGCAATGGGACGCCGCAGTCGTCCCGTTCCAAATCATGGCGGCCACGATCTTCTTTCGAATCAGTGCGAGGGTCAGCGGTTCAATCGCAAAGGCCACCGGCGCGGTGACCTCGCGAGCGTGGCGGGCCTGGACCTTCGCACTCCTGGTAGTCGCCGGCGTGTGGGTGGGCCAGCACTGGGGCATCGAGGGAGCTGCACTGGGCCTGGCCGGCGCGCTGATCGTCAACTGGTTGCTCATGAGCGAGCTCGGCCTGAAGACTGCGCAGGGTCGCTGGTCGGTCTTCCGCAGAGCGCACGGTCCGGCGGTACGACTGGCCGTCGTGGCCGGGGCCACCTCCTGGATCGTGCTCACGAGCCTCCAGCACGCCGGCGTCGGGCCCGTCGGTACGTTCCTCGCCGCCGGCTTCGCAGCCGGCGGGCTGTCTCTCCTCATGGCTCGCCTGGTTCCCGCCTGGTTCGTTGGAGAAGAGGGGATTTGGCTCATACAGACCCTACGCAGCTTCGTCGCCGACGCCAGAGCGAAAAGGCATCGACGGCTCACCGCCATGCCGGAGACGTGAACTCCGACACGGCAACATCCATGAGCGGTGGTCGCGAAGAAAGCGCCGGGCGCCCGACCACACCTACGCAGAAGGTCGGATGCTCAGGTCGGCTCCGCGAGCAGCTCGAGGTACTGGTCGACGATCGTGTCCATCTGGTAGGGCGTCCAGCTTTCGTCCGGAAGCTCAGGTGACTCAGTCTCATCGAGGGCATCGCCGATAGCCGCCGCAAGGGCGTTGACGTCGCCGACGGGCACCAGTCGGCCATAGCGTCCACCTGCGAGGATTTCCCGGGGACCGCTGGGACAGTCCGTTGAGACGATGCGCGCTCCACATCGAAGGGCCTCGACCAACACCGTGGGCAGACCTTCCCATCGCGACGAGAGCACAAAGAGGGAAGCTCGAGCCATGTATGCGTAGGGATTGTCGACGAACGGATGCAGGTCGAGTTCGGCATGGACTCCCAATTCCTTTGCCAACGCCTCGAGCGCCGGGTGCTCGGAACCTTCACCGAGAATGACCAACCGCACCATGCGCCGTTCCCGTACCTTCGCAAAAGCCCGTATCAAAGTCGGGAAGTCCTTTTGGGGCCGTAGCCGTCCGGCCGCCATCAGGACCGGATCGCCATCCCGGAACCATGGATGATCGACGGGCTCACGCGCCATGATGGCGATGTCGTCGGTCACGATCGGGTTGTAGACGACCCGGATCCGATGGTCGGGAAGGCGCGTGATGTGGCGCAGATCGTCGGCCACACCAGCGGAGTTACCGATGACATAGTCGGCCCACGGATAGAAGCGCTTCATGAGCCAGGGCATGAGGCGGCCCCGCAGCGTGGACGCATGCCGAGCCGATTTGGACACCGTGTTCTGGTCGATCACGATCGCTCGCATCGGAACCCTTGCCAGCCGTCGCGCCCACAACGCCACCACGTTGGCGTACTCCCACGTGGCCACCAACGCGTCCGGTTTCTTGGATCGGAGATACCTCACTAACCCCGGCAAACTCGTTGCCACCCGTCGAGCATCCAGATCGACGAGTCCCACCCCTTCCGAAACCTGATCGAGGTATGGCCCCTCTGCCCGCGCCAGGACCAGGTCGACCTCGTGGCCCCGGCCGGCGAGGCCATGGGCCAGTTTGAGCATCGCCCGCTCTGCACCGCCGCCTGCCATCGAAGGAACGAAGATGGCAAACCGACGTGACGGATCAGCCACGAACACTCCGCGAGAGAGCCATCACCTGCGCGATCGAGGTTAACGACCAAAAGGGCCGCCCACGCATCACATCGTGGCAGCTCGCGACCCCAGGAGGCCGGCGGGCTTCCGGGCATCGACGAGCCGATGGGCGTCCCTGCCGATGCGCCGGGAGCGAGCCTTGCCCGTGAAGATCGAGGTCTTCAGCACAGGGTCTGTCACGCCGATGCAGTAATCGTTGTCGGCAAGGGCCTCGTCCGTGATATCCGGATTGTTCGCAGGAACGCCTAGCCACCTGGGCGTGAGTGACTGCCTCGCCACGGCGCAACAAGAGCTCCAATTATCANNCCAATCGACAGAATGCCTGGTACAGGCCATGACCAGCGGGCCGGGACGGGAGCCGCTTCGCTCGACGCCCTATCGGGACGATCCGGCGCAGCGCAGGGTCAGGTCCAGATGACCCGCCTGGCCTACATCGTGACGCGCTCCCACCACGGAGGTGCCCAGGCCCATGTTGCTGCGCTCATCGGCTACTTCCGCCACATCTACGACGTGCATCTGGCGACCGGCGACGAGGGGTACCTGACGGAGGTGGTCGGGGGGTGGGGGGTGCCGGTGACGATCATCCCCCACCTCCGCCCCGAGCTCTCGCCCTTCGCGCTCGCCGACGACATGCGGGCCGGGGGGGAGATCTGGCGGTGGCTGGGAGAGATCCGGCCGGCAATTCTGCACGCTCACTCTTCAAAGGCCGGAGGGCTGGGGCGATACGCAGCCCGTTTTCGCGGCATTCCAACCGTCTTCACGGCTCACGGGTGGGCATTCACCGAGGGAGTGCCCCGCGCCCAAAAGCTGGTGATGCTCCCCGCCGAGTGGTGTGTGTCACGCGTCACGGACTCGATCATCACCGTGTCCCAAGCGGACCACGATCTGGCACGGCGCTTCAAGCTGCGGCCACGACGCCGGCTCGTCACGATCCACAATGGGATAGGGCAGGATGCGCCCAGCCGTTCCCTCGAACTCGGAAGCACGGTACACCTGGTCTGCGTGGCGCGATTCTCACCGCAGAAGCATCAATCTCTCCTCGTCCGCGCCCTGGCGGCAGTCGCCGGGGACTGGCGTCTCACGTTCGTGGGCGAGGGACCGTTGGAAAACGACGTGCAGCAGCTCGCTCGAGAAGACGGACTCGGCGAGCGAATCGAGTTTCTGGGGGCCCGAGACGACGTCGCGGAAATCCTGGCCCGCTCGGACATCTTCGTCTTGCCCTCCAATTGGGAAGGGTTTCCTTTGACGATTCTGGAGGCGATGCGGGCAGGCCTCCCGGTGATTGCCTCAGACGTCGGAGGGGTGCGCGAGGCAGTTGCCGACGGAGACACTGGATATCTGATCCCTCGGGGTGACGCTCGAGCATGGAGCGAGCGGCTGAGCAGCGTCATTCAGGATTCCGACTTGCGCACCACTCTCGGGGAGCGAGCCCGCGAGACCTTCCTCGAGCAGTTTGTCGAAACGAAGATGTTCGCCCGGGTGCACAAGGTCTACTCAGAGATCGAACACGCGAACGCCGGCTGACCCGTCCGGGAGCCTCGAACTGCGGCCCCCGCCGAGAACCCCTTGGCTATCCATCGGCAGGACCTCCGGTTTCTACGCCCGGCACAACTCTCGATAGATCTCGTCGTAGGCAGCCAGCATCTTTTCGAGGCCGAACCGATCGATCACCTGGCGGCGACACCGCCTCCCTACCTCGGCTCGTTCTTCCGGGTCGAGGGCGGCAAAGCGTTCGATCTCTCGAGCAAAGCCGGCCACATCCCCGGGAGGAATGAGGGGGACGAAGTCGGCTCCGGCAGCAAGCTCCCGATGGGGAGGGATATCGGAAAGCACGACCGGTAACCCGGCCGCCATCGCCTCCAGCACGGCGACGGGCAGGCCCTCACCGTGGGATGGAGATACATACAGATCGCTCGACAGCAGCCGGCGATACACGTCGTCCCTGGGGATGAGCCCGGTCAATTCCACTGTTCTGCCTGCGGCGACCGTCGACTCCCGGCTGACTTCATCTCGGAGCGGCCCCTCTCCGACGAAGACGAGGGCCGAGCCGTCCACCCCGGCAGACGAGAACGCCCCCAGCAGCGCCAAGGGATCCTTCACGGGCGTCAGGCGATTCACCGAGATCACCACGAAGCGGTTGTCTGTTCGAGGGGGTGTCGATGCCGCCACCTCATCCAGCCGTGAGACATCGAGGGCGTTGGCAACAACGCTTTGCCGCCGCCCTGCCAGTCGCCTGAAGGATTTGGGGAAGCTGGCACGACTGGACTCGCTGCAGAAGACGACCTTCCGAAAGAACGCGAAAACCGGCACGAGCATGGCCTTATGACGAAGCCCGTAGTCGTGGAACGAATCCAAAACCGTGAAGACCGTCGGAGTCCGCACCCTCGTCCCCGGCATGACCAGGCGGCGGCCGAGTTCTACGAGGAGCAACAGGCCTACGTGGGGTGAGTGAGCGTGGATGATGTCGTACGGACCGGCGTCGAGCGCCCGCCGAAGTGCGGCGAGGAAGCCCCGCACCGTTCCGTTCCCCTCGAACGCTGCGACCCGGTCGGAGATCGGCACCATCGCCGGATAGAAGGTGCAGACGCCGATGTCTTTGTACTTGGACTCCGGCAGTGCGTGCTGGTTGTAGGGCCCGCTGGTCTCACCCAGGGTGATCATCACGTGGAGGGTGCGCGAGCACCGCCCGGCCGGATCGCCCTGTTCGCCGTTCTTTCCCAACGGGGTCAACTGCCGCCTCTTCCGTCCTACCTCACCTGCGTGGCCACGGTCTCGGTCGTCCCACCGGGGGCAGGGGCCTTCTCAACCATCGGCCCATCCCCCCTTCGGGCAGGAGCCTACCACGGCACCCTCCTCGCCAAGACCACCCTGAGTGACCGTCCCCGACGGCCGGACCGGCCCAACGGTGAGGGGCCGGCGCCGAAACTGGCCGGTTCGCCCCTCTGTTCCTCTTCGAGGGGTCGCTCGGCAACCGTCGGACGTGGCGCCGGCCCTTTTGCCGCAGCCGGGCGCCGCCACCGTGGTTTCCCAAGGACGATCGCCGCACCGGGTACCGGGCACCGCCACCGACGGAGTGGCCGGCGTGAATCGACCGCCCCCTGAGGCGTCGGGTACGAAAGGAGCTGTGAATACAGGGCTCGGCGACGATCCCCTGGAGACTGCCGACCCTGCTTCTCCACGGTTGGGCAGGGTCGTGGTTCGTCGTCGGCGTCATCGGCGCGGCCCCGCCAACCGCTCGTTGGGTTCGACCGGCTTCCGGTCCCGGTCGCCCAGATGGAGCGTCTCCCTTCGCAGCTGGGGGCGGGTGGTCGGGACTCGTCCTTCCGACGCAATTCGGCGAATTCCCCGGGCCGGGCGACAATCGGCGATCCCGTCAGAACCCGCTACTTAAAGTAGTAACCTAGGTCCACACTCCTGGATCCGTGACGCGGGCGGAACGACCGAGACCGGGGACGACTGTATGGCTGAAAGCCTTTCACCGCTGACGCTGGTGCGCCGGCTGTGCGACGAGCTCGCGGAGAACAACATCAACTACTGCCACTGGAAGAGCAACGAAGCGATCGATCGCTCGGCTTCGGGCGACAACGACCTCGACCTGCTCGTGCACCGGTCCGACGCTGGGCGATTCACCGAGATCTTGTTCCGGCTCGGCTTCAAGCAGCTGCAGGCACCCGCCGAGCGGTGGATGCCCGGCGTCCAGGATTATTACGGGTACGACGCCGACGCCGACAAATTCGTCCACGTACAGCCGCACTACCAGCTCATCCTCGGCCACGATCGCACCAAGAACTACCGACTGCCGATCGAGGCGGCGTACCTCTCCTCGGCCACGCGGTCGGGCCTGTTCAGACTCCCCGCGCCCGAGTTCGAGTACGTCGTCTTCGTCATTCGCATGACCCTCAAGCACGCAACGTGGGACGCGCTGGCGGGGGGCCAGGGCAACCTCTCTATCAGCGAGGAACGCGAGTTGGCCTACCTCGAGGAGCGGGTCGACCCCGATCGAGTTTCGGACGTGCTCGCAAAGCACCTTCCCTTCATCAACCTGGACCTGTTCGAAGAGTGCCTCGCTGCGATCCGGCCCGGCCTTGTGGCGCGCGAGCGAGCCCGCGCAGCCCGTCACCTCGAGAGGAGCCTCGAAGGTCATGCACGGCGCGGGCGGGCAGTGGACGCCTACCTCCGGATGTGGCGCAGAGCCGTCCTCGCCTTCAAGAACCGCGTCTTGCACCGCAAACCGAAGTACCGGCTTGCATCCGGGGGCGGGATCATCGCCATCCTCGGAGGCGACGGGGCGGGCAAGTCCACGGCCGTAGAGGACCTGTATCGCTGGCTGGCCGGCGATCTCGACGTGCGCCGGGTCCACCTCGGGAAACCGCCAAAGTCGTTGAGGACCACAGCCGTGAATGGAGTGCTGCGCATCGCGCGAGCGGTCTGGCCCGGCGCGAAGGCCGGCCACGTGCCACCGTTGTCACACGACGGCCCACTCGATCTCGCCGGATACACCCGGTTGGCCTGGCTCACCGGCACCGCCCACGACCGGCTTCGCGAGTACCGCAAGGCGCGTCGATTCGCCATAAACGGGGGCCTCGTGATCTCCGATCGCTACCCCCACCCGTCGGTACGACTGATGGAGGCACCGCAGATCAACAGGCTCATGGAGGGTAAGCCGACCGAACGACTGGCAAGGGGCTTGGCCGGATTGGAGGAGCGATACCATCGTGCGATCGGGCAGCCCGAAGCGGTGGCCGTGCTCAAGGTCCATCCGGAGATCGCGGTGCAGCGCAAGACCGACGAGACCGCCGACTCGGTACGTACTCGATCCGGGGAGATCTGGCAGGTGGATTGGCGGGACACATCCGTTCACGTCGTCGACGCCAGTCAACCCAGAGAAGAAGTGCTCACCGAGTTGAAGGCGTGGGTCTGGTCGGTGCTGGAGTAGCCGTGTCGAATCGACCACAGCCGGGCCGGCCCTTCCTCGTGGAGGTCATCGGTGTCGCCGGTGCCGGCAAATCCACCTTGACTCGCCTGCTCAGCCACTCGCCTTACAACCTGGCCGTTGTAGCCCCTTTGCGGCTCCGCGATCCGCATCACCTGCTGTACGGGCTGCGGGCGACGCCGGCCCTGTTGCCCTTGTTGGCCAAACGAATCTGGGTGGACGAGCGATTCGGATGGACCGAAGTGAAGCTCTTGATCTACCTGAATGAATGGCACCGATTCTTGGCACGGCAGCCCGCCTACACCGTCAAGGCCTCTATCGCCGACCAGGGACCGGTGTACAGCCTGGCGCGGCTGGACAGGCTGAGGGCGATGGATCGCAGCGCCGCCCGGACATACGAACGCTGGTCGGCTCGCATCGCCGAGCGCTGGTCCGATCTGCTCAAGCTGATCGTGTGGTTGGACGCGCCCGATGAGACGCTATGGGAACGGATCAACGACCGCGCCCAGGACCATGAGACCAAAGGAGGGTCCCCCGCAGGGGGCTACGCGTTCCTGGCCGACTACCGCCGAGCTTTCGACCGAGTGGTGGGTTTGCTGACGAGATCCTCCACGACGCGGGTAATGCACTTCGGCACCGAGTCGTTGAGCAGCCAAGAGATCGCCGACGCCGTTGCGGCCGAGATAGCTTCCTCGATGGGATCAGGGTTCACGACATGATGGGCACCCCCTTGACAGAGCGGAGTCGTCCGCACCTGGTGGGCCGAACGCCATCTGGAGACATCGAGCTCGATTGGGACGTCCGGAAATGATCGTTGAGTTCATCGGAGCGTCGGGGTCAGGCAAGACCGCGCTGATGAAGCAGGTCGCCCCTTTGTTGGGCACGGCCGAGGATGTCGCCATCGCCTCAGATCTGGTGCTGGGCCGTCTGCACATGAGCGGGGTCGGCGCCCCCACGGCCCGCAACCTCCTCGCAGATGTCAGCGCGGCCGTGGAGATGCTACGGGTGAAGCGCGAGCACCGCGCCTTGTTGGGGTACGCCCTCAGAAGGCTCGGCCGGCAACGCCCGGTGAGCTGGCACACGGTGAACTACGTCAGGAGCGTCGTTCGGAGGCTGGGAGTCGACGAGATTGCCCGCCGTCGCGGTCGGCGCATGGTCGTTCTGACCGATGAGGGCATTGTTCTGGCGGCATACCTCTTGTTCGTCTACGGCAATGTCCGCTTCGACGAGACCGATCTCGCCCAGTTTGCCGATCTGGTCCCGATGCCCGATCGCATTGTTCACGTGAAGGCTCCGCTCGAGACGTTGGTGGACCGCACCATGTCCCGCCCGGATCCACCCCGAGAGCTCAGGACACGCAACCACCAGACCCTCAGCCACTACCTCGGCAGCGCCGCAGAGCTCTTTGCCCGACTGGTCGCGCTCCCCGTGATGCGCGACCGGGTCTTCGAGGTCGAGAACAACGGCGATACGCCCGGTGAGCTGAACGAACTCGCTGCCGAGGTGGCCTCCTCCATCGGTGCAGCTCCGTACCGGGGGAACCCTGCGACCCGCGGCGGAACCGCCGCCCCCGACCAGGAGAAGTAGGCGGTGCTGTCCCTCATCGGTGAGCTGGCCAAGGAGCTGAACGACAGCGGGATCCGGTATTGCCATTGGAAGAGCAACTGGGCACTGGGGGCAAGCGTCAGCGGTGAGGCAGATCTCGATCTTCTCGTGCATCGGAAGGACGCATCTCGGTTCCGAGCCATTGCACAAAGGCTGGGATTCCGGCCGGTCATCGACGCCGCCGGTCCTCCCTTCCCGGCGGTCGAGCATCTCCACGCTCTCGACGGGCAGAGCACTGCAGTGGCTCATGTGCACGCCTACTACCGGGTAATTACCGGACAGAGCCTGACGAAGAACTACCGGCTGCCGCTCGAGGAGTTGCTGCTTGAGAACACCCGGGAGGAAGAGTCGGCGGTCCGGGTGCCCTCGAAGGAAGCCGAGTTGATCATCTTCACCGTGCGCATGTTGCTCAAGCACACGTCGCCATTCGAGCTGATGCTCCTACTCCGGCAGTGGAGCAACATTCGAACCGAAGCCGCCTGGCTGCTGGAAGGATCTGTGCTCGAGGCGGCCCGGCAGCTGCTTCCCAAGTGGCTCCCTCAGCTGGACGCGGCGCTGTTTGAGGAGGGGGTGAAGGCGCTCCAGACGCCCGCGCCCATATGGAAGAGGATTGCGCTCGGATATCGGGTCCGCCGGCGGCTGCGGGTGTTCGCCCGCCACAACTGGGTCAGGGTGCTCTTTGATGAGGCCCGCAAATTCCTGGGCCTCGTGTACCACCGGATGCGTGGGTCCAAGAAGGGCCTGACACCGGCCGGTGGGGGAGCCGTCATTGCCTTCGTCGGGTCCGAAGCCTCGGGGAAATCGACCCTGGTGAACGAGATCGGCTCGTGGCTGGGCACTGAGTACACGCTGGAACGAGTTCATGCCGGCAAGCCGCCCGGCACCCCGTTGACCCTGCTGCCCAATCTCGTGGTGCCGCTCATGCGCCGCGTGGCTCCGGCGCACCGCACGACGGCGCTGGAAGAACGCTCCGAAGGCGCCCCAGTGCCGTCGTCGGTGTCGTGGCTGTTCGCACTCCGCTCGGTGTCCCTCGCCCATGATCGGCGAGCCGTTCTCACGAGGGCCCATGCCCATGCCGCCAACGGTCGCATCGTGCTGTGCGACCGATATCCGTCACGAGCAGGCACGGACGGCCCTCAACTAGCCCATCTCGTTGCACCCTCGACGCCGTCATGGTTGCGATTACTGGCCCGATTGGAGGCGCGACTGTACGGCGATATCCCTCCCCCCGACTTGGTGATCTATCTGACGGCTCCCCTGGAAACGACCCTGGCCCGCAATCTGGCCCGTGACAAGACCGAGCCCGAAGATTACGTGCGGAGGCGTCATGCACGGAGCGCCGACCTGGTCTTCGACGGCACGATCGTTCACCGCATCAGCACCGACCAGGCGCTGGCGGTGACGGTACGGGAGGCCAAAGAGNNCGACCCACTCCGGGTAGACTCCTGCCGGGTTCGTAGCCAGCCGGACACAGCTAGCAGTCGCTCGAACGAGGTTGAATACTAAGCGCACCTGAATAGCCGGCCGACGTACACTGCTAGTAGCAGTAAGGTACGAAAAACAGCGGGTAAGGGCGGAGCGTGCACAGGTCGAAGAGGGGAAAACGGGGCGGAAATGTCCGGGCGTGACGAGCTCGCTCCGACTTCTGGCCGTTGGCAGCAACGCTTGGTGGTCGGCGGTTTTGTCGGTCTCCTGGCGGCCGCCGTGCTGCCGAGCTCGGGGTTACCCGCCCAACCGAGGTCCACCCTCGCCCCAACGAGCTTCGCCCCCGCCCCATCGACTTCCACCCTGACGCAGACGAATCCGTCCACGGAAGCGAGCAGCGATCTGTTGCAGCTCCGCAGGATCTTGACCTCCGAGTACGAGATGCCTCGGCCGGTGGGCTTGGTCTTCCTGTCGAGCGAAGAAGCATTCGTCGTGTTGGAGGGCGGAGAACAATCCGAGGCCCTCACTGCTCGAGCTCTCCGCCTCACGTTGACCGAAGACGAGCTGGCGCCCGCCACTCTGTCCCGCGCACCCGACAACCCGATTGCCGTAGCGTTCGATGCCACCGAGCAGCGAGTCGTCTTCTACGACCACGACACCCCGCCGGGAGAACTGCTGAGCGCTACCGGCCTCGATCACGGAGGCTGGGTGTCGGTGAGCGCCTCTGACCTCCCTGGACCTTGGCCGGCCGACCCGGGCGGTATGACGTTCGATCCGGCGACGGGGGATTTGTACCTGCTCGATGCGTCGACACGAGAGATCATCAAGACCGCGCCGGCCGGGAATCAAACGACTCCACCTTCCGATCTGGTTGCGGGCGTGAGGACGACGATCGCATTGCAGGTTGGCGAAGACGTCGTCAACGGCATTGCGTTCAATCCCGCCGACGGCCACCTCTACGTGGTCAACCTGACCGACGACCAGCTCCTCAAGGTCGACCAAGAGGGGGCCGTGAAGAGGTCCTGGGACCTGTCGGGCATCGAGCTATACACGCCGGGCGCAATGGTGTTCGCCCCCAGTGGTGATCCCACCGACGATCCGTCACGCCTCAGCCTCTACGTTGCGGACAGCGGATCGATCGGAAGTTCCCGAACGACCACATCTGGTGGGCTCTTGCACGCTGCCGAAGATCTGGGTGGTGTCCAGACAGCGGACATCGGGGGTGTACTGGGGGGAATCGTCGAACTCTCTTTGACCGCCCCAACCCAGACGGCGGCTGCAACCAGCGACGTAGCTTCTTTGGTGGCGACCATCGACACTTCATCGCTCACCCCGCCTAGTCCCGACCCGGCCGGGATCACCTACCTGCCGAACGGCCACCTCTTCATAAGCGACTCAGAGGTCAACGAGATGCCGCTCTACGACGGCGTGAACCTCTTTGAGTTGACCACCTCCGGAGCGCTCCAGGGAACGGGAAACAGCCTTGCCTACACGAACGAGCCGACGGGAGTGTCCTACAACCCGGCCGACTCGCATCTGTTCGTGTCCGACGACAACAAGAAGGAGATCTTCGAGGTCCTCNNGGCCCGGCACTGGGAATGTGGTCGGGCAGTTCGATACGCAGGCCTTCAACAGCACGGATCCAGAGGGGGTGACGTTCGACACGATCGGAGGGAACGTCTTCATCGTCGACGGTGTGGGAAAAGAGGTCTACCGAGTCTCTCCTGGGGCAAACGGCGTCTTCGAAGGACTGAGCGGGGACGACGAGGTCACCAACTTCGATGTGGAGGGCTACGGGTCGACGGACCCAGAAGGCATTGCGTTCGATGCCAGCCGGGGCACGCTAGTCATCGTCGAGCGTGGCCCCGACATCGCCCTTGAAACCACCATCCACGGCGATCTGGTGCGTACGATCGACATCTCTGCGGCCGCCGGCG
>JABAOD010018543.1_pt1 | contig 15030 bp, 15 predicted proteins | sample 7062151 | NCBI WGS metagenome assembly JABAOD01 (sample SAMN14538626, study PRJNA623070) | marine sediment metagenome | biome: marine biome [ENVO:00000428]; feature: marine pelagic biome [ENVO:01000023]; material: deep marine sediment [ENVO:00002113] | place: India: Gulf of Khambhat ... | reverse complement strand
CTCGGGCGTGTACTCGGCCTCCTGCATCGGGGTCATGATGTAGCCCGGGCAGACGGCGTTCACGCGCACGGCGGGGGCGAGCTCTAGGGCCATGGATCTCGTTAGTTCGATGACTGCGGCCTTGGAAGCGTTGTAATCGGCGTAAAGCGGGTAGCCGAACAGCCCGCTGGTCGAGCCCATGTTGAGGATGACGCCGGAGCCCTGCGCCGACATGCGGCGCGCCGCCTCCTGAGCGACGTAGAACACGCCGTCCAGGTTCGTCGCCATCACCTCGCGCCACTCGTCGGGCTCGATCTCCAGGAAGGCGTGGCGCCGACTGATCCCCGCGTTGTTTATCAGCACGTCCAGGCCGCCCAGGATGTCGTCGACCTGTGCGAAGGCGCTGGCGACCGCCTGCGGGTCGGAGACGTCGGCGTGAAGGGCGCCGGCCAGGCTCGGCAGCTGCGCCTGGATGCGGGCGCGCCCCGCGCTGTCCCGATCCAGCACTGCCACCCGCGCGCCCTCCTCCAGAAAACGCTCGGCGGTGGCGGCGCCGATGCCGCTGGCGCCGCCGGTGATCACGATCCGCTTGTCTTTCAATCCGCGCATGTTTTCTCCTGTCATGGGAATCCGGCCAGGCCGCCGCCGTCCACCACCAGCGTGCTGCCGGTGACCGCCGCCGCGGCGTCGCTCGCCAGGTAGAGAGCCGCTCGCGCGATCTCTTCCGGTTGAACGATGCGGCCCAGCGGTCGCCGGGCGGCCTCGGCCCGGAACGCTGCGGGCGCCTGGCCCAGCTGCTCCGCTTCCTGGTTCAACATCGCCGTATCCGTGTCGCCGGGACAGATGCAACCCACCCGGATGCGATCGGGGCCGTGGTCGATCGCCATCGCCTTGGTCAGCTGCACCACCGCGCCCTTCGAGGCGCAGTAGGCGGCGGCACGCCGGCCGCCGGCCAGACCCCAGCCCGAAGCGATGTTGATGATCACGCCGCCGCCAGCGTCGACCATCACGGGGATCGCCTGCTTCGACATGAGAAAGATCGACTTCACGTTCACCGCCATCAGCCGGTCCCACTCCTCCTCGCTCGTCTCGAGCAGCGAGGCGCGCCGGATGATGCCCGCGTTGTTGACCAGGATGTCGAGCCCGCCGCACGCCGCCACCGTCCGCTCGACCGCGCGGCGGCAGTCGTCCGCGCGGCTCACGTCGCCGGCAACGAAGAGCGCGCGTCCGCCCGAGGCCGTGATGTCCCGGGCGACGGCCTGGCCACTCTTCTCGTCAATGTCCATCACCGCCACCGCCGCGCCGGCGTCGGCGAAGACCTGGGCGGTCGCTCGTCCGATTCCCGACGCGCCTCCGGTGATCAGCGCGACCTTTTCGGCCAGCGGCGGCTCTTGGTGTGCCCGTTTCGCCGCCGGGCTCCTATCCTTCGACATCGGCCAGCGCCTTTCTCGCCGCTTCCAGAGTGAACGTCACATGGTCGTCGGTGTGGGCGAGGGAGACGACCGAGTGTAGCGCGGCGGAGGGCGTCATATAGACGCCGTGCTCGAACAGCGCCAGCGCGAAGCGCTGATAGCTGGCACGGTCCACGTATGCGCAGAAGTCGCGGTAGTCGCGGATCGCCGGCCGATCGGTGAACAGGATCTGGAACATCGGCCCGACGCCCTGCACGATGGCCGGGGTGCGGGTCTCCTCGAACAGCGACCGCACGCCCTCGATCAGGCGTTCGCCGATCCGCCAGGTGTGCCGGTAGGCGGCGCCGTCGTCCCGGTTCAGCTCCTGAAGGCTGGCGCGCGCGGCGAAGAGCCCGAGGCGCGAGGCGTTCTGCGTGCCGTAGTGCAGGACGCCGCCCCAGGCGAGCGCAGCCATGATCTCGGCCCTACCGGCGAACGCGGCCACCGGGGTGCCGGCGCCCAGCGCTTTGCCGAACACCGTGATGTCGGGCTCGATTCCGTAGTGCTGCCGGCAGCCGCCGGGCGCGATGCGGAAGCCGGTGACCGTCTCATCCAGTATCAAGAGGATGTCGTTCTCGCGAGTGATCTCGCGCAGCGCCTTCAGGTAACCGGGCTCGGGCGGGATCACGCCCATGTTGGCCATGATCCCTTCGCTGATCACGGCGGCGATCTGACCGCGATAAGTATCGATGGCCCGCTCCAGAGCGCCGGCGTCGTTCCAGGGCACCACGATGGTGTCCTCCAGCGCGCGCCGATTGAGGCCCGAGCTGTCGGCGATCTTGATCGGATCGTTGCGGTGCCCCAGCGATACGATCGGCTGCGGGTGGGCGTTCACCAGGAAGTCGTCGTACCAGCCGTGGTAGTGCCCCTCGAACTTGATGAAGCGGGGCCGGCCCGTGTAGCCGCGGGCGAGTCGGATGGCGGCCATCGCCGCCTCGGTGCCGGTGTTGGCGAAGCGCACCCGCTCGGCGCCCGGCACCGTTCGCTGGATCAGCTCGGCGACCTCGACCTCGATCTCGGTGGCCGCCGCGAACAGCGTGCCCGCCGCCGTCGCCTCGCGGATTGCCTCCACGACGCGCGGGTGCGCGTGTCCCAGCGGCAGGGCGCCGTACGCCATCATCCAGTCGACGTACTCGTTGCCATCGACGTCGTAAACGCGGGCACCCGCGCCCCGCTCGATGAACAACGGATAGTCGCCGTAGTTGGCCGGGCCGCGTGACGGCGAGCTGCCGCCCTCCACCATCACGTGCTGGGCGCGCTCGAACAGCTTTCTGGATTTCTCAGTCGAATAGGCCATGCGTCGCTGTCCTCAATCGGTTTCCTCGGTCGCCGTCGCGATCGGCCGCCGGCGGCGCCGGGTCAATCGCGTCGCCGTGCCCGATCGATGTCCACGCCGTGACGCCGGGCGTACTCCTTGAAGCGCGCCACCAGCTCGTCGGCGCGCGCGTCGGCATCAGTTGGGCTCAGTCGCGGGCAGTCGTAGCCCAGCGTCTCGCGCATCGCCTCGGCGGCGTCGGCGCGGAACACGACCGTCCCGTCGCCCTCGATGCTCTCGATGCCGTCAAAGCGGTGCGAGCGCTCGTTGATCGCGATCGCCTCGTCCAGGCTCAGGCCGTCGGGCAACGCGGGCCGCACCCCCTCCGCGCTGGCCAAGATCGGATAGCCGCCGGGCAGCCCGTAGGGCGCCGGCGCGTGCAGGAAGATCTTGCTTTTCGACACCAGCGCCCGAATCAGCCGCAGCGCCGAGCCGGCGGTCAAGAAGTGGGTGGCGCGGCCAGATGCAATCGGATACGGCGCGAACAGTAGCTCGTTGGCCCGCACATCGTCCGTCACATCCTCGCCGTCACGCTCGACGCGGAGGAAGTAGGGCGGCGCCTCGTCCTTCAACCCGCCGAAAGCCGCTCGCCAGATAGCGTGGTGCGCGACGAGGTGGACCTGCACCGATTCGGGCGGGCAACTCAGCCGCTCGGCCGCCAGCGCTCGGATCTTGGGAACGATCTCGTCCAGATTGCCGATCCCGCAGGTCGGCGCGAGCTGCAGCCGCTCGAGGATCGGGTTCACCACATCGGGGAAGGGCGCCGTCAGCGTGTGCCCCGCGTAATTCGTGACGCGCACCGCCTCCATCAGCTCGAGCGTCGGCGCCAGGTGCACGGGCAGCCAGGCGCCGAAGCCGGCGCGCTGGATCGGGGCGGCGGCGGCTTCGGGCAGCAGGTCGGGCAGCCACCAGGTGAGCCGCGAGGCGGTGCTGACGATCACGTCCGGCGCGGCGCGCGCGATCGCCGCGGCGGCGGCGTCCCGGTCGCCGAGGTCGAGGGCGGTGAACTCGATGCGCGGGTGAAAGCCCTGCGCCATCGCGCTCAACCGGGCGAGGTTGCAGCGGGCGCGGGCGCGCTCGGCGTTCCGGCTGCCCACGACGATGCGGCCCAGCCGCTCGTCCCGGGCCAGCAGCTCGAGGATGACNNCGACAGGGAAAGCAGGGCCTCATCGTGCGCCGGCCGCCGACCGGCGTCAAGCGGGCTGGGGTGCGGCGCGGCGCGAGACCCGGGCCGACGCCGTGATCGCCGCCGGTTCTTGCCGTCAGAAGGTGATCGATATCGCGGCCGCGAGCCCGCCACCCGGTGCCGGTCCGAGGCCGACCCGAAGCCGGTCCAACGGCACGCGCTGCCAGCGGTCGCCCTTGTATTTCCTCCCGAGATCCGCGCCGATCAAGAACCCCAGGACGCCGCCGATGAGCGAACCACCGGTGGCGATGCACCGGTCGTAGACTTCCGCCGTGCACGCTGCGCCGAGCGGGTAGGAGAAGGTGTAACCCACGACCATCCCGGCGACGACGCCGATGGCCGCGCCCTCGAGCCAGTGAGACCTCTGACCGCGCCTGACCTCCAGTTTAGTCAGCGAGGCGAGCGCGATTGCCGTGGTATCGGCGCGTCCCTCGATCTTGAGGACGCAACTGTCCGCGGTCAGCGTGACGACGCGGCCAACGAGCCGGCCGAGGAATAGACCGGGTGCCGTGACCCGGACCCGATCGCCGGCCCTGACCTGCACCGGGTCGTCTTCTGTGGCCACCGGTTCTTGCTGGGCGATGAGATCGGCAGGTGTGGCCAGCAGGAGCGCCAGAAGCAGAAGCGTGGTCCTTGGCGTGAGCACGCGCGCCCTCCCTTCGCTGAGACCACGTGGGGGTGAATTGAAGAGTACCGCCGTGGAAAGCGAACGCCAACGACGCTCGGTAAACTGACGTTTGCTCCGAGCTTGATAGATCGTGACTGTTGCCCGTATCTTCCGCCGTCCACCTCACCCAGCCCCAATCACGATAGGAGGCCCCTTATGCGATGGACCCCCCTCATTCTCGTCTTAATGGGCGCGTTCGCCCTGCCGCCGGCGCTGGTCGCGCAGGAGGCCGAGGACGAGCCCGACATGCTGCGTCTCTCCTTCTTCATGTGCGACACCAACCGCCTGGACGAGGCGCTGGCCGAGGCCGAGTCGCAGGTCATCCCCGTCTGGAAAGAGCTGGTCAAGGAAGGCATGGTGGAGAGCTACGGCTACTTCGTGCACCGTTGGGCCGACGAGTGGAACGTCGGCATCTACACGATCGCCGAGAGCATCGACGCCGTGATCAAGGCGAGCGAGGAGGCGGGCCGGCGGCTCGAAGCGCGGTACGGCGACGCGCCCAGCGTCTTCGGCCAGGCCTGCCCCCACCACCGGGACGGCTTCTACGCCTTCGGTCCGGGCACGGGTGACGATGAGGAGGATGAGGACGACGAAGGCGGAAGCTGAGCCGGTCGGCCTCGCTAGTCGTCTGAAGCGGGGGGTCGGCGGGCTTCGACTCGGGTTTGGTGCGGCGCCTGACTGGGGGCCGCACCGCTCCCCCTGGTGGTCAGAGGCTTATTGACGTATGTGCTAGCCAATGGGTGCCCACGGCCCACTCACTGTTCTCTCTTATATCTGGCATCATCCCTCCAACCGTGGTCGGCGCGGTCGTGCTCTGCTGCGCGCGATCGCTTGGCAGATCTACAAGCGGGTTACGGCCGGTGTTTGGGACGTTCGCCTAACCGTCAATCGCATCATCCGCTGTTATCCGGGCAACAGCTGCGCCAGCAGCGTGGTGTATGCGCGCCTGTTTGACTTCGACGCGATGCACTTCCTTTTGCGCTATCTTCGTCCAACGGTGGATTTCTGGATGTCGGAGCTAATATCGGCGTTTATACCATACCTGCTTCCTCGATCGTCGACGCCGGCATGCTGCATGCCTTCGAACCATCGAGTATCGCGCGACGGCGACTTCAAGAGAATGTGCAACTCAATGGCTTGAATAACGTACGTATCCACCCGTTGGCGGCGGCCGAGGAGGCCGGCTCGGTCCAACTGACGCGCGACAGAGACACCACGAACCACGTCGTGGTAGGAGAGAGCGTAGAGCGCGTAGAGCAAGTCACCAGCCAAGCGATTCAGGATGTGGTTGGCGGCGTTGCGTTTGCCCTGGGCAAGATGGACGTCGAAGGATATGAGCTTTTCGCCCTAAGAGGTGCGTCGCGAATGCTCCAAGCTCACAATCCACCGGTCTGGTTGCTGGAGATGGGAGAATTGTCCGCCAGGTACGGTTATCGGCAAGAAGAGCTGGTGCGGTTCTTGAATGGATATGGGTACCGGCCGGCTCGCTATCACGTCGAAGAAAACGTCCTTCGCTGGGATGAGGAATGCTGGACGCACCAGCAGAATGTCCTGTTCGTAGCCGAGCCGCACTTTCAACCGGTTGTGGCGCGGCTGCAAGAGAGTTGAGCCTACCACGCTCATTAATGTTCGTCGAACGCCTCAGCTTTGACGAGAACGGAGCTTGCTGTCCATGCGTATCAGACGCGCGAATAATCGCGTAGTCGGATGAAGATGGCAGATTACCACTCGATCCCGGCCGAGCAATCTCGGGTAGCTGCTCCGTACTGGGAACCCGGCCGTTTGGGGGTGCTACTGTCTAGGGGTACGGCCGGGACGCTCGGTCTGCGGGTGGGGAATGCCGGACTGAGCTTCGTTGCCAGCGTGCTGCTCGCTCGCCTGTTGGGCGCAACGGACTACGGGACATACTACTACATGATGTCTTACCTGGCTCTGCTGGCCATAGCTGCAGAGTTGGGATTGCCCGCCGTCATTACCCGAGAGGTAGCGGGTTCTTTGGGTCGCGGCGATTGGGGGCGAGTGCGGGGTGTGGCGCGATTTGCCCGACTCGTTACGCTGGGAGCTTCGGCCCTGGTCGGCCTTGCAGCGCTGGGCGTGGCGGGCTTTCTAGGTGAAGACGTCACTCGCCTCCCGCTGGTGCCGCTGGCCCTTGCCTTGATCCTGTTTCTCCCGATTCGAGCTGTCACCGGCGCGATCGTCGCTGTGCAGGTGGGCTTTCAGCGGGTGATAGCAGGAGGGATTCCAGAGACCGCGCGCTGGCTGGTGTTCGTGGCGGCGTTGGGTATCGTGTTTCTCGTAAACCCCGCGCGAACGAGTCTGACAGCGGCTGTGGGCTTGCAAGTCGTCGCTTCCACGTTCGGCCTGATCGTCGCCGGGGTTCTCCACGCTGTGCTGCGACGCGATCACAAGTCATCGTGGCGTGTGACGAGCGTAAAAAGCTCCGGGCGTGAGTGGCTCGGGGCTGGTATTCCGCTCATGCTGCTCGCGGGCATGGTCACGGTCAACAACAATGCCGACATTCTTATGCTTGGCAGCATCGTGGATAGTAAGGCCGCCGGTCTTTATCATGCCGCCACGCGCGGCGCCAATCTGATCAGCCTGGTCTTTGGCGCCGCGATCGTGCCGTTGGGCCCAGTCATTGCCCGACTGTACGCCGCCGGCGACAGAAACGCCCTGCAACGAGTGGTCAGCCGCTCAACCTGGCTGGTCTCCCTGGTGTCTTTACCGCTCGCGCTGCTGTTCATCCTGGCGGGGAGTCTGTTTCTCCGGCTCTTCGGGGCAGAGTTCGTTGCTGCGCGTTGGGCGCTTGCTGTACTAAGCCTCGCTCAGTTCTTCGTGGTTGCCTCGGGCCCGGTGGCGCTCATTCTGGTGATGACGGGCCATGAACGGGCGGCGACCTGGGGTGTGGGTGTAGGAACGGTCGTCAACGTCGCGTTAAACGCGGCGCTCATTCCGCCCCTGGGAATTGAGGGGGCTGCCATCGCCACCGGGGCCAGCTTCGTAATCACCAACGCGGTGCTGATTTCGGAAGTCAAGCGGCGCACTCGTGTTCGGCCGACAATCGTCGCCAGCTTCAGGCCGTGATCGCACCGTCTTTCGGGGAGTTGAATCTCTAACTCGCGAACGATCGTGAACCTTCGAGAGCTTGCTGTAACGGGTCTCCACGAGGCGCTGGCTGACGTTCTCGATACCTGCGAGCGCATCCGCCCGGATACAGCGGTTCTGGACTTGGGTTGTGGCACCGGCGCGTGGCTCGAGCGGCTGGCGGAACGCGGGTATCGTAGTTTATGCGGAGTCGATGCAGATGTGACTCAATTCGGTGCTCGGGGAATACGGGTTGAGGCTGCAGACCTGAATGCGACCGATCTTGGCCTTGGAGCTGAGCGGTTTGGGCTCATCACGGCGATCGAGGTCCTCGAGCACGTGGAAAACCTTGGCTGCTTCTTCTCGCATATAGACCGACACTTGGCGCCTGAGGGCTTGCTGCTCCTCACCACTCCAAATATCCAGTCGCTCACAGCCCGTATCCGTTATCTGCTGACCGGTCGGCTCGCGCACTTTGATGCGAGAGGGGATCCGACTCACGTGTACCCCATCTACCTCCCGGCAATCGAGCGCTTTCTGAATCGCCACGGCTTTCGTGTGCTGCGAAACTGGAGTTACCCTTCGGCTGGGGGAAGCGTTTGCTCGAGCAGAAAGCTGGTGCTAGTAACCCGTTTGCTGCGGCTGATCGTAAGAGACGCTGTGCCGGGCGATATTCTCTGCCTTCTCGTGGAACGATCCGACGCGGGGCGATCGCTGGGAGCCTCGGGTCACGGCGGCTGAGCGCAGCCCGCAGGGCCTCTGAACTCCCTGGTGGCGTACGTCGGGAACTTGACTCGAGTCGACATGCGAATCGTCGTTTATTCTTGGAATTTCTACCCGTCGATAGGCGGTACGGAGGTCACGACGCGAACGCTTGCCCGAGTTCTCCTCGAGGCAGGTCACAGCGTGAGAGTGATCACAGCCTCAGTGCTCGGCGCCGCTCCCGAGTTGGGTGAAGGGTTTGAAATCGTCCGTTCCTCCTCGAAAGCGCGGGTCCTCGTTCACGTTCTTCGACACGCCGATCTGGTGATTAGCAAGGGTGGTGTTTCTGTGACCGCCGGTCTTGCGGCGATACTGGCGCGCAAGCCGCTGATCGTGGTCCACGAATCATTTGGAACGTATCGGGTGGCGCGGAAGCGGCCGGAAAAAGTGTTGGACGAGTGGCTCCGTTACCGTATCTGTCAATATGCTCGCTTCCATGTGGGAGTCACAAGAGCCTGCCTCAACTCGAAGGAGCTGCCGAGCGACACGAACTGTACGGTGATCTACAACGCAGTGGACGGAAGACTGGCCGCCCGGGCGCACGAAACAACGTCCGGGCTGCAGCAAAAGGTGACGGTCCTATATGTGGGTCGGGTCCTGGAATCGAAGGGGGTGTTTGTACTCGCATCGGCCTTGCAGCGATTCGAGCGCGAAGGCGAGCCACTCACGGTGGCCGTGGTTGGCACCGGCGAGGACGAGGGCCGACTGCGAGCGCAGGTAAGCGAATGGCGTCATGTTCAGGTGCGATTCGTCGGTCCGCTCTCTAACGAAGATTTGGCTGGATTGTATCGGCATGCCCGTCTACTCGTATTTCCCTCAAGCAGTGCAGAGGGGATGGGCCTGGTGATCGCTGAGGCCCTCACCTTTGGCAAACCCGTCGTCGCGTCCGATCAACCGACGATCAAAGAAGTAGTAGGCGATGCGGGATTGACATTCCATCTCGGCGACTCCGCCGACTTATACCTGCAGATTCGTCGCCTGCTGGATGACCCTGAGCTTTATACACACTTATCAAGCCGGGCTGGCCAACGTGCACAAGAGTTCTCCGAGGGCCGCTACCTGGCGAGCTGGCAACGGTTGCTATCCAACCTAGAACGCAGTGAACGCTCCTAAGACCGTGGTGCACGTCGCCATGCTCGGCGCTCGCATGCACTACGCTGCGCCCCGCGTGTTGAACGATGCCGGCTTGCTCGGAAGGCTTTTCACCGACACCTATATCGGCAATAAGCCCGGGCTCAAAACGGCGCTAAGCATGATTCCCGAACGTGCGCGCTTCGATGCCGTCAGGCGCCTGTTGGGCCGAACGGCCGGAGATCTAGAGCCGGAGAAGGTGATTAGCTATGACCTTTTCGGTTTCCACTCCTGGTGGCTCCGCCGCCGCGCTCTAGAGCCGCAGGCTCGAACGCGGGTTTTTGCACGCGCTGCCCGTGAGTTCAATCGCCGGGTCTTGCGATCCGGGTTGGAAGGTGCATCGGCCGTCTTCGGTTTTGACGGAGGCTGCAAGGAGATCTTTCAAGCGGCACGAGCAATGGGGCTGCATTGTATTCTCGAGCAGAGCATCGTGCCTCGACGTATTCAGCGAGAGCTACTGTTGGAAGAGTGCGAGCGCTGGCCCGGTTGGGAGCCCGGCCTCAGTTCGCTCCCGGCGAACGATGAGCTGACGGAGCGCGAAGAGGCGGAATGGGAGTTGAGTGACGTTATCGTCGGGGGTTCGCGGTTCGTTAGCGATGGGCTGGCCCGCTGTGGCGTCTCGGAGAGCATGTGCCGGGTTGTACCGTATGGTCTTGATGAGCGGCATTTCGTCCCGGCCGCCTCGACAGGTCGGGAGGATAAGAGCGGCGCGTTGCGCGTGTTGTTCGCGGGTGAAGTTGGGTTGCGGAAGGGAGCGCCCTATCTCCTGGACGCCCTACGCCAACTCGGCGCGNNGCAGCATCGCCGTGTCGCCTCTACAGCTGAAACCCTACCTTGACGTGGCTGAGTTTCTGGGACCGGTGCCCCGTAGCCAAATGATCGGCCTTTTCCATTGGGCCGATGTTTCCTGCCTGCCATCGATATGCGAGGGGTCAGCGGCGGTGACCTATGAATCACTCATGTCGGGAGTGCCAGTGATCGCGACGCCCAACACGGGTTCCTGGGTCCGTGACGGTGTGGACGGCCAGGTGGTGCCGATCCGCGACTCCGAGGCGATAGTCCGAGCACTCGAACGGTATCGGATCGATCGACATTACTTGCAGTTGCACAGGGCGGCGGCCCGTGACTCTCGCGAGCGCTTGGGGCTGACTGCCTATAAGAGCAATCTCGTTGGAGTCATAGAGGGACTTGTAGAGTGAGTTNNGGCTCCATATTCGGCGCGACCTGCGAGAGTTGGTGTCCCCGCGCACCGTGGTATCATTCGGCTTTCTCTTTCTCTACGTAATCGCCTATCTGGCCTTGGACCCATACAGCAAGTCGGTCCTGCTGGATCCTGACGGTTACCTGCTGGTTCTGATCCTGTCGAGTCTTAGCGGCGGTCTTTTCTTCGCCTGCTTTCACTTGGGTCATCGCCGTGAGCCGGCGGCGAGGGTGGTGCCGCTCAGCGTATCGCGACTCAAGCCGTTAGCCGTAGGCCTTGCGGCGGTGGCTTTGGTCGGCTGGTGGGTCTTCCTCTGGCGCTCGGGTGGGTTTTACACGTTCTACGGGTCGGAGCACGGCAGCGCGGGTGCCTGGGCCGAAACCTCTGCATACCTGTATGACCTTCGGCTCTTCCTGTTTCCGGCTTTGTTTTTTCTGTATGCGCTTTTTCTTTTGCGCCGCTCCTCAAAGGGGCTCACTACCTTTGTCTTGGGTCTTTGGTCGTATCTAGCTCTGGAAGCCTGGTGGTTGGGCAGCCGGGGAACCTGGCTGCGTCTGCTGGTGATAGCCGCGCTGCCGGTCCTGATGCTGCCAGTAAGGCGGCGTGTATGGAGGAAAGCCGCGTTCGTGGTCGCCCCTGTGTTCCTGGCACTTGCGATACTGACGCCGCACATTCGTGTCGGCACCCACTTGGGTGCCAACGAGAGTGTTGTGGGACTGGCGAAGGAAGCCCTTGCCGGGCGACGGCTGCTCGCCGGCTCGAGTACGGGTCCCGGAAATGAACTGGTTGTGGCCGCGGCCGTTGTGCAAAGCGCCAGAGAGGCGGATGTCATCGATTTTGGCAAGGGGTGGTTGTATCCGTTTGTAAACTTTGTGCCACGTTTTCTCTGGAAGTCGAAGCCGTACGAGGCGGATTGGTCGGTGAGTGTGCCCCGTTTGGTCAGCTCCCGTTTCGGATGGCATCTCGCTCCGGGATCAGCGATGACGGGAATTGCAGACGCCTTTGTTCGCTTCAGCTGGCTGAGTCCATTGCTATGGGGACTATTGGGCTATTGGGGTGGACGAGTCTATCGTAAGGCGTGGACGTCAAAAGGCGTAATTGCAGCTGGCTATCTTGCGGCCTATCTGATCGGTACCATCTATCTGGTGACACAGGGCTTTCGAGCCGCCTTTTACGCGTGGTTTTTCTTTGCTGTTGCTACGCTGGCTCTGAAATTGACCGCCACAGATCGAACGGTGGCTGAGCCCGACCTTTTCCAGACGGCGCAACCGGCTGGCGGTCCCTATCTTGAGGGCTAGATCCGCGCCCGCATATCCCGACGAGCATTCGGTATGATCGCGATGGTAATTCGGCGAATCGGCCCCTATCACCACGCCCGGCTATCCGCCGCGGCAAATCGGATGGCGGTAGCCGCCGTCGAGATCTCCGCCGCTGACCCGACCTACGCTTGGGAAAAGCTCAGTTGGGAAGGTCCGTTCGATCGGGTGACGCTGTTTCGCGACGCCGAACTCGTGTCAGAACCGACGCAAATCCGCGAAGAAGTCTGGCGTGTCCTTGACCGGCTCGAACCGGAGGCCGTCGCCATTCCGGGGTGGTTTGAAGTGGCCGGGCTGGCGACTCTTGCCTGGTGCGCCGCACGCGGAGTGCCGACCGTAGTGATGTCGGAGACGGCGCGGCACGATGCGCGGAGAGTCTTTTGGCAGGAGGCCGTAAAGCGGCGGATTGTAAGACTGTGTTCGGCAGGTTTGGTCGGTGGTAGCAGACACGCCGAATATCTCCACCAGCTCGGGATGCCGCGCGAGCGTATCTTCCGCGGTTACGACGTTGTCGACAACGTTCACTTTGAGAGAGGTGCCGACCTCGCGCGCGGAAGCGCCGATGCCTGGCGAGAGCGGCTTGGCCTGCCGACNNTATGCGATTTATCGGACACGCGCTTTGGACGACGCTTGGAAACTGGTCCTGCTGGGCGACGGGGAGTTGAGAGCCGAGCTTTTACGCCGGATCGATGACCTCGAACTTGCGGGCGAGATATTGCTTCCGGGATTCATCCAGTACGGGCAGTTACCCGTCTACTACGGGCTCGCCCGCGTGTTTGTGCATGCCAGCATCACGGAGGGGTGGGGGCTTGTGGTCAACGAGGCGCTAGCGTCGGGACTGCCAGCAGTCGTCTCCGAGCGTTGCGGGTGCGCGCCTGAGCTCATCCAAAACGGCCGTAACGGATTCACGTTCAATCCTTTCGATGTGGATGAGCTTGCCGAGCTGCTATTCGAGATGGCGTCGCCGGCTTCTGACCGCGCCGCAATGGGTCGGGAGAGCGGACGGATCATCTCGGAGTGGTCTCTCGATCTCTTCGCTGAGAGCCTGGCGAAGGCCGTGAGCGCCGCTCGGGCAGCGCCCCGTGTACGGGCGACACCGATCGATCGTTTCCTGCTTCGGAATCTGACGCCGCGATGAAAGTCACGATGCTCACGGCGTGGCTATCGCATCGCGGTGGTGGTGTGTCGCTAGCGGTGCGGGGCCTGGCGGCTCAGCTCGAGCGCGGCGGCAGCGTTCGTGTGGAAGTCTTCGGAATAGATGACGAACGACCGGCCCGTGACCGCGATGGCTCAGGTAACTTCGACGTCCGTGTTTTTCCCGTGCGAGGCCCGGCGGCATTCGGGTTTGCGGCCGGGCTGGCGACAGCGCTCCGCGAATCGCGTCCCGATCTGGTGCACGCGCACGGGCTGTGGATGTATCCCTCGGTTGCCAGCCTTGGTTGGTCCCGCCGTTCCGGCGCGCCTCGAGTTGTCTCGCCCCACGGGATGCTCGACGCGTGGGCGATCCGCAATTCACGCTGGAAGAAGATCGTCGCAGGCTGGCTGTATGAACACGCGCATCTGCGCGGAGCCGCGTGCCTCCACGCCCTGTGCGATGCGGAGGCTCATGCGATTCGTGCCTACGGCCTCGACAACCCTGTCTGCGTCATTCCGAACGGAGTCGATCTCCCACCTGACGGCTCTGCGCCGAGCGTGACCTGGTCCGGACAAGTGCCGGAAGGTGCCAAGGTGCTGCTGTACCTCGGGCGCTTGCATCCAAAGAAGGGGTTGGTGAACCTGCTGCGGGCTTGGGCCGGATTACGTGGGGCAGCGGCGTCGGACTGGCGCTTGGTGCTCGCCGGCTGGGGCGAGCGCGGGCACGAGGGCGAGCTCAAGCGGCTAGCCGGAGAGCTCGTGATCGAGGACCGCGTACACTTCGTGGGACCGCAGTTCGGCCAAGCGAAGGATGCCGCGCTGCGCGACTCACACGCCGTCGTGCTACCCTCCGTCAGCGAGGGGCTCCCTATGGTCGTTCTCGAGGCCTGGGCGTACGGGCTCCCGGTGGTGATGACGCCTCAGTGCAACCTACCGCAGGGCTTCGACGTTGGCGCAGCGCTTCGCGTCGACCCGACAACGGAGTCGGTTGCAGATGGCTTGAGACAACTGCTCGAGCTCTCCGATCGAGAGCTTCACGTCATGGGCGATCGCGGTCGGGCGCTGGTGGAAACGCAGTTTAGCTGGAGTCGAGCGGCCAACGAGCTAAGGGCCGTGTACCGGTGGGTTCTCGGCGGCGGCGCTCCGCCGGATTGTCTGTATGAGCATGCCGCCTGAGCGGCTGGATGACGCGAATCGGTGTCAGATCCAAACTCAATGTCTGGGCCGCGGCTAGATCGCTTCGACAGCAGCGGCTTCGACCGCGGGCGACCGTCCTGGGTCGAGGCGCTGTGGCTAGTGCTTCAGCGTCTCTTTCTCAGCTCGTGGGTTCCCGGCTCGAGCCATCGAGCATGGCTGTTGCGCCGTTTCGGAGCTCGGGTCGGTCATGGCGTTGTCCTCAAACCGGGTATACGCGTGAAATTTCCCTGGCGCCTGATGATCGCGGACCACGTGTGGATAGGTGAAGATGTGTGGATTNNCCTACTTGTGTACCGGCAGCCACGACTGGGAGTCCGCGACGTTCAATCTCATCACGAAACCGATCGAGATTCACGAATTCGCCTGGGTCGGCGCGCAGGCTATCGTTGGCCCCGGGGTCGTCGTCAGCGAAGGCGCAGTTCTTGCTCTGGGTAGTGTCGCGACGCAGGACCTCGATAGCTGGCAGATCTACCAAGGCGTACCTGCGCAGCCGGTTAGGTCGCGCCGACGTGAGATCGATTGCAGCGACGGCGTTGACATTGGATCCTTAGAGGGGTAGTGTGGCGGCCCGCCTCGACAACGCCGCCGGGCCCGTGTGGGCGGCCTT
>JABAOD010027889.1_pt1 | contig 15036 bp, 16 predicted proteins | sample 7062151 | NCBI WGS metagenome assembly JABAOD01 (sample SAMN14538626, study PRJNA623070) | marine sediment metagenome | biome: marine biome [ENVO:00000428]; feature: marine pelagic biome [ENVO:01000023]; material: deep marine sediment [ENVO:00002113] | place: India: Gulf of Khambhat ... | reverse complement strand
TTCGAGTCTCTCTCCCGGCACCAAGGTGCACCCGCGTAAGCCGCCTACACCTCTTTGAAGGTGTGCTCGGGTCCCGGAAACTCGCCCCTGCGGACCGCTTCCACATAGGCCCTGATCGCAGCCTCGATGCTATCCCTACCCTGCATGAAGTTCTTAGCAAACTTCGGCGTCGGCCGTGGGTAGATACCCAGCATATCCTGCAATACCAGCACCTGCCCATCGCAACCAACGCCAGCACCGATGCCGATGGTGGGGATGCGGAGCTCCGCAGTGATGGTCTGCGCGAGGCTCGCCGGCATCGACTCCAACACAAGCAGCTTCGCCCCCGCCTCTTGTAAGGCACGTGCGTCCGCGCGCGTGCGCGCGGCCGCCTCGGGCTCACGGCCTTGAACCCGGAAGCCGCCGAGCTGGTGCACCGATTGCGGCGTGAGGCCCACATGGCCGCACACTGGGACGTTGCGCTCGGTAAGGAAACGCACCGTTTCTACCATCGAAGCGCCGCCCTCGAGTTTCACCATGTGCGCGTGGCCCTGCTGCATCAGACGCCCCGCACTGGTCAGCGCCTGCTCGCGACTCGCTTCATAACTCATGAACGGCAAGTCCGCGACGATCAACGCGCGCTTGCAACCGCGCGCCACACAGCGGCTGTGATAAACCATGTCATCGACGGTGACCGGCAAGGTGGTCTCATGCCCCTGTAACACCATGCCGAGCGAATCACCGACGATGATCACCTCGATGTTCACCCGATCGAGCAGCGACGCAAAGCTGTAGTCGTAGGCAGTGAGCGAGGTGATCTTCTCGCCCGCGCGTTTCATTGCGGCTAGTGTAGTAACGGTTACCGGTTTCACGATCTGCTCGCAAGCGGATTGAAGAAATGCCGGCCGCTACGATGTTTGCGAATTGCGTCTATTAACATCTTAAAATCGCTGTCGTTGTCGACGAAGTTTATCTCGGCGGCGTTGACCACCAGCAACGGTCCCGCCGTGTAGTGATAAAAGAACTGTGTATAAGCATCGACCACTTCCTGTACGTATTCTCGCTCGATCAAGCGTTCATAGCCAATCTGGCGCCGGCGTATGCGCTCCAATAACACATCCACCGGCGCCTGCAAATAGACTACCTGATCGGGAACCGGCAGCTCGAGGCGCAGCTGCGCGTAGACCTGTTCGTACAGTCTGAGCTCATCGTCGTCGAGATTGATACGCGCGAATAGCGCATCTTTCTCCAGCATGAAGTCGGTAACATAACCCGGCCGAAACATATCCCCTTGCTTGAGCGCCCTGATCTGGCGTGCACGTTGAAACAAAAAGAACAGCTGCGTCGGCAAGGCAAAGCGGGCGCGCGACTGGTAGAAGCGTTCGAGAAAGGGATTCTCTTCCGGGCTTTCCAGCAGTGGCTGGCTGCCAAACGCGTCGGCCAGACGCTGCGCAAGGCTTGTTTTGCCCACGCCGATGGGTCCCTCGACGGCGAGGTATCCAGGGCTTTCAATCTCTGTGTCCACCGGTGTCTTCGTCAATCCGCTGCGGGCGACGCCGTGCCGCCCGTCTGTGCGCTAACGGTCGAGCCGCTGCACGCGTTGATCCACGCAAGCGGCAAGCAGCTCTGACACGCGGCCACGCCCGGGAACGATCAACGCAGGGTCGATTTCGGCCAAAGGATACAGGACGAAAGCGCGTTCGTGGAGTCTCGGATGGGGTAGCACGAGCGTTGGCGTCACCAGCACAAGATCGTCGTACAAAAGCAGGTCAAGATCGAGTGTGCGGGGTCCCCACTTTTCGCGCTCGCGAACACGCCCGTGCTGTGCCTCGATAGCCAGCAACCGGCGCAGCAACGCATGCGGATCAAGGTCGGTCGCCAGCCGGCACACCGCATTGACAAAGTCTGCCTGCTCGGTGACCCCGAGTGGCGCAGAGCAGAAAAGGCTCGAGCGGCGGTTCAAGCGGGTGTCGGGGAGTTCTGCCAACGCCTCGACCCCGGCCTGTACTTGCATAACGGGATCATTCAAGTTGCTGCCAATAGCGACGTAGGCACGGTGGCGCGGTACACGCGCAGCCGACGTCATGCCTTGCGTCGCCGTCGACGTTTGCGCCCGGCCCGGCGCGTCGCCGAGACCTCGCGAACCATCGCCCGGCGCTGCGGATCTGCTGCCTCCTGGAAATCTGTCCACCACTTCCCGAGCGCTGGCTCTTCCTCGCCCGCCTCGGCGCGCAGTAGCAGAAAGTCGTACGCCGCCCGAAAACGCTCGTTCTCCAGAAAACGAAAGGCCTGGTTGCCAGCGCGACGCTCGAATCGCGACTGCAGCGCCCATATCTCGCGCATCGGCACGGTAATGCGTCGCGGTATCGCCACATGCCGTGTCTGCTCGCTCACAACCGAAGCCGCGGCCACTCGCATCGCCTCATGTCTCGCACGTCCTTCAGCCATCTTCGCCTCGGCCTCGAGGCGCAGCGGTTCCCACAGCATGAACGCAAACAGGAACGCAGGCGTTACCGGCTTGCGTTCGTGTACGCGCTTGTCGGTATTGGCCAGGCCGAGCGGTACCAAGGTGCGTGGATAGCCGTTTCGTTCTGACGCCAGAATCTTTTCTGTCAGCGGAAAGATAAAGCGTGAAAGTGTGTACTTGCGTAGCAACTCATAGGTTTCGAGCGCATAGCCGCCATGAAACAGTTTCAGCACCTCTTCGTACATGCGCGCCGGTGGCACATCGCGTAACAGATGCGCCAGCTTTGCGATCGGTGCCTCTGTCGCCGGCTCCATCTTGAAACCAAGCTTGGCGCAGAACCGCACCGCACGCAGCAGTCTCACGGGGTCTTCGCGATAGCGCGTCTCGGGATCACCGATCATGCGGACGAGTCCACGCTTGAGGTCCTCTACCCCGCCGACATAATCAATGACCGAGGTGTTCTGCAAATCGTAATAGAGGGCATTGACCGTGAAATCCCGCCGTAGCGCATCCTCCTCTTGCGTGCCGAATACGTTGTCGCGCAGAATCCGTCCTTCAGCGGTGACGCTCTCCCTTCTCTCCTCGTCCTCGTTCGTGCGAGGCATGGCGCGAAAGGTGGCGACTTCGATCACGTCTCTGCCGAAACGTACGTGCGCAAGACGAAATCGCCTGCCGATCAAACGAGCCCTACGGAACAGCTTGTGAATGTCCTCCGGACGCGCATCCGTCACCACGTCGAAGTCCTTCGGCTCGCGTCCCAGCATCAAATCGCGCACACAGCCGCCGACCAGGTAACCGGCGAAACCCGCCTGCTTCAGCACATTCAAGACTTTGAACGCGCCTGGATGGATCTGCGCGCGGGAGATAAGATGAGCGGAACGGGGAATCGTGACGGCGGCGTTAATCTAGGACCTCCGTGTGCGGGCAGGCACCTGCACCCAACTTGTTGTTCGAATTATAACCTTCCGTATAATAGCATCCCTTCGCAAGGTCCCGAGAGCACTGCGCATAACAGCTCCCTTCGTCTAGTGGCCTAGGACGCCGGCCTCTCACGTCGGTAACAGGGGTTCGAGTCCCCTAGGGAGCGCCACATTTAGGGTACGGTGGCCGACTGACCTTGAATTCGCTGACCCTCGCCCACAACTGATTATCCATGAACGCACCTGCGACACCGTACATATTCGATGTCAGCGCACAGGACTTCGATACCCGTGTGCTGCAAAAGTCGCACGAGCTGCCGGTGCTTGTGGATTTTTGGGCAGCCTGGTGCGCCCCTTGTCGGATGCTCACCCCGGTGCTGGTGCGCCTAGCGCAGACCCATGAGGGTAAGTTCCTGCTGGCCAAGGTCAACACGGATGCCGAGCGCGGGCTTGCCGCGCGCTACGGAATTCGCGGCTTGCCCACGGTCAAGGTATTCCGCAATGGCGAAGCCGTCGATGAGTTCGTCGGTGTACAGCCAGAGACGACGATCCGCCAAATGATCGAGCGTCACCTGCCACGCGCCTCTGAGGCACCGCTACAGCAGGCCGCCGCCGCACACGCTGCGAGCAAGACGGCAGAGGCCATGGAGATACTTCGGCACGCGCTCTTGAGCGCGCCTGATGACGATGCGTTGAAACTGAAGCTCGCTGAACTACAGCTCGAACAATCTAGCGTCGAGGAAGCGCGGAACCTGCTGGCAGGGCTATCGGCGCAGACCAAGGCACAGCCCATTGCCCGCGCGCTCCTTGCACGCACCGACTTCGCTCTGATTGCGGCTACGGCACCGTCGGCAGCGGAGCTTGAGCAAACCATCGCTCGCGACGCCAACAACATGCAAGCCCGCGCGCAGCTGGGCGCGCTTCGAATCATCGCGCAAGATTACGAAGGGGCTTTGCAGCAGCTGCTCGAGATCGTGCGGCGCGATCGCAACTTTGGGGACGACGGCGGACGCAAGCAAATGCTAGCGGTGTTCGACATCCTCGGGGGCAAGGGGGCGTTGGTCACCCGCTACCGCAACCTGCTGTCCACGGCGCTCAACTGAAAAGGAAGGTGACGAGGAGCCCCTAGCCCTTGGCGCCCTCGCCCTTGAGCAACTCGGCGGTACGCGTGTAACCGCCTGCGAGCGCAATGGAGAGTGCGGTGTTGCCCTTGCTGTCGCGCGCGTGTACGTCGGCCCCATTGTCCATCAGTATCTTGGCGAGGTCGGAGTAACCCTTCTTGGCTGCCGCCATTAGCGGCGTGGTACCATCGATAGTCCTGATGTTTACGTTTACGCCGGTCTTGATCAGATTCTGAGCCACCGACATTTGCCCCTTCGCCACTGCGTTGAACAGCGCTACCGCACCGTGACGGCCTGAGGATTTCGGCTTTTTTTCTACGCCCGTGGGAATCTTGAAGAAGCGGCTAGCGAGCGAAACGACGACCATGGCGATTAGCGCAAACATCATGATGTGGCGATCGACGCCGAACTCGCGGGCAATGTCGCTGGGCAAGTTCGCCCCCACGGCAAGGATCGCTACGACCAGGATCAAGGTGAACTTGAGATAGCGAACCAATGCCACCGCCACCAAGGCGACCAGCCCGCCGAGCAAGAAGCGACGGTCGATTCCAAAGCGCTCAGCCATGCCGACAGGCAGGTTGGCACCGATGCTCATCAGCGCCACCCCCAGCACGAGCCCCCAGTCCGTAAGCGACTTTACCCTTAGCATGCCCTAGACTTAAAGATAGCGTGTAAGCTCAATAGCACATAGCAGCCGCTCACACACGCCAAGGCAAGGCGATGGCGTCCTCTTGGCGGCAAATGCTTTTGAGGATAGTTTAGACGATAGCTTGCAAAATCTATGCCCGTGGCCGGCTTTTTCTCTCTGGCGGCATCCGTCAATACCCGATTGCCGGCAAGGTCCTAACCCAGATGACAATACGCAATCCGGAGCACTTGCGAAAGCTGGAGCGGCGCGTGGCGCGGCTCGAGCACCGTTTCCTCAGTACTTCACAAACGCCGGCCCCCGCGCAACCGCCCTTTGCCCTGCACCCGGGCGTGCCGCTTGGACTGGGTGTGATCGTGCTCGCCTGTGGCTACCTCGGTCTGGGTTTGCCGCAACACTATTATCAGCCGCTTTTCGCTGCACTGGTGCTGGCGCTGGCGTATCACCGGCGCCTTTGGATTCTGGCCGCCGGTCACTGGCGCTGGCCCCTGGTAGCGGTGAATTTCCTTACGCTTGTCCTATTTTTCAAGCTGCTCATTGGTGGGGGCACCCGCTACCCCCTGGATTGGCTCAGGGTGCCGGCGTTGCGCAAGGTACCGCCCAGTGATGGAAGTCCATGGTACGACCAGGTGTTCCCCCGTTTCGATCTACAGTGGGAAGGCATCCCGGCGATCACCGATATGAGCGTTGACATCACTTTGATTCAAACGATGCTGGTGATTGCCACGCTGGCCGGCGCCTTATTTCGGTTTCAACCGTTTGCTTCGCTGACTGCCGTGTTGTTGCTGCTCGTGTCTCTCCCCACCTTCCTCAGTTTCAACTGGGATTGGGTGGTCTTATTTCTGGTGTTCGGTGGAATTGCCCTCTACCTGCAAACCGGGGCGGTCAACTTGGCGCCGGTTTCCCCTCCCGAAAAACGGCGCTGAGCCAGGTGCCGATCTGAACGATCTCTTCCGGGCACACGCTGTGCGGCATCGGGTAGGTCTGCCACGTAATATGGTAACCAAGCCGCGTTAACAGTGTGCGCGACTCCTCGGCGCGCGCCAGCGCAATCAAAGGATCATACGTGCCATGGGCCATGAATAGCGGAATGTCGTCATTGCAGGCGGCGCGTTCAGCCGCTAGCGTGTCGGCAAGGGGCAAATAGGTCGACAATGCTAAGACGCCAGCCAGACGCGAGGGGTAACGCAATGCCGTGTAGAGGGCAATCGCTCCGCCTTGCGAAAAACCTGCGACCACGATACGGCGTGCAGCAATTCCCCGCTGCGATTCACGCCTGATCAGTTGTTGGAGTATGGCCGCCGCCTCGCGAATGTGCTCGACGTCGCCACGAAATCCTTCCGGTGCCGCCACGATGTCGTACCAAGCCCGCATGACCGCACCACCGTTGATCGTTACGGGTCGCAACGGTGCATGCGGAAATACGAAACGCAGTCCCAATGTGGGGGGTAAGCCGAGCATCGGTACCACCGGCTCGAAGTCATGTCCATCGGCGCCGAGACCATGCAGCCAGATTACGCTGCCACTGACTACTGATCTCGTTTCAACCTCTGTGGGTGCGGCGGCACCTGAAGAAGAGTCCATGGAACTTACCCCCCGCCAGCCAGGGAGAGCTCCCATACGCTCTTTAGGGTGCCAGAGCGCATGTTAATCCTCGCCGCGGTAGGTACACCCGGCATTGCAGGTCTCATGGACAACGATCTTCGAGAGTAATGGCAAACTTGGCTTCAGTTGATGCCAAATCCAGCGGGCAAGATTCTCGCTGGTGGGATTCTCCAGCCCGGCGATGTCATTGAGATAGTTGTGATCGAGGGTATCGTAAATGGGCCTGAACGCCTCGCCAATATCGGCGAAGTCCTGGACCCAACCTTGTCGCTGCGCCACCGGGCCGGAAAGACAGACTTCGATGCGAAACGAATGGCCGTGCAGCCGCCGGCACTTGTGGCCTTCGGGCGCCTGGGGCAGATGGTGGGCGNNTGTGGCCTTCAGGGACGTTGGGGAGGCGATGCGCAGCTTCGAGGGTGAAGATCTTATGGATGTCCACAGCTATGCCACGGTAACACGCGTCGATGGATCAGTTTAGCGATATTGACGCGGGCGACAAAGCCTGTGTTGAGCGCCTAAAGCGGGTCCTCCCCGAGATCACCGCCATAAGGACGCTTCCCCCACCCGGGGTCGTCGGTGCTGCGCACCAGTTCGCGCAACGCGTAGACGTCACCGATATACACCATCTCGGCAGCCTCGCCGATGGCCGGATCGGCCTCGCGCAGGTCTTGCACGGCCTCGATCAGGGCCTTCACGTGACCCGCCAGCGGCGTGGCGATCTTGGCGGCTTTCATACTGCACCCCCTCTGACCTCTGAGCCGCGAGGGGCGCACGGGCCTCAGTGTCTATCCTATCTGCGGGGCAAGACCCGTGCCATCGCCGTGATCCTTCTAAGTATATGATTTAAATCGTTATCCTTGCCGGGCCCGTCGGCGAAACCAACGTTGCGACAGTCCGTCAGCGCAAATAGTCGGCAAGGCGGCGCACGCCCTCCTCGAGCCGATCGAGAGTATTGGCATAGGAAAAGCGCACATGGCGCTCAGGCCGGTTACTGCCGAAGTCGCGGCCTGGGGTGATGGCCACGCCCGCGCGCTCGAGCACATCGATCGCGAATTCCTGGCTGTCCTGCGTCAACCCGCTGCAGTCCGCGTAAAGATAGAACGCGCCTTGTGGCGTGACGGCAATCTCGAACCCCAAGCCGCGCAGCGCCGGCAGTAAGAAGTCACGCCGCTCCTTGAACACCCGTACGCGCTGCCGGAGCTCGCGGTCCACGGCCGGCTCAAACGCCGCTAGTGCGCCATACTGGGCCGGCGACGAAGTGGCAATGAAGATGTTCTGTGCGAGCTTGTCAATGGCCGAGACGTATTCCGGTGGTGCCACCAGCCAGCCGACGCGCCAACCCGTCATGCCGTAGTATTTGGAGAAGCTATTGATGACAAATGCCTCGTGCGATTGCTGCAGCACCGTAGTGGGTTCGGCGTCGTAGCGCAAGCGGCCATAGATCTCGTCAACGATCACCCGGCCACCGAGTGCATCCACGGTCTCGAGAATGCGCGCCATCTCGGTGTCGGGCACCACCGTGCCCGTCGGATTGGACGGCGAGGAAATCAACACCGCCACCGTACGGGCAGTCCAATGTTCGCGTATCAGTTCGGCCGTCAGCTGGTAGTGGCTTACCCCGTCAACGGGGATGGTTACGGCCTTGCCCTCGAATAGCCGCACGAAATGGCGATTGCAGGGATAGCCGGGATCGGCGAGCAGCACCTCGTCGCCCGGGCTGAGCAACGCCGCCAGCACCAACTGGAGGCCGCCCGATGCCCCGGGGGTAACGACGACGCGCTCGGACTCGGGGCGTGCGTTCGCAGGATAGCTGCCCGCGATACGCTCCCGCAGCGCCGGGAGCCCGAGCGCAGGCAAATAGCGAGTGTGCCCGGCGTCGATCGCAGCAATTGCGGCTTCGGCGATGGGGCGCGCGGTGGGAAAGTCGGGCTCACCGATCTCCATATGTACGATCGATCGCCCCTGCGCTTCAAGCGCGTGCGCCCGCGCCAGTACGGACATCACCTGAAACGGTTCGATGTCCTGCAGCCTTTGGGCAGCAATGAACTTCATACTGGTTCGCACCTCAGGGTTGCCAGGATTTCGTGCTCACCGGCCAGTCGAGACAATTCACACATGATTTCCGTGCCAATTGGCGCGTCGAATCGCCCGCCCGTGCTTCCTTGCGCACTCCTATCCTTTCTGGTATAGATTCGCGCTTATTTTTTGGCCCCGGCGGTTCCATTATGTCAGGAGTCGATGCATGCCCGCCAGAAAAAAGAGTGTACAAGCCAAACGTTCGAGCCCGCGCCGCGGTGTAAAACCCTATCAGCGCAAGAAAGGCGAGAAGTACATGAACAAGAAACAGCTCGCGCATTTTCGCGAGCTGCTTCTGGCATGGCGCCAGGAATTGCTCGATGACCTGGTACGAACCGTGCACCAGATGCGGGATGAGATGGACGTACATTCCGATCCGAATGACCGCGCGAGTCGCGAGACCGACATCTCGCTCGAGCTGCGCAGCCGCGATCGCGAAAGCAAGCTGGTGAAGAAGATCGATGAGGCGCTCGAGCGGATCGATTCAGGCGACTACGGCTTCTGCGAAGTCTGCGGGGTGGAGATCGGGGTGGAACGGCTGGAAGCGAGGCCGACGGCCGAGCTTTGCATCGATTGCAAGACACTCGATGAGATCCGTGAGAAGCAGATGGCATGATCACGCAGTCACAGAAAGCTAGGAAGGGGACAGCGGGTCCCCTTTTTTTTGAGATTGCCGCTTGTACAGCCTACTGATTCACAATGCGCGCATTGCCCGTCCAGATGGCTCGGTGTTCGAGGGCGACCTGGCCTGCGACGGGGGTACGATCGCCCGCATAGACGCCCGCCTGGACACGCGGGCCCGCGAGTCGATCGACGCAAACGGGCAGCTGCTGCTTCCAGGCGTCATCGATCCCCAGGTCCACTTCCGAGAGCCGGGGGCGCCCCATAAGGAGGACATCGGCTCGGGCTCCCGGGCCGCGGTGAGTGGGGGCGTCACCAGCTTCCTTGAAATGCCGAATACCCATCCACCGACGACCGACCAGACCATGCTGGACGACAAGCTCGCACGTGCAGCGCAGAAATCGGTGGCGAACTATGGTTTCTTCATCGGTGCAACAGCAACCAACCTTGAAGAGCTCAACACCGTGTCACCTACCTGCGGCATCAAGATCTTCATGGGTGCAAGCACCGGTGATCTTCTGGTCGACGACCCCGACGATCTTGAACGCATCTTCGCCAACGGAGATCGTTTGATCGCCGTACATGCCGAGAGCGAGAAACGTATTCAGGAACGTCGCACCTTGTTCGCCGAGCGCCACGACCCGGCGGTACATTCCGAGATTCGTGACAATCAATGCGCTCTCGCGGCGACCGAGCTCGCTCTCGCACTGTCCACCCGCTATCGCCGCCGGCTGCATATCCTACACATGTCTACTCACGAGGAGCTCGAGCTCTTGCGGGTTCACAAACCGCCCTGGGTAACCGCGGAAGTTATTCCCAACCATCTATTTCTTAACGTCGACGACTACGCCACTCAAGGCACCCGGGTGCAAATGAACCCGCCGTTGCGCCAGCTCGAAGACAACACCGCGCTGTGGCAAGGCCTATGCGACGGGATCATCGACTTTATCGCCACCGACCATGCGCCGCACACCCTGGCCGAAAAACAACGACCGTATCCACAAAGCCCATCCGGCATGCCGGGCGTGGAAACCTCGCTGTCGTTGCTGTTGACACAGATGGTGGCTGGGCGCTGCACACTGGCGCAGATTCAGCAGTGGCTGTGCTTGGGCCCCGCCAGGGCCTACGGCATTCCCAACAAGGGCAAGATCCTGGAAGGGTGGGACGCGGACTTGACACTGGTCGACGTGAACGAGAAACGTACGGTGCGCGACGAGGACCGGGTCACCCGCGTTCGCTGGAGCCCCTATAGGGGCTGGGAACTTACCGGGTGGCCGACCTACACCATCGTCGCGGGACAGGTGGCCTTTGATCGGGGTCGCATCCGCGATGGCGTACACGGTCGCCCGCTGAAGTTTGCGCTCGAGCGCGCATGAACTTGCTGCTCTTGCTCACGGCTGTAGCGCTGGGAGCGCTCGAAGGGCTCACGGAATTTCTGCCGGTATCGTCGACGGGCCATCTCATCATTGCCGGCGACTTCCTGGATTTCAGCGGTGACCGTGCCAAGACATTCCAGATCTTCATTCAGCTCGGAGCCATCCTGAGCGTGGTCTGGCACTACCGCGCGAAACTCTGGAACCTCGCCACCACACTGAACGAAAAGCCCGCGCAACGCTTTCTTTCGAACCTCGTGATCGCCTGGCTGCCCGCGGCGATCAGCGGATTCCTGCTGCACAAATACATCAAAGAATATCTATTTAACCCTACGACGGTGGCCGTGGCGTTGATTGCCGGCGGGTTGCTGATCCTGCTTATTGAACGCAAGCCGCGTCCGCCCCGCGTCGAGACCCTGGAACAACTGGCACCGCTCGATGCGCTCAAGGTAGGGATCGCCCAGACCGCCTCGTTGTTCCCGGGAATATCGCGCGCGGGCGCCACCATCATGGGCGGGCTCCTTGCTGGACTGTCACGGCGCACAGCCACCGAGTTTTCTTTCTTTCTGGCCATCCCGACGATGGTGGCAGCGACCCTCTACGATCTCTTCAACAGCCGCCATGCCCTTGACGCCGATGACGCTATCCTCCTCGCCATCGGGTTTGTCGTGGCCTTTTTTACGGCGTTAGTCGTGATTCGTGCATTCTTACATTACGTGTCGCGGCACACCTTCGTACCCTTCGCCCACTACCGCATTATCTTCGGGGCCCTGGTACTGGCCTATTTCTGGTAGTCTTGGCCCCGCGATTCTCGTCGCGGATTGGCCATTTGAATGCCGCCATCGGCTAATATACTTTTATCGTAGGCATACGAGTCTTCGCCCGACGCAGCGACACGACCCCGACAGGCGCGCTAACCGAGTCACCCACATATGAGCCCTCCTCCCAGCCGAGAAAAACCGCGTTTACTGATCGTCGATGATTCCCGCGTCATGCGCAAAGCGATTGCCAAGCTCGTGCACGAGGAGTTCACGGTCACTGAGGCTGAAGACGGTGAGAACGGCTGGCAAAAACTTTTACAAGACAATGACATACAGGTGGTTATCGCCGACGTCCTGATGCCTCGATTGGATGGCTATTCGCTCATTTGCCGCATCCGCGCCGCCGAGGATACCCACATTCGCGACATCCCCATCATCGTCATCACGGGGGCGGCGGACGAGGAGACACGCGCGCGGGCATTCGCCTGTGGCGCCAACGATTTCATCACCAAACCCATCGATGGTGCGGAGCTGCTGGCCTGTGCGCGCGTGCAGGCGAAGCTTGATCAGGGCGGGCGCAAGCTCGCGCTTGCGAGTGAACAGCTGGCAGAGCAGGAAAGTGTGGATCCCCTGACTCAGCTCAACAGTCGCCGCCTTTTCGTGCAACGATGCGAACAGGATCTCGATACCGCCAAACGTCGTGGCGCCGAGCTCTCCCTTATCCGACTCGACGTCGACAACCTAAAGGCGATCTACGGCGAACATGGCGATGACGTCGGGGACCGGGTCTTGATGTGGCTAGCCAAGATCATCGGGGCCCAGACTCGGGGTGGCGACACACTCGCACGCATTGCTGGCGGTGCCTTCGCCATCAGCACGCCCACCGCCGGGCGCCTGGACGCGGCCATCCTGTGTGAACGCCTGCGCAGCGCGGTAAACGCGCAGCCCTTTCAGCACGCCGACATCACCTTGCCAGTCACCGCCAGCATCGGCTTGGTCACCTTTGGGCGGGATGCGGGGGATAGCGTCGAGGAGCTCATGGCGCTGGCAGCGCAACGCGTAGCCGCCGCCCAGGCCGCGGGTGGCAATCGCCTGAGCGTCGATGAGGCCGCCGCGACCGAAGACGGCGACAGCGTCATCGTCGAACAGCCGGACATCGATACCGCGCTAGAAATGATTCAGCGTGGCGATGGCGGTCCGCTCGAGCCCTATCTAGTCGATCTGGCGCTAACCGTGCTGCCCGTGGTCGAGTTATGCAACCGCAAGCTGGATCTGCAGCTCGACTTCGAGCTCGACTCGATCAAGGACAAGCTCTCAGAGATGAAGTAGTACAGCCGGGGGCAATCACGGCCTCGGTGTCGCCTCCCCATCAAATCCTGTATGCTGGATGATGCACTTTATCGTGCGACCAGCTTGAACCTTGGATCTACCTGCTCACTTCAAGCCAGCGTGGTGGTGCTACGGACCACACATGCAAACGCTCTGGCCAACGCTTTTACGCCGCGGCCCCCACATACGCTTTGAGAGCGAGCGCCTGGAACTGCCGGATGGCGACTTTGTAGACCTGCACTGGACCCAAGGCGATGGTCGCGCCATTGTCATCGTATTGCACGGGCTCGAAGGCTGCTCGCAATCGCCCTATGCGCGCGGACTGCTTCAAGCACTGCATCGACAGGGATGGCGCGCCGTGGTCATGCACTTTCGCGGCTGCAGCGGCACGCCCAACCGCCTCGCCCGAAGCTACCACTCTGGCGACACGGGTGATCTCGCCTACCTGGTACACACCTTGTCCACGCGCGAGCCGCGCACCCCGCTGGCCGCGGTGGGTTACTCGCTCGGGGGCAACGTGCTCTTAAAGTGGCTGGGTGAGACCGGGGGGAGCGCGCCGCTTAGCGCCGCTGTCGCCGTCTCAGTGCCGTTCTCGCTGGCCGAGGCGGCGCAGCGCATTGACAGCGGTTTCTCGCGTCTTTACCAATGGAAGTTGCTCAGAAGCATGCGTCGGCGGATAACCGCGAAGCTGAAACAAATGCCGTTACCCATCAAGACGTCAAACCTGTCGGAACTTCGCAATTTTCGGCAATTCGACGACCGTGTCACCGCACCGTTGCACGGCTTCCGTAACGCCGACCATTATTATGCCGTTGCCAGCTCACGCCAGTATTTGCATGCGATCGCCGTTGACACCTTGATTTTGCACGCGGCCGACGATCCGTTTATGACCCCCGCCGTGGTGCCGACGCGAAGCGAACTCGCAGCCTGTGTCAAACTCGAGCTTTATCCCCGCGGCGGTCATGTTGGTTTTATTGCCGGTCGCTGGCCATGGCGCCCGTGCTATTGGCTTGAGCAACGGATCCCGGCCTACTTGGAACAGCGGTTGCCGCATGCACGCGATGTTGGCGCGCGTACGGCGGCTGTGGTCGGTCGGCCGGCCTGACCTCCTGCCTAGCTAAAAACCACTTTAAATCAATGAGTTATGAATCAAGCGGGGAACAAGCGGGCGCGCTTACGTCTGTGCTGCTTGCTGCTGCTGCACCGCTTTCATGCTGAGGCGAATGCGTCCCTGCTTGTCGACCTCGAGCACCTTCACCCGCACGCTGTCGCCTTCCTTGAGCTTGTCGCTGACGTTCTCCACACGCTCCTCGGAAATCTGCGAGATGTGCACCAGCCCGTCGCGTCCCGGCAGAATCGTTACGAAGGCGCCGAAGTCCATCAGCTTGGCGACCCGGCCTTCGTAGATCATGCCGACCTCGACGTCCGCCGTCAGCTGCTCCACGCGCCGGCGCGCTTCCTGTGCAGCAGCATTGTCGACCGACCAGATGGTTACGGTACCATCGTCAGCGATATCGATCGTGGCGTTGGTCTCTTCACAGATCGCTCGAATCGTCGTTCCACCCTTACCGATGACATCCCGAATCCTCTCAGGATTGATCTTTATAGTAATAAGGCGTGGCGCATACTCAGACAGCTCGGCGCGCGGCTTAGAAATCACGGCATTCATCTCCTTGAGCACGTGTAGCCGAGCTTCCTTGGCTTGTTCAAGCGCTGCGCGCATGATTTCCCGCGTGATACCCTCGATCTTGATATCCATTTGCAGGGCGGTCACGCCGTCGTCGGTGCCGGCGACCTTGAAATCCATGTCGCCCAGATGATCCTCGGCGCCCAGAATGTCGGTGAGGATCGCGACCTGCTCGGCCTCTTTGATCAGGCCCATCGCGACGCCGGCGCCGGCCGCCTTCATCGGCACCCCGGCGTCCATCAGCGCCAGCGAGCCGCCGCACACGGTGGCCATCGACGACGAGCCGTTCGACTCGAGGATGTCGGACACGATGCGGATCGTGTAGGGGAACTCGTCGTACGGCGGCAGCAGCGGCTGCAACGCCCGTTCCGCCAGAGCGCCGTGTCCGATCTCGCGCCGCGACGGTCCACGGAAGGGCCGCACCTCGCCCACCGAGAACGGCGGGAAGTTG
>JABAOD010027092.1_pt1 | contig 15038 bp, 16 predicted proteins | sample 7062151 | NCBI WGS metagenome assembly JABAOD01 (sample SAMN14538626, study PRJNA623070) | marine sediment metagenome | biome: marine biome [ENVO:00000428]; feature: marine pelagic biome [ENVO:01000023]; material: deep marine sediment [ENVO:00002113] | place: India: Gulf of Khambhat ... | reverse complement strand
GGTGGTGCCGTTGCTGGCCTCCGTGACGACCAAGCAACACTTCTTGAGTTTCGGAACGTACGGCGGGAATTGGTGGATTCCGCTGGTCACCGCGTCGGTCGGCGCGGTCATTCTGGTGGCCGGCTTCCAACGGCTCACTCGCGTGCTTTGGGCCGCCGGTCACGCCGCCACGGCGGGGCACGGGTGGAGAACGGTACTGCACGTCCTCGCCGACAGCGACCGAGACACCGGATTCCTGATCCAGGGTATCCGCCGCTACTCCGGAGTGAGCCCCGCTGAGCGAAAGACCATCCTCACGGCACGCTTAGCGAGCGCGATCGTCTATCTCGCGGCCGTGCTCTGGGTTCCACTCGCGGCCTCGCTCAGCGTGGTGATGGCAGCGCTCGGCTGGATAGGCCCCGGCACCATCTGGCTGGTGACCGCGGTGCTGCCGCTGCTCCTGCTGGGACTCGGCGTGCTGAGCCGCGTCGCCGCTACCCTTCTGGCTCGCTCGACCCGGCGGGCACGACCCTTGGTGGAAGAGCAAGAACTTGCGTCCGAGATCCAGGAGTGGTGCCTGCGACTGAACGATTTCAGCCAGACGGGCGCCTTCCATCCGGGTGCCAGCGAGCGTCGGCGGGCCTTTCGCATCACCGCCGGCCTGGTGGTGCTGGCCGGAGTGCTCTCTATCGTTCCACTCGCCGCCGTGACGCTGAGTGGCACGATCGGACAAGCGTTGGCATCGTTTGCCCTGGGGTTCCGGAGAGTCGGAACCAATGTCGCGAGGGTGGAGGTGCTCCGCGGCTACCGTGTCGATCCGGACGCCACCGTCTCGCCCGAGGGTGCCGGCGAGGCGCTCCACGCGATTCTCCGCGCGGGTGTTCTGGATGTCCCGCCCATGATGCGCGCGCCGGTGCGATCCTATGACGAACCGTGGTTCGATCCCGACGCTGCTCGCGAGGTCTCGGGGAGCGAGATGCCATCGGAGTGGGTGCTCGACGCCATAGCCCGGGCCGGAGCAGGAGGGCTCTCGGCCCCGGAACGCACCCTGGTGCGGCGCATGGCGGCGCATCCGGCTCATCGGGAGTTCGCGACCGTAGCCAGCGCGCGGACGGTCGATATCGTCGGTGGGCGGTGGATCAGACCGTTTGCCGAGGACGCGCTCCCGTGGACGCTCCCCCTACCCGGCTTTTCCACGGCCCGCGACGCGGCCACCGCCCACCTGGCGCTGGCCGCGGACCAGTTGTCTCGGGGCCGCGTGAGCCAGGCTGAGCAGTCGGTCCGCGAGGTCATCTCGGTGGGCTTTGCCCTCATTGACGACGCACCCACGATGATCGACAACATGATCGGCGTGGCTTTGGTGACGAGAGGGGGGGACGCACTCCAACGCCTATACGAGGCGACCGGCCGGCGCGCGGAGGCCCGGAGCCTGTCCTCTGCGCGCGAGCAGGTCGATCGGGTGCTCGAACGCGTGATGTTCATCGGCGGCGCGGGGGACATCGCGTCGATCTACGAAGCCTTTCCCGGGTTCGTCACCGATTCGACCGTGGCGCGCGGGGCACGCTGGGAGTTCTTCAGTATGGCCGCCGCTTTCGCCGGCTGCCTCAACCTCCACACCATCGTGTTCGGACCCGGAGAGGAGTACGAGGTGTGGCGTGCCGCAGCGCGCCAGAGCCTCGCCCGACTCCCGAGCGAGGGTGACTACTTCGACTTCCTGGAGCGCGGCCCCTTCGGAACCGGGGGCTGCGGCACCCTGTTCGACCAGCTTCGGGCGGTTCGGTCGCTCTACTAGGAGCGCAACGGCAGCCGGCGCGCCGGAGGCAGAGGTGCGCCGAGACGGCCACCCTCAGTCGGACCCGCTGCAACCCTTTTCCATGGTTGAGGCACGCACGAGTGTGACCGGAGAGGCCGGCGGGACCGCGGCGAGCGACCGGGCCCTGGCGGAGCGGGTCCGTCTGGACGGCGATGAAGCGGCGTTTCGGTCCCTGTACCGACGCCACACGCCACGGCTGTTCCAGTTTGCGTTGCGGTTGCTGGCGGGCAACGAGCACGACGCCGAGGACGTGGTCCAGGAGACCTGGCTCCGTGCGGTGGAGCGGCTCGGCGAGTTCCGCTGGGAGTCGAGTCTTGGCACCTGGCTCGGCGGGATCGCGCTGAACTGCTGCCGAGGGCTGTACCGACGGCGAGACCGCCACTGGCTCGAGCTTCGCGACGACGACAGCGTCGTGGCACCACCTCGGGAAACGCTCGATGCCATCGCGCTCGAGCGCGCGCTGGAGACGCTCGCACCGGGTTACCGCACCGTACTTGTGCTGCACGACGTGGAGGGCTTCACCCACGAGGAGATCGGCCAGCGACTGGAGATCTCCGCCAACACCTCCAAGAGTCAGCTCTCCCGAGCGCGCCGGGCGCTCCGGGTCCAGCTGGCACGGGGCGAAGGACGACAGGCGAGGGCTGAGACATGATGAACCACGACCGCGCCAACCTCAGCGAAGCCGAACGCACAGCATTCGACGCACTGGCACGCGAGCGCGAGCCCGGACAACTGCTCGAGGAACGTACCGTGCGGGCGCTCAGGCGCCGTGGGCTGCTGCCTGAACCCGGATTCCGGCGCCGCTTGCCCCGGGCTCCGGTTCTCGCCGCCGGCATTGCCGCGTCCATTGCGCTGTTTGCCAGCGGCATGGCGCTCGGCCAGTGGTTGGGCTCGCGCGCCGTCGCGACCTCCATGGCGACCGCCCAGCAAGCCGGCGCGCTCCAGGCAGCCGCCGCCGTGCAGCGGTCGGGCTCGGCTTACGTCCAGGCCCTCGCCGCGCTCAGCCAGATCGCCGACACGTCGGCCGACGGGGCCGTGGCCCAGGGAAGGGAAGCGGCCCTGGTGGCGCTCTACGCCGCCGTTCGTGAACTCTCGTTTCTCGCGCCCGACGATCCGCTGGCCATGAGCCTGCACGCCGCGTTCGAGCGGCAGTACCGCAGCGCCGCCGAACCACCGGAGTCCGAGATTCGCAACGTCGTCTGGTTTTGAGACGGCGCTCAAGAAGGAGATCGACGAGATGTCTTCACATCCAGGTGTATGGCTGACCGGCGTGACCCTTTGCGCGGCCGCCACCCTATCCGCGCAGGCCGCGGCGCAGGAGCTCACGCGCACCGAATGCCCGCCCGGCGCAGTCGTCGTCGGGGAGCTGGGGTACTCCCGGATGGAGTGCAACTGCACCTACTTCTCGCGGGACCGACGCTGGGAGTTTCGCTCGGAGCCGACCATCGCCGGCATCAAACCCGGCGGCCCGGCCGAAGGAAAGCTGCAGGACGGCGACGTGGTGACCGCGATCGATGGCTTTCTCATCACGACCTACGAAGGCGGTCGACGGTTCTCTCAACCGGTCCCCGGCAAGCCCGTGACCGTGACGGTGCGGCGAGGCGGCCGGGTACTGGACGTGGCCATCACACCCGAGGCCGCCTGCGCTCCCGGCGCGCCAGTGCCCACGCCCGCACCGAAGCCCCCGCCTCAGCCGAGGCCTCCCGAAGGAGGGGTCCTCCCCGCGCCGCCCGCCGCGCCGCGTCCCGCCGCCCGCCCGGCGCCACCCACACCAGCGCCACCACCACCGCGCTCCTTGAGCCCACGTGCGCGGCTCGGCCTCAGCATCGAGTGCTCGCAATGCGCGATCGCCGTCACCCGAGAAGGAGGCGACCTAAGGTGGCGCCTCTCGGAGTCGCCGGTGGTGCTCAGCGTGGAGCCGGGCGGCGATGCGCACCGAGCCGGTCTTCGAGCCGGAGACGTCCTCACGCATATCGACGGCAAGGCGCTCACCAGCGACGAGGGCGGAGCGGCCTTCGGCTCCATACAGCCTGGGGACACCGTGACCTTCCGCTACAGTCGCAACAACGTCGAGCACACCGCCCGCGTCGTCGCACGGGGATACCGTGAGCCGCCCCCGACCCCGGTCCCGCCGCCCGCACCGGACTCACCGGAGATCACCAGGTTCTCCGGCGTGCTCGGCGATACCTTCATCCAGGTGACCGGCGGCCCCATCACGGTTCGGCGTACCGAGACTGAAGTGATCATCCGAAGCTCGGATATCACCGTGCGGGTCAGCAGGACGGGGGGGTCCTAGCGGGTCGTCTGCCGCCGGGGGTGGCGGCGAGCGCTCTCGCGATCCGCTGCGGGAGCGCTCGTTGTTCTGGACGACGGAGCGCTTATCCGCCAAACTTCCCGCGGTCGAGCGACATGCACATCACCCTGCTTACCAGCGGCTCGCGCGGCGATGTGGAGCCCTACGTCGCCCTGGGCGCGGGCCTCAAGGCAGCGGGCCACGTCGTGCGGCTCGCGACCCACGCCAACTTCGAAGGCTTGGCGGCCCGCCACCGACTGGAATTCGCCAAGGTCGAAGGAANNGAAGGAAATCCGCGCGATGCCATCGAGAGCGACTTGGGGCAGGCTTGGCTGGCCAGCGGCAAGAACGCGCTCACCTTCGCCCGTCGCATGGCGGAGATCATGCGGCCCATGATGCGCCAGGGCCTGGACGATTGCTGGAACGCCTGCCGGGACACCGAGCTGGTCCTGTACTCGGTCCTCGGCTGGCTCGCGGCGCACCNNCGCACCACGTGCTGGAGAAATCGGGGACGCCCGGATGTGCGGCGTACCTCCAGCCCGCTACTCCGACCCGTGCGTTCCCCAGCATGGCGTCGCTCTGGCATGGCCATCTCGGGTCGCTGTACAATCGGCTGACCTACATGGTGGGCGAGCAGGTCTATTGGCAGATCTTCCGCGGCCCGGTGAACCGTGCCCGTCGGGCCGTGCTCGGCCTGCCTCCCATGGGCCGGCTGGCGCCATTTGCCGCCACGCGACGCCGGCGTGAACCCGTCCTCTACGGATTCAGCCCAACGGTGGTGCCGAAGCCGCCCGACTGGCAGCCGTGGATTGAGGTTGCCGGGTACTGGTTCTTGCCACCCGACGAAGGGTGGCAACCCCCGCCGGAAGTGCTCCGGTTCCTCGAAGCCGGACCGCCGCCGGTTTATGTCGGCTACGGCAGCATGCACGCGCGAAGCGCACCCGATCTCACCAGCCTGGTGGTCGAAGCCCTCGCCATGACCGGGCGCCGTGGCGTGCTGCTCACTGGGTGGGGGGCGCTCACCCGGGACGGCCTCCCCGACTTCGTGTTGCCGGTCGAGTCAATACCACACGAGTGGTTGTTCCCGCGATGTACGGCGGTGGTGCATCACGGAGGCGCCGGGACCACCGCAGCCGGGCTGCGCGCCGGGAGGCCGACCATCGTGACACCGTTCTTCGCGGACCAGCCCTTCTGGGGTAGCCGGATCTACCGGCTGGGCGCCGGGCCCAAGCCGATTCTGGTGCGGCGGCTGACCGCCCCGCGTCTGGCCGCGGCGATTCGCGCCGCCGTCGACGACGGCCGGGTGCGCGAGCGCGCCGCCGATGTGGGGAAGCGCATTCGCGCCGAGGATGGCGTGGCGCGGGCGGTGGAGTTCGTCCACCGGCATTTCGCACGGTGACAACCGGACCGGCGGGCCGTGGCGGGCGGGGGAGGACCTCACTAGCTTGCCGGTCGCCTCACTTCGGCCAAGGACTGAACTGATGAACCGCATCCGGCCTCGGGCTGTGCTCACGGCCACCGCCGTCACTTCCTGTCTTGCGGCTGCCGCACTCCAGGGACAGCAAGACGCGAATCCCCGGAGACTTCCCTCGGTGGCGTTCGACCTGGGGTTCGTCAACACCGGCGGCAACAGCGAGGTGACCACGTTGAATGTGGGGGAGAGGTTGGAGTACCAAGCTGCTCCCTGGGTCGTCACGCAGAGATTCTCGGTCGTGTACGGCGAGACCGACGGGGTGGTGAGTACCGCGCTGTGGAAGGCGGGCCTCCGCGTGGGATTCCATGTCTCCCCGCGGGTGGGGCTCTTCAGCCTGGCGCGCTTCGAGCGCAACACCTTTGCCGGCATTGCACGACGATTCGAGGAATCCGCCGGGGTAACCGCGACCCTAATTGAGGAGGGCGGGAATCGCCTCACCGCCGAGGCCGGGGCGTCGCTCAACCAACAGACATCGTCGACCACTGACGAGACGCAGGCCTTCGCCGCGGGTCGAGTGGCGGCTGAATACCAACGCGCTCTCACGGAAGCCTCGAACGTCACGGTGGGAGCCGAGTTCCTTCCCAACCTCGGAACGACGGAAGATTACCGCATCAATGGCGCCGTCGCGTTGGTGGCACCGATCTCCAAGAGGATCGCCGTGAAGCTGTCGTACGATGTCGGGTTCGACAACCTGCCCGAGCCGGGGTTCGAGAAGACTGACCGGGCCTTCACCGCGGGGCTGCAACTTGTGTTCTGACGGGTTGGGCCCGGGTGCAGCGGCCGGGGTGGCCCCAAGCCGCTCAGGGCGATGAAGCTACCGGTGGTCGCCGCGGTTCAGCGCTTCGCCGCCGGCCTGAGGTTCCCCCGGCTCCTGCTGCTCACGGCCACGCTCTTCATCGTCAACCTCTTCGTCCCCGATGCCGTGCCGCTCGCCGACGAGATCATCCTCGGCCTGCTCACCCTGATCATGGGGAGGCTGAAGAAGAAGGGTCGCGACCGCCCTCAGAACGCGTAGCCCAGGCCGAATCCGACCCAGGGTGCGATCTCATCCGTGGTGAACACGGGAGTGACCGCAGCTCGCAGGAATATGCCGCGTGCTCCGGGGCGGAACTCGTAGGCGATTGCGGCAGTGCCGTACAGGTACGTGTCGTTCTCGGCCTCCAATACCCACACCTCATCGATCCACAGCACCCCAGCTCCGACGCCGAACTGCAGGCTGTGGGTGCCTCGGCCCACGCGAACGTTGGGCATGGCGAAGCCGAGCGCGTACCTCACACCCTCGACCGCGAGCCCGCCAGCCCCAACCCGCACACTGAGTAAACCCGACACGCTGCGCTCGTAGTTCACGGAGTAGACGATCCCGTTCCCGAGCGCTTCGAAGTAGACTCTGTGCTGTGGCACGGCCTGGGCCTGCTGGCCCAGTGCCGAAGTGACGGGAGCCAGGCAGAGAGCCGCGCCCGCAAGCAGGGCCGCGCCCACCCGCCGGTCCGACCTTGCGACGACAACTCCAGTGTGATGCGCATCCATGGAGGTGACTCCCCGCACCGTGCGTGAGCCAACGAAAGCGGCGAGGCCGCCGTCGCGCCAGGCCCGTGCCGAGCCCCTCATGGGCGGCTTCCTGTCCGGGCTCGCTGCCGGAGCACTAGTACTAGGCCTCGGCGGCCGCCTCGTCATGTCCCTGCTCGTGCTCGTCCAGGGCGGGCAACCCGAGTGGTCACTTGGCGGTACCGCGCAGGTGGTGATCCTCGGGACGGCCATGGGTCCACCTGCGGGCGTGCTGTTCGCGCTGGTGAAGCGGCGCCTCCCCAGCGGGCTGCTGCACCGAGGTCTCACCTTCGGCGCGGTCCACGGCGCGATCTGGGTGGGAGCCTACTTCCTGAGACCCACCGGCCCGGTCGAGCTGCGGGCGGCACCGGTGCGCGGTGCGATACTCTTCGGGGTGTTGCTCCTGGGCTTCGGCGTCACTCTCGCCGCCCTCGACCACGCGCTGTCGCGCCCCGTGCCGGACCCGAGGCGGAGAAACGTCCCCCTGAACGTGGCCATCGGCATCGCCGCACTGGGGGCGCTCGTGGTCGCCGTGCTTGCGCTGGTGTCGCGCTGAGGCCTCGATCGATGAGCGCGACAGACCGCGCACCTCGCATTCTCCAAGTCGACGCCGACGCGTTCTACGTACAGGTGGCGCAGCTCTTCGACCCGGCGGGTGCCGGCAGGGCCGAGTTCCTGTTGGTCGGCGGCTCCCCACGCGGGCGCGGCGTCGTCACCTCCGCGTCCTACGGCGCCCGCCGGTTCGGGGTCCGGTCGGGCATGCCCACCGCTCAGGCCCTGCGCTTGTGCCCCGACGCCACGGTCGTCGGCGTCCCGCGGGGGGCGTGCAGCGAGAAGAGCCGTGGCATCCTCAGCGTTCTTCAGCGATTCACGCCGGTCGTCGAACCGGCGTCGATCGACGAGATGTATCTCGACTTGAGTGGGACCGAGCGGCTGTACCACGGGGAGACGCTCGAAGACACGGCGCGGCGGATCCGTTCGGCCGTGCTGGAGGAGACGGCGATAACCGTCTCTATCGGGGGCGGCACGACGCGACTGGTAGCGAAGCTGGCCGCCAAGCGCGCCAAGCCGCACCGCACACCTCGGGCCCGCGGCGTGTGCATCGTCCCGCCCGGCCAGGAAGCCGTGTTTCTGACCGGGTTCGACCTCGCCGACATCCCCGGCATCGGACCGCGATTCCAGCAGCGGCTTCGGGGCCTCGGAATGGGGACGGTCCTCGACGCCCTCGCCCACGACCTTCCGAGCCTTCAGGGCTGGCTCGGGCAGCGTGCCGGCGAGTGGCTGTACCGCCGCATCCGCGGCATCGATCCCACACCCATCGAGGCCAGGGAGCACGCCAAGTCGATCAGCCGCGACGAGACCTTCGCCCGCGACGTCGATGACGACGACGCGCTGGTGGCCGAGCTGTTGCGGCTGGCCGACCGCGCCGCGTCCGACCTTCGGCGCCACCACTGGGCGGCCCGCACGATCTCCGTACGCATTCGCGACCGCGATTTTCGGTCGCGGCAAAAGAGCGTCACCCTGCAAGAAGCGGTGATCTCCGATCGCATCGTCGGATCGGTGGCGAAGGAGCTGCTGGCACGCCTTCGGAAGGCCCGCCGCGTCCCCGCCCGGCTGATCGGCGTCTCGCTCTCCACCCTCACCCCGCAGGACGGGGTGGACCAACTCGCGTTGTTCGAGGAAGTGGAGGGCGGGAGTCTGGAGGGCCGCCGCGACCGCGCCCTGGCGCGCGCCGTCGACCAGGTTCGAGAGAGGTTTGGCAGGGACTCGCTGGGCCGCGGGGCTCAGAAGCGGTGAGCCGGCGCTTCGCGCCTACCGCACCAGGCGGCGGAGCATGTCCTTCACCTCGGCTACGACGCGGTTGCGCCGGTCCAGGGTGACACGAAGATCGTAGGTGTGCGCCAGGAACCGGAGCTGTCGCAGCGTCCGAGCGATCACTCGCCGCTTGGATTCATCGGTTCCGTCCAACTGATCCAGCAGCTCGCGGCGGTGGTTGCCGAGCAGGTCCTCCAGCGAGACGGCGAACAGGTCACCATTCTCCGGGGGCCACGCCTCGCATACCGCCAGGAGGTCCCGCGCGTAGGTCGACCAATCCCGTACCAGCCCTGCGTACTCGGCACGCGCCAGTAGCCGGGCGGGCTCGGGTGTGAGCCGCGCATGCCACGTGAGCCGCCTCCGCGACACCACCGGATGGAGATCGTACACCGGTAAGGAGCGCCCCGGCGCGTGCCACTCCCGATACACCCACCGCTCGCGCAGCACGCGCCAGTCGACCACGCGGACCACCCCGGGCGCCGCGCTGTCCATGAGAACGAACTCGCTGCCCTCGACCCCGACCGCCGTCACCCAATGCTCCCAGTCGTCTACGCACAGGAGCGTCGGCTGCCCGACCGCGAGCCGGCGAATCAGCTCGGAGCACGCGGCCGCCGCGTCGAGCCGCCGCACCACGGGCAGCTCGCAGCCGAACCGTCGCGCCGCGCGCGCGAGCTGGGCCTCGTCGGTCCCCCCGTGACTGGTCCCCGCCACCCGCGCAATGCGCCGCTCATCGCCGAATATCCCTAGGGTGAGCAAGGCATGCTTCAGGGCGAAGGGGCCGCACTCGTATGTGTTGGGCTGCGGGTAGATGCTCATACCGTCTCGGGAATCGACCGCTCACGGAACATACCCGGACCACGCGCCAGGGGTCGCCGGAACGGGGCCACTACTGACCGCTCGGTCAGATTCGCAGCGCAACTGGGTGCACGCTGGAACCGGGTCCAGTCGGCTCAAGTGTTTCGATGACAGAGAGTTACGGGCTTAGCTCAGGCCGTCTCGAGGGTGAGCANNGCCTGAATTCGCGCTCCGCTCCCGCCTCGACCTCGACCGCGGGCCGCTCCCGGTCCTCGGCCCACGGACTGCGCATCTGGTAGCGCGCCGCCGCCTCGTCCGGCAGCTCGAAGACCTCGGCCGCGTCCAGACGCAGCGACTGGGGCTCGTCCTTCGGGTTGCGGAGCACCAGTGTGGCCCTCCCGTCGTTCCACGCGGCCCAACCATACGGCTCGAGCTGCTCCGGGTCGCCGCCCACCCAGTGAGTATCGGCCAACACACGGGCGTTCCGCCGCGCCCACTGCGCTGCGGCGGCCAGCACATCCCAGTCGCGCTCGCCCAGCAGTGCCGGTGTCACATACATCTCCTGGAGCTGCGTCCCGGTTCCGAAGTAGGAACGGATCTCTTGGGCGAGGTCGCCTTGCGGGTCGGTATCCAGGTCCCGCGCGTGGGTGGCGTAGATGAGCCCGTGCAGCATGAGCGCATTGAGCGGAAACAGCGGGCCGGGTCCCACGATGCGGCGGTACGTGTCGGCATCGCGGTAGGTGATCCACTGCTGCCGCTTGGAGCCGACGCCCGTGAAGCTGTGGTCGTACCCGCCGCGCCAGATCGAATCGGCATACCGCAGGAAGAACGGGGACGGATACGTGCCGGTCGTGAGGTTGACGTAGAGGTCCGGCCGCTCCCTCCGGAGGTCGCCGATCAAGCGGATCATCGCGTCGAAGTCCGAGTCGAACTCGCTGCCCGGGATCACCCGGTCGGCATTGCCCGTGCCGTCGAACTTGAACTGGTTCACGCCGTACTCGCGGATCATCGTGAGACAGGTCTCGCGAAACCGCCGATAGTAGGTGGGCCCCGACAGCGCGAAACGGCCTTCCAGCGTCTCGAAACCCTGGGCCTGCCCGTGAGCGACACGTTCCTCGCGCGGCTCGCCGTACCCGCCCCACGGCGACATCCACACGCCCGGTGCGGCGCCGAAGCGCGCGGCGGCTTGGCGGAGCGGAGTGAAGCCATCGGGGAAGCCCGCGTGGAAGCGCCACAGCGTCTCCGGATCGTCCCACCCGTCGTCGAACAGGAACGAGTCGAGTCGGACGCCCCTCCGTCGGACCAAGGCGGTGCCGTACGCCTCGATCACCGCCAGTGCTGCGGCTTGATCGTACTTGCTGAAGTATCCGATGTCGTACCACGAGTTGTAGTGCAGGAAGGGACGGTAGGGGTGCGCGCGCTCCCGTTCCAAGTATTCCAAGAACCCGCGCCGCCGCTGACCCGCATCCGTGGCACCGATGACCGCGGAGTAGGTGGGCGCCGTGCCCGGACGGAGCGGCAACTCGCGCACCAGCACAGCCGTCGCGCGTCCTCCGGCAGCGACGCTCTCGGCTAGCGGGTACTCCAGCCCCGCGAACCAGCGGCCGGCGACTACCGGAGAGCCTCTCACCGCGCCCCCGGCCTCGACATCCGAGGACCGAAGATCCACCATCCGGATCTCGCGCACGGGAACCTCGCCGCCCAGGCTTTCCAGCGTGATCTCCTGGCGGACGTAGCGCGAACCCGCCCGCAGGATGCCGCGCCAGGTCACGCGCACGCGCGCGTCCCGGTCTTCCAGACGCACGGCGACGGCCTTGCCTCCGACCCGGCTCGCCAGGCTCGATGCCCCGGGGTCGCCCACGATGGTTTCCGTCTGGGGCTCGCCGAGCACCCGCATGTCGCCCGCCGAGACGACCTCCCCGTCCCCCAACACCAACGCGAACGGACTGCTTCCGAGGATCAGCCTGTGGCCGCTGACGCGGTCCAGGACGTCCAGCGCGCGGAGCCTTCCATCGGCTGCGGACCAGGTGGCGGCGATCCGGTCGTTCTCCAGCGAGAAGTCGGCCCCCACACGCGCGGCGCGCACGCCGCCTGCCCGGTCTCGACAGGCGAGCAGTGCGGGGGCGCAGGCCGCACCCACACCAATGGTGAGAGCGCGCTCCACGAAGTCGCGACGTGTGATGGCGTGCGGTCGCATGAGCATCGTGCCCTCGAGCGAGTCCCGCCCGGCTTGGCCTTGACCTTCAGCCGGCCGGGGAGCCCCTACGCCCGGTCCGCTCCGCACCACACGAGCTCCATGAGCACGCGGCGACTGGTGAATCGCGGCAGTTCGACGTCCGTCGCAGCGTGGAGGCAGAACTCCGGCGCTGGTCCGAGGACCATCTGGCGGCCCCACAAGGCCGCACCGGTCTCCTTCACAATCGGCTCCATGCCGGCGTAAAACTCCGCGTACGTCTGTGCGGGAAGCTTCGAAACCCACAGCCCCACCCTGGTGTCGCACGGATTGGGCTGTCCCAGCCTAAGACGGTACAGCCCGCCGGCGCCTGATCCGGCCACCGCCGCGGCCCGATCGTGCGGCGCCTTCCGATGCGCGGTCACCGCCGCCTCATTCGGCGCATCGAGCACACCGGAATGCTCGACCAGATACCAATCCTCGTAGACGGCCCCCTCCGCCTGGAGCCACGGCACGGATCCGATGCGGAACGTGGCCGAATAGCGGAAATCTGGGAGCTCCTCCGTAGCCAACACCTCGTGGAATGCCGTCACCAGCCGTTCGTACTCGGTCGGCTCAACTCCCGGCTGCGGTGCGTGCCAGAACACATAGCCCAACATCTCAGTCACCGCCCCCCACGGTGAACCGCACGGTGTCCGTCCCGACCGCCAGCCGCACGTGCCGATGATCACCCAGCACCGCGATCACCGCGTGCTCACCCGGGTCGAGCGCCTCGAGCACATACTCGGTCTGACCGCCTCCGAGGTGGATGATCCCCGGCTCTGCCGGGATCGGCTCGCCCACGGGGGTCACGTCGCGGTCGACGAACAGGTGATGGTGTCCAGTGTTGGGCTCGTCGGTCCCCGCCGGTCGAATGCCGACGTTGCGCGCTTGAAGCATGATCCGGACGTCCGGGCCGTCGACCACGGCCCCGTCCGCCGGCTCGGCGATGATCACACCTCGCTCGACGGGCTCCGCCCCGCCACATGCGCACATCATGGAGAGGGCGAGGAACGCGGAGGTTGCCCACGGGCTCGACGCTCGGCGGATGGCTCGGTGCCTTCGCATACTCCTCCTACCTGCGAGCCCGCGCAGCGGGTCTCAGCAGCAGATCGTGGAAATCGAAGCTGAAGTCGGTGGCTGACGACACCGCGCGCATCTTCACCTGGTCGACCGCGCCGTCCACATCGAGCTGAAACACCACGAAGGCGTCGGCCCGCAGCTCCCGGTCCCGCCAGCGCGCCACGAACGTGTCGTGCTGCCAGTGCTCGAGGTCGCCCACCAGCGCCGGGGTGCGGCTGAAGCGCATCACCAGCCGGCCCTCCTCCAGCCCGATGCCGACGTCGCCGTACCACCGGTCCACATAGGCCCCGGCGTACCCTGCCAGCGGCAGGGACGGCCGTGACGTCGAATCGCGCTCCGCTGCTGCCCCGCGATCCCTCGCCGCCACCAGGGAGTCGACCCGCGCCGTGACCGTCACGTAGGCATCCAACCAGTCGTGCGGTGCCGCGCCGAGGTAATGGTCCAGGATGTGCCAGGTGATGGCATTGAAGGCCGCCCCGGATTCCTGGTTGGTGAGCACTGCCACACCGAGCTTTCGGTCTGGGATCATCGCGACGCGTGAGACATAACCGGGCAGTCCGCCCGTATGGGTCACCAGCTTTTCGCCGTGATAGTCCAGCAAGCGAAACCCCAGCCCGTATCCCTGAAAGCTCGCGCGCAGCGGCGCGAGCTCGGGCGGCGGTGTCACCGGCGCGATCGGCGTGACGACGGTCCACAGCTCCCGCGCCGTGCGCTGCGAGAACAGCCGCTCATCGCCGACCCGTCCCGAGTCGAGCTGCACGACCATCCACTTCGCCATGTCGGCGGCGTTGGAGTTGATGCCGCCCGCGGGGTTGGTGTTGTCGCTGGCGAACGGCTTGACCGGCCGCACCGTCCCCTCGATCCGGGCGTGCGGAGTCGCCAGGTTACCGCCTGCCTCGGCCGCCGAGTGTCGCACGTTGCTCGCGGTCATCCCGATCCGCTCGAGGATGCGCGACCGAACGAAGTCCTCCCAGGAGAGCCCGCTCACCGTTTCGATCACCTCGCCCGCAATCAGGTAGAGCACGTTGTCGTAGGCATACGCGCTCCGAAAGCTGGTCTCGAGGGGGATGAACTGGAGGCGGCGCGCGATCTCCTTGCGGTCGTAGGTCGAGGGCGGCCACCACAGTAGGTCGCCGGCGCCGAGCCCGAGTCCGCTCCGGTGCACCAAGAGGTCGCGGACCGTGAGTTGCTCCGTCACAAAGGGATCCGACAGGCGGAACCAGGGGAGGTAGCGAATCACGGGAGCGTCCCATTCGATCTTCCCCTCCTCCTCCAGCAGCCCCAACGCCGTACCCGTGAACGCCTTCGTATTGGAGGCGATGCCGAACAGTGTGAGCTCGTCCACCGGCGTTCGGTCACCCAGCCGCCGAACGCCGTACCCTCTGGCGAGCACCACCCGCCCGTCTTTGACGATGGCAAGTGCCAGCCCGGGGACCTCGAACTGCCGCATCACTCGCTCGACGAAGGCGTCCAGGTCGGGGGGCGGCCCCGCGAGCCGTTCCTGAGCCGCGATCGGCAGGGACCACAGTCCCACCAGCACCGCCACGATGCTCGCTCGCATACCTGCCTCCGAAGGGATTGAAGCCGACGGTTCCGCCGTGAGGCTAACCTAGCCGTGGGCTTGGTCGCCCGCCACGCGTGGTCAGCGATGCGAGCCTACTCGGATGCCTCGAGGGTCGCGGCCAGTTCCCGGGCAAGCGCGTCGCGGTTCCGGGGCGTCACCGTCACCACCTGAACACCCGGCGCCGCCCGAAACCGATCCGCCACCGGATGCGGGCGCATCAGCACCGTGCCCAGGAGCGGGTTCGGCGCGTCGATGATCGTGTCGAGGAGCGCCACGAACCGCCGGCTGTGGAATTCCATCTTGCCCAGCTCATCGACCACGAGCACGGCGTAAGGGTCTCCGAGCCCCCGCTCGAGCGCCGAGACCCCTATGCGCTCGAACGCCGCGACGTCGACTCCGTAGCTTCCAACTTTCGGGCCCGGTCCGCCCTTGCGCGCGAGCGGGCCGCGGGCGCCGTCGATCGTC
>JABAOD010039074.1_pt3 | contig 15046 bp, 12 predicted proteins | sample 7062151 | NCBI WGS metagenome assembly JABAOD01 (sample SAMN14538626, study PRJNA623070) | marine sediment metagenome | biome: marine biome [ENVO:00000428]; feature: marine pelagic biome [ENVO:01000023]; material: deep marine sediment [ENVO:00002113] | place: India: Gulf of Khambhat ... | reverse complement strand
ATAGATATGCCGTGCGGCCGGTCGCGCTGCACTGGGAGGGGGAACGTCTGCAGGTCGCCGAGTTGCTGGGGAGATGGCGAATCCCGGAGGGGATATGGTTCCGTGTGGTGGCCACCGATGACCGGGTCTTCGATCTCCGATACGACGAGGCAGGCGGCAGGTGGCAGATCACACCGGCCTGACAGAAGGAAGTAAACGATCATGGTGGAAGAAACCCGGGAAAGGCAATATTTGTCCAGGCGTGTGGCAACACTGCCCCCTTCGGGAATCCGCAGGTTTTTCGACATCATCGCCAACATGCCGGACGTGATCTCACTGGGAATTGGGGAGCCGGACTTCGTCACGCCCGAGCCTATTCTACGTGCCGGGATCCGCGCGCTGGAGGCCGGGGATACGCACTACACCTCTAACGCCGGCCGCCTGCAGTTGCGGGAAGCCATCGCTGCGCATTTGCAAGATCGCTATCAGGTGTCATACGATCCCATTACTGAGATGGTTGTTACGGTCGGGGTCTCGGAGGCTCTGTATCTGGCGATGACTGCCTTGCTGGATCCCGGGGATGAAGTGTTGATCCCCACGCCGTGTTTTGTCGCTTACCAGGCTGAGGTGACGCTCGCAGGCGGCGTGCCGCGTGAGATCCCCAGCCGGGTGGAGGAGAACTTCCAGTTGCGGCCTGAGGTGCTTGAGGCGGCGATAACCCCGCGCACGAAAGTGATCCTGATCGGCTATCCAAATAACCCGACCGGTGCGGTGGCGTCGCGCGATGTTTTGCTGGAGGTGGGGCGGATCGCCGAAGAACATGATCTCATCGTCGCTTCGGACGAAATCTACGACCAGCTGGTGTACGGTGTACCCCACGTCTGTTTCCCCGCGTTGCCCGGCATGAAAGAACGCACCGTTTTGCTGGGCGGGTTTTCAAAGAACTACGCTATGACGGGCTGGCGCATTGGCTACGCGGTCGCGCCCTTCGACATCCTTCAGGGATTGCTGCGCGTGCACCAGTACACGATCATGTCGGCCCCGACTGCCGCCCAGACCGCGGCGATCGAGGCGTTGCAGCATGGACGTGAGCATGTCGAGCGGATGCGTGCCGAGTATGACCGTCGACGAAAGCTGATCGTTTCGGGGCTCAACGCGATCGGTCTGCCGACCTTTGAACCGCGCGGCGCTTTCTACGCATTTCCTCAAGTGGGCCATCTGGGGATGGACGACGAGACTTTTGCACAAACTCTGCTCGAAGAGGAGCAGGTCGCGGTGGTTCCGGGCTCGGCTTTTGGCGCCGGCGGGCATGGGTTCGTGCGTTGCTCGTACGCCACGGCCTATGAAAAGATCGAGCAGGCCCTCGAGCGGATGGAACGGTTCGTGACGCGACATCGATGAGACTTAACCGCAGAAATCTGTTGATCGGCTGTGGGCTGCTCCTTGTGGTCGGCACCTGCGTGGCGGTGACCGCAACGATCGGGGGGGTGGGCGCTTTGCTGGCGATCTTCGGCCCGGACCCCGAAGGCCTGACGGTGGAGGTCGCCGTGGAGCCGTCGCCGGTCAGGATAGGCGACACGTTCCAATTGACGGTCAGCGCCGGCAATGAAGGTCCCGATCCGCTCACGATATCCGAAATAGCGCTGCCGCAGACGCTTTTGGATGCGGCGCTGTTGACCGATGTATCACCGCCGGATCAGGGTCGCTTTCAGAGTGGCGACTCGACAGCCCTGGATTTCAACCTCACCGTGCCGGCCGGCGAACGCGCCGACGTCATCTTTGCCTTTCGAGCCCTGAGCGCAGGCGATTTCTCGGGCGATCTTGATGTGGCAGTTGGTGTGCGCAGAAAGATTACACCCCTGCGGGTGGTCGTCGTCGCGCCGGACGAGACCGCCGTCACAGCTGCGCCGCAAACCGACGTCCCGGCTGAAGCGGCGGACATCCCGTTCCTGGCGGTGGTGCAGATTATCGCCATGGTCGAGGAGGACGGCCAACTTTATGAGGGTTGGACGGGCTCCGGTTCGATCATCTCGCCGGATGGGTTGATCCTTACCAACGCGCATGTGGTGCTGCCCGACAAGAACTTCCCGGTCGACGCCCTGGTGGTGGCGCTCACGCAGCGCGACGATCAACCGCCGACGCCCCAATATTATGCAGAGGTCTTGCAAGCCGATGAGGCGCTGGACATCGCTGTCTTGCGCGTGACGGCGGATCTGGATGGAAACCCGCTCGACGGGGCGAGTCTGTCCCTTCCGTCCGTCCCCCTGGGAGACTCGGACACCCTGCAGTTAGGAGAGCCGCTCTTAATCCTGGGGTATCCGGGCATTGGCGGGGAAACCATCACCCTGACGCGTGGAGAGGTGAGCGGCTTTACCGCTGAAGCTGACCGGGGCGAGCGGGCGTTCATCAAGACCTCCGCGACCATCGCCGGTGGCAACAGCGGGGGGACGGCAGTAAATACCGGCGGCCAGTTGATCGGGGTCCCCACGCAGTTAGGCTATGGCGGGGAGGACCAGTACGTGGATTGTCGCGTCCTGGCGGATACGAACCGTGATGGGTTCATCGATGATAACGATGGCTGCGTGCCCACCGGTGGGTTCATCAACGCGCTGCGCCCCATCAAACTGGCGCTGCCCTATATCGAAGCTGCCCGGCGCGGGGAAGTGGCGATCCACAGGATCCCCGTTGAACAGCAGGAGATCGCCAGCGGCGGGGCGATCCTGTATCAAGATGACTTTTCAGACCCGGCGAGCGGTTGGTTTGTCGCCAACGAACCGGATTACTCGGCCGGATATACCAACGGGGCCTATGAGATCGCCATCGTCCCCGAGAACTTCTTCGTCTGGAGTAGCAGCGGGCAGTCCTTCGGAGACGCCCTGATTACAGTCACCGCGTTCCCGTCCGGCCCGACCGGGGAAGGCGACCTGGGTGTGATTTGCCGCTACCAGGATGGGGACAATTATTACGCGCTGGAAGTTTCGGAAGACGGCTATTTCACGATCTGGAAGTATGAATCCGGGAAGTATTTCTCCCTTGTGGACTGGGAGCTTGCGCAGAGTCTCCCGGCTGACGGCTCTGCGCTGACGATCAACGCAGCCTGCGTCGGAGACACCCTGATCCTGGCAGCAAACGGGGTAACCCTGGCCGAAGTGACGGACGGGGCGTTCACCGAAGGAGAGGTCGGCTTGATCGCCGGGACCTTCGAAACGGGTAACCTGGCGGTGACCTTCGACGATTTTATGGTGCACGCGCCCTGAGGTTTCGCCCGCAACGCACGCCGCGCTGGCTCGCAATTGCAGGCCGAATGTGCAAATCATGGACTTTGAACCCGTAATTGGACTGGAAGTACACGCCGAGCTGCAAACTCGATCGAAGATGTTTTGCGGGTGTCCGGTCGTGGATTTGATTGAAGCCCCTCCCAACGCGGCTGTGTGTCCAGTCTGCTCCGGGATGCCTGGCGTCCTACCGGTCGTCAATCAGCGTGTGGTGGAATATGCCCTGCGCGTTGCGCTTGCCCTCGACTGTGAAATCGCTCAGGTGAGTGTTTTCGCCCGCAAGAACTATTTTTACCCGGATTTGCCGAAGGGATACCAGATCTCTCAGTATGAGCAACCGTTAGCCCGCAACGGTCGACTGCGGGTAGCCACGCAGGCGGGCGAGCGCGTTTTCCGTATTCGCCGTGTGCACATTGAAGAAGACACCGGGAAATTAACACATGTCCATCAAAATGGGGAGACGTATTCCCTTGTTGACCTCAACCGGGCAGGCGTCCCGCTGCTTGAGATCGTCTCAGAGCCCGATATGCATTCGGCCGAGGATGTGCGCGGCTATGCTACCGAGCTGCGCAGGCTATTGCGCTATCTGGAAGTGAACACGGGGGATATGCAAAAAGGTCTCATCCGGATTGAGCCCAACGTCTCGGTGCGACCGGTGGGCAGTGAGGAGCTGGGAACGCGCGTTGAGATCAAAAACCTGAACAGTTTTCGGGCGCTGGAGCGCTCCGTCGCATTTGAGATTGATCGACAGATCGAGGTCCTGCGCCAGGGCGGGCAGGTGATCCAGCAGACAGTCGGGTGGGATGAGAACCGCGAGGTGACGGTAACACAACGCACGAAGGAAGAGGAAGACGATTATCGTTACTTTCCCGAGCCAGATCTCCCGCCCCTGCTCGTGGACCCGGTCTGGGTTGAACGACTTCGGGCGGTCCTCCCTGAGCTGCCAACCACCAGGCTCACACGATTTCAAGCGGAATACGGCCTGAGCTTCTACGACGCCGACGTGCTGGTGGCGGATAAGGATATTGCCGATTACTTTGAGCAGGTCGTCCAGGCTGCGCCAGGCATTTCACCCAAGACAATCGCAAATTGGGTGACAGGAGAGCTGTTCGGGTTAATGAACCAGGCTGGTGTGAGCGTTCAGGTGATTAAGGTCCCGCCGGAGGAGCTGGCTGTGCTGGTGACGATGGTCAACAAAGGTGAGGTCAACAACAACACGGGCAAAAGGGTGCTGGCGGAGATGTTCGAAAGCGGAAAAACAGCAGAAGAGATTATCGCCGCCCGTGGTCTGCGCCAGATCTCCGATGCGGATGCCGTCGCCAGGATGGTCGAGCGGGTGCTGGTCGAAAATCCCGATCAGGTGGCCACGTACCTGGCGGGGAAAACGACCGTCGCCCGGTGGTTTTTCGGTCAGGTCATGCGCGCAGCCAAGGGGCGTGCCAACCCTAAGGTCGTCCAGAACGAGCTCGAGCGCCAATTGGACGTGTTGGCGAATCAAGAATCCGGCGGTGGTTAGCAGGTTGTTCGATATCTTTGGAAGCGCAGGTTCAGGGGGAACCGGTCTTACGACTTTCAGGCGCCCGGCAGGCTCCCCGGGCCAGAACGGTGACATGGCGGAACGAGAGCTAACCGGCCAGGTGGGTGGGGTGTTCATCCGCCCTGAAAGGGGCTCCTGGAAAACGGTGCGCCTGACCGCAGCTCACCTGGACTGGGGCGGGCTGAATGGAGACGTTTACGCTGGATTGACCCGTCCGGCGGATGCCAGAACGCCTCAATACCCCAGGGGGACGCAGATCCAGAACACCCGGCAGCTCTCAATTGCATCTGCCGAGAAGCTGGAAGAATTCGCTGCCGCGCTGGGGCTTTCAGAGGCCCAACCGGAGTTGCCAGGCGCCCATGTGGCGCTGTGGGGCATCCCGGCGATGACTTACCTGCCCCCCTCGACGCGGTCAGTCTTTCCGCAGGAGGGGGTTCTTGTTGTAGATGGGGAGAACCCCCCTTGCACGCGCCCCCGAAAGATCATTCAGGAAAATTCTCCGGACGGGGAGGGCCTTGTGGCGGAGTTTCCAAAAGCGGCGCTTAGAAGTCGCAGGCTGCTCGCCTGGGTTGGAAGACCCGGCCGAATTCCCCAGGGGCGGCCTGTCCGGGGGCGAATCCCAAGCCAGGTTCGATATCTGCAATGAAGACTCAGGAAGGCGTGCACCCACGTCAGCCAAAACAGGTGACGAATGGCCCACAGGAGACGTCCATGGCGGTGGTTTCCAATGCATTTGAAATGGCCCAGATGCAGTTTGACCAGGTGGCGCAGCAGTTGAATCTCGATTCCCACGTGGCTGAGATGCTGCGTTGGCCCACGCGCGAGTTCCGCTTTCAGATCCCGGTTCGGATGGACGATGGAACGATTCGGGTCTTCTTTGGATACCGTGTGCAGCACAACGACGCGCGCGGCCCTGCCAAAGGTGGGATCCGCTTTCATCCTTCAGAGACGCTGGACACGGTCCGCGCCCTGGCCATGTGGATGACCTGGAAATGTGCCGTGGTTGACATCCCACTGGGCGGCGGCAAAGGTGGTGTGGCCGTGGACCCGGCCAGCCTATCGGTCGCCGAGCGCGAGAAGCTGTGTCGCGGCTGGGTGGACCAGATCTGGCGGAACATCGGACCGCGCCTGGACGTGCCCGCGCCCGACGTCGGCACCACCCCGCAGATGATGGGGTGGATCATGGATGAATATTCCAAACTGGTGGGACAGTATACCCCTGGGGTCGTCACCGGGAAACCTGTTGGGAGCGGCGGTTCGCTTGGCCGCCAGGAAGCGACGGGTTTCGGTGTGGTCTATACCTTGCGTGAGGCCATGAAGTACCTTGGGATGGATCCTGAACGATCCATCGCTGCGATTCAAGGGTTTGGCAATGTCGCCCAGCACGCTGCCACCGGTTTCACTGAGCTTCTGGGAGGCCAGGTGGCCTGCGTGTCCTTCTGGGATCGAACGGACAACCAGGCCTACACCATCAGTCACCCGAACGGCATCCAGATCGAGTTCTTGAAGACGATTACCGACCAGCATGGCTGTATTGACAAAGACCGCGCCCTCGCAGCCGGTTACGATGTTGAGGAGCAGGACGCCTGGCTGCGCAAAGACGTCGACGTCTTGATCCCTGCAGCGCTGGAGGGGTCGATCAGCGCGGAGACGGTGTCGAGCATCAGCGACCGGGTTCGTCTGGTCGCCGAGGGCGCCAACGGGCCGACCACTCCCGAAGCCGATCGCGTATTGAAGGGAAGGGGCGTGTTTATCATCCCCGATTTTTTGTGTAATGCCGGCGGCGTTACAGTTTCGTATTTTGAGGGCGTGCAGAACGATATGAATTTCTATTGGACACGCGAGATGGTGCTTGAGCGGTTGGACAACAACATCACGCGGGCTTTTCGGGACGTTTTGAAGCTTGCAGAAAGTGAACGGGTCTATATGCGAGACGCAGCTTACATGGTCGCCATTGAGCGTGTGGTGAACGCCATGGAGCTGCGCGGCTGGCTTTGATCTTCATAGCGGAGCAGGCCTGAAAGCCGCTCCGCTTCGCATCTTTGTTCTTGGAGGAACACCATGACTTTCAAAGAAAGTTTGAACCCCTTTGAGGTTGCCCAGGCTCAGTTGGACGAGGCCGCCCAGCTGCTCAACCTGGAAACTGCAACACATGAATTGCTGCGCCGGCCCTTGCGGGAACTGCACGTTTCCCTCCCGGTCAAAATGGATGATGGTAGGACGCGGGTTTTTCAGGGGTTCCGCGTGCAATACAACGACGCGCGCGGCCCCACCAAGGGTGGGCTCCGTTTTCATTATGAAGAGACCATCGACACCGTCCGGGCGCTGGCTGCCTGGATGACCTGGAAGTGCGCAGTTGTCGACATCCCTTTGGGTGGGGCGAAAGGTGGGATTGTGTGTGACCCCCGCGAACTTTCGCCAGCCGAACTGGAACGGCTGAGCCGGGCCTACATCCGGCAGGTCGGCCGCCTTTTGGGACTGGAGATGGATGTCCCTGCACCCGACGNNCCTCGTTTGCTCTCGACGACCGAGTTGGAACGGCTCAGCCGGGGATACATGCGCGCTATTGCCCGCTACGTCGGCTTGACCAAGGACGTGCCGGCCCCCGACGTCTATACCAACCCGCAGATCATGGCCTGGATGATGGATGAGTTCTCTTTTTTGCAGGGCCACAATGAGTTCGGGGTGATCACCGGAAAGCCCCTGGCTTTGGGCGGCTCTGCGGGGCGCGGTGATGCCACCGCGCGCGGCGGAATCTACTGCCTGCGCGAGGCTGGGAAGGTGTTGGGGGTCAACCTGGACGGAGCCAGCACGGCCATCCAGGGTTACGGCAACGCCGGCTCCTTTGCGCATCAACTCGGCCAGGACATCCTGGGGCTCAAAGTCGTGGCGGTTTCCGACTCGCGCGGTGGGATTTACAACCCGGATGGGCTGGATCCGCAAGCAGTCCTGGCCCATAAACGAACCACGGGCACCGTGCTAGACTTCCCCGGGACGGAGCCGCTCGGCAACGCTGAGCTCCTGGAGCTGGATGTCGACGTGCTGATCCCGGCGGCCCTCGAGAGCGTGATTACCAACGAGAACGCCGCGCGCATCCGTGCCAAATTCCTCGCCGAGCTGGCTAACGGCCCCACGACGCCGGACGCAGACCACATCCTCTACGACAATGGTGTGTATGTCATTCCAGATTTCCTTTGCAACGCGGGTGGGGTTACGGTCTCTTATTTTGAGATGGTGCAGAACGCCTACCATTACTATTGGGATGAAGAGATGGTTGACGAGCGGCTGGAGAAGAAAATGCGGATGGCCTTCCATGCTGTGCACAACGCCGCTCAGGAGCATGGTGTGCATAACCGTTTGGCCGCCTACATCGTGGCGGTTGATCGCGTGGCTGAGGCCATGCATCTGCGCGGTTGGGTATAGGGCCTGAGGACGGGCTGATGGCGCTCTCGCCGGATGCGATGCGATTTCTGCTGATCACGTTCATCGTCATCATGACGCTCCTGGCGTTTTGGTATCTTCGGCGCCGCAAGCTCACGTTGGTGCAATATGCCTTCTGGGGGCTTCTGGCGATTTTTCCGCCGATTTTGGGCCCGTTTCTCGTGATTTTGCTGGCCCCCGGAGGCAAGACTCGAGACGGGTGACTCAGCGTTCCTGATCACCCGTCCTGCGACAAATGAAGACCATACGCCGCCTGTATCTCTACGGGGTTGCTTTGACCAGCCTCGAAACGGTGCTCTGGGGGATCGTCTCGCTGGCGCGCTCGGCCATTTCGGGCACTCAGGTAAGGGGCGACACCGAACTCCTCGCTGGCGCATTGTCGTTTATCCTGGTGGGTCTGCCTGTGTTCTTCCTGCACTGGTGGCTGGCGCAGCGGGGCGCGGCACAGGAGGCTGAAGAGCGCTTTGCGGGGACACGCGCCATCTTCCTGTACGCCACGCTGCTGGCAACGCTGATCCCCGCGCTTCAGAACACGCTGGCGTTAGTAGACCGTGCGATCCTGTCCGCCCTGGGCCAGGAAACGGCTGCTGCATTGGTCGGAGCTGATCAGACGGCCGTGGATAACGGGATCGCGATCGCCGTGAATCTGGCGGTCGGGGCATACTTCTTTTATATTCTGAAGAAGGATTGGGACGCCGCTCCCGAGGGGGATGCTTACGCCCAGGTCCGCCGGGTTTACCGATTTATCTGGGTGATCTACGCGCTGGGTCTGGCTGTTTTCGGCGCACAGCAAACCATTCGGGCATTAATCGATCTTGCCAGGGGGTTAGACCGCCTGGAAGAGGTCAAGCTTGCGAACGGCCTGGCCCTGTTCCTGGTCGGTACGCCAATTTGGGCGGTTGCGACCCGGGTGGTTGAGGGCGCGTTGGGTCGTCCGGAGGAGCGCTGGTCGATGCTCCGGCTCGTTGTGCTCTACGCCCTCACTCTGGTGGGCGTCGTTGGCGTGCTGGAGCCGGTATGGCAGCTTCTTTTCGAGCTCATTCGCTGGGTCCTGGGGGCGCCTCAAACCCTGCAAGGGGTTGTCTCTGACCTGGGCAGACCGCTGTCGCAGTTGCCCCCGCTGGGGGCGGTCTGGTTTTTTTACGGTCGCACCCTCAACCAGGAGGTCAGCGCCATGCCGGCGATGCCCCGCAGGGCCTCCCTGCGGCGGCTGTACCGCTCCATCGTCTCCCTGGGCGGTTTGGGTGCGGCCTTTTTCGGTCTACAAATGGTGCTTTCAGCCGGCGTGGACCTGGCTTGGGGCGAGTTGCTCAGAGACTCTGGGTGGCGGTCACAGGTGGCCGGTGCTTTGGCCAGCCTGATGGTGGGTTTACCGCTTTGGCTCATGGCGTGGCGACCGCTGCTGCAGGAGGCGAACCGGACGGACGAACGGGGGGACCACGCGCGCAGATCTGTGGTCCGCAAAGGGTACTTATACCTCACTTTGTTCGTTGGGGTTGTCGGAACGATGTTCTCCATCGGCGGCCTGCTTTTCGAGATTCTGAACGCGCTGCTGGGTGAGCCGGTCGATGAAGATTTGCTCCGGCAGGCGGTCCAGCTGCTTAAAACGATCCTCCTATTCGGTCTGCTGGGCGTTTATCACTGGGTGGCGTTGCGAAAAGACGCGCGGCTCGCAGAACAGGCGCTGGCAAAACTGCACGCCCAATTTCCGGTCCTGGTGTTGGACCCCGGCGACGAGGTTTTTGCGAACCAGGTGGTCCCGGCGTTACAGCATGAACTTCCGGCTATTCCGGTGGCGGTGCACCGTGCGGAGCAGGGCGTGCCTACAGAAGAGCTTGAGGCCGCTCGGGCGGTGATCCTGCCCTCCAGCCTGGCGTCCAACCCCCCGGAAGCGATGCGCCTGTGGCTGAAGGATTACCGCGGCGTCCACTTGGTCATCCCAATCGCCGATGAACGTTGGCTGTGGGTGGAGGCTACCCAAGTTTCCATGGAGAAGCGTTTGCGACGGTTGATGCACCTGATTCGCCAGCTGGCAGAAGAAGAGAAGTAGCTTGGTGTTCTGCCGCGCGCCAGTGTTGGGGTGAGCCGGGTTGCCCGGCCCACCCCAACACTTCTCTTTTTAGATCACTCGATGTATACTCAAGTAGAGAGACAGTATAAGGAGGGTGCGTCATCGATGAAGGTTTCCGTTTTGCAAGAGAATCTAGCCCGTGGGCTGAGCGTCGTCTCAAGGGCAGTTTCCCCACGCAGCACGCTACCCGTTCTTGGAAACGTCCTGGTGGCAACCGATGAGGGGCGCCTCCGTCTGTCGGCCACGAACCTTGAACTGGGGATCACATGCTGGATTGGCGCAAAAGTTGAGGAGGAAGGTTCGACCACCGTGCCGGCGCGCACGTTTAACGATTTGGTGAACACCCTGCCCGGAGATCGGGTGGAGATGGCCCTCACCGTGCGAACCCAGACCCTGAACATCCATGCGGGGACCTCCAATACGGATATCAAATGCATCGATGCACAGGAATTTCCCCCCATGCCAGTGCCGGATCTTTCGGGTGGTGTGCAGCTTAACATCGCAGATCTGAAAGAGATGATCCAGCAGGTGGTGCTGGCTGCCTCAACCGATGAAGCTCGTCCGATTCTGACCGGTGTGAAAGTGATCGTTGAGGGCAACCAGATTACGATGGCCGCCGCAGATGGGTTTCGACTCTCTGTCCGGACGGACGATCTTTCTGCCTCGGCGGGCCAGCCCGTGAGCGCGGTGATCCCCGCCCGAGCCCTCAGCGAGCTGGCGCGGATCGTCGGAGACGGCGATGAGGTCGTCACCATGGTAATCCCACCCGGTCGAGGGCAGGTCATCTTCCGATTGAAGGATATCGAGTTGGTCTCCCAGCTGATCGAAGGTGCTTTCCCCGATTACGATCAGGTGATCCCGAAATCGCGTGAGACACGCACGGTTGTTGGGACGACGGCTTTTCTAAAAGCCTGCAAACAGGCAGAGATCTTCGCCCGAGAAGGCTCTCTAATCGCACGGCTGAACGTGTCGCCGGGCAACGAGATGCAGCCAGGTATCCTTGAGATTTCTGCGCATTCCGAAGAGACGGGCTCAAACGAGACGACGGTCGACGCCAATATCGACGGCGACCCGATCTTAATCGCATTTAACGTGCGCTATCTTCGAGAGGTGCTGGACGTGATCAAAACGCCGAATGTAGCGTTGGAGACCAGCAGCCCGACCAGCCCCGGCGTGATTCGACCGGTCGGGGATGATCATTTTCTGTACGTGATTATGCCCATGCAGCTCGGCGGCTAACCCGAGCCCGGCGACACCCACCGGAGCCGGCCCCATCCCTTATGCCCGTCATCGGCCTCCGTTATATCTGTATCCAGGCTGTGGGATGGCAGTCGCAGCGCCCCCGAAAACCTTGCCACAGCTTCTGACGTTCCCCACCGAACAGACTGATCCGGTCCTGNNCGCTCTGGCACAATATCCGATCCTCAGAACACGTATTCGGGAACGGATGCGGCGGGAACTGTTTAACCGCGGGGTGATCTCGCCCCAGGAATTCGAGGCCGATGTGCGCAGCCACGCGATCAGCTCCCAGGCCAGGGAGCGGCTGGCGAACCCCTTGAGCGAAGAGCCGACAGAGGTATGGGAAGACCGGCTTCAGCGGGTGCGCAACCACCTGACGGACTTTTACTTCGCGAACAACCTCCCTTTTGAGTTGTTCGAACAGATCGTGCGTAAGGCGCTCATGGAGCGCGGCGCGGAGTCCGGTGAGATCCTTGTTTCGTTTAACCCCGAGCTTGCCCCCCAAAGCATGCTTTTTGAACACGCTTTTGCGCTGGAGAATCTGCCAGCCGAAGAGCGCGGGCGGTTCGAAGCGCGCCTGCGGGAGATCAAGGTTGTCCTGATCCGTACGATGATCAGCGATCAGCTTGCCTATGTCAGCATCGCCAAAGATTGGTTCACGGCCGCTGATCTGCATGATATCCGACAGAGGAAGATCGGGTACGGAAAAATCGGTGGAAAAGCCGCCGGGCTACTGCTGGCCGCCCGGATTCTCAAGGAAGTGGCCGGCAATGAGCTGCTGGCCCGCCTGCGCATCCCCGAGTCGTACTATCTGGGCGCCGACCTGTTCTACACGTTTATGTCCTACAATGGCTTGATGCATTGGAATTATCAAAAATATAAGCCCGAGGAGCAGATACGCGCCGAATACTCACAAATCCAGGAAGAGTACGCTGCCGGTAACTTCCCGGCCGACGTGCTGGACAAGCTGGTGGATCTGCTGGAAATATTTGGGCCCCAGCCAATCATCGTCCGATCCTCCAGCCTGCTGGAGGATAACTTTGGCACGTCGTTTGCGGGCAAGTACGACAGCTATTTTTGCCCCAACCAGGGAACGCCAGAGGAAAACCTGCAAGCGCTGACGCACGCCATCAAGCGGGTGTATGCCAGCAGCCTCAACCCAGATGCGCTGCTTTATCGCCGCGGCCGGGGTCTGCAAGATTACGACGAGCGCATGGCGGTCTTGATCCAGGGTGTCCAGGGGGAGAGACACGGCCGCTATATGCTGCCCCAGGTTTCCGGTGTGGCGTTCAGCCGAAACCTGTACCGTTGGTCTCCCCAAATCCGTCGTGAGGACGGTTTCCTGCGGTTGGTATGGGGCCTGGGAACCCGGGCGGTCGATCGGGTGGGGAATGATTACCCGCGCCTGGTGGCCCTCAGCCATCCCAAATTGCGGCCGGAGGCCTCTCCGCAGGAAATCCGCAAATATTCTCAGCACTATGTTGATGTCATCGATCTTCAAGAGAACATCTGCAAGACTCTCCCGATCCATGAGGTGCTCGACCGCCGCTATCCGGTGGCACGGCTGCTGGCCCAGGTGTATCACGATGGCTATCTCTCCCCGATCCGGTTTACCATGCAAGGCGACCTGCTCAATCACCTGGTCCTGACCTTTGAGGAGTTGCTCAACCGCACCGCCTTTGCGGAGAACATGCGCGAGATCCTGCATCTGCTTGAGAATCACTACCGCATGCCCGTGGATATGGAGTTTGCGCTGCAGGTTAAGAACCCCCGCGATCCGCATCCGGATGTGGAAATCACGCTCTTGCAATGCCGTCCGCAAAGCCAGCTACAGGACAGCCACGTTCGACTGCCGCCTGACCTGGAGCAGAAGGACATCATCTTTTCCACGCATCGCAACGTGCCCCATGGGCACCTGAAAGACATCCGTTATGTGATCTTTGTCACGCCGGAGGGGTATTTCTCGCTGCCAGACCCGGCCAAAAGGGGCGAGCTCAGCCGGGCGATCGGGCGGTTGAACGGCGAGCTCAGCAACGAACGCTTCCTCTGCGTTGGGCCAGGTCGCTGGGGGACGGTCAACCCGGATCTCGGCGTGCGGGTAGGGTATGGCGACATTTACAACGCTCAGGCGCTCGTCGAACTGTCAGGCGCGGGCGTTGGGTCCGCACCAGAGCTCTCCTTCGGCACGCATTTTTTTCAGGACCTGATCGAGGCGCAGATTTACCCCCTGGCGATCTATCTTGATGACGAGACCGCTATCTTGAACCGCAAAATTTTTTACAAAACGCCCAATCGTTTACTAGATTATTTGCCAGACGGGGCTCAGCTGATGGACTGTTTGCGTCTGATCGCGGTGGAGGACTACGCACCGGGGAGCCACCTCGAGCTTGTGATGGACGATGATGCCGGTCAGGCGGTCGCATTTATTGCACAGGACGGGTGAGCAGAAACGTGGACGCAGCGCGCATAGAGAATCGGCGTTGCCCAGAGGCTAGATCTTGAGTGCGAAGAAGTTTGTCGTCGTTGCTGGAAACATCGGAGTGGGAAAATCCACCCTTGTGAAGCTGCTTGGGGAGCGCCTGGGTTGGACCCGCTTTCTTGAGCCGTTTGCCGAAAACCCATACCTGGCCGATTTCTATCGCGATATGCGGGCCTGGGCATTCCACTCCCAGATCTACTTCCTCACCCATCGCCTGCGCATTCACCGCCAGCTGGTCAACCATCCAACTTCAGTGATCCAGGACCGCAGCGTGTATGAGGACGCTGAGGTCTTCGCCCGCAACCTGAGCTTGCGCCAAATGATCAGCGAGCGAGATTTCACGACCTACTGCGATCTCTACCAGGTCCTTACGGAATTTCTCCCGCCGCCTGATCTGGTCATTTACCTGCGGGCTTCAGTGCCCACATTGCGCGCCAGGATCGCGCTGCGGGGACGGGACTACGAACGGGAGATCTCGACCGATTACCTCACACAGCTCAACGATCTGTATGAGGCCTGGATCGCCGATTTCACCCTTTGCCCGGTCCTGACCGTCCCGGCGGATGATCTGGACTATGTGGCTCGTCCAGACCATCTCGATCTGATTTATCGCAAGGTACAGGAGAAACTGAGCGGCAAGGAAGAGGTGAGCTTCGATTAGAACTGGTCTGGCTTTGTTAACATCCTCACCTGGTGAGACTGACCCATGGTAACTGCCGATTTGCCCGAAGGCACCTTCATTTCCTATTTAGCACGAACCAGGTTTCCATCTCCCCCTTCCCTTTGACCTGAATTGTTCCTCTTCGCTCACACTCGAAGTCCCCTTTGATCAATTCGTACGTGTTTTGCGCAATTTGAACCCGGCCGGCCTTGCCATGCGATTCCATCCTGCTGGCTGTGTTGACGGTGTCGCCCCATAGATCGTAGTGGAACTTGGTCTGGCCAATGACACCGGCCACCAGCGGGCCGGAGTTGATGCCTACCCGAACCTCAATTTTCTTCCCATTTCGGGACGGCATTTGGCG
>JABAOD010014215.1_pt4 | contig 15059 bp, 16 predicted proteins | sample 7062151 | NCBI WGS metagenome assembly JABAOD01 (sample SAMN14538626, study PRJNA623070) | marine sediment metagenome | biome: marine biome [ENVO:00000428]; feature: marine pelagic biome [ENVO:01000023]; material: deep marine sediment [ENVO:00002113] | place: India: Gulf of Khambhat ... | reverse complement strand
GGGAATGCCAAATGACACGCGAGGTCACCAAGACGGACGAAGAGTGGCGCAAGCAGCTCACGCTGGAGCAGTACGCCGTTACCCGCGCTAAGGCGACTGAACGCCCGTTTAGCGGCGAGTACCACAACTGCAAGTCCAAAGGCGTTTACCGCTGTGTCTGCTGCGGTACGGAGCTGTTTGCCTCGGATACCAAGTTCGACTCTGGAACAGGCTGGCCGAGCTTCTGGGCCCCGGTTAGCCGGGACAATATCGAGCTCGAAGAGGACAACAGTCTTGGCATGCGCCGTACCGAGGTGATGTGCAGGAGCTGCGGTGCTCACCTGGGCCATGTGTTTGATGACGGACCCGAGCCCACAGGACAACGCTACTGCATCAACTCGGCGTCACTGGATCTGAAAAAAGAATAATTCTCCCCTCCTACCAGGCGAGGGAATCACAAAACTTCGGTCGTCCAGCTTTAGTGTAAGGCGCAAGCGTTTTTTCTCCCTCCCCGCTTGTCGGGGAGGGCCGGGGAGGCGTGGCTTCCCTTTTGGCAGGGGGCCAGGGAAAGGAATCAGCTGCCGTCCTCTCCATGCACTTCAGAAAAGAACACCTTTTGCCACTTTCTAGGCATGCGTTGGATATCCCGCGTCTGGTACATGAACCTTGCGTATTTCAGGATGCCGCGTGGTGTCAGCGTATATTCAATTTCCGGGTGTTTGAGGATCTTTTCGATAAACTCCACTGGATGGGGCGAGTTTGCCTGCAGTAAGAAAATCTTCGCTGCCTCACGCTTGTTGGCGTTGAGAATATCGATCGCCTCCTGCAATGCGTCGAACACAACAGCGTACGTTCTCGGGTTAAGCTCGCGAAATTGTGATCGCGCCCAGAGAGCCGTGAACGAGGTTGTACCTCCGAGGATGTCGTAGGAGTTGAACACCCGATGGACGCGCCGGTCGGCGAGCTCTTCGTCCTGGTAAGGCGGACTCGCGAAGTGGGCGCTAATCTCGGGATTGCCCGATAGCAAGGCATCCCGTGCCTGCGGGTGCGGCATGGAGACGGTCAGCTTGTCGAGGCGCGCAGAGTGCTCGTCCCCAAAGGCCTCTGCCGCCGCCATGCGCAAGACCACTGCCTGAATCGAAGTGTTGACGGCAGGAAGAGCGATCCTGTCCGTGTCGCTGAAATCGCGCACGCTTCTTACCTCGAGCCGCCGTGTGTTGAGATAGAGCGGCATCGACGCCAGCGCGGCCACACCCTTGACGCCGGCACTGTTCTGTGTCTCGTCCCACAAACGGAGCAAGGGCACGACCCCGCCCGAGGCAAAATCGAGAAAGCCAAGTTTCAAAGCTTCGTTCATGGCCTGTCCGGACGGGTAAAGCGTCCAGTGTACCTGTACATTACTCAGCCGGGCGGCGCTTGCGTGCTTTTCGATGAGCGCGAGTTGGCGCATGATCATCAGCGGCAGGTAGCCCAAACCATACTGCTGGGCGATGCGCACTCGCCCACTTTCCTGCTTGTCCCTCAGTTCCGCGCCAATCTGGCCTTCGGGTTGCAGCTCCACACCGAAGCGGGCCGCGCTGGCGCTGCTGAACACCGCCAGCAACGCGCACACATAAGCGCAATGCACAAACCAGCTACGCAAACGTATCGGCTTTGTCATCTATGTTCCTGCGACACCGACCGCCGTCGAAGCGTGCGTTATGTTCGCGTGGCCACAGGCCGGCGCTCGTCGCGGATCCACTCGCTCCAGCTGCCAACATAAAGCTTGGCGCCATCCAGGCCGGCATGCGTCATGGCGAGGATATTGTGACATGCGGTCACGCCAGAGCCGCACATGTTGATCACCCGTGCTGGTGGCACAGCCCCCAACAATTCGAGCCATTGCTCACGCAACTGGTCGGTTGATAAGAAACACCCGCGGGCATCAACGTTAGCTTCGAAGGGGCGATTTATAGCGCCGGGAATGTGACCGGCTACCTTATCGATCGGCTCAACGACCCCTTCAAATCGTCGTCGCGCACGTGCATCGAGCAAAAGATGCTCGCCTTGGTCAAGGAGCTCTTCGACCCTGGCTGTGCTGACCCAGCGGCTGTTATCGGCCTGAGCCTCGAAAACCCGCGGCGTGGTGCTCGGCGCCTCGCGGCTCAGCGGACGCTTTTCCTCCTGCCATTTGGTCAGCCCACCGTCGAGCAATGCCGCCGCCTCGTGTCCCAGCCAATGTAACAGCCACCACATCCGCGCCGCCACTGCCCCGGCGCCCGCATCATAGACGATGACTTGCTTGTGCCGATCCACGCCCCAGCGACCCAGCTTAGCCACCAACACCGCCGGTTCCGGTAATGGATGCCGACCGCTCTCTGGGGTGATCGGTGAGGAGAGATCGTGATCGAGATGTGCGTAACGTGCCCCCGGGATATGCGCCTCCTCATAAGCACGTTGACCGGCGTCGGGTTTTGTCAAATCGAAACGACAATCGAATAGAACCCAGTCAGGGTCATCCAGGTGTGCCGCCAGGGTCGCTGTATCGACTAAGGTAGTAAACACCATTACCGATCTCCGTTTAGCTCATGACCGGAATGCAGTTCGAAAAGCCGTCGCGCCAGCGCCTCGATGCGCCGACCATTTTCTAGCTTACTTTGCCAAGCCGTTGGGATCGCCGCCGCGCCCAGATAGGCGCCGCTGATAGCCCCGGCCATGGCGCCCATGGTATCACGGTCGCCGCCATTTAGAATGGCGCACAGCAGACAGTCTTCGTAACGCTCGGGGCAGCGCAGAAAACAGTAGAGACTGAAAGGCATCGACTCATGCACGGCCACACTGAGTCCGAGCGCCGCTGCGGCCTTCGCTGGCGTGACGTCTGCCTCGATCAGATGCAATACCTTTTCGAGCTTCGCTGCAATCAACGTCGTACGTGCAAAGGCGATGAGATTTCGGACAAACGCTCCTGCTTGCAGCGCCTTCCCCGACTGCCACGCCAGTGCCAGCGCGATCGCCCGCGCCTGCACGGCTGCGCCGTCTATTCCTACAGGGTGTGCGTGCGTGATCCGTGCCGACCTCTCGGCTTTGTGATACAAGTGCGCGCAATCAAAAAAATGCAGCGCCAAAGGAGCAATGCGCATAGCGGCGCCATTGCCGAGCGATCCCTGCCCGTCATAAAGCGCCTGCGCGGCTTCCGTATATGACATCCGCGTATTCGTTACGCGCGCGAAGATCGCCGGGGGGCCGGGGCCATAACCCCGCCAAGGCTCGCGCGTAAAATGCTCATGGAACGTACGCCCCAGCTGCTCTTCATCTATATCACCGACAGACGTGAGCGATTCAGCCAACGCGAGCGCCATCGCCGTATCGTCTGTATAGCTCAGGATGTCGCGCGCCGAGATGGCGGCGAGTAACCTATTCTTGTCACCATAACGGAACGCCAATTCGCCGAGCGCATCCCCGAGCGCGCTGCCAATCATCCCGCCAAGAAACTTTGTAGCCAGATCCATAGCGTCGCTATTCTAACCCTGGGCGCCCTCGGATCGGCTGACGACGACGCGATTTGGAAATTGCGTTATAATCCAACGGCCGCGAAGGGTGCACGGGCGGGGTCACGGTTGAACGGCAGGAACGCTCTAAGGACGGACAATCAAGAAGGTGGCGTATGCCTAGCGAGCGTCGTTTGGGGCCACGGAGGCAGCTGGCACTGGAGGTCATGCTGGAACACAGCCGACTCGGCCTACGACGTTATCAAACCCGAGATGTAAGTCTGGACGGTGTTTCCATTGACGCAAGCGATATTCCGCTGCGCCGTAATGCACTGGTTGATCTGGTTCTAAAAATCCCCAGCGACGGCAAGACGCGGCACCATCGTGTACGCGCCAAACTCGCGCCTGTGAAAAACCGCGGTGCCCGGTTTATCTTTCACAAGCTCGACGAAACGACCTATACCGCCCTGGTCGATTTGCTCTACGGCCGCGAGCGCTAGTGCCTGCCGCTGCGATCCCTAATCCGCGTATGTTATCGAAGCGGGCGTGCCCGCTGAGGTTGCAATCAATGATTCCCCCGCAGTCCGCTTCGACCGAGATCAGCTCTCAGAAAACGAGAGAGTACACGCTGGCGACACAGACTATAGGTGTCTTTGCGACGCTAATTAGGGACTATGTGCCCTACTCCGCTCTTCGCGCGTAACCCACTAACTCGACATAGCCGTGACCCCTAACGGGCATATGCTTGCGTGTGCCCGTTACCTTGACCGCGCCCTCCCAATACCGCACGGAGACGTCGAGCTCCTGATCCGCTAGGTAAGGTTCGATCTGCAGGCGCATGTCGTCATCCAAAATACTGAGGTGCCAACGTGACGGATAGCGTGTGCCCGTGCGAACACTGCTCCAATAGTCAATTACTTCGAGCCGTACATTGTCTGGCTTGAGCTGGCGTACCGACCCGTCGGGTGCCACGAGCGTGCCCTGACTAAAGACGTGCGCGCGACCGTCGCGTGTGCGCAGCTGGTAGAACATCAACTCGTAACCGTCGGCGAGTTGAATCGCAAACCAATCCCATCCGATCTGGTCGCGATCGAGCGCAGAGGTCGCCCACTCGCGGTCTAGCCAGCTCAAACCCTGTACCGTGAATCTCTGTTCGCCCACCTGGATCGTTCCCTTTGTGCGCAACCTGGTGGCGGAATAGTAGTACGACGCATTGCCGGGTGTGGCACTCTTGCGGCTTAGGCCGCGTTCACCATGCAACACGATCGGTTTGTCGTTCGCCCCGACTAGATCGATCGCAATATCGTCAGACCGCGCATACAGGCGCAACCAAGGCATCGCCTCATCCGGCTTACCGCCTAGGCCTTCAAGAGACCAGCCTTCGAGCCATACCCGAAGGGGTGCCGCATGCGCCCCCGCCAGGCCGGCAGCTGCGCGACTGAAGCGCTCAAAATGGTGAAACTTTCCACCGGTCACGTCAGATAACGTAAAGTGCGCCATATACAGTTGGCTCGTGGCCCAACTCGACGGACGTTTCGCCGTTTCAGGCTTCAAGCCAAAACGAAAGAAGGTAAGTTGAAAACCGAAGTGGCGGCCTGTAGCGGCGCGAAGATTGCCGGTGACATACCACCACTCGTGCTTGTAGTCAGGGTGTGGCCCGTGATCCGCCGGAAAAACGAATTCCCGCGGAACATAGGCGCGCTCAAAGCCACCCGCGTTGCCATTGCCTAGTGCCTCGGGAATGGACCGTGCACCTTTGTCCTCCGCCTCTTTGTCTTGTTCGTTGCCAACACAGGCAGCGCCAACCAGCAACGCCAACAGAGTCAACAATGCAGTGATGTGTCGCATCTCGCAGCAAACACTACTCTTCTCTCAGTGCCAGCGCCGGCGGCGCCGATGCCATTTTCCGGGCCGGATAGAGCCCGGCCAAGATTGCCGCCAAGATACCCAACGCCAAGCCTTCGAGTAAGATCGTTGGATCGACGAATATGTCCAGACTCCAACCAAAGGAGCGGCGGTTGATAATCAACACCAATGCTAACGCCAAACCGATGCCAAGCGGCAGGGCCAAGACCCCAGCAGCGAACCCCATCAATCCGGATTCCGCGCTCAGCAATTGCCAAAGCTGCGGCGGCGTCAGTCCCGTCGCCCGCAGCACGGCGAGCTCGCGTGCCCGTTCGAGCTGTAACGCCATCAGCGCACTGAGTACGCCGATAAAGGCGACCACCGTGGCCAGCAGTCGCAGCACCGCGGTGATAGTGAAGGTACGGTCGAAGACCTCGACTGACGCCACGCGTAATGCTTGATTGGATCGTATAAAGACCTCGTGGTCGCCTGCCACCGCCCGGACGCGCGCNNTTCAGTGTTCGCCTCCCCAGCGGCGTAAAGTCCCAGCGCAGTGATTTCGCGGTCATTCCAGTAGCGATCGTAGATTCGACGCGCGATCGTGATTCTGCCTTCGTCCGATCCATAGTCATAGTAAATGCCGGCAATCCTGAAGCGGCGGGCGCCAGAATCAGTGCGAAGTAAAACGGTGTCGTCCAGGCCCAGACGATGGCGGTAAGCATAGGGCTCGGAGATGATAACCGCCTCCTCCTCCTGCAGCGCCTGCCATGCGCTCTTGGCGTTGCCACGCTTGAAGCGGAACCGGGTAAAATCCTGCTCGCTCGTGTCCATGACGCGCAACTGGAACGTTCCCTGGGCACCATCGATTCGCACACGTCGCGTGGTGCTAACGCTAGCCACGCCGGGAATAGATGCCAGACGCGCAACCAGTTCCCGGTCCAGCACCGGTGCTGAAGGGGCCGTCTCGATCACTGGCGCGCTGACATAGATATCCGCCGTCAAGGTGCCATCAAGCCAGTCGAGAAACGACTGGCGAAAGCTGTCGATCATGACACCGACACCGACCGTCGCTGAAATCGCTACCGCGAGCGCAGCGATGGCGACGCCAGTGCGACTCAGTGCGGCCGCTACACTGCGTGCCGCCATGCGTCCGATCATGCCGAACGCATAACTCATGACCGGGCCGCAGCCACGCATGAGTAGCAACGTTCCAAATGGCACGAGCAATGCGAAGGCGACGATGACCACGAACAAACTGCCGTAGCTCAGCACCAGACTACGGGTGGGAATCATCAACACGAGAATTCCAAACAGTGCCAATGCAATTCCGTAAAACGCACTTACCCGGGCGCGACGTCGCCACTGTGTCTCGATGGCGGATCGCCGCAGCACGGCAGCGACCTCCGTGCGTGTCGCTTCTGCGGCGGGCACCATGGCCGCGACCACACTGGCGGCCATGCCGAGCAGGACGCCTTTGACGAAGGACAATGGTGTGAGCGTGATATCGGTGACGCTGAGCACAAAATAGAGGTCATTGATGGTCTGCACTACATGCCCGATTAATCCCTTGCCGAGTGCAACTCCGAGCACCACTCCCATGAGAGTGCCGATCAGCCCGATTGCCAAGGCCTCACCGATGATGTGGGCAAACACCTGCGGACGTGTCACACCCAACGCCCGCAAGGTACCGATCAATTCGCGACGCTGCACTACCGAGAAGGTCATGATGTTGTAGATCAGGAATGCACCCACCAACAACGCCAGCAAACTCAACGCCGTCAAATTGACCCTAAAGGCACGCGTCATCTGATCGAGCCCCTGCGAACGCTTGTCTGCCGCCATGATCTCCGCCCCGGCTGGCATTACCGCCCGCAGGCGCTGGAGTAAGGATGTGTCTCCTTCGGCAATGATGAGATCGATGCGGCTCAGGTACCCAGCCATCCCAAGCAACTCTTGGGCTGTAGAAATATCCGTCAACAGCACCGAATCCAGCGCCTGTTCCGCAATGGGGTCGGCGGTTGATAGCAGACCGACGATCGTTACGCGGTGTTGCCTGCCACCAATAGCCAGGGTCAGCGCCTGATTGGGCTCGATAGCAAGCCGAGACGCCGTGCGCTTCGTCATCATGCCTGTCGCTGGCTCAGTGAACCATCGGATGAAATCGGCCTGTTCGGTCGTTACATCGACGAATGAGCGAAAGTCCCCTTCAGCGAACGGATCGACACCAAGAATCTTCAGCGTTCTCGCGTTGTTTCCCGTGGTGTGTGCGTAACCCTCGACGACCGGCGCGGATGCGCGCATGTGCTCAACGATTCGTACCTGGCGGTACACCGCTTCCGGCAATCCTCGCGGTCCGCCGATGACGTGGTGTGTCGTGCGCCCTGCCAGCGTTTCAACCGACAACAGAAATGCACGTCGCGCGCTTTCGTTGGCGAGATCAACGGCCACGACTACGGCGACTCCGAGTGAGACCCCTAGGACGGACAGCATCACGAGCCACGGGTGGCGGTGCAGGTAACGCCAGCTGGCACGAGCGAGTATCACGTGGGGTTTGCCTCTGGGGAGGGGACCGCAACAAGGTGGCCCTCCTCAATGCAGAAGCCACGGTCGGCCAGCGCCAGCGTCTCCGTGCTGTGTGAGACCATGAGTAGCGTTGCCTCGGCCGCACGTGCCAGCTGGACAATGAGATCCAGAATTCGTCGCCCTGTTTCACGATCGAGATTACCGGTGGGCTCGTCCGCTAGAAGCAGCTTGGGTCTGTGTACCAGCGCTCGGGCTACGGCGACGCGCTGCTGCTCACCGCCGGAGAGCCGATCCGGGTAGCTGTGCGCGCGATCGTTGAGCTGCACACGCTGCAGCAGGCTGTGGGCGAAGGCACGTCCCTTGTCGTCGAGCTGGCCGTTTAGGTCGAGCGGCAGATACAGGTTCTCTTCAACCGTAAGCGTATGAATGAGATTAAAGAACTGAAATATGAAACCGATGTGGCGTCGGCGAAATATCGTGCGTTCGTTCTCTGACATGGCCGGCAGCGAGACGCCTTCTATGATGACATCGCCGTCCGTAGGCACGTCGATTCCACCGATCAGATTGAGCAGCGTCGACTTGCCGGAGCCACTCGGGCCGAGTAGCGCAACAAACTCGCGCCGCTCCACCACCACATCCAGGTCTCGCAATACGACGCGTTCGCGTTCACCTTCCCGGTAAATCTTCGTCAACCGGCATAGTCTTACGAATGGTTGGGCAGGTTGGTCCATGATTATCGGTTCCCGCAAATGCTGCATGCATCTTACCTCGTAACGGTGTGCGGTGACGGTACTATGCAAATAAAATGCCCCGCACTTAGCGGGGCATTTGAGGGCATGTTGCCCGAACCGAAGCGGCCTCGGCTATTTCTTTTGCTTTGGCGGAAAGCGCTCGAGAATTCGCTGGACCGCCTTGGCCAGCTGCTCGGCCCGCTTCTTTTGATTGACCTCGGCCTGCGCAGAGCCGCGCCACATTAGCTCGCGCGTCTTGGGATTCACGATGTCGATGATGAGCGAGCCCTGTTCATACTCGTAAACGTAGCTTTCGGGCATCACTCTGCCCGTACCCGCACCATAGCTCCAGCCCCAGCCCGCGCGATAGCCGTAATAATCATTCATCGTCGAGACCGCCAGCTTTTTCTCCAACGCCGCGTGATAGCCCACCTTAAAATCTGGCGTCCCCGTGGAAACCCGGTGATAGCCCTGGGCGGCCAACTGCTTTTCGACAAGCTCGCGAATGCGTTTGTCGAGCAACGGGTCGCGGAACCGTGGGTCAGCGGCAGGCTCTTTGTCGGTATTGACCCAATCGTAGGTCTGCAACCCGTCGAAGCGCGCTGCCGGGTCGTAATCCGACTGGACCTGCATCGTCAAGCACCCGCTCAAGACCACGAGAGAGAACAGCAACAACGATCGATGTAGAATCAACATGTTTAAATTATCGTACTAGCGGCAAAGCTTCTGCAACACGATCAGGCAGCAATGGCCTTGCCACGCGGAGCACCGGCTGCCCGTAATCCAGCAATAACAGTCGTGCGTTCGCACAATGCCCATTGGCTCACAGCGAAGACGCGTGAATATAATCGGCAAGCCGCGCCATCCGGCGGCTGCGCTTCCGGTATTTGCCCCACAGTGACACTGCCCCGTAAACTGCAACACTTTCCGCTGAGAGAATCAGCTAGGCGTGGCGGACTCACGGCACGGTTCACCCCTAAATTCGGTGGTGTTCTTACAACGTGCAGCAAAAGGCCCAGGTGACTAAAAGATGACTAACGCTAAACGCCCGGTCAAGACGGTTGGCTATAGCATTCCGCGACTTGAGAAAGACTGGAAGTATTATCTCGGCATTATTTTATTTATTTTCAGTTGGCTCACCTTCGGGTTCGCCTTTGTGGCTCCGTTCTTGCCGGTTTCAGCAGCCGTGGCCGCGATTATCGCTGCTGCTTTCATTATTGCCGGCGAGGTGACCTTCTGGGCGAGCGTTGCCCTGTTGGGCAAACCCTTAATGCAGTTCTTGAAGGTCGAGCTGCTCAAGTTCTTGCACAGCAGGCGTCCCGCGGAGCTTCGCCGCGTGAGTAGACAGCGCCATTACGTCGGCCTCGCGCTGTTCCTAGGCAGTTTTCTATCCTATTACTTGGCCATGGCCGTCCCCTTCCTCGGTCTGCCGCGGGAACAAATGCTCGCGGGCATCATTATGATCTTGATCGCGGGTCAGGCCACCTTCTTCATCAGCCTGTTCGTGCTCGGTGGAGAGTTCTGGGCTAAGTTGAAAAAGTTATTTCAGTGGCCAGGTTATACACCGACTTGAAACAGGATCTTGGCCAATCTCGGCGCTATCGGAACCTACATGTTGGGCGGCACCGAGAGCAAAGTTATCGCGAAGACAAGAAAATGCGGGGTAGCACGGCAAACCTCGCTACCCCGCAAGTGGTCGCGGCGCGACCATTCATGGCTATCTTGGAATCAGGCGACGTTCTGCAACCATGCTCTAGCTAACTGCATTGCACCCCCGAGTCTCGTCTCTGCGAAACGCCGCCATGTAGGCACTTCCTGTATCTGTCCGAAAGTAATGTAAGACCACGCATCCTGCCGGGCGAACAGCTGACGCATCAGCGCATTATTGAGCTTGTGACCGGGCTTGTGGGCGAAAAAATGACCCATAATCGGTGTGCCGGCCAAGGCCAGATCGCCGATGCAGTCGAGCACCTTGTGCCTGACAAACTCGTCGGGAAAGCGCAATCCCTCTTCGTTCAGGATGCGCCCTTCCTCGATGACAATCGCGTTTCGCAGCGACCCGCCCAAGGCGAGCCCCTGCGCCCGCAACTGATCGACTTCTTCGGTGAAACCAACTGTCTTCCGGCCACGCAAGTCAGGATACGCATCGGTCGGCGTCTTTCGCATCATTTGTACGCGCAGCGGGTTGAAATCCGCACCACAGCTCCTGGCTGCGTTTCAACAACGGCTATACCAGTTATCTAGAGGTGTTGGACGCACGCCGTAGTCGGTTCGATGCTGAGCTTGGACGCTCACCGACTCAAGGTGATGTGTTTCAAGCGTTGGTGAATGTCTATAAGGCCATGGGCGGCGGTTGGGTTGCCGAGGCGGAAAAGATCGCGGTCCCCGTGAATCCCCTTGCACAGTAGAAGGACGCCCAGGGCAAGTGAATCTCGCTTAAGGGAGGGTTTCGCTTCGGATTGTCTTGCCCTAGTACCTGCCGTGTGCCAAACCGGCGCCTGGGGCTTCGCCGATTACACTGGCCAGTGTCGCTGCCGCCTCTTCCACGCCACGACGATCAACATCGAGATGAGTGACGGCACGCATGACATGACTCCCTTCCACGCCGATCTGAATGCCGCGTTCAAGTAGTCGTGCTGCGACCTCAGCCGCACTAAGGCCTGTACCTTCGACACTGAAAAACACCAGATTCGTTTCCACGTTCGCAGGCCGTAACTCAATGCCCGCAATGCCGACAATGCGTTCGGCGAATACCTTGGCATTGGCGTGATCTTCGGCAAGCCGCTCGACGTGGTGCTGCAAGGCATAGATGCCAGCCGCCGCGAGAATGCCCGACTGGCGCATGGCGCCACCGAGTCGGTGTTTCCAACGCCATGCCTCCTCGATGAAGTCTGCCCGGCCAGCGAGCACGCCGCCGACGGGACAACCTAACCCCTTAGAGAGATCCAGCCAAACACTGTCGAAGGGCACGGCAAACTCGACGGCCGGCGTAGCGCTGGCAATCACCGCATTCATCAAACGCGCCCCATCCATGTGCAGCACCAGCTCGTGCTCTCGCGCGACTTCCGCGACTGCTTTGATGACAGAAAGCGGCCACACCGTACCCCCACCCCGATTCGAGGTCTGCTCGACGACCACCAGCCGGGTGCGCGGCGCATTGCGGTTGCGCGGCCGTATTGCCGCACGCACCAGTTCCGCGGAAAAGATGCCGTTGCGGCCTGCCAGCGGCCGTACCCAGGCGCCCGCTAGCGCCGCCGCTCCTGCCCCTTCCGAGGTGATGATGTGCGCAGTCTCGTCAGCGATGATCTCCTCCCCGGGTTGACAGTGCACCAGGATGGCTACCTGATTACACATGGTCCCCGATGGCAAGAAGACCGCTGCCTCCTTGCCGAGTAACTCGGCGACCATTTCGCACAGGCGATTTGTGCTTGGATCATTGCCGCGCTGCTCGTCGCCCACCGCTGCCTCCGCCATCGCCCGGCGCATGGCTGGGGTCGGGCGGCTCTGTGTATCGCTGACTAAGTCAACGCGAATGCGATCTTCCGTCATATCTTTTTCTGGCTCCGCTCAGATCAGTGGCCCGTCGCTGTTGAATGGCGGAGAGGGAGGGATTCGAACCCTCGGTACGCTGTTAACGTACACACGCTTTCCAGGCGTGCTCCTTCAACCACTCGGACACCTCTCCGGATTGATCAGGTGGTAAGTACATCGCTCAGCGATGCGCTCGCGCTGTCGCCGTAACGTTAGTACTTTAGCTCGCTGCCCAGCCTATCCCCGCGCGGCCCGCACTGCGGCGATCCCCCCCTGCAGCACGTAGACATCTATTCTAATCGAAACTCGGACGCTGCATGTGCTCCGCCGTGCATCCGGTGCGGTCCGGGGCTACGCCTTCGCTCGGATTGGTGCAGCATGAATATTGATCGGCGCAAATGGGTCTCTGGATAGTGGCGGAGAGGGTGGGATTCGAACCCACGTGGGGCATAAAGCCCCCAACGGATTTCGAGTCCGCGCCGTTATGACCGCTTCGGTACCTCTCCAGGGGCCGCATAGCTTACGCGCAGTACCGCACGGGCACAACCCGCTGTATTGTCGCCCGCAACATCGGTATAATAGTCGTCGGCGCTCGCATTAAAGCACCACTGAGCAAGCATCGTTGATAGCACCCGGCATTAACCCGCGTGTGACCCAGCGGTGCACCCGCCCGAAGTGCATGGATGACCTGGCGTGTGCCCGCCTACGGTTATCACCAGTCATCGCAGTGGCGGCGGCGTTCCTGTTATCCGCCTGCACCAATTCCCCTTCGACGCAACTGGATGCGGTTAAATCATCCGGCAAGCTTGTCGTATTGACGCGCAACGCGCCCACAAGCTACTACGAAAGCCCTCAGGGGCCCGCCGGTATCGAGTACGACATGCTTAAAGCGTTCGCCGACAGCCTCAAGGTCGAGCTCCAGATCGTCGTCCCGGAAGCGCCGTCCAGCCTGGTGCCGTTACTAGCCGCCAACAAGGCACAAATAGCCGCCGGACTGACGATTACCAACGCACGCCAACGCCAGCTACGCTTCGGCTCGGCCTACCAAGAGGTGAATATGCAGATTGTCTACCGTCTGGGAACGAAACCACCCCAGGGAGTAGAAGATCTGGTCGGCCGTGAGATCGAGGTCCCGAGAAGGAGCAGCTATGCGGAACGTCTGGCAGCACTCAAGCGTGAGTACCCTGGGCTCTCATGGCATGAGACCCAGGATTACAGTGCGGAGGAACTGCTACAGATGGTTTGGAAGGGTTTGCTCGAATTCACCGTCGCGCATTCGCATGTTGTCGCCATCGCCCGCCAGCACCATCCTGAGCTAAGAGTTGCCTTCTCCTTGGATGCACCACAGGCGCTTGCTTGGGCCTTTCCTCTTAGCGCTGACGACACGCTGTACAATCTCGCCGAACGCCACATCAACAAGTTCAAGAATTCGGGGCAGCTGGCAGACCTCATGGAGCGTTATTACGGACCGGCCAACGGCTTCGATTACATAAATCTCAGCGTCTACCAGGCCCGAATACGAACGCGATTGCCCCAGTATCAGGCGCTGTTCGAACAATACGGTAGGCAGTACGGAATCGACTGGCGCTTGCTTGCAGCCATGGGTTACCAGGAATCTTATTGGGATCCGAGTGCCATCTCGCCGACCGGCGTGCGCGGACTCATGATGTTAACCGCCACGACAGCACGGCAGCTGGGAGTCCAGGACCGCATCGACGTTGCCCAGAGCATCGATGGCGGGGCGCGCTATTTGCGTTCGTTAATAAACAGACTGCCCGCGCGGGTTACGGAACCGGATCGCCTCTGGCTAGCGTTGGCCGCCTACAATGTCGGCATACATCATCTGGAAGATGCCAGGATCCTTACCGAGCTTCGCGGGCGTAATCCTGACAAGTGGAACGACGTGAAGAAGTCGTTGCCACTGTTGTCGAAACCTGCCTGGTACAAGAAGGTCAAATACGGACGCGCACGTGGTCACGAACCGGTGCAATTCGTGACGCGCGTACGGACATATTACGATGTGCTCGTGCGACTTGATCAAAAACAACGCGCACAGGCAAGCACGCGCGTATTTAGCTTGCAAGCGCCGGCCATATAAGCGCGGACCGTGAGTCGTAAAGCGCGTCACACATCACGTTTTTCTTGAAAAAACGTCCGCAGCAGCTCCCCACACAGATCAGCCAAGACGCCGCCGACGACCTCGGGGCGGTGATTGAGCGCAGCCGATGCGAGCAAATCGAACGCCGAACCGGCTGCACCGCGCTCAGGATCGGATGCGCCGTAGACCAAGCGCGCCACGCGAGCCTGCACAAGCGCGCCGGCACACATGACACAGGGCTCGAGCGTCACGTACAGCGTCGCGCCTGGTAAACGATAGTTGTTGACGCCCGCGGCGGCAGCGCGCAAAGCGACGATCTCAGCGTGCGCCGTGGGATCATGGGTGCTGATCGGCTGATTCCAACCCTCGGCCACAAGCTCACCATTCAAGATCAGCACCGCACCGATCGGCACCTCGCCCTCGCACTCGGCCCGCTCGGCCAATTGCAAGGCCCGGCGCATCCAGGCCTCATCGGCCTGGCGTAAGTCGTGAACCGCGAGTCGTGAGTCGTAGGAAGATCGATTTCCCGTCATGCTTGCTTACCTAGCACGCAGCGCCAACGATTCACTACTAACGACTAACTCCTAACGACTCACGCATCTACTCCCACTCAATGGTCGCGGGCGGCTTGCTTGAGATGTCATAGACAACACGACTGACCCCCCGTACCTCATTGATGATTCGACGGGCAACGGCAGCCAAAAACTCATAGGGCAGCTGGGCCCAATTCGCCGTCATGAAATCGACCGTCTCGACGGCGCGCAGGGCGATGACATACTCATAAGCGCGCTGATCGCCGACGACACCGACCGATCTCACCGGCAAGAACACGGCAAACGCCTGGCTGACCTTGTCGTAGAGACCACTGCGTTGAAGCTCCTCCAG
>JABAOD010002059.1_pt2 | contig 15064 bp, 11 predicted proteins | sample 7062151 | NCBI WGS metagenome assembly JABAOD01 (sample SAMN14538626, study PRJNA623070) | marine sediment metagenome | biome: marine biome [ENVO:00000428]; feature: marine pelagic biome [ENVO:01000023]; material: deep marine sediment [ENVO:00002113] | place: India: Gulf of Khambhat ... | reverse complement strand
ACGAAATGCCCAAGGAAGATCACCAGAACGCCGACGTGAAACAGGCTGGACCCAAGGATCAACTGTTTGCGTCGCAGCAACTGTGACGAGGACGTTTTCCAAGTGAACGGATCTCGTTCGTATCGGGCGATTGTGCCCATGATCCCCACGCCAAGGGCGATGTAGGGGAAGATGCCAAAGAAGAAGTTGTGCATTGTAGCCTCCCTTATTCCACTGCCACGGCGGGCGCGGGGTTGATGGGTGTATCCATGCGGGCAAGCATGTCGCGAACCTGTGGGCAGCCTGCGTTGGGGTCAGGGCCGAAGAGTACTTCGCTTTCTTCCCAGACCTCATCCAGTGCTTCCAGATCGTTGGGATCGTCGTCGGGCTGATCCAACAACTCGGCGACAGCTTCTTTATCCGCCTTCACGCCTGATAGCTGAAGAAGTGCGGCGAACACGGCGGCATATGGGCTTTCGCGGCGGACTAGACGCGCATTTAAAGCCTCAAATATATGCGCCGCGTCCGCCAAGGTTTCCTGGGCCTCGGGAAGGGGACGCGTGGCCAGGAATTCAAGCAGAACCGGCAGGTGATCCGGCAGTTCCGAGGTCGCGGGTTCGAACCCATGCTCTCGGTAGGTTTCGATCAGGCTGACCATCGCGCCACCCCGGTCCCGGCTTTCACCGTGGACATGTTCAAAGAGGTTCAACGAAAGGGTCCGCGACCGATCGAAGAGCAAAACATATTGCTCTTCGATGTCGTAGATGTCGCGCCCGCTTAGCTCCTCCACTAGCGGGCGCAGGGCCCGGCGCGCTGCTGCTGTCAATCGCGTGTCGGCGGAAAGGACGCCTCCGATTTCGGACATCGCATGCTGCAGCTCGCGCGTCGGGTAACTCAGGATCAGGGATATTGCTTTCAGTGTACGGTCCATATCAGCGCACCTCCTCTGGCATTTTCAGGGGTTTCTTGGACCCGCCGAACAGCGATTTGTTCGAAGAGCCGGTTGAACACCCGTTGCTGTCGGTGAACCCGCAGCCGCCGCGCAGGTCATAGGCTTCTTCGACCTGCTCACGGTGGGTGGTTGGGATCACGAAACGATCTTCGTAGTCTGCCAGCGCCATGATCTTGTACATGTCTTCGATCACACGGCCCGACAGGCCAACGCGGGCGGCAATGCCTTCGTCAACCACACCTTCAACGGTTTTCGACCGCATATAGGCGCGCATCGCGAGCATCCGTTCCAGCGCATGGACCACTGGTTTTTCGTCACCAGCCGTCAGCATGTTGGCGAGGTATTTGACCGGAATACGCAGGTTCTGCACATCGGGCATCGCGCCGTCCATGCCGATCGCGCCGGCCTCTGCCGCGTTTTGGATCGGCGACAGCGGCGGGATGTACCACACCATCGGCAGGGTCCGGTATTCGGGGTGCAGCGGGAAGGCGACCTTCCACTCCATCGCCATTTTCCAGACCGGGCTTTCCTGTGCAGCCTTGATCCAGTCCTGCGGGATACCGTCGGCTTTCGCCGCTTCGATCACCGCCGGGTCGTTGGGATCAAGGAACAGGCCAAGCTGCGCGTCGTACAGATCCATTTCCTCGGCCGCGTTGGCCGCTTCTTCGATCTTGTCGGCGTCGTACAGCATCACACCTAAGTAACGGATGCGGCCCACGCAGGTTTCCGAACAAACGGTCGGGTTGCCGCTTTCGATCCGGGGATAGCACAGGGTGCATTTCTCGGACTTACCGGTCGACCAGTTGTAATAGACCTTCTTGTAGGGGCAGCCAGAGACGCACATGCGCCAGCCGCGGCATTTTTCCTGGTCGATCAGGACGATCCCGTCTTCCTCGCGCTTGTAGATCGCGCCGGAAGGGCAGGACGCGGCACAGGCCGGGTTGAGGCAGTGTTCGCACAGCCGTGGGAGATACATCATGAAGGTGTTTTCGTATTCCCCGTAGATCTCCTTCTGGACGCCTTCGAAGTTGTAGTCCTCGGACCGCTTGGCGAATTCGCCGCCAAGGATTTCTTCCCAGTTCGGCCCCTTTTCGATCTTCTCGATCCGCTCGCCGGTGATCTTGGAACGCGGGCGCGCGGTCGGGAACGCCTCCATTTCGGGGGCCGATTTCAGGTGGTCGTAGTCGAAATCGAACGGCTCGTAGTAGTCGTCGATTTCCGGCAGCGACGGGTTCGAGAAGATATTCGCCAAGATCCGCCACTTGCTGCCCTGTTTGGGCTGCAACTTGCCGGACTTGGTGCGAGTCCACCCGCCGTTCCACCGGTTCTGGTTTTCCCAGTCCGTTGGATAGCCGGTGCCGGGCTTGGTTTCGACATTGTTGAACCAGGCGTATTCGACGCCGTCGCGGCTGGTCCAGACGTTCTTGCAGGTCACCGAGCAGGTGTGGCACCCGATGCATTTGTCGAGGTTCAGCACCATGCCGATTTGCGCACGTACTCTCATTCTGCGGCCTCCTTGCTGGTCGCTTCGCGGTCAAGCCAATCGACCTTTTTCATTTTCTTGACGACGACGAATTCATCCCGGTTCGCACCGACGGTTCCGTAGTAGTTGAAGCCGTAGGATTGCTGGGCGTAGCCGCCGATCATGTGGGTTGGTTTCAGCGTGGCGCGGGTCACAGAGTTGTGGATGCCCCCGCGCTTGCCGGTCTTTTCAGAGCCGGGCGTGTTCACGATCTTCTCTTGCGCGTGATACATGAAGGTCGTGCCGTCCTTCATCCGCTGGCTGACAACCGCCCGGGCCGTCAGGGCGCCGTTCACGTTGTACAGCTCGACCCAGTCGTTATCCACGATCCCCGCCGACTTGGCGTCGTTCTCGGAAATCCAGATGACCGGACCACCCCTGTTCAGCGTCAGCATCAGCAGGTTGTCGGAATAGGTCGAGTGGATGCCCCATTTCTGGTGCGGCGTGATGAAGTTCAGCACCAGCGTATCGCCCTCATCCTGCACCTCGGCATTGATGGTCTTCAGATCGACCGGCGGACGGTAGGACATGAAGCCTTCGCCAAAGGCCCGCATCCACAGGTGATCCTGATAGAGCTGCTGACGGCCGGTCAGCGTCCGCCACGGGATCAGCTCGTGCACGTTGGTGTAGCCCGCGTTGTAGCAGACATTCTCGCTTTCCAGCCCCGACCATGTCGGCGACGAGATGATCTTGCGAGGCTGTGCGGCGATATCGCGGAAGCGGATCTTTTCGTCCTCTTTCGGCAAGGCCAGATGCGTGTGATCGCGACCGGTGGCCTCGGACAACGCACCCCAAGCTTTCACGGCAACCTCGCCGTTGGTCTCGGGAGCCAGCATCAGGATGACCTCTGTCGCGTCGATGTCGCTGACAATCTTCGCGCAGCCCTTGGCCGGGCCGTCTTCCCATTCACCGTTAAGGTCGCGCAGATGCTGGACCTCGTGTTCGGTGTTCCAGGTGATGCCTTTGCCGCCGTTGCCGATCTTGTCCATAAGCGGACCAAGTGCGACGAACCGGTCATAGATTGCGGTGTAGTCGCGTTCGACCGGAACGTAGTTCGGGGCGGTCTTGCCCGGGATCAGGTCACATTCACCTTTCTTCCAGTCTTTCACCTGATCCTGTGCGATCTCACCCGGCGTGTCGTGCAGGATGGGCAGGGCGACGATGTCGGTTTCCTTGCCCAGAATTTCCGGCGCGACCTCCTGGAACTTCTTCGCGATAGATTTGAAGATTTCCCAGTCCGACTTCGATTCATACGCCGGGTCCACCGCCGCCTGAAGCGGGTGGATGAACGGGTGCATGTCCGAGGTGTTCAGGTCGTTCTTCTCGTACCAGCTGGCCGTCGGCAGAACGATGTCCGAATAGACTGCGGTGGTGCTCATTCGGAAGTCGATGGTCACCAGCAGGTCCAGCTTGCCGCGTGGACCGTCCTCGTGCCATTTGGCTTCTTTCGGCAATTGGCGACCTTCTTCGCCAAGGTCCTTACCCAGCACACCGTGATCAGTGCCCAGAAGGTGCTTGAGGAAGTATTCGTGCCCCTTGCCCGACGAACCCAGCAGGTTCGAACGCCAGACAAACAGGTTGCGCGGCCAGTTTTCCGGTGCATCCGGATCCTGACAGGACATTTCCAGATCACCGGACGTCAACTGCTCGGCCACATATGCAGGGATTTCCTTGCCTGCCGCCTTCGCTGCTTTGGCGACTTCCAGCGGGTTGGTCTTCAGCTGCGGGGCCGAAGGCAACCAGCCCATCCGCTCTGCGCGGATGTTGTAGTCGATCATGTTGATGTCCCAATCGCCCTCTGGGGCGGTCGGCGACAGGATTTCACCTGCCGTCAGGCTTTCATAGCGCCACTGGTCAGTATGCGCATACCACGCACTGGTCGAGTTCATGTGACGCGGCGGACGACCCCAATCCAGCGCGAACGCCAAGGGTTGCCAACCGGTCTGTGGCCGCAATTTCTCCTGCCCCACATAGTGCGCCCAGCCACCGCCGGACTGGCCCACACAGCCACACATCACCAGCATGTTGATGACGCCGCGATAGTTCATGTCCATGTGGTACCAGTGGTTCATCGCGGCCCCGATGATGATCATCGACTTGCCGTTCGTCTTCTCGGCATTCTGCGCGAATTCGCGGGCGACATGGGTAATCTTGTCGGCCGAAACACCGGTGATTTTCGCGGCCCAAGCGGGGGTGCCGGGCACGTCCTGATCGAAGTCTGTGGCAACCCAGTCGCCGCCCAGACCACGATCCAGACCGTAGTTGGCGCAGAACAGGTCGAAGACAGTCGCGACCAGTTCGGTCTTGCCGTCAATCTCGATCCTCTTGACCGGAACGTTCTTGGTCAGCACATTCGGGCGCTTGTCCCCGGTCGAGAAATTCTCGGTCGCGTCTGCGCCAAAATAGGGGAAGTCGACGCCAGCGATGTCGTCGTGGTCTTCCTCGAGAATAAGCGACATGGCGAGGTCCGTGTCATCGGAGCCGGCGCGCTCTTCCAGGTTCCACTTGCCGTCCTCACCCCAGCGGAAGCCGACCGACCCGTTGGGCACGGACAGTCCATTGGTTCCGCGGTTCCAAGCGACGGTTTTCCACTCGGGATTGTTGTCCTGACCCAGCTTGTCCGACAGGTCGTCAGCCCGCAGGAAGCGACCCGGGATTAGTTGCCCGTCTTTTTCTTCCAGACGCACCAGCATCGGGAAGTCGCTGTATTTGCGGCAATAGTCGCTGAAGTACTCAGATTGACGATCAAGGTGGAATTCGCGCAGGATTACGTGGCCGAATGCCATCGCCAGCGCTGCGTCTGTACCCTGTTTCACGTTGAGCCACACATCGCCGAACTTGGCGGCCTCAGAGTAGTCAGGGCAGATAACAGCGGACTTGGTGCCGCGATAGCGTGCCTCGGTATAGAAATGCGCGTCTGGTGTCCGTGTCTGCGGTACGTTCGAGCCCCACAGCAGCAGATAACCTGCGTTGTACCAGTCTGCCAGCCGATTCCGGCACATCGGTTTGTTCACCCCATGTCATGGGTGAGGCTGGCGGCAAATCGCAATACCAGTCATAGAAGGACATGCAGACCCCGCCCATAAGACTGAGGTATCGGCTGCCAGCGGCATAGGACACCATCGACATCGCCGGGATGGGCGAGAAGCCGAAGACGCGGTCGGGGCCATAGGTCTTGGCGGTATAGGCGTTGGCAGCGGCCGTGATTTCGGTGGCCTCGTCCCAGCTTGCGCGGACAAAACCGCCCTTGCCGCGGGTTTCGACATAGCCGTTGCGCAGGATCGGGTCGTTCTGGATCGCGGGCGGTCCAGGCCTCGATCGGCGATTTGTTCTCGCGCATCTTGCGCCAAACCTTCAGCAGGCGACCCCGGATCAACGGGTTTTTCACCCGGTTCGCAGAGTACAAGTACCAGCTGTAGGATGCCCCCCGCGCGCAGCCACGAGGTTCGTGGTTGGGCAGGTCAGGACGTGTTCTTGGATAATCGGTTTGCTGGGTTTCCCAGGTCACAATCCCGGATTTGACGTAGATTTTCCAGCTACAGGATCCGGTACAGTTCACACCATGGGTTGATCGTACAACTTTGTCGTGGCGCCAGCGGTTTCTGTAAGTGTCCTCCCAGTCGCGGTTCTCGTTGGTAACCTGTCCGTGACCGTTAGAGAACTGCTCCAATTCCTTAGACTGAAGGAAGTTCATTCTGTCGAGCAGATGGCTCATCGTCATTCTCCGTTGATTGGATGGCCTGCCCCGGTCCTGACGAACTGGGGCAAGTGTTGGTCAGGGATCAGGGGTTCTTGATGTAGGCGCCCGGGCGCAGGTAGAACCACCAGTTGATCACGATGCAGACGCCGTAGAAGATCGCGAAACCGTAGAGCGCGTACTGAGGCGTTCCGGCGCTCATCTGTTCCCCGAACACTTTGGGGATGATGAAGGCGCCGTAGGCGGCGACAGCGGCGGTCCAACCCAGAACCGGGCCGGCCTGCTCTTTGTCGAAGGCCACGGCGATGGTGCGGAAGGTCGAGCCGTTGCCGATGCCGGTGGCCGCGAACAGGATCAGGAACAGGCCGAGGAACGGCACGAAGTACTGTTCTGGGGTGGCCGAGGAATAGGCCTGCTGGATGAAGTAGGCCACGCCAAGTGCAGAGGCGACCATCACGATCGAGATCCACTGCGTCACGCGTGCACCGCCCAGCTTGTCGGCCATCATGCCGCCGATCGGACGGATCAGCGCGCCGATGAAGGGGCCCATCCAGGCGTACATCAGGGCCGAGGGGCCGTTCGGGTTCACAGTGTCATGGGTCATCAAACCATCGACTTCGAGGTGGCTGAAGCCGAAGACCACCTTGATGGTCAGCGCCAGTGCCGCCGAGTAGCCGATGAAGCTACCGAAGGTCATGGTATAGATCACGGTCATCGCCCAAGTGTGCTTGTTACCGAAAATCCGGTATTGACGGGTCAGGTTTTGACCGACTTGACCGGGGATCATTTTCAGGCCCAGAACGGTCAGCGCGATAACGATCGGCAGGACGATCCATTTACTGACACCAAAGCCCGAACCACCAACGCTTGCCGGCAACATCAGCCACAGGCCAAAGGCCGCACAGACAAGACCGATCAGCAGCATGAAGGAGATGATCGAGAAGGCTCCGATAGGGCTTGGGATGTCAGGAGAAACATGTTCGTCGCGGATGTTGTTCATGCCGAACCAGCCAAGGACGGCCAGCGGGATCAGGAACAGCAGCCAGACGAAACCCGCGTTGTGGATATAAGTCTCGGACCCTGCAGGGATCTTACCGATCAGCGTGCCAGAGGTGTTCTCCAGGATCATCGGTTCGCCACCGAACAGGCCGAAAGTCATGACCAGCGGGATCAGGATCTGCATGGTGGTCACGCCGAAGTTGCCAAGACCCGCGTTCATGCCAAGGGCGTAGCCCTGGATCTTCTTGGGGAAGAAGAACGAGATATTGGACATCGAGGACGAGAAGTTACCGCCACCGATACCGCTGAGGAACGCCAGAATCTGGAACTGCCAGAGCGGCGTATCGGGATTCTGCAAGGCAAAGCCCGCACCGATCGCCGGGATCATCAGCAGCGCGGTGGTGAAGAAAATCGTATTTCGCCCACCGGCGATGCGGATGAAGAAGGTGGAGGGGATACGCAGCGTGGCGCCGGTCAGGCCGGCGATGGCCGCCAGGGTGAACAGTTCGGATTTCTNNGCCAGGGTGAACAGTTCGGATTTCTCGAACGGAAAGCCAAGGTTGATCATCTGAACGGTGATGATCCCCCAGTACAGCCAGACGGCAAAGCCGCAAAGCAGGCTGGGGATCGAAATCCAGAGATTTCTGTTTGCGATACCCTTCCCGGAAGAGGCCCAGAAGGCCTCATCATCCGGTGTATAGTTTGTTAGATCTTGACCCATTTTCGGTCCTCCGGTTGGTCGGGTGGCGGGCCGAGCGAGGCCCGCCAGGTTCTTTATTCAGCAGGTTGTTCTGTGAGCTTCTGCTCTTTGGCCGCTATGGCGATCAGGCCCTGTTCGAGCGCGGCGTTCGCTTTGTCGGCACGGCGGCGCAGGGTTTCGATGTTCGCGGCTGCGAAGGCTGCGCGCTCTTCGTCTTCCTGACGGGTCGAGAAGCGGACGAAGAAGGCCAGGAACGAGGCACAGCTGACCACGATGCCAAGGATGAAGAAGGCCTCGGACCAGTCGATCATGTTCTTGAACAGGAAGCCCGCAAGAACCGCACCAGCGTTACCGCCAGCACCGACGACGCCAGCGACCGCACCCAATGCCTTCTTGTTGATGAAAGGTACGACAGAGTAGGTTGCACCTTCGGCCATCTGGGTAAACAGCGAGAAGACGATCAAGGCCGGCAGGGCAAGGAACAGCACCTGCATCTGGCTGAAGATCATCAGAGCGATGCCTTCGAACAGCAGACAGATGAACAGCCAGAATGCCCGGCCTTTCAAGCCCCAGAGCGCACCAAAGTTGTCCCCGAAAATGCCACCCATGGTCCGGGCAAAGATATTCATCAGGCCGAACGAGGCAGCTACGAAACCAGCGGCGACGAGCGACAGATCGAAGTAGTCTGCGAAGTAGAGCGCCGCGACGTTGTTCACGGTCAGTTCAATGCCGAAACAGGCGCCGTAGATCACGAACAGAACCCAGACACGCGGGTCTTTCAGCGCCCGCATATAGTTGCCGGTCACTTTCTCTTTTTCGGGCATACGGCCTTGCGCACGCAGGTCGTCGAAGTTGCCGTCCGGTGCATCCTGAGTCAGGAAGTAGTAAGCAACACCGATCAGGAAGATGATTACGCCAACGACCACCATCGATAGGCGCCAGCCAACAGCTTCGGACACGCCGAAACCAACCACAAAAACCGAGAAGAGCAACGGCATGACAAACTGGGTGACACCGCCACCAAGGTTGCCCCAGCCAGCCGAGGTCGCATTGGCCTGACCGACAACGTTGGGCGCGAACATGACACTGGTGTGGTACTGGGTGATCACGAAGGCCGCCCCGATCCCACCAATCATGACGCGGAAGAACAGGAAGGATTCGAAGTTCCAGCTTAGGCCGATGCCCATCACTGGGAAGGCGCCAAGGACCAGTAGCCAAGTATAGGCTTTCCTAGGACCGATCCGGTCACAGAGCCACCCGATAAACAGGCGTGCGAAGATCGTGATCGAGACTGACCCGATGATCGCCCAGCCAATCTGGTCCTTTGTCAATTGCAGTTCATCACGCACGACCGCCATCAGCGGCGCGATACCGAACCACGCGAAGAAACAGGAAAAGAACGCGAACCACGTCATGTGGAACGTTCTGATCTGCGGCATCTTTACATTCAGAAAGTTTGACCACAGGGCTGTTGCCTTGTTTTCAAGCTCCATTGCTATCCCTCCGACAGAAGGCAGGAATCGTCCTGCCGTATTGCGTTGCCATTTCAGTGAGGGTTTGGCGCCGATCAGGGTTTGATCTGGATCAGATTCGCAATTTTTTCGTTAAAAATAAATAGCTTATGGAAATATGTCAGGGCTGGGAGGCTACGACATCAACGGCCGAGCACAGGGAAATCAATTGGACGCTTGACATTTATCAAGTGCAGAACAGATGCTGTAGCGTACCGCGAAGGAAACGAACTAATGCCGAAATCTTATTTCAACGATGTGCGTGAGCTACATCTCTTTGCGGATATGGAAGATGAGAATTTCGACCAACTGATGCGCGGGTCCTACGTCCAGAACTTTCCACCTCATGTCGAGTTGATCACCGAAGGCGACCCAAGCGATTTTCTGCATATTATCCTGTTGGGATCGGTTGATCTGTTTTCAACATGGAACCGCCGAGAAACCTCCATGGCCACGGTTCGACCGATTTCGACGTTCATTCTCGCGGCAACCATCAAGGATGCACCGTACCTGATGTCCGCCCGGACTCTTGAAAAGAGTCGGGTTGCCCTTATTCCCAGCGAGGACGTGAGAGCTGTATTTGATAAAGACAGTAAATTCGCGCGGGCGATCGTGACCGAACTTGCACAGTGCTATCGAAACGTCGTGAAGGCACATAAAGACTTGAAATTGCGCACCTCGCTTGAACGGTTGGCGAACTACCTTCTGCGGCAACAGAAGCGGTCTGGTGGCGCGTCGGAGTTCGACCTCATGTTCGAAAAACGGCGACTGGCCTCATTTCTGGGAATGACACCCGAAAACCTCAGCAGAGCTTTTAAGAGCCTGCAAGCCTACGGTGTCAGCGTCGATGGAAGCCAAATCACGATCCACCAGCAAGAAGACTTGGAGCGCTTCGCGAAACAAAGCGCCCTTATTGACGACTATTCAACGTGACCCAAGAAGTGATCGGTCCCCAATCCTAATTGGTCGTGAATTGGGGAAGGCCGTGACTCCTGCGAAAACCAAAGACTCGCCAAACGCACAATTGCCTGTTTGACTAGATCGAGATGCCCTCCAATTGCCGCCCGGAATCCTTTCTGCGATCCGAGCCGAAACTCGAAAGGACAAAAGATGATGCGCACACGTGCCGCAGTTGCCCTCGAGGCAGGTAAACCGCTTGAAATCATGGAAGTGAACCTTGACGGCCCCAAGGCTGGCGAGGTGTTGGTGGAAATCAAGGCCACCGGCATTTGCCACACGGACGAGTTCACGCTCTCTGGTGCCGATCCTGAGGGACTGTTTCCGTCGATCCTCGGCCACGAAGGCGCGGGGATTGTCATGGAAGTGGGTGAAGGCGTCACGACCTTGAAGCCCGGCGATCACGTGATCCCGCTCTACACACCGGAATGCCGTGAATGCCATTCCTGCCTGTCGGGCAAGACCAACCTCTGCACTGCGATCCGCGGCACACAAGGTCAAGGGTTGATGCCTGACGGTACCACAAGGTTCTCGATGCTGGATGGCACGCCGATCTTTCACTACATGGGCTGCTCCACCTTCGCCAACCACACGGTCCTTCCAGAAATTGCACTCGCCAAGGTCCGCAAGGACGCGCCCTTCGACAAGATTTGCTATATCGGATGCGGCGTGACCACTGGCATTGGCGCGGTAATTAATACCGCGGGGGTAGAGATCGGTTCCTCTGCAGCGGTATTTGGTCTGGGTGGTATCGGTTTGAACGTGATCCAGGGGCTTCGTATGGCCGGGGCGGACATGATCATCGGGATCGACCTGAACAGTGGTAAAGCTGAGATGGCCAAGAAATTCGGCATGACCCATTTCATAAACCCATCGGACTTTGGCGCAGGGCAGTCGGTCACCGATGCGATTATTGAACTGACGAAAACTGAGAAGGATCAGTTCGGAGGGGTGGACTATTCCTTCGACGCGACTGGCAATGTGCAGGTTATGCGTGACGCGCTGGAGTGTTCGCATCGCGGATGGGGTGTGTCCGTGATCATCGGCGTGGCCCCGGCCGGGGCCGAGATATCGACCCGACCCTTCCAGCTTGTGACGGGGCGCGTCTGGAAAGGCACCGCCTTTGGAGGGGCGAAAGGGAGGACTGACGTACCCAAATTCGTCGATTGGTATATGGACGGTAAGATCGAGATCGATCCAATGATCACCCACAAACTGACGCTGGATCGAATAAACGAGGGCTTCGACCTGATGCACGCGGGCAAATCCATCCGCGCGGTGGTGGAGTTTTGACAAGACGCATTTCGTCAACCCTGAACGGCTTTCAGACGGGCTTGGTGAGCAGCAACTGACCGACGCCAGCGATACAGAATATAAGAAGCAGCCACATAACCCGTGTTTTGAACGACTCGGTTGGTGTTGCAAGGAAATGGCGGGATCCAAGCCAAATTCCGACCAGCATAACGGGGATAGCGGTCAGAATCCGCCAGAGTGTGAGCTTGTCGAAGTGATCTGCCGCCAGCAGTAGCCCGCCAGTGATAAGGTCGGTGAAGAAAAGGTAGGCAATCATCGTCGCCCGCATGGTTCGTGAGGCTATGGTCGACGAAGTGAAGAACAGGGCCAGTACAAGGCCGGCGAGCGCGGTCGCCCCATTAACGGCTCCGGCGACCAGACCGGCCAGAAACAACCTCGGGATCGTGATGGATATCGGGCGCGAGGTGGCGAGGAGCAACAGGCCCGTCGACACAAAAACAATACCGTAGACGGTAAAGCGCAGACTTCTTTCGGAGAAATAGGACAACAAATACACACCAGCCGGGGCTCCGATTAAGCTGGCGGCCAGGAGAACCGCCAGGAAGCGGCGGTTGATGTCGGGCAGAATACGTGGAGCCTGACTGCTAGAGGCTAATATCTCGAGTGCGATTGACAATGGAACAAGCTGCGAGGCGGGAATGATGGGAAGCAAAGCGGTTACAGCCTGCTTTTTCGGCGAAGGGGCAGTGGCCGAAGGAGAGTTCCACGAGTCCCTGAACCTTGCAGCGCTGTGGCAGCTGCCGGTTCTGTTCGTCTGCGAAAACAATGGCTATGCGATGGGGACGGCGCTTGCCCGTTCGGAGTCGGAAACAGACATCAGCCGGAAAGCTGCGGCCTTTGGTATCGAGACTCTGGTTGTGGATGGTATGGATGTTGTGGCCGTCGAAGGTGCCGCGATGCAGGCGCTAGACCAGATACGCGAAACGGGGAAGCCAGTGTTCCTTGAATGCCGGACGTATCGATTCCGNNCGGCGCGCCGGTTTTCCTGGAATGCGCGACCTACCGGTTCCGGGCGCATTCGATGTTCGACGCCCAGCTCTACCGGGAGAAGGGCGAGGTCGAGGAATGGCGTCAGAAAGGCCCGATTGTCCGCTTCCAAACCTGGCTTCTGGAAAATGGGCTGATCCGCGAACAGGACATCTCTGAGATCGAGGCGCAGGTTGACGCTGAAATTGACAAAGCCGTCGCCTTTGCAGAGGCCGGAACGTGGGAGCCAGTGGCTTCGCTGACCAAGGACGTTATGGCACCGTCCGTGCCTCCGGTGGAAATCACCACCCCATCTGGTGAACTGGTCGAGACCACCTATCGCGAAGCGGTCCGCGCGGCGATTTCAGATGCTATGTCACGAGACTCGCGCGTTTTCCTGATGGGCGAGGATGTCGGTGCCTACGGCGGCTGTTATGCGGTCTCTAAGGGGCTGATGGAAGAGTTTGGCCCGGACCGGATACGCGACACGCCTCTGTCTGAATCCGGCTTCACCGGGGCGGGGATCGGAGCGGCTTGCGCCGGGATGCGGCCGATTGTTGAACTGATGACGGTCAACTTCAGCCTGCTGGCCTTGGACCAGATCCTGAACACCGCAGCGACCCTGCGACATATGTCCGGCGGGCAGTTCGGGGTGCCAGTCGTGATAAGAATGGCCACCGGGGCGGGTAAGCAGCTTGCGGCCCAACATTCACACAGCCTTGAAGGGTGGTACGCCCATATTCCGGGGCTCAAAGTTCTTGCTCCCGCAACGATGGAGGACGCACGCGGAATGCTGTGGACAGCACTTCAGGACCCTGACCCCGTGCTGATCTTCGAGAACGTGATGTTGTATAATCGGACTGACAAGATCGACTCTAACGCTGGTCCTGTAGATATTGCTCGCGCCGCGATCCGCAGGCCGGGCAGGGACCTGACACTGATCACTTATGGTGGGTCCCTGTTTAAGACATTGGAAGCAGCAGAAGTGCTCTCGGGTGAGGGGATCGAGGCCGAGGTCGTTGACCTGCGGTCGCTCCGGCCTTTGGATGATGAAACCATCATGGGATCAGTGGCCCGGACACAGCGTGCGGTCATAGTCGATGAGGGATGGCGGAGTGGCTCTCTGGCGGCCGAAATTTCCGCCCGGATCATGGAACAGGTATTTTGGAACATGGATGCGCCAGTGGGGCGGGTTTGCTCGGCCGAGGTTCCAATCCCGTATCCAAAACATCTAGAGGATGCGTCGATCCCTCAGGTGCCGTCGATTGTCGCAGCGGCGAAGGCAGTTATGGGACGCGATTGAGATGAGCGTATTTCGAATGCCGTCACTAGGAGCGGACATGGAAGCCGGCACTTTGGTTGAATGGCTGATCAAGCCGGGGGACGAGGTGCAGCGGGGTGACGTCGTGGCTGTGGTCGAGACGCAGAAGGGCGCGATCGAGATCGAGAGCTTCGAAACGGGAACCGTGTCAGAGCTAATCGCAGGTGTCGGTCAAACCCTTCCCGTTGGCGAACCTTTGGCCCGCTTCGGAGGCGCAGAACTCGCCCCAATGGAATTGGCACCCGAACCGGGCGGTGATGAACCACGACTGGACTCTGCAAGGGAGGCCGTGCCGAAAATAGTTCCGGATAGTTTGCCCAAGACACAGACGGAAGTTGGTGTAAGCCCCGCCGCGCGCCAAGCGGCCCGGAAGGCGGGGATTGACCTGTCAGCGGTACAAGGAAGTGGTCCGGGGGGTGCAATCGTGTTGGCCGATGTTGAAGCCGCCGGAAAAGGGGAAAGGGTCGCCAAGCCGGTCGAGAGCGGCCTGTCAGAGATGCGAAAGGCGGTCGCTGCGGCAATGGTGCGCTCAAAGCGGGAAATTCCTCACTTTTCCGTCACGCACACAATCGAAACCCAATGCTTATCTGACTGGCTCATAGCACGAAATGCGGACCGTTCGCCGTCCGAACGGCTTTTATTTGGCGCGGCGATTGTGAAAGCCGCCGCGGTTGCGGCGCGCTCAGTGGGCGCGCTGAACGGCCATTTCACCGAAGGTGCCTTTGTGCCGTCGGGCGAGGTCAACGCCGGAGTGGCAATAGCACTCCGCGGGGGTGGGCTAGTGGCCCCGGCCCTTCAACGGGTCGACGAGATGTCATTGGAAGAGGTCATGTCGGGAATGCGCGATCTGGTTACCCGGGCGCGGTCTGGGCGCTTGCGAGCCTCAGAACTGACGCGCGGAACCCTGACTGTGTCCAGTCTCGGCGAGAGTGGTGCCGAGAAAATGACCGGCGTAATCTTCCCGCCACAGGTTGCGCTTTTGGCAGTTGGGGCACCACAAATTCGACCATGGGTGGTCGGAAAAGCGGTTGTGCCCCGTGAAGTGACGCGCTTTGTTCTGTCCGCTGACCATCGGGTGTGCGACGGGCGGCAGGCGTCGAAATTCCTGACTGTGTTGGCCGAAACGCTTTCAAAACCGGAGGAACT
>JABAOD010000176.1_pt2 | contig 15068 bp, 18 predicted proteins | sample 7062151 | NCBI WGS metagenome assembly JABAOD01 (sample SAMN14538626, study PRJNA623070) | marine sediment metagenome | biome: marine biome [ENVO:00000428]; feature: marine pelagic biome [ENVO:01000023]; material: deep marine sediment [ENVO:00002113] | place: India: Gulf of Khambhat ... | reverse complement strand
AGTTCTACAGGTTCCACAAGCCGACCGACTCATCGTATCCGGCGATGCTCGAGCTCTTTGCGCGCAAACCAGAAGCGCTGGAAATCCCGGAAGATGCGGGGTTGACGGTGGTAGAGGTTTCGGACGAAACCCTGAGTCTCTCCGCGATCCTGCTGGACACGGACTACTACGAGGCCCTACTTGCGAGCCGCCGCGCCATTGACGATATTCTTGTTCTCGATGAGCGCCTGCTCATCCCGTTCAAGGCCAGAGCGTTCGTCGACCTGTCGCAGCGAAAGGATGATGGCGACGCGAATGCCAAGGGGAGCGATATCAAGAAGCATCGGAACGATGTGTTCCGCTTGCTTCAGCTTCTCCCGACCGATCAGCCCATCGAGGTTAGCGAGCCATTGAAAGCAGACCTCAGGGCCTATTTGGAGAGGGTGAGCAAACTGCCGGACTTCGACCCAAACTCGTTCGGTGTCCCCTTAGATCGAGAAGCTGGCATCGACATGATCGCCCGACTCTACCAGCTCTAACGTTTGCTATCTGGGCCGTCTCTGAACCAATCCGAGAACGATGCTCGTGCGACACTCAGCGCATACGGCGCAGGCTTCGGCGCAACGCGCGGTTTCCCTCCTCTGGATCGTCCTCTCCGGGATGTTTCCCCCCGCCTTTCCAGTTGTTCGACACGAGCCATTCTTCGAAATAGATCAGCCAGAGGAGGGTCCAGGGGATGATGGTGAGGTCCAGACGCTTGCTGGCGTCCCATTGTCCGGCCGCGGGCAGATAGAGACAAAGTCGATCCGGGTCATGGTAGATATGCGGCAGGTCGCGTCCACCAGCGAGCAAACTCAAGTCAGGGTCCACGACCCGAACATCCGGCGTCCCGTCCCTCTCCAGGACAAGAGTGACCTGATATGACCGGGAAAGCGGCGTGGGTTGTGCGCGAAAACGCCACTCTAGACGATCCGGTCCGAGCATCCCTTCGCCCGCGATCGTCTTGGACCTCTGCAGGAACAGGTACTGCTGGGGCAGCGACAGCCGGTTTCTTGTGGTCGATTCCGCCATCCTGCCTAGTCCCCGAAAAACTCGTTCTTGGGAACGGGCGTCGAAGCGGCCGATTTTTGGGTGGTGAGGCCAACACCTGCACCAAGCATGAGAGCGCCAGTCTTCCGCCCCTCGTTCAGCGCGTCCATCCGTCGGTTCATGGTCCGGGCAACAAGTTCGTCGCCCAGGCTATCCTTCATGGAGCCTACAATCGCGTCGAGGCCAACGAGGTCACGCAGGGATTCGAAATCCGCAAGCGCCTTGCTGTGCCATTTGTAGAAAGCCTCTACCCGCGCCGGTTCTTCATTCCATCGCTCGGCAAAATTCTCGTCCTGCGTGGTTTCGTTCCAGACCGCGTAGATCTGGCGACCGTTGACGAGGGGGCGCTCGATGAAGATCGGCATTAGGCGGATCGTGTCGATCAGCACCTGGAGTTCGTCCGCGAAAACGTGGCGCCTGACGCACATTTCATAGGATCGCATGGCCAGGGTCGTAATGATGATCGAGATCGGCGCGATTTCTGCCTGAACATGCAGAAATTCCAGATCCCGGTGACGCTTCAAGAGCTGCACGGTCCGCCGCAGAATGCCTTTGACCGACTGGCGCACCGGGAAGGGCTCGGTCGTGGCCGCATCGCGCTGCGACGCGATGACCGACTGCATCATCCTCGGGACCAGGGCCGCCCTTTCGTCGAAGAGGGCCCGATAGGCCCGAGGATTCGTATCATGCCAGTCCTGTAGTTTGCGATCGGGCACCAACTCACCGCCGTACATGCAGTTCGGATTGGCAATGGTCGGGGAGATGTCGAGGTGAAAGTCGCCGGCGTAGTTCAGACGCCAGCAGCGCTTCTTTTCTTCCAGGATCGACGCGTAGTAGGCATGTTCGCGCAGGCGCTGGCCAATCGCGGCCTTCAGGCGTGCCGGTGCGATCTCCGGGCCAAGGCCGAGGATGAAGCTGATCAGGTCGACATCGAACTCGTCGCGCCCGACCGGTTTGATCGAAGTTCCAAGCGCGCCAGAGCCGTGCAGGTAGACATGGAGGGAAACAAGCATCGGGTCGCTCGATCCGGCCAACCAGTCTGCGACGGCCTCGTAGCTGGTTCGGGCCCTCTCGAACTGGGTCTGGGTCCATTCCAGCTCCTGGCAGATTTCTTCGAGGATCGTGAAGACCTGCGCCCGCCGCTGAATGGCGGTATCGGTGAGGGGGTGCGAGAAAATCTGGTTCATGCGACGTTCCGTTCGAGTTGATGCACGGGCACGAACGGCTCGGCAGGTTGCTGGAAGAAGATGGGGGTCAGGGTGGGGCTCGCGTGTCGGGCGCTCGAGACGCCAAGCCCTTTGAGCCTCTGGATCTTGGTGGTGTCGTCCAGGGAAAAGAAACCCTGAGGCACGCTCGGCGAATACCGGTGAACAGCCGTCCGGTCGTGCGGATCGCCTGTCAGATGACGGGCAATGCCGAGCGCTCCGCGGGATTGGCCGTCCATGAGAAGGCTGAGGGCCTTCAACCCGAGACCGGCCTTGCCGGGAGATTCAGGCAGCATGTAGACCTCGTCGACACAGCCGAGGCTCAGTATGTGCAGGTCCTTCGGAGACCAGCCGAGCATCGAGATCGCTTCGACGGTCGCGATGCCCACCGGATTGTTGCACCAAGTGCCGCCATCGAGAAGCCCAACATCATCCACCGTCTTGTGGCGCGCGAAATAGGTCGGGGCGGCCGAGGTCGCCATCGCGGCGTCTAGCGCGGGCTTCCGGTAATCCTTGGTGAGCCGCGGATGATGCGACGTCTTGTAGATGTAGACGCTGCGCTGATCAGCATCCCAGGCCGGGATCAGCAACCGGGTCTCCGCCTCGCCGATGAGCTTGTCGCCAAGGATGGCGTGGAGCTCGTCCCGAAGCGTCGATGCCTCGTGCTTCGGCTTGACCAGGTGACGCAAGGCGGCACGCGCGTCCCGGGCCTTTCGCCCGAGCCAGCTCTTGTCCCCCGCTTGCCCGAAGATCGTCGGCCCGCGAGTCTCGTAGAGTTCCAGAAGGGTCTTAGCCCGGATGCCGAGGGCAAGGCCGATCGCGAGAATGCCCCCGGTTGACGTTCCCGCAATCAGATCGAAGTAGCGGCCAATCGGTTCATCAAGGTCTTCTTCCAAGCCCGCCAGAAAGGCCGCAGGTTGGGTGCCTTTGATGCCACCGCCATCGATGCACAGGATACGTCTCATGGTCCTTTTTTGGCCTTCCGAATTGAGGGGGGATTTGTCGTTCTCGCTGTCGTCTTCAACCTTCTCAACCTTTGATTTTGCGAGGATCATTACCGTGCGAATCCGACTGTGCGATCCGGCCATCACGGTTGTGGATCTTCAGCTCGGTCTCGGCGTTGCGACTGATTTCGCGTGCGCGCTGAACCGCGCCTTTCTTGGTGTCGAAGTGTCCGCTGGAGCGCGCCGCTCCGCCACGACGGATGTCCCATCCGCCATCTGCGTTTGGCACGACGTGGTGCGTGCCCGGTTTTTTGCCTGTAGCCATTCTGGCCCCCATAGTCTTGTTCTTGCGAGAATCGAAGTTCGCATTAACGAACTTGCACCAAAGATAGGGATTGCGCGTATGGCGTGTCAAGGACTAGAAGTATCGTAAAAACGAACACTCGATGGAGAGGAGCCTACCTTGCCAACACCGCTGGGAGCGCGCGTTCGCGAGCTACGACGAAAGCGCGGACTTACCTTGGAGGGGCTCGCTGAGCGGGTCCGGTCCAGCAAGAGTTATATGTGGGAGATAGAGAACAAGGAGGTCGCACGCCCCTCGGCTGAAAAGCTGGCCCTTATCGCCAGCGCACTCGATACCACCGTCGAATACCTGTTGGGCGACGACAGCGAACAGGCAGAAGAAAATGCCGAGGACATCGCCTTCTTCCGCAAATACAAGAAGATGAAGGGGCCGCAAAAGGATCAACTCCGAAAGATTCTAGATGCACTGGACGACGATTGATGACCGGTGGAAGGCAGAAATCCCCCCAACAGGAGGCAAACCGGCTCTCGATCATGCTCCGGCAAGTTCTTGGCGAAGATCGCTTTCCGGTCGACGTTGAAGCCCTTGCCAGAGAAGTCTCCCGGAACAATGCAGACCCAGTTCGGAAAGATCGTAGGTGGCGATCTTCCCGGGTTCGAGGGGATGCTCCGGCCGCACCGAAAGCGCCCTGAATGGCATATCGTTTACAACGACGACCCACGTTACCGAGGCCGTGTGCGCTTCACCATCGCACATGAATTCGGACACTATCAGCTCCACCGCCCACTCCTGTCCGACAAGGACTACGAAAACGGGAAACTAAGGCGCGATTGTGATTTTCAGTGCAAACCACTTCGGCCGGGCACTTGGGAGGAAGCAGAAAAGCAACGTGAAGAGGAGGCCGACACCTTTGCATCCTTCCTTCTGATGCCGCTTGATGATTACCGGGCGCAGGTAAACTGCGAGGAGATGACCGTCGAGCTTCTGAACCACATCACCAATCGTTACGGGGTCTCACTTATCGCCGCCTGCCGAAAGTGGATCGATTTCACGGACAAGCGCGCGGTTATGATTATCGCGCGCGACGGTTTCGCAAAATGGGGGCGTGCGAGCAAGTCTGCTCTCAAGAGTGGGATCTTCGTGCGGTCAGGGATGCCAATCCCAGAAGACGCGCTCGCAGCCGTCGCTTCCGACGGAAGAGGTTTTGTGTCGAACAGTCCAGTCTCGCGGCCGGCGGGCGTCTGGAGCTTCAGCTGCGGGTCCCAGCCGGTGCGAGAGTTGGCGATGGTGTCCGAGTTCCTTGATATGTCCCTGACCATTCTACAGTTCGATGAGGAGGTGGATCTCAGGGAATTCGAAGGAGAAGAGCCGTGGGACGCCTACGATCAATTCCACTCCGGTCGCTGACGATAGTTTCGATGTCAATTTCGAATTCATCGATCCACAACTCTCACCTGTCATAACATCCAATAGTTCTTAGCTGAACTGATACTTTCCGCGTGGAGAATGTCCGTTCTTGAGCTGGAGAACAGTACTGCTCGCTCACGCGGCGAAGGGCCGGTGCCCACCCATCTTGCGGGTTCTGTGCCTGTAGAATACGCAATCCATTCCTGGATTGCTTGAACGGTGGAACGTTCAGCCACTTTTGCAAACACGCCGCAGCCGGCCATCAACGGTTAGTTTTGAAGAAATTCGACGTTTCCTCTTTTCAAATCGGCGGACCTTTCGTACGAAGGTCCCGGCACACCGGTGGGTTGTGCGGACTACCTATAGTCATGAATTATTGAAGAAAAATACTCCGCTTTCTGGGCTTCACCGGGGTGGCAATGGATAGGTGCGCGCGGATGTTCGACAAACAGAATGACGACACTCAAAGCTCTGATGAAATCAAATGGCTCGACCGGGATGACGCGCGCATTCAGCTGAAATCTCATATCCAGCATTTTCTGGAAGATGCCGAACAGTGGCACAACGCGGACGCCGGAGGCACGCCTCCCGTAACTGGCTTGAAGGTTTCTGCCGGGTTGGGCAAAACCCATTCTGCGTTGGAGTGTATCGCCAAGCAGGGTGCCGAAATCCTGAAACACGGTCACATCTTCATCTATGTGCCGACGCTCGACCTCGCTGAACAGGCCGCTAAAGATTTCGAGCAATTTGGCTCCGGCCTTCCACACATGGTGTTGCGTGGCCGATCAGCGATCAATCCTGGAACCGGTCAAACGATGTGCGCCAGAGCCGAGACCGCCGCGGCCATCGCCGGGAGTGTGCGTTCCGTAACCCAAGCCCTGTGCAGGAGAACGGATACGAAATCAGAGGACGAAACAAAGGCGAAAACAAAAAAGGTCGTTCTTGCAGCATGCGCGAAAAACTGCGCTTACCTTGATCAGGAGGAAAAACCNNCTTGCGCATGCCTATCTCAAGCTGAGGGTGCCGCTTCAGGGTAAGGTGTCCCTTCGTATCATCGACGAAAAATTCTGGTCTCCGCTTGTTCAAACTGAAACGATCTCCAGGGATCATTGGTTGACACCACAATACAGAGCTAAGTCAAAAGACAAAAAGATCGAAGAGGATAAGGCGCTTTATGACCTGAGCAACAAAGTACGCCATGAAGTATCACTGGCGCTTGAGACAGGTGCTCCCATCCATGGCAAGCTGCGTGAACACAAGGTGCGGAAAAGGAAGCTGCAAAAGCTGGCAAAGTATGAAGCCAAACAGATACCAAGCCTTTTTCTACGTCCTGACTGGGAAGATGATAAGGTTAAAGAGAAACGCGGCGGTTTCAATGCAAGTCTGGCAGATCGTGCCCGAATCCAGGCGGAGATTTTCAGGCTGCTTGCCGCTTCTTCGGATCAAGACACCACTGAGCGTTTGAGCCTTGCAAAGTTCTCGCAAGACGACCCAGACCGGGTTACGCTCAAGGCGCATATTCTGGATGATTTGCCTCAGACATCACCCTGGTTGCTCTTGGACGCCGACCTGGACAGTNNGCACGCCAAACCGACTGCAAACATCATCCAGGTTAAGGACCGAACACTTTCGGACACCTGGTTGACGCATCACAAGAACGCTGAGGAACATCAGGATCAGGTTCTGGGCATCATCAAGCGTGAAGTCGCCCTCGCGGACTCTTCCAACAATGGACGGGTTTTGGTTGTTGGAACCAGAAAGGTTCTGCGGGCACTCTTCAAACGGGCAGGTGAACAACATGGTGTCCAGTCCGGGGAGGATCCGTCGATCCCGTCGCAACTGCATGGCGCGGATGTCCGTTGGTACGGCGGCAAAATGCTCGGCATCAACCGCTACAAAGAGCATGCCACGGTAGTGCTGGTGGGGCGCATGCAACTCAACGTCGAAGCCTTGGAAGATCAACTCAAGGCGATGTTCGGTGACAGTGGCGAACCGTTGGTGCTCACCGAGGACAACAAGCTTGTTGAAGAAGGTGCAGGTCCAACAATGCCCCCAGACCATGAAGAAGACGGACCAACAACAAAACCCCAGGTACATCCGGATGCACGCGGCACTGCATTACTCCGCCAAAACCGTGAGGCGGCGTCCGAGCAGGCAATTGCACGCCTGCGGCTGGTTTTTCCCAATCGCGACAAGAGGGTTGTAATATTGAGCAATGTGCCGCTTCCAAATCTGCCGATCGATGAATACGTGACGTTCAAGGACTTTGTCCGGAGTCACCTGGGAGTAGGAGTGACTACGAGCTATCGCAAACTGGAAACTGCAATCATTTCTGAGAATGGGACACCGAGCATAAAAGGTCTCCGTACCGGCAAGACAGGCCTCTATCGGGATGCGCCACATTTTTTCAAGAACGTAAGCGCTGCCAAAGACGTGACCGACGAATTGTCGAATGGCGGAGTAGCGGAAGCCCTGGCCAACATCGCTTCGGACAGAAACTGGGACGCCACCGAAGTTGTGCTGGCCCCAAAGCGAGGCGGGAAACCGTTCAACGCCGTTGTGTTTTTCGGCCCGGACCAAGCCCTCGACGTCGCTCGTGGCCTCTGGCCTGAGTTCAAGGTCACCATGGGACGGGCTTTGGCAGCCGCCATCTCGGAACAAGACGAAGTTATTGAGGACGCGTAGCCACAGTCAAACTCCGATCTGTTGATAGGAGTCTCGTCTAGAGCCCCATAACCCATCCTTCCGGATGGGGAAATCTGGGGGCTACCAATGTTCCATTTCATTGGCAGCCCCTCTTCGCGGCGTTTTCCTTAGGTATCGACCGATCACCAATTGGCGTCATAGGCCGCGAATATCACCCTGTTGCCAACGATGATCGGCTCTCCCGGAAACGGGTTCTTGGGTGCAAGGCCCGCGCGCTCCATCTGGTACAGGTCATTCACCATGTGGTAGCCGCGGCGCAGTGCTGCGTTCTTGCTGGACAAAGGCTGCGCCGAAGGTGTGCCCGCAACGTCGGGCCAACCCGCGGGGACACGTTTCAAGAGGAGCTCGGCGCACCAGCCACCGTTTTCCTTGCGAATGATCAGTGCCCGGAGGTTGCTGATGCAGGTATAGGGATCCAGGATCGTCGCCGCCAAAGGCACGACCGGACTGTAGTCCGGATCGAAGGGCTGTTTGCGGGCGGCATGGAGTGCCCTTTTCAGGGTTTTCTTGCCGCGCTTGATATCTGCATCGGTGATGTATGCCATTGTCATGGTGTTTCCTTTCATTTCTGATTTCAGGAAGAATTTGGGTTCGTTTGAGATTTCGGAAAATCGCGTTTCCCGAAAAAACGCGTTGCTCCGAAACTCGAACCGAGCCGGTTGGCGCACCGTCAGGCAAAGGGGGGAGAGCGCTAATAGGGTATTCTATTAGGCTTACCCCACCTTCGGTTCACCAGCCCGATGGCATCAGCAAGCAAGGGATGAATCACGCGGTGGAAGCAGGACGAATTTCTCCAGGCCCCAGTCATGAGACCCGGCGGAAATTCTCAAGCTTCCCACCTCACGGACAGCAGGTCGGATCTCGCGACCCCCGTCGCACCCCATCAATATGCCAGAAGAAAGGCCAACATGTCCGACGACTACGAAAACCCGTTCCAGAATGACTACCTGATCCAGGAATACGGCTTCGATCTCATTCAAGCCGCTCTCGATTTCGGGTATCGCCCTGAACACGTGCATCACGCACTGATTGCGTCATCCGTCTATGACGATGTCCAGGAGTATCTCCGCGAAATGGTGCCGGGCTTTGAGGAGCACGAACTTTTTGTTCAAGATGCCTTGGGCGTCGACCACGACGCAGCCGTGGACCAGGCCCTGAGCACCAATGACTACTACCGCCTGGAAAGCGGTGCTGTCATCAAGTTCCACTTGCCACTCTCAGGGCCCAACATCCTCGGGGCCCAACATCTTGCTGCTTGAGTTGCGNNTCAATCGGTCCGACCGACAGATGCGCGGTCGGGCCCATCGGGATCTGGACCCTCTTGTTCGCCGAGGAACGCTTTCCGGGCGCACCCGAGCGGTGGCCACGGCAAGCGAGTATGTGGTCCGCGATGGGAGCCAGAGAGTTTCTGCCGGATCCCTGAGGTGAGACCCGGCAGAAACTCTCTGGCTCCCCACGTTCGCGGGCAGCAAGTCGGATCTCGATCACCCCGCAATCGATCTTCCCGTACGGCCTGCGCCATTGGCGCCCAGGTGCGTCGGCGGCGGTGCACCCCATACATTAAAACAAGGAAGACCGAGATGTCTTACAATCCCTTCAAGGACGATTACCTCGTCGAAGAATATGGACCCGCTTATATCCAGGCCGCGCTTGATTATGGCTACCACCCAGATGAAATGCGGGCCGCTTTGAACAATTCCGTCACCCACGATTGCGCGGCCGACTTTGTCAAGGATTCGATCCATTTCTGCGAGGAGCAGGGTGAAATCGACTCCGAGGCCGAGGACTTCGACTACGATGCCTTTGCCGACGACGTGCTCCGCAACAGCGACTACTATCAGATGGACTGCGGGATGATCATCGAGTTCTGCTATCCCTTGTCCTACCCGGAACCTCTGTCGCGGGGCTGTGCACCGGACCCCTTGAGTGCCGCAGACTGACACCTTCCCGGACCCGGGCCCGGCACGCAGACATGCGCGCCGGGCATCTCAGAGCCGACGACTTAGCCATCGGCGACAACGGGCTCAGGCTTTGCTCCGGATCCGTCGGGTGTTCCCTGCTGGTCCCTGAGATAGACACCCTTGACCGTCAGACAAATCATGGAAAGCGCGTCCCGCCGGGTCTTGTAGGGCCAGTAGGGCGCATGTTCCGGAACGCCAATCACATCCGGTACACCGTGCGGGACACGCTTCAACAGCAGGTCCCCCGTCCAGAAACCGTCCTTGTCCTGGCGAATGATGATCGATTTGAGATTGCGAACGCGCAGATGCGCGAACATCGCCGTGGCGTCATCTGAAACAGGCGATAGTCTGAATCCACCTTCTGTAGATTGCTCGCGCCGTATCTTGGCCAGAACCTTGGCAAGGAGTTTCTTGCCCTCGGCCACTTCCTTGCGGGTGAAACTGACATGTTCCATGAGAGATCCTTTCGTCATTTGCAGGGATTGGGGGAAGAGTTGCGACCCGCCAGATCGGCGATGTGCTTTGCGGCGGGCCGCGCCTTCACACCAGAAGGCGTGGACTAACCGTCAAAGCGATCCGCGATCCGATATCCGTGAAAACCAGCAGGCAGGTGTCTCTCCGCATGTAAGGTGTGGCGGCCATTCTGGCGCGTCCCTTTAGTGCACACACCGTCAGTAGTATCCGCCGATCAGCATGAGCGGTTCATCGAAGAAGGCAGTGATCTGAAGATCAAGAAACCGTTCGCGCAGTTCTTCAACGAAGGGCATTGGAGGCTCCCACGGGGTTTCGAACGTGATCACCGCTGACGTCTCAAGGCGCTCGACCACGACGATGTCAGCATTCCACTTGCAGCCCCAATGCGCACATTTCCAATCGTAGCAGCTCATGAACCCGATTTCGTTGAGCTGACGAATTTCATCGTTATTCAATTTGCGCGCATTGATCGAGCGACCCTGGCTGTCCCTTTCCTCGTACCAGTGCCGCACCTGTTGGTCATCGATCCACCGAAATCCGGAATAGATATTCTCGTAAATCTCAGGCACCGGCAGGATCACGTTGAAATCAAGCGGGCCTTCCGGCCCCGCCACTACGGACAGGAATGTCGAAATCTCGGCATCGGTGTTGCCGTAAACGGAAACGCGATTGAAACAAGTATTGGCCATGTGAACTCCTTGGCTGTTCGTTCAGGAAGGAAGTGGGTTCGTCCGCGAAATCGGAAAAACCCGTTTCACGAAAAAACGGCGTTTATCCGCTTCGCGAAGAAACCGTTTCGCGGGCCACGAAGCGCAAAGGGGGGAGGTGCCTAATAGATCATCCTATTAGAACCACCCCACCTTTAATCCGGCCGGTCGCGCGAGACGCGCGATAGCCCTGTTAGGACAAAAATCATTCTTGCAGGCGTCCTGACGGAGGTCCGCAAGATGTTTGTCCACCGGATCCCCGAGGTGAGACCCGGTGGACAAACATCCCGCTCCCCTCCGGCGGTAAACGGTTCCACCGCGGTCTCGTCACATCGGGGACACACCCCGAAAGCGCATCCAACAGATCTGAAACTTGCATCCTATCCCAACAGGGCAGGGAGGCAGGTCCTGTTGGCGCGCATCATTCCATCGGCAAAGAAAGGCCAATCATGAACATATCCCGAAAACACCTGCTCCAAGGGGCAGCTATTCGCCTTGCGGGAGACCTGCGTCAGGAAGGCCTGAAATATGGCCTGACAAAGCAGGGCTACTTCGTTGCAGCAATGCTTGCATTGGGTAAGGCGCTGCAATCGCAAATTGGCGATGGTAGCAATGCCCTCCTTGCCTATTACCAGGACGCATATGCGAGCTTGCCCGAAATCCGTGCGCATCAGGTATTTGCAGCAGAAAAGTCTCGCATCGACGGCCAAGGTGCATGTTTGGCAGCTTGTGCCGGGCACCCTCGCGAATTCGGGCCACCAGCCATAGACTTGGTCTTTTCTGCTCTCCCGAAGATCGGAGGGGCAACTGAGCAGGAGCTGATCTACATGGTGGCCGTCGTCATTGCGCTGACGACTCTTCCTGATGAAGATGCCGAAGATGAGCGCGCCGCAGTTTTCAAGGTCGCTTAACGCAAAGGGGGCAGGGGCCTAATAGGATGATTTATTAGGCCTGCCCCACCTTTGCTATGCCAAGGCATACGCCACACGGGTGCGCAGGAAGACTGCCATCGGGGGCCCGTACCTGAATAGCCGGCATGTTCTGTGAACTCGCAGCGGAAGTGCCTGCCAAACTGCGGCCAAGTTTTTTCGAAATCGCCCTTCGGATTCCGGAAAGTAGCCAATTTCCTTTTCACAAGGCCCGGCCCTGTCCTGGTCTTCCTCCGAAACCGGGCGCATTGCGCGCCCAATTTAGAAAGCACCTATGCGCGCATTACTGCTCTGCCCGAAATCCGCCATTGAAGCTGCCGACCAGGGGCAACCTCTGGCGGCGATCCAGAAGGCCTTCATCACCGAGATCGATATCGATAACACCCTTCCGGCCTATTACGCTGCCCTCAGCACGGATGATGTGCCGGTCAGCACAATCGAGTTTCTTGGCCCGCTACCCGATGCCGGCAATCATGACCTGATCCTCGACGAGGTGGGGCTTCTGCGGAACCCCAAGCACTTCATCATTGGCCAGGACGCCTGGATGCTCGGCATTTATATCGCCGGCCGCGTCCTTGTCGTTGGACCGCCAGATGACGAGGGCAATACCTCTGCCGCGACGATGACCACCGCAGAGGCGGGCCGGATCCTGCACTACGCCGACATCCTCACTGTACGGTGCCTGTGCCGACAGCTCGCCTGACCTGCAAGCACGGATCACCTCTTTCAACCTCAGCACACTCCCCTGCGGAACAGGCGTTCCGCAGGCCTAGAAAGGAATTGCCATGAACCAACATGTCACCCTCACCTCTCCGATTGGGCAGGCCATAACAGCCGCCAATGCCGACTACGTGCACGACCTGTGCTGTGCCGTGAAGCTGATCTCCGATCTCGCCCATGCCATGTCCCAGGCTGCCCACTTCCTGTTCGACGAAAGCCCGGATGGCTCGGACGATGCCTTTCTTGAAGCATATCTGCGCCACGCTTCCTCCTATCAGAGCGTGATGGCGCATCCTGATTTCCAACCCTTCAAGACAGAGCTTGAAGGCGCCTGGTTTGGCCCCCGCCAACCGGGACCGTTTCTAAGGAACCTGTCCCGGGCGGATATCGCTGATGTCGTCGCAGACCTTATGCTCGCCTGGCGTCGGAAAAACGCAGCGTCCTACGGCCAGATGGTCGAGCACCTTGCCATCCAGAAAGTCGCCTTGATTGCTGCGGCAGCCGAGCTTGGGCACGAAGAAGGTTTCATCGCCGACGATTACTGCACGACCGGTGGGGAGATGAAACGCCATCTCGACCCGGAACAGATCGCAAACCTTGAGGGTCGGTACTTCTCTGGCGAGGGTACCTTGTTCCCTTCGTCCGGCGTCAAGGCCCCATGACAGATCGCTGCCGAAGCGTTCCTCGGCAGGCTGCCAAATTCAAAAATCTGCCTGCAGAAAAAGGCCAGATCCCATTTCCGGGATTTGGCAACGGACCAATCTTCTTCTTACCGTCCGGGAGTCTATCCAGGGATAAACGCAACCGGGGCAAAACCGCCCCAAACACAAGGAATTGAATATGGGATACTGCGTATACGAGGGGCTTTTGCTGGATGAAAAGGACATCGCAGGCGCACTGGACACACCGATCAAGAGCTTCGATCAGCTCTGCGAGGTTTTGCAGGACTGGGCTATCTGCGAAGTTGGCTGTCCGGAAGGCATGGAACAGGAAGTGCTTGGATTTGCGTCGGAGCGGTTCAACACCGGGACCATCTCACCCGGCTTGCGAAAGGCCGAGTATGTGCTGCATGGCGCGCCATGGAACGCGACAATCGCATATTGCTGTTCCAGCTTTTCCTACATCGATCCCGACATCTTAAACCAGTTTCTTGTCGATGAAGACGTCGATTTGATGTCCCGGCATCTCAAGCAACTGACACAGAGTCACTTGGACGCGGAAGAATACGATTGGGCGCGGGATAAACTGGTAGCCCTGGCAAACCTGGCAGCTGCGGGTTTGCCGGGCTTTCAAAGTTACCGGAACTACCGCCAAGCAAGCGGTACAGGCTTGTACGACATGCGCCACCGAAACCACGGCCGGGGCACCCGCATCCTCATCGAATTCCGTTACGCATGGTGGTGAAGGGCAGAACCATCAGCCTGTTCTCACCGCAACCACCGAGCGCTGAAATCTCCCATTCAAAACCCAGACCCTTTGTCCTGCGGCTCCCCGGATCCGCAGGTCACCCTCTCAACACAACCAGCAAAGGTTCTTAACATGACACACAGTTTCAACTTCCAGGACATTGCCGCCAGGGAAACGCTCTGGAACTTCTTTTTCCCCGATGCGCCGACCTTATTCACCGGAGAAACCGTCCATCCGGGTGTATTTTCGCAAGAGGTTCGCCAACGTCTCGATCAAACCCTGTCCAGCTTGACTGACGGGGCAGAGGGTGATCAACCTGTCGCCTTGTGGTTCACGCACCTGGACCGGGGGGATGACATGCGCAGCTCAACCTCCAGGTTGCACGCCGTTCTGTTCCTGCATGACGACAAGCTTGTTGCCCGTAAGCTCTCCGAGCTGCCGACAGCACAACAGTCAGCGGTGCTGGAAACGTTGGGGGCATTCTTCCTGTCGCCAAACCTCTGTGAAGACATCTACCAGCACGCGGAATACAACATCATGCATCCGCTCGACGTGGTTCACTTCAAGGAGTTCTCACTGTTCATCGGCCAGCCGGGGAATTGCGACAGCACGGACTTTGAAGAGCAGCTCGAAGATTTGGGTTTTCATTGGGAAACACAGGGTCTCAGAACTTGCGTGCATGCTGGCTGCTCGCGAGAAACCGAGGCGAAACAGCTGCCCAAAATTGAGCGCGCTATGGAACTCATTCATGGCGCGAACCTGAGGTGACGCCGCCCCGCTCCTGTCTTCGACGCAGACCGAACAGGCCTCCAGAAGCTGGGATACCGTGATCCGGAATGCTTCGGTGGAGCGGCCCCCAAACCACCGCTGCGGTTTGGAGCCTGTTCTATCTGCGCAACCAAAGGGGGGAGGGGCCTAATAGAGAACCCTATTAAAGCCACCCCACCTTTGACATGCGTGCCTATCCCGCATGGGTGCGATGAAAATTTTCCACCGGGTCCCTCGAGTGAGGCCCGGCGGAGAATTTCCCGCAACCCAACCGCAAGGTTTCAAGTCGCTGGTTTCCCCGCCGGACGCCTCAGGTGCCCTCCAGCACGACCTCCCATGCAATCAGACAGGAAAGGAGTCCCTCATGGGTCTTGATGTCGCCTTCTTCATCCCCGGCAATGACGAGCCGATCATCCATCTTCGTAATCATCGCTGGTTCTTCGAGCAGTTCACATTCGGCGAAACCGT
>JABAOD010007301.1_pt3 | contig 15075 bp, 14 predicted proteins | sample 7062151 | NCBI WGS metagenome assembly JABAOD01 (sample SAMN14538626, study PRJNA623070) | marine sediment metagenome | biome: marine biome [ENVO:00000428]; feature: marine pelagic biome [ENVO:01000023]; material: deep marine sediment [ENVO:00002113] | place: India: Gulf of Khambhat ... | reverse complement strand
AGCATGATGCCGGCCATGACGTTGCCGATGAAGGTCGTCGACGACAGAGCGATCGCGGCACTGAGCAGAATACCGATCAGGCTGAGCAGCTGGCCGCGTACTGCGTCGCTGATCGGCAGTGCAACAATGACGGCCAGGACGCCGGCCAGCGTCAGCGCGAGCATGATGAGCTGGAAGCGGAACTGCGCATCCGGGTTGTCGCGCCAGCGGCGCTTCAGCAACCTGTCGATGAACAGGAGGGCGGCAATGACGACCGCCAGCGTTGCCAGCAACGGCACAAAGCGATTCAGGATTTCGATATACTCGCCCATTGGATGCCCCGACAATCGTGGTTGAAGAATTCTAACGTACCGCCACCTGGTGCCACGCACTATTTGCTGCTTGGCAAGCGTCCCACGATTGGCGTCGACCCGGTCCGGCCATGCTCTAGCAGCATGGGTTACTGCAGCGACTCACAACAATCGCTATACGAAGATGAGGAGACCGCAATGTATGCCAGAAGCATGACGACCGCCTTGATTTGCATGCTTTTCGCCGCCTGTGGTGCAGGAGATAGCGCGGACGTGGATCAAATGGTCTCGCGGCCAGGCCAGCCGGCGCCCGCACAGCCGAAGTCGGACCTGGTCTGGGCCGTGAATGTCGGCGGACCCGCTTTCGAGGGCGTCGACGGCACGCGTTACGAGGCCGAGTCGTCCGTTCAGGGCGGCTCGATCGGCAACCTGGAAAAGATCAAGGGGTCGCAGGACGAAACGCTATACAAGACGTATCGCGAAGGCGATATTCGGGTGGCGCGCGCGCTGCCCGAGGGCGTCTATGACATCACGTTTCATTTTGCCGAGCCCGAGGACTTCGTGGCGGGCCAGCGCGTATTCGACACGCTGGTCGAGGATCGTGTCGTGATCGACGACCTCGACGTCATGCTGGCACGCGACGGCAAGGTCAAATCGGCGCTGACAGTGACGGTGCCGAACGTGGAAGTTTCCGACGGCGAGTTAAACGTTTCGTTTTCTGCCTCGCGGGCGGCGCCGGTGCTCAGTGCGCTGGTCGTGCGCAATAAAGACCGCGCCGCGCCGGAATGGAACCTCGTCTGGGGTGACGAGTTCGACTACGAGGGAGCCCCCGATCCGGAGAAATGGAGCATCGACGTGTGGCCGCCGCGCAAGGTCAACGATGAAGATCAGGCCTACACAGCACGCGAGAAAAACTTGAGAGTGAAGGACGGTCACCTGATCATCGAAGCGCACCTCGAGGACTACGGCGGTGCGCGCTACACGTCCGGACGGCTGCACTCAAGCGGCAAGGGCGACCTGCTGTACGGCCGCGTCGAGGCGCGGGCGCTGATTCCGCGAGGTAAGGGTACCTGGGCGGCGATCTGGATGTTACCGAGCGACCCGTTCCGATACGCCACGACCTGCGAAGAAGGCGAGGACTGGCAGGGCAGCTCCGACTGCGACGCCTGGCCGAACTCCGGCGAGATCGACATCATGGAGCACGTCGGCTACCAGATGAACCACGTGCACGGCACGGTGCACAGCAAGGCCTACTACTGGGTGCAGTGGGAACAGCGCAAGGGCCGCATCCTGATTGACGACGTGGCCGATGCCTGGCACGTCTACGCGCTCGAGTGGACCCCGGATCGCATCGATATCTTCGTCGACGATTCGCTGTACTTCACCTACGTCAACGAGGGCACCGGCTGGGAGGCCTGGCCTTTCGACCAGCCGTTCCACGTGATCCTGAATATCGCCGTCGGCGGAATGTGGGGCCGCTCCGGCGGCGGCATCGACGACTCAATCTTTCCGCAGCGCATGCTGGTGGACTACGTGCGCCTGTACAAGGCTGCCGACTGACGGCAATCGCCGGCTGCGGTGGTCGGCACTGCGGCCGGTTGGTCGAAGATCGTTGCCTCAGTCGCAGCGCGCGCTGCGCGCCGCGTTAACAATTGTTAACAGTTCGGTAACGAATTCCGCGGTAAGGTCGTAGTCAGAGAAGAAGACCACAACTACGGGCGAAGCAGGGTGAAATTCAGAAAACTGGCGGCTCGCCAGCTGATGAGCCGCGTTGGTCACATCAACAACACGGATACGGCACTCGCCGCGCTGGACCGACTTGCGCCAGCCGGGCGACAATTCGATGTACGCGACGTCGTTGCTCGTTTGTTGCAGGCCGACAGCGATATCTCGAAGCTGACAAGAACGTGGCTCGGCGACGGCGACAATGCACCCATCTCGCCAGTCCAGGTCTATGGAGTCTTTGGCCGGCCGCGCATTGACGCTTTTGCGCAGAAGCTGGGCATTGAGCGGCACGAAGCCTGCGAGTGTCTGGCCGATATCCTCCCGGAGCTGATCGACAACAGCAGCCAGCACGGTCGCCTGCTCGGCCCTGGTAAGCAAAAGACATTTTTTTCGGGCCTGCGTCTGTTCCGTAAAGCTAGCTAACCCGGGCACCGCCGGTTTCGGCCTGAAACGAAGACGGCCCGGGCGAGCCGGGCCGTGGTGTCTCAATCGCCGGTTTTCGCTACTATTCCTGCGGGAAATCGCCGTTGGCGGTCTCGCCCGCTATGACAGGAACTTCGATGCCGTCGCCAATAAAGCTAAATTCGCCCAATTCAGGCGGGTCTGAGTCCGGGTTGAATTCATTGGCGATTGGATCGTCGGCGTTGGCCGTGCAGGTCAGCGCTGCCAGGTACTGTCCTTCCGCCAAGAACCCTGCCTCGTACTCATAAGTTGGACCGTCAGAATTGTACTTGACGGTCGCGGTTGTAACAGGGCTCGGGTAACCGTCGTCTTCGTCGTCAATGTCGTCGGCGACGATAGGCGTGTTGGGGTCTCCATCATCGGCGAAAACGTAAACGACGGCATTTTCGGGGTTCCCCTCGCCGTCAAGCGTGCATACTGAGCCAGGATCGAATAAGGCAGCGGACACGGTACCGGCGATCGAGCCTGCCTCCGTCGTATTGACTATTCGAAGAACAGGTTTCAGGTAGTAATTCTGCGCGCAATGTTCTTGCAGAGTTGCCGGGTCTGGAGTGCCGTCCTGACCCGGGGGTGCCGTCAAGGATTTTCGCACATCAAAGTCCAGCGTGTAATCGAATGAACCGTCCGTCAACACCGTGATGCTGTTTATGATTTGCAGCCCTCTTTCTGCACCGCTCGGAATGTACAGGGCACAGGTGCCTTGATCCGTGACAAGATATGAATCCATGACGTTGCGCTCGGCATTGACCAGCAATCGGATCCACTCGTAATTGCCGGCGGGCACAGAGTCGCTGAATATAAGCTCCCGCATTTCCCCTTCCAGCAGCAGCAGATCGATCAGGCAAACGTCGGGATCAGTGCTGGTGACGTTGCAGGATGAGGGCTCGAACTCAAAGGGACCCAGCGGCGGGCCGTCGCCTGCTGGTTTCAGTTCGAGGCCCGTGAATGCCACGACAACCTCGTGAACGTTGGCCTCGTCGACCGGCCCGTCAGTAAGCCCAATCGTCAGGTGCCCTGTCGAGGTGCCTGAATCGCCGCTGCAAGCGGCCAGTGCGAGAAGAGTCGCTGCGACGCTTCCGCCGCGGATGAAGTCTCGAATGTCCATGTGTTCTGTTCCCTGAACTTTGTGAAAGACCTGAGGCGACCCCCCGAGCGTCCCTGGCGCTGCGAACGATCGACAGGGTGACTCTGCACGCCGCCCGACATCCTGGCAACGGCAGTTGCACCATAATGTGTGAGCAACGGGTGATTGTGTGCGCTAGCGCACGTTTCAACTGTCGATCAGTGCCTTATGTCAAGCAGGGGGCGCTTTGCTCAGCAGTTCTGCCTCGCGAATCGACCAGTAATGCGGCGTCGCCGCCAGCGGGACCGTAGAGCGTCGTTTACGCGCGGCGCGAACTCGCTGAATGCGATTCCCAGCAATATCAGCGCAAGACCTAGATGTGCCCAGTAGGAGAGCGATTCGTCAAGGAAGAACGCGCCGGCAACTACGGNNAATAAAGGTCGGCCCGGGTCCGCGTACGAGACGGAAGTAAATCAAGGTCGCAACGCCGGTCGACAGCAGGCCGAGGAACGCCAGCGCGAATACGGCCGCTGGTGTCGGCGCCGATACCCATGCGATGTCGACCGATGCCAGAGGCAGCGCGAGCACGCTCGCCGCGAACAGCATTCCGACCGACAGCTGCAGCGGGTTCGCCACATCGACGCTTCGCGCATACACGCTGCTCACCGAATAGCTGAACGCTGCAGCCAGTGTCGCGAGCGTGCCCCACAGCGCCCGGTTGTCGGTCAGTCCAGCCAGGACCTCGGGCCCGATGACGCAGACGACGCCGATGAATCCGATGACGAAGCCCGTCACACGGTAGTGGGTCAGCCGCGCGCCGGGGATATAGAAATGCGCGAGCGTCAGGACGAACAGCGGCATCACCGCCATCAGGACGCCGGCCAGTGAAGACTCGATGAACTGCTGCGCCCACGCGATGAGCTGGAACGGCAGCACGTTGGCGAAAATCGCCAGGAAGATCATCGGCAGCCAGTCGCGATAGCGACGCGGCAGCGTCAGGCCTTGCGCGCGCATCACGACGAACAGCGCCAGCGTCGCGATGCCGATCCGCGCTGCGACAAGCACGGCGGGCGGGAATGACTGCAGCGCGATCGTGTTGAACAGGAACGCGGAACCCCACAGCGCGGTCAGCACCAGGAGAAACAGCCAGTCGCTAAGCTGCGGGGGGCGGGGCACGGTCAGGTCGCTCCAGCAAGACTGGCGGTACCGCCAACCGTGGCGATCGCGGCGACGCCGAGCATTAGCACGAGCACGGTCAGGATGACGCTGAGGCGGTGCAGGGCCTTGAAACGCGCAGCGCCCGGGGGACCCGCATCCCGGGCCGCGTTGATCAGGGGCACGAGCGCCAGCGAGATTGCGCCAAAGATGAGCATGATTGCCGTCAATACCGCCATTGCTGTCAGCGTATTCGAGGCCGCCCCGCTGACGGCGATCACGGCCAACACCGTCGCCATGACGATCCCGCAGACCAGCCCGAGCCGGAAGAACCGGGGAAACAGCGTGCGCAGGAACACCCGCGCCTGTGTTTCGTCGAGGCCGGTGAACACCGTTGGCGTGACGACAGCGGACTGAAAAACGATGGTGCCGGTCCAGACACCGGCCGCCAACAGGAAAATAATGATCAAGAGTTCTTCCATTTCCAAGGTCTGTCTATATACTGTCTATAATTATCGGCAAAGATATATGAACGAAATCTTCTTGTCCAACGCCCGGCTGAAGCGATGACCCAGACAGACACCAAGCAACAAGCACTCTACGGAATCGGTGCAGTGGCGCGGCTGACCGGACTGACCGATCACACCATTCGCGTCTGGGAGCGGCGTTATGGTGCCGTCGTCGCGCAGCGCGCTGCCAATCGGCGTCGGGAGTACACGTCTGCAGACGTTGAAAAGCTTCGGTTGTTAAAGCGGCTGACAGATCAGGGCATGGCAATCAGCCAGATTGCCAATCTCGATGTTGAGGCATTGCGCGAACAGGCTGGAGACGTGACCGACATGACAGTGGCTGCGGTTTCCGGGCCCCTCAAGATCGCCGTGCTCGGCGACATGCTGCCCGGACGGCTCGAGTCGCCGGGAACCCGGCTGGATCCAATGAAACTCCGGGTCGCTGACAGTAACCTCGATCGCTTCGCCGCCGACGTCCGTCAGCAGGATGTCGACCTTTTGGTGCTGGAGGTCCCCGTGCTGGACGGCCGTGCCGTTGCCACGATGAATGAACTCATGGCCGACGCGGATGCGCGCGGCGGAATCTTCCTGTACGGCTTCGGACGCTCGGCCGACGTTCAGGCGGCCCGCGACCAGGGGCTGCAGGTGTTACGCGCCCCGGCCGACCTGGAGCAGATTCGTGCGGCCGCTTTGCGTGCCGTGAGCCCGGACGGTATCCCGGCGTCTGCACCGGCCGGCGAGGCGCCTGCCGACGAGCAAGCGATACCCGACAGCAGTGGCCCGATTCCGCCGCGACGCTTCAACACCCAACAGCTCGCAAACCTGGCGAGCGTCAGCACCTCGATCGACTGCGAGTGCCCCCATCATCTGGCGCAGCTTGTCACCGACCTGAGCGCGTTCGAAATCTACAGCGCCAACTGCGTAAGTCGCGGGGAGGAAGACGAAGCCTTGCACCGTTACCTGCACCGGACGACAGCGGAGGCGAGGGCGATCATCGAGCAGGCTTTGGAGTACGTCGCGAAGGCAGAAAAGCTCATCTATTAATCACCCCGGATACATTCGGTTACAAAAATGTCGATGTAGATAATGGACAAAACATTGACAAACTCGGGATGCCGATTAGACTATAGGCGTCTGGCAGCGCCGAAAGGCGCACAAACAAAGCAGAGATTTCCCCGATCCCCCTAATCTCTCTTTAATCTCTGCTTCCTCGGGCCGGCGTCCAACGCCGGCCCTTTTTTTTCGACGAGCAATTGAGGTGGAGAGCATGAAAAGAATCGGGACAGTGATGGGAGACCGGAAATTATTCTCGCGTCGGCGCTTCATGCAGTCGGCCAGTGCTGCGGCCGCCTTCGGCGCGGCTGGTTTGGCAGTCGGGCGCGCAGACGCAGAGGAGTTGCCGAAGGTCGACGAGAACGGGCCGATGGCAAGAGCGCTGAACTATGTGCACGACGCGAAGACGGTCGACGCCGCCAAGCGCGCATCCGATCGTTTCTGTAACAACTGCGCGCTCTACGCGGGAGGAACCGACGAGGCGTGGGCCGAGTGCAGCATATTCCCGGGCAAAGTGGTTGCCGGCGAGGGCTGGTGCAGCGCCTGGGCGCCAAAACAGAACGCGAGCTGAGGGGAATTCCGACGATGACGATGCTCGTATTTTGTCTCGCGGGCCTTGGGGCCTTGGCCGTGATCAGCTACGTCAAGCCCTCGATGGGCAGACTCCAGACGCAGCGCGTCGAGCGCCGGGATCAGCGCGCGGCCCGTCGTCACGGGCGGTAGGCCGCGCGAGCTACCCCGATGTTTGATCTGCATCCGGATCGAGATGCCGGGCTCAGGCGCCTGCAGCTCATCGCAGCCGCACTCGGCGAGCGCTACGCGCAGACCCGAGGCTTCGACTTCGGCCCCGAGCGCCGCGGCAACGTCTCGCTAATGTCACCCTATATCCGGCATCGACTGGTCGAGGAGCGAGAGGTTCTCACCACCGCTATCGGATCTCACGATGTTGTCGAGGCTGACAAGTTCATCCAGGAAGTATTCTGGCGTACTTACTTCAAAGGCTGGCTCGAGCAACACCCGACCGTCTGGATAGAATACCGCAACGCTGTGTCTCGGCAGATCCAGTCGCTCGGCACCGATCCAGACCTGCTTGAACGCTACAACGCTGCAATCGATGGCCAGACCGGCATAGACTGCTTCGATGCCTGGTCGAAGGAGCTGGTGGCTACCGGATACCTGCACAACCACGCACGCATGTGGTTCGCAAGCATCTGGGTGTTTACGCTGGAGCTGCCCTGGCAGCTGGGCGCCGACTTCTTCTACCGGCATCTCGTCGACGGAGATCCGGCGTCAAACACCTTGAGCTGGCGGTGGGTTTGCGGTCTGCACACGAAGGGCAAGACCTACCTGGCCAGGGCTGCAGGAATCGAAAACTACACCGCTGGGCGGTTCAATCCGGCCGGTCGTCTCGCGACCAGCGCATCGGCCCTGAGCGAGTCGAGCCTGCATCCGCTGAATCGGCTTGACCCACCCGAAAAGCTCGAGGGTGAGAGCCTGCGATACGGGCTCTTGATTACGGAGGAGGATTGCCGCGTCGAGACGCTGCCGCTGCCTTTCGCGCCGTCGGCCCTCATCGCCGCGACCACGACCCAGGACCGTTCACCGCTGCCGATCGGTCGCGTCGCTGAAGACTTCGCCCGAAACGCGGTCGACGATGCAAGTCGCCGCGCTGCAGCGCACTTCGGACTGGCGGGGGAACGAGCCAACGCGGCCGATTGGGCAAACTCTCTCACCGACTGGATTGATCGCCACGACCTCNNTTGCGACGGCTTACACGCCGGTTGGACCGGTCGCCGAGCGCCTGGCCGCGGTTACGGAACACTTGCGCCGTCGCGGCGTGCGCATCGTCCAGCTACGACGTGCCTACGACGAGGAAAGCTGGCCGCACGCGCAGAAGGGCTACTTCAAATTGAAAAAGCAGATCCCGCAGCTCCTCCAGGGGCTGGGTATTGTCGACGAGTCCCGACTGGCGCACAGCAAGGCGAGCTGATCGAGAGCGCGCCTTCAGTTGTCAAAACGGGCCAGCAAACCCGCGGCGCTCGAAAATGCAGCCTCGATGCGGCCACGAATAAACCAGTCGCCGCAGGCTGCGATTCGCTCCCCCGCATCGACAAAACAATCTGCACCATCGCGCCGGTCGCTGTTCGCATAGCGCCAGCGGTGAAGGTCGACGTGGCTCGCTGTGCCACAGTCCATGCCGGTCACCCGCGAAACTTCCTCGAGCAGATGCGCGCGCACGTCGACCAGGTCCGATTCCATGTGCTTTTCGGCCCACGCGTTGGTCGAATGCGCGACCAGTGAAAGCGCTGGTGGCCGATCTGGCTTGCTGCTGTTCACGGAGATCCAGCTGATGTCACAGTCGCGCACGCGCGCGGCATCCCATGGCAGCTCAGGCGTTTCCTCAAAACCGAGCATCAACGCGTAACAGCCAACCATGTTGGCGGTTGCGGCAAATTCCGTAAGCGCCCGCCGCCCTGTTACGAGCGATGCCGCCTGCGCCGCCGGAATTGCGACGATCGCCCAGTCGTAGGTGCCGAGTTCCCTGCCACCTTCGCCGTGCACGGACGACCCACCGGGGCGCTGCTGGATCGACGTTACCCGAGTCCGCAGTCGCACGTCGACGTCCCGAGCCAACGCTTTTGCGAGCGCGTTCATGGCGGGTACGCCAACGTAATGCGGCACACCGTCGCTCCAGTCTCGCGTCGTCGAGATCTCGGTGCCCCTGAGCTCAGCGAACCGGGCATGCCAGCTCGCCACGACCCCGGAGTCGATGAACGGTGCGAGGAACTGCTGGAAGGCGGCCGTTCTCGCCGTGAAAAACTGCGCGCCATGATCAAAGCTGTAATCGCCGACGCGCCGCGTCGCCATGCGACCGCCGACACCGCGCGACTTTTCAAAGACCGTCACCTCGTGGCGGGCCGACAGTTCGCGAGCGACGACGAGCCCGGACAATCCGGCTCCGATTACAGCAATTCGCAGCACGTGAACATACCTCACCGATAGGAACCTCGGGAGGGTAACACCGAACGCAAGGTCGCGACGTAAACGCTCCGTCTCACGGCGACGAGATTAGCGGAGTCGAGCGATGTCGCTCTTGAGTGGATCGGAACCGGCCGCCGATTCGTCAATAGTGTCTTGGACGGATGTAACAATTTGTTGCACGCCGGAACAAATCATTGTTTGTAACTGAATGTGCGGTCGGCGCTTCCTATACTCAAGCTATGAGCAGACAATTCCTGACAAGTGTACTTGTAACCGCCGGCCTGACCGGCTGCACCGAGGTGGTCGAAGACGGCGGTCGGCCGCAAGCCCGTGATGTCAAAGTCGTCGCCGAGGCGCTGGACTTTGAACAGGGAGGCACGCGTCTGGAGGCAGTCGGCACGTCGCGTGCTCGTTTTTCCACCGAACTCTACGCGGCATCGTCAGGTGAAATAGTCGCCGTGAGATTCGAGCCAGGCCAGTACGTCGAGGCGGGCCAGGTGCTCGTTGAACTCGACAGCCGCGAACAGCGGCTGTCGCTACGCCAGGCACAGCTCGAGCTCGACGAAGCTGAGCGCCTCTACGATCGATATCGACGCTCGTCGGACAGCGGTGCCGTTGTGCCGACGGTGCTGGACGCCGCGAAGACGGCGCTTGAGAAGGCGCGTGTCGAGTTGCGGCGCGCCGAAATCGCTCTCGAGGATCGAACCGTCAGGGCGACGTTCAACGGTCATGTGGGCGTGACCGAGGTGGACCCCGGTGATCGCGTTGGAACGGATACGCTGATCACAACGCTCGATGACCGCAGCTCGCTGCTGGTCCGGTTTGACGTGCCGGAGGCCCACGTAGGCGAGCTTACCGTCGGCGATCGGCTTTCGCTGCAGGCCTGGAATTCTGGCGCAGAAGAAATGACCGGGGAAATAGTCGATATGGGGAGCCGCATCGACCCCCGCAACCGAACTTTCACGGCGCGAGCGCGCGTCAATAACGAGGACGACAGGCTGCGGCCCGGCATGAGCTTCCGCGTGCAAATCGACATCGACGGCGACCTCTACGCATCGGTCAGCGAGACCGGCGTGCGGTGGGGTGCCGACGGCGCTTACGTCTGGGCGATCGTCGCCGGTACGGCGGAACGTGTCCCGGTGCAGATCGTTCAGCGTCGGGAAGGGCGCGTGCTCGTTCGCGGGGATCTCGCCCGTGGTGATGTAATTGTCGTCGAGGGTACGCAGCGCATGAGGGACGGAGTTGCCGTGGACGTCGACTCGCCGAGGCTGGCGAGTCATGGGGGCGGCGAGATCGCCGTCGGTACGCGTACGGCTGTTCTTGACTGAGCCTCGCCATGGCCGAACCGCAGCCTAATGACCTGCCTGGCGTCAGCGTCCGTCGACCGGTACTCGTACTGGTCGCCAACCTGCTGATCGTCCTCGCTGGCCTCGCAGCGATACTTGCTGTCGAAGTTCGCGAACTGCCCGACGTCGATCGGCCCGTCGTTACCGTCAGAGTCGATTTCCCGGGAGCATCGCCCGAAACGATGGACGCCGAGGTGATGAGCCTTCTGGAAGGCGCCGTAGCAAGGGTTTCGGGCATCAAGAATATCCGCTCCGCTTCCGAGGAGGGCAACGGCCGCATGTACGTCGCGTTCCGGCCGGGCGTCGATCTCGACACGATCGCCGCGGACGTGCGCGAGGCGGTCAGCCGGGTGTCGCGTCGCTTGCCGGACCGTGTCGAACAGGTCGTCGTCGTCAAGGCGGACGACGATGCGGAAGCCGTAGTCGATCTTGCCGTCGTCAGCGACGTTTTGACGATGGAGAAAATGACGCGGGTGGTCGAGCGCGAGATCGTCCCCCTCATGCTATCGATACCCGGCGTCGCCGACGTAAGGCTTTCGGGCGACCGCAAGCGAGTGCTGCGCGTCGCCGTCGACCCGCTGCGGCTGACCAGCTACGGTTTGTCCGTCAACGACGTATCGGCCGCGCTGAGGCAGGCACCGTTCGACGTGCCGGCTGGCAGCTTTCGCTCCCGTGACAAGAACCTGATCGTCCGCGCCGACGCGACGACTGAGAGCGCCGACGATGTTGGCAACATCGTTATTCGCGATACGGTGCGGGTCGCCGACGTAGCCAATGTCTATTTCGGACCGGAAGACACGAGTTCGCTGGCGAGGCTCGACGGGAAGCCCGTGCTCGGCCTCGGTGTGATTCGTCAGGCGCAGTCGAACACGATCCAGATCTCGGCTGCCGTCAACGAGGCCGTTCGGCAGATCAACGCGCGTTACGGCGACCTCGAAATCCGCGTCACCGATGACCAGGCGTCGTTTATTCGCGGGTCGGTGGCGCAGGTTCTCATAACGCTATTGCTATCCGTCGCTATCGTCATCACGACGATTTGGCTGTTCCTGGGCAGTCTGAGGGCGACGCTAGTACCGGCGGTCGCGATTCCGGTCGCGCTGGTGGGCACCGTGGCTGCGATCTGGCTGTTCGGCTTTTCGATCAATATCCTGACGCTGCTGGCGCTGGTGCTGGCGACCGGCCTCGTCGTCGACGACGCCATCGTCGTGCTGGAGAACATCCAGCATCAGCACGGTCAAGGCCTGCGACCGCGGGCTGCGTCCGTAATCGGAACGCGGCAGGTCTTCTTTGCCGTGATCGCGACGACGGTCGTTCTCATCTCCGTCTTCGTGCCGATCTCGTTTTTGCCAAGCACCGCGGGACGACTGTTTCGTGAGTTCGGGCTCGTGCTGGCATGCGCGGTGGTCATTTCGAGCTTCGTTGCGCTCACGCTGGTACCTGCCGCCGCGGCGAAGCTGGTCAGAAGCGAGTCGGCTGCGGGCGTTGCCCCGAGGCTTGCTGCGTACGGGGCTCGTTTCACCAAGACCTACGAACGGTCCCTGGTCTTCTTGCTGCAGCGACCCTGGGTCCCGGTGACCGCGGCGCTGCTGTTTGCGGCGGGAGCCGGGATTGCCTACCAGTACCTCGACCGGGAACTGGTTCCGCCGGAGGACCGCGGTGTGCTGCGCGTTTACGCCAGCGGCCCGGACGGCGTCGGCGTCAATTACATGGATCGGCAGACCGAGAAGATCGAGGACCTGCTGCAGCCATTGGTCGACAGCGGCGAAGCGCGCTCGATCTACAGCATGGTCGGCATGTGGGACCCGAACCGCAGCTTCCTGACCGTCCCGCTGGCAGACTGGAGTCAACGCGAGCGTAGTGAGCAGCAGATCGCCGCAGCGCTGCGTGGTCCGCTGGCCGATCTTCCGGGCGCGCGGGCCGGCACGTGGAGCGGCAACAGCTTGAATTTACGGGGGCGCGGTGAGGGTCTTAGTATCGCTCTGCTCGGTAATGACTATGATTCGATCTTTGCAGCGGCCAAGCGGCTGACAGCCGCCATCGAGGACCGGCTGCCGCAGCTGTACCGGCCGCGTATCGCCTTCGATCCGACGCAACCGCAGCTCTCGGTGCAGATCGATCGGCGCCGTGCGGCGGATCTTGGCGTCGACCTCTCGTCCCTGGCGGCGACGCTGCAGGCGATGATCAATGGCGATGAACTCGTCGATCTCAATATCGGCGACGAGGCCGTGCCGATTCTGCTCGAATCGCAGAGCGGCGATATCAATGATCCGTCCGATCTCGTCAACTTGTATGTCAGTACGGATGACGGTGACCTTTTGCCGCTGTCGAGCGTCGCGACGCTCAGGGAAGAGGGCGTCGCCACCGAGCTGAATCGGCACGCGCAGCGACGCGCGATCGAAGTCCGCATGGGGCGTGCCGACAATTACGCGCTGCAATCCGCGGTGGATGATCTTCAAGCGCTGGCCGGCGAGGTGCTCCCGTCCGACGTTGCGATTCACTTTCTCGGCGAAGCCGCGACCCTCGAGGAAACCTCGCGCGAAGTTGCGCTGACCTACATCGTGGCGATCGCCGTCATCTTCCTCGTACTGTGTGCTCAGTTCGAAGGATTCACCAGTGCGCTCGTCGTCACGTTGATCGTACCGTTTGGCGTCGCAGCTGCGATTCTTGCCCTGTTACTGACGGGCACGTCGCTCAACATCTACTCGCAGATCGGGCTGGTATTGTTGATCGGGCTGATGGCCAAGAACAGCGTGCTGGTCGTCGAATTCGCCGACCAGCTGCGCGACCAGGGGCACAGCGTTCGCAACGCGATCGAGAAAGGCGCGATGCGCAGGCTGCGTCCGGTCACGATGACGCTGGTGTCGACAATACTCGGTGGGCTGCCGCTGATACTGAGTTCCGGCGCCGGCGCAGAGGCGCGCAACTCGATAGGCTGGGTCGTATTTGGCGGCCTCGGCATCGCCGCCCTGTTTACTCTATACCTGACGCCAGCACTTTACCTGCTGCTGGCCCGCTTCTCCCGGTCGCGCGCCGCTGAGACGCGCAGCCTCGCCAGGGAGCTCGAGCACGCAAGTCAGTCGGCGTAGCCCGTCAACTCGACGTAGCCGCGTCCGCTGACCGGTTGTTCATCCCGCGTCCCAACGACGTCGACAGCACCCTCCCAGTAACGCACTGTCGTGAACAGTTCCTGGTCGGCGATCACCGGAGTGACGTCCAGCCGCAAACCGAGTTTCGGCACGGCCAGCAACCACCGGGAGGGATATTCGCCACCGGCCGGGCTCTGCCAGCTATCGTTGACTCGAATCTCGACATCGGACTCGTCAACGTGGATGTAGCTGCCGTCGGCGGCGACGTAGGTGCCGGCGCTGTGTGGGTCCTGCGTGCCGTCCGCGCGGCGAATGCCGTAGAACATCAGCTCGCTGCCGTCGTCGAGCTGCAGCGCAAACCAGTCCCAGCCCACCTGTTCGGCCGACAGCGCGCTGCTGCTCCATTCGCGATCGAGCCAGGAAAGCCCGCTGACGCTGTACTGCGTGTCGGCAACGCGCAGGCGGCCCTGCGTGTCGATGCGCGTGATCGAGTAATAGTAGGAGGCATTGCCCTGCTCCGCAGATTTCTGAGACAAGCCGTCGATGCCGTTCAACACGGGCGCTTTCAGCGGTTGCAGCGAAAGATCGATCCCTATCTCGTCAGACTGCGCGACGAGACGCCACTCGTCCCGGCCTGCCGCGGCGCCGAGTTGCCAGTCGTCGATCCAGACGCGCAGCGGGTCGGCCTGTGCACCAGCAAGCCCGAGCGCGCCGCGCGAGTAACGCTCGGCCGTATAGAAGCGCTCGTTCGCGGCGTCGGTGACGGCGAGGTGCGCGATATAGACCTGGTTGCTGCGCCAGGCGGAGTCGCTCGCCGGGTGCTCCGGCGACAACGCAAAGCGGAAGAAGGTCAATTCGAATCCGAGGCGGCGGCCGTCATCGCCATCAAGGTTGCCGGTCACGTACCACCATTCGTTGCGAAACTCCGGGTGGGGGCCATGATCGCGCGGAAAATCGAACTCGCGCGGCTGGATCGCCCTGGCGTAGGCCGCGTTCTCCTCCGCACCCAGCAGAGTCGACAGACGTGAGGCGCCGGTCGTATCCGCCAGCAATGGCGGGCTTGCGGCCGCCGCAATGGCGATCAGTGCGAGACGAAAGAGGAATCCGGACGGCATGCGCTCATTCCTCCCGCATGACCACGGCCGGGCGACTCTGTGCAGCGCGCCAGGCCGGGTACAGGCCTGCAATGATCGCCGCGAAGACCGCCAGAAGAACGGCCGATACCAGGATGTCCGGGGCGACCTCGATGTCGATCTGCCAGCCGAACGCCCGCCGGTTGATGACCTTGATCAACACGAAGGCCATGACGATACCCAGCGGAATCGCGGCCAGGCCGCTCAACAGGCCGGTGACCGCGGTCTGCGTCGAGATCATCGTGCCGACCTGCGACGGCGTCATCCCCAG
>JABAOD010023008.1_pt1 | contig 15087 bp, 14 predicted proteins | sample 7062151 | NCBI WGS metagenome assembly JABAOD01 (sample SAMN14538626, study PRJNA623070) | marine sediment metagenome | biome: marine biome [ENVO:00000428]; feature: marine pelagic biome [ENVO:01000023]; material: deep marine sediment [ENVO:00002113] | place: India: Gulf of Khambhat ... | reverse complement strand
TGGCGCGGATCGCCGACGGCGGCTACAACCTCGGCACCTCGTTCGACTGGAACAAGGTCTCCGATCTTAAGGGCGTCAAGATCGCCGGCGCCGGCCTTAACCTCAACTGGCTGAAATATGCCGGCGTGACGCCGGTCCAGGGCTCGCTGCCGGAGGCCTATACCGGCATGAAGACCCACATCTACGAGGGCTGGATCATGTTCCCCAGCGCCTGGGTCAACCTCAAGCTCTATGAGCCCGGCCCCTACTACACGTTGATCGGATTCGGTTCGATCACCTGGCACGGCCTCACTGCGAATCTCGACTTCTGGAACGGCCTGCCCAAGGAGGTCCGGGACGTCATGCTCGAGGTCGCGGCCGACTTCGAGGAGAAGACCGGATCCAATAACAAGGAACGCTATGGCAGCGACATCGAAAAGCTGAAGGCTGGCCTCGCGACGGTGAAGGAGCTCGGCCCCGACGTGCGCCTCGAGTGGGCGCAGTCGCTGAAGGACTGGCCGCAGGCCTACGCGAACGAGCTGGAAGCCGAAGGACTGCCCGCCAAGCAGGTCCTGAACCTCGCCCTCGAGAGCGCGGAAAAGCACGGCTATACGTGGCCGGTCCGCTACGTCATCAAATAAGGGGGGCCCCGGCCCATCACGGTCACTGACCACCACCGGTTGGGTTTCGGCCCGGCAGCTTGGCCCAGCCGGTGGGCCTTTTCGGGGCATCCCGGCGCACCGGATTCCGCCCTCCGCCCGAACCTGAACGCGAACGGTCGCGTGGCCGGCGCAGCGGCGCACTGAGGGGAAACGACATGTCCTTGATCCGATGGAACGACCGCCTGACCCGGTTTCTCATGGTCCTGGCCGCGTTCTGGGCCTTCATGCTGACGTTTTTCATCATGGCCGACATCATCGGCCGCGGCATCTTCAACGCGCCGGTCTACGGGGTGCGCGAAATCGTGATGAATTCCATCGTCATCATCGTGTTCCTGCAGGCGGGCTATGCGATTCGCAGCCGCTCGATGCTGCGGGCGGAGTTCGTCATCGACCGCTTCCCTGCCTGGCTGCGCCGTGCCGCCCTGGCCATCGGTTATCTGCTGGGCGCCGCGTTCTTCCTGACGATCGTCGTCGGCGGCTGGGACAACGCGGTCTATTCCTGGGTCGCCAACGAGTTCGAGGGCGAGGGCGCCCTGCGGGTGCCGAGCTGGCCGACCCGGTTCATGATCCTGTTCGGCGGCGCGCTGGCCGCCATCAACTACCTGATCATGGCGTATCTCGACATGTTCCGGCCGGCGGAACTGGATCCCGAGGTCGACGCAGACGCCCGGTTCCACGGGTAATCGAATCGATCCGGGGGCTCTCGTGTTTGACGTCAATGTCGCGGTCGTTCTGATCATCAGCCTCCTGGTGCTGGTGGCGCTCGGCGTGCATATTGCCATCGCCCTCGGCGTGACCAGCGCGCTCGGCATCTTCCTGGTCACCGGCGGCAACTTCACCGTGGTCCAGAAAATGCTCGCCAACACCGCCTACGAGGCGTTGCGCGCCTACGAGTTCGCGGTCATCCCGCTGTTCATGCTGATGGGGGAGTTCATCGGAAAGTCGGGCGCGGTGACCGACGTCTACAAGGGCATAAACCGGGGATTGCGGCGCATTCCAGGCCGCCTCGCGGTCGCCACCGTGCTCGGCAACGCCATCTTCTCGTTCGTCACCGGCGTGTCCATCGCCTCGGCGGCGGCGTTCTCGCGCATCGCCTATCCGGAGATGAAGCGCTACGGCTACCACCAGGGCTTCGCCCTCGGCGCGGTGGCCGGCAGCAGCTGCCTCGGCATGCTGATTCCGCCCAGCGTGCTGATGATCGTGTGGGGCCTTCTGACCGAAAAGTCGATCGGCCAGATCTTCCTCGCCGGCGTGCTGCCGGGCTTCCTACTGGTCGTCCTGTTCCTCGCCTACGTCCTCGGCACGGCGATCTTCCGGCCGCAGATCGTGGGCGCCGCGCGGGACGGCGCGCCGGCCGAGCCGGACGACGGCGAGGAGGTCGCTCTCAGGTCGGTCGTTACCAGCGCCATCGGCATCGTCGCCGTCGTCGTCGTGGTGCTCGGCGGGATCTGGTTCGGCCTGCCGACTCCGTTCGGCACGGTCACGTTTACGCCCACCGAAGGGGCGGGTGCCGGCGCCTTCATCGGCCTCGTTCTTGGGCTGGTCAAGGGGATGCGCTGGCGCGACATGTTCGATGCGATCCTCTCGGTCGGCCGCACGTCGGCGCCGATCCTGCTGCTCCTGGTGACAGCGGCGCTGTACTCGCGCACCCTTGCGATGACGGGCGTTACCAACGCCATCCAGGACGTGTTCCTCGGCTCCGGCATGGCGCCGTGGATGATCCTCGGCGTGATGGTGCTGATCTGGTTCGTGCTCGGCATGGTGATCGACTCGATCTCGATCATGCTGCTGACGGTGACGATCTTCGAGCCGATCGCCGTCAATCTCGGCTACGACCCGATCGCCTTCGCCATCGTCGGCATCATCGCGATCGAGGCCGGGCTGCTGACCCCGCCGTTCGGCCTGCTGGTCTATACGGTCAAGGCGGCGATCCAGGACGATGCGGTGTCGATCGTCGAGATCTTCCGGAGCTCGACGCCCTACTGGATCGTCATGCTGATCGGCATGGTGCTGATTGCGGCCTTCCCGGAGATCGCAACCTACCTGCCGAGCTTGTTGTTCTAGCCTTTACCGCGGTCGAAGCGACCGATCTCCTCCAGCACGCCGCACACCGACGCGGTGTCCTGCTTGGCGCGGCCCTGGGCCATGCCGGCCTTGTAGACCTCCGCCGCGGCCGCGAACAGCGGTGTCGGGCTCTTGAGTGCGCTGGCAAACTCGCCGATCACCTTCATGTCCTTCTGCCAGATCTCCATGCGCATCGTGGCGGGCTCGTAGGTATCCGCCACCATCATCGGGCCCCGCAGCTGGAAGATCCGCGAGCCGCCCGCGCCGTCGGCGATGACGTCGTAGATGACCTGCGGGTCGAGGCCGGCCTTCATGCCCAGCACCATGGCCTCGGCCGAGGCGACGTTGTGGATGGCGACCAGCAGGTTGGCGACGTACTTCATCTTGCTGCCGGACCCGAACTCCCCGACGTAATGGTGGCCGCGGGCAAATCCCGCGAGCACCGGAACGCAGCGCTCGTAGGCGTCGCGGTCGCCGCTGGCGTAGACCAGAAGGTCCTTCGTGACGGCCTGCGCGCCGGTGCCGCTGAGCGGGCAGTCGAGCAGGGTGATGCCGGCAGCGGCCAGCGCGTCGTGGGCGCGCTGCTTGTCCTCGATGGTAAAGGTGCTGGTCTCGATCACCGTCAGCCCTTTGCGGCGGGCGGCGATCAGCCCGTCGGCGCCGTTCACCACCGCATCGAGCGCGGCCGGCGATGGCAGGCTGGTGATGATGGTCCCGGCCTGCGCGGCCACCGCGTCGGGCGATGCCGCGATCGCGCCGCCCTTGTCGGCAAGGCGCTTGCAGGCCGCGTCATCGATATCGTATCCGGTGACCGCAAAACCCGCCGCGACCAGATTGGCGGACATTGCGCCGCCCATGATTCCCAGTCCGATCACGCCAACCGAGTCCGTCATGCCTGTCCTCCCTATGGTCTGCGCTACGTTCAGAGCGCGATGATCGACGAGCCCGAGGTGCGGCCCGCCTCGAGGTCCTCGTGCGCCCGTACCGCTTCGTCGAGCCCGTAGCGCCGGCCGATCTCGACCCGAACGGCGCCCTTCGCGACCATGTCGAACACCGAAGCGGCCGAGGCCTCGAGATCCTCACGGGCGGCGATGTAGGTGGCCAGGGTCGGCCGCGTGAAATAGAGCGAGCCCCGTTTCTGCAACTCGGGTGCCATGACCGGCGGGACCGGGCCGCCGGTCGTCCCGAAGGAGACGAAATAGCCGCGCGGCGCAAGGCAGTCCAGCGACTGCTCGAAGGTGCCGGCTCCGATCGAATCGTAGACCACGGGCACGCCGGCGCCGCCGGTCAGCTCCTTGACCCGCTCGACGACGTTCTCCGCGTGGCGGTCGATGCAGGCTTCGTAGCCGTTGGCCAGCGCCAGTTTGCATTTCTCCTGCCCGCCGGCGATGCCGATCATGCGGGCGCCGAGCGCCTTGCCCCACTGGCCGGCGATCAGGCCGACGCCGCCCGCGGCGGCGTAGAACAGGACCCACTCGCGGGCTTGCACCGGATAGGTGCGGTTCACGAGGTACTCGACGGTCATGCCCTTCATCAGCACTGCGGCGGCCTGCTCGTCGCTGACTGCGTCCGGCACTTTGACCAGCCGCGCCGCCGGCATCAGGCGATACTCCGCATAAGCGCCGATCGGCCCGCCGCCATAGGCGACCCGGTCGCCCGGTGCAAGGCCGGCGACGTCCGGCCCCACTGCCTCGACCACGCCGGCCGCCTCGAGGCCGATGCCACTCGGCAGCTGCAGCGGATAGCTGCCGGACCGCTGGTAGATGTCCATGTAATTGACGCCGGCCGCGGTCTGCCGGATCAGCGCCTGGCCCGGCCCCGGATCCGGCACCTCGACGGTTGCGACCCGCAGGACCGACGGCGGGCCCTGTTCGGCAAGCGTGACGGCGCGTGAGCTGACTGGCATCTCGTTCTCCAGGTTGTCGTGTTGCGGCGACGCACGTGATCGCGACGTGCCGGGCCGCTAGTTCAGGACTTCGGGATTGACCGGGTAGACCGGCCGCTCGCCGCTGAGGACGCGGGCGACATCCTGCGCCGCCTTGGTCTGCAGGTCGAGCAGCGCGTCGACCGAGTAGAACCCGGTATGCGGCGTCAGGACGACGTTGTCGCGTTTGAGCAGCGGCGAATCCGCGGGCAGCGGCTCGACCGGCACGACGTCGAGGGCGGCGCCGGCGATCTCGCCGTTGTCGAGGGCCGCGGCGAGGGCGTCGGTATCGACGAGGGGACCGCGTGCCGTGTTCACGAGCAACGCCGTCGGCTTCATCTTCCGGAAGGCGTCCGCGCCTATGAGGTTCCGGGTTTCCGGCGTCAGCGGCGCATGGACCGACACGTAGTCGGACACCTCGAGGAGTGCGTCGAGTTCCACGAGATCGACGTCCAGCTCCGCCGCCTTTTCCCTCGGCACGAACGGATCGTAGGCGACGACCTTCAGCCCGAAGGCCTGGGCCTTGGGCGTCAGCACGCGCGGGATGTTGCCGAAGCCGACGAGGCCGAGCATGCGCCCGCGCAGCCGGTACAGCGGCGCCACCGCCGGCATCTCCCAGCGGCCGCCCTGCACCAGGCTGTTGCTGAACGAAACCTTGCGCGCAAGGTCCAGCAGCAGCGCCATGGCATGGTCCGAGACCTCGTCGAAACAATAGTCCGGCACGTAGGTCACGACGATCCCGGCCTTGGTGGCGGCGGCGATATCGATGTTGTCGACGCCGATCCCGAAACGGCCGATCGACTTGCAGTTCTTCATCTCGCCGATCATCTCGCCTGTGATCTTGGCGTAGGTCACCAACAGCGCGTCCGCGTCGCGCGCCACCGCGAGGATCCCGTCCGGAGTCGGCTCCGCGGCCATCTTCAGCTCCGCCTTGGCGCGCGCAAGGGCGTTTTTCGCAGGATCGAGGCTGGGGAACGGTGAATCGGCGACGGCGACAATCGTACCGGGCATGGTGCAAACTCTCCCTGGGTTTGGGGTCGGCGCGGGCCACAGCGACCATGCACGGCCGGCCGTTGCCGGCGCCGCGTCAGGCTGATCTTAGCGGCAAAGATAGAGGGCGGGCACTATGAATGCGAATTTATTATCGGCCTTTCGTTATGCTACAAAAGAATACATCGGCACGTAAATCATGGTTTTGTCAGGGGGATATGTTCCATGAAACTTCGCCAGCTGGAGGCGATCCGGGCGGTCATGGCCAGCGGCACGACGACGCACGCCGCGGAACTCATGGGGTTGACCCAGTCGGCTGTGAGCCGCTTGATCACCCAGCTCGAGGACGAACTCGGTCTCAGCATCTTCGACCGTCGGCACGGGCGGCTCCAGATCACGCCGGAGGGGCAGCATTTCTATGATATCGCCCGCAAGGTGCTCGACGGCATCGACCAGATCAACGCCACCGCGCGCGACATCCGGATGCTGCAGGCCGGGGCGTTGCGGATCCTGTCGATGCCGGCGCTGGCCTACGGTCTGCTGCCGCGGACCATCGGCAAGATCAACGCCCAGTACAGGCAAGTGAAGATCTCGGTCGGCGTCGGCTCGCGGGCCGAGCTGGAGGATGGTATCGCCAGCGCCCAGTACGATGTCGGAATCGCCACCCTGCCGGTCGATCAGCAGGGGATCGAGGTTGAAACGCTCTGTGCCGTCGATTGCGTCGCCATCCTGCCCGCCGGCCACGTGCTGTCCGGGAAACCGACGATCACGGCGCAAGACCTCGACGGCCAGCCATTCGTCTCGCTCACTTCCGGAACCCTGTTCCGCTACCGGGTCGACGAGGTGTTTGCAACCCTGGGTGTCCGACGCAGCATGCTCGTCGAGGTCCCGTCGACGATCATGGTCTCCGAGCTGGTGGCCAGCGGCATCGGCGTTTCGATCGTGCACCCGTTCGTTGCCGCCGCCTTTCGCGATAATGTCGTCACCCGGCCGTTCGAGCCGGCGATCCGGTTCTCTTACGGTCTGCTGTTTCCGGCCAGCCAGACCAAATCCCTCCTGACGCGGACCTTTGTCGAGGCGATCCGCGCCGATGTCGCGGAAACCTATTGCGCCGATTCTCCGGCTCGGAAAACCGGCTCATAGGGGCTATGCCGCAAGAGTATAATGCTAGGCACATTCGGAATTTTGTTTCACGAATCGATGCTCATACCATCACCTCAAGGAACCTGGGACCACGCTTGCGGGCGCATCCCTCCGCGCATGTTGCATGTGGAGGTTGTGGGACGGCGTGCCGTGGCCCGAACGAGCGCAAGATTGGGAGAGAGTGCGATGGCGATGTTAGTCAAGAAGCCCGACCGCGACGAGGACCTGACCTATGAGCCGCCGCTTGTGATCGGCTTCGGCATCAACGACAAGACGGTCGAAAATCCGAAGCTCACGATGGGCCACACCATCGTGCCGCCATCGGGCCGGAACCAGGCGCATTTCCACGCCAACGCTGCGGCCGGCCTGTACCTGAACAAGGGTCAGCTGCGGCTCTATCTTGGCCCGGAGGAAGACCGCCAGGAAATGATCATGGACGCCGGCGACTTCCTCTATCTGGAACCGGGCGAGATCCATGGCCTGGTCAACACCTCGGACACCGACAACGCCGAGATCATCTTCACCTACTCGGGTGTTGCCAGCAAGGACATCGCCGGCACCGTCTTCGTCGAGGACCGCTGGGACGTCTGAGCGGGCCGCACGTCGCGGTAACAAGCAATCCTGCAGGGCGGCGCACCGCGCCGTCCTCGGTCTGTCGCGACAATTTCGCAGCGGTCCGTGTGGGATCGTGCCGGATTTGCGATTTGCGCCAAAAGACCGTACAAATATGCAGGATTTGCATGTTTCTAGGCGCAATCGGAATTTTCTTTCATACTGGTAACCTCATACCATCGCATTGAAGCATCCGGCGGCGTGAAAGACCGCTTGCCGGTAAGAACGATGAGGCGAGGGACACGATGGCGTCGGGGCTGGCGTGTCCGCGGACCCGAACAAAAAGAGGGAGCTCACGCAAGTGGAGGAGGCGCCGCGAAACGTATCGCCACCGGCGACGGCGGATATCGGCGATCCTGTTCCCGACCGTCTTCTGGCGTGGACCGAGCTGATCGTCGCGGTCCTGCTGACGGTGATGGCGCTTGCCTTTGCGATCTTCATGTCCGAGCTGATCGGCTCCGGCGGCTTCGAGACCGCGGAGGAATACCTGCACCTGACGCCGGACTTCTTTCCGCGCATGACCATGCTGTTGCTGGCGGCGGTCTGCGTGCGCTATGCGGTCGGGGCGGCCCGCAGTGTCGCGCGGTCGACCGCGTCGTACGACCGCGAGAACCTGGAGCGTTTCGGCCGCGCGGGTTTCATGGTCGTCGTGGCCGTCTGCTATGCCCTGACCATATCATGGCTCGGCTTCATCCTGGCGACGATGATCGTGGCGACCGTCGTCAGCTATTTCCTGGGGCTACGCAACCCGCTGGCCTTCGTGCCGGGGGTCCTCGTGGTCCCGATCGCCATCCGTTTCGTCTTCGAGAGGCTGCTCTACATCGCGCTGCCGCGCAGCGGGATCGAGGCGGTGGCCGCAGTCGAGGACGCCGTGATCGGCGTGCTCGTCAAGATCCTGCTGTAGGGAGACGCGCCCGTGTTCGAGTCCTTCCTCCAGGGTTTCGAGCTGCTGTTGCGCTGGGAGATCTACTTTTACATCAGCCTTGGCCTGGTGGTCGGCATGTTCGTCGGCGCGATGCCCGGACTGACCACCGTTCTGGCCATGGCGGTGCTCTTGCCGGTGTCGTTCAACCTCGAGCCGATGCTCGGCATCCCGTTCCTGATCGGCGTCTACAAGGGCGGCATCTACGGCGGCAGCATCTCGGCGATCCTTGTCGGCATTCCCGGCACCGGCGCGTCGATCGCCACCACCTTCGACGGCCCCGCCCTGACGCGCCAGGGCAAGGCGCGCAAGGCCCTGGAAATGGCGCTGTTCGCCTCGACGACCGCCGACTTCGTGTCGGACGTCGCAACGCTGTTCCTGATCGGGCTGATCGCGATGATCATCCTGAAGATCGGCCCGCCCGAGGTGTTCGCGATCATCATCTTCTCGCTGATCCTGATCGCCAGCGTGTCCGGCGAATCGGGCATCCGCGGCGCCATCGCGGCATTCATCGGCCTCGGCCTCGGCTTCATCGGCACCGATGCGGTGACCGGCGCGACGCGCATGACCTTCGGGATCGACGCGCTGGCCGGCGGCATCCCGCTGATCCCCCTGATCATCGGCGTGTTCGCCCTGCCGGAGGTGCTGGAGGCGGTGGAATCGAAGGCGCGCACCTTCATCGCCGAGCACGTCGACATGTCGAAGGCGGGCGAGCGCCTGCGGTGGCACGAGTTCAAGGCGTCGATCCGGACCATCCTGCGCTCGACCGCCATCGGCACCGGCATCGGCATGGTGCCGGGCGTCGGCCAGGTCGTCGCCGCCTTCGTCGGCTACAGCGCGGCGAAGCGCGCCTCGAGGCATCCCGAGCGCTTCGGCCGGGGCGAGCTCGACGGCGTCGCCGGCCCGGAAGCGGCCAATAACGCGGTCAACGGACCGACCCTGGTGCCGCTGCTGACGCTCGGCATCCCCGGCGACAACGTGACCGCGATCCTGCTCGGCGCCTTCGTCGCCCATGGCATCCGACCCGGACCGCAGATCTTCGAAGAGCAGGGGCCGCTGATCTACGCCCTGTTGCTGGCTATCATCATGGCCAACGTGCTGTTCATTTTCCTCGGCTACATTCTGCTGAAGCCCTTCGCCAAGGCGATCCAGGTGAAGAAGGCCTATCTGATCCCGATCATCGTGGCGCTCTCGTTCGTCGGTACGCTGTCGACCGGCGTCACCTCGGACCTGGCTATCATGGTCGTCATCGGCATTTGCGCCTACATCCTGCGCAAGCTGAAATTCGACTTGGCACCCCTGGTCATCGCCTTCATCCTGGCCGAGCCGATCGAGTACAGGCTCAGCCAGTCGATGCTCTATGCCAGAGGGGACATCTTCGGCTACCTTTTCATCGAAAGGCCGATTGCCTCGGTGTTTCTCATCGCAGGTATTCTGTGGGTCGCCTGGATGATCTTCGGGCCCTGGATCCGCAGGCGGCTGCGTCAACAGGGGGCTTGAGGCAAAGGCCCCGCGACAACAGAGGCTGAACCAATAAGGGAGAAAGGAGTCACTCCATGAAAAGCATTCGATATCTTTGGGTTCTGGCGCTGGCGGCGGTGATCGCGGCGCCGCTGCCGGCGGCGGCGGAATATCCGGACCGTCCGATCACCCTGGTTATCCCGCTGGGCGCCGGCGGCAGCCACGACCTGCACGCGCGTGGCATCACGGGCATCATCAGCGACATCATCGGACAGCCCATGGTCGTCAAGCTGGTCCCGGGTGCAAGCGGCATGAAAGGGACCGGCGAGGTCGCCAAGGCCAAGCCGGACGGCTACACCCTGCTGTTCACCCACAACGCGTTCGACCAGCTGCGGCCGCAGACCGTTGACGTTCCCTTCGATACGCTCAAGGACTTCAAGACGGTCGCGCGCATCAACTTCGGGCAGCCGATCCTGGTCGCAAACGCCGACCGGCCGTACAAGACCTTGGACGAGTTCATCGCCTACGCCAAGGCCAATCCCGGCAACGTCAACTTCGGGCACAGCGGCGTCTGGGGGGCGACCCACATCCCGACCGTCCAGCTGCTGAAATCCGCGGGCATCAAGGTCAACCTGATTCCGCATAAGGGCGGCGGCCCGCTGCTGCGCGCCATCCTGTCCGGCGAGGACGACATCGGGTTCCTGTTCGCGACCCAGACGCGGCCTCACTACAAGGCGGGCAAGGTGCGCGTGCTGGGCGTCGCGGGCGATACGCCGATTCCCAACGACCCGGACTTCGGCGATGTCCCGACCATGGCTTCGCTTGGCCATTCCGAAGTGGCGTTCACCATGGACCGGATCTTCATGGCGCCCGCCGGGATGCCCGAGAAGGACCTGCAGTTCCTGCGCGATTCCTTCGAGCAGCTGATCGACAACAAGTCGTTCCAGCGCTTCATCAGCAGCATCGGCGAGAACGTGATGTTCATGCGCGGCGAGGAGTACGACAAGCTGCGGCCTGGCCGATACGAATCCTATACCGACTTGATCAAGTCGGTTAAGTAGGCCGGAGGGGACGCCGGGAGCCCTGTCCTCCAGGGCGGGGCTCCCGCGCTTTCAATGTATCCGAGCCGCCCGACGGCGGCGGGAAAGAGGGAGTCGTCATGGTGCAGCACTACTACAACCCGTCGGACATGGAGAACCTGGAGGCCGGCACCGGCTACAGCACGGCAAACGGCTCCTGGGTCGATGGGGAGCGGATTATCTTCGGCGAAATCCGCATCCCGGCGGGCACGCGCGCGGAGCCCCACACCCATCCGAACGAGCAATTCATCTACGTACTGAGCGGCAGTTGCCGCATGGTGATCGAGGGCGAGGAGAAGACGGTCGGCAAGGGGGAGTTGATCCACATCCCCGCCGAAGCAGTCCACTCGGCCGACGTCGTGGGCGACGAGGACTGGGTGTTCGTCACCGCCAAGGACACCTCGTGGGGCATCATCGGCAAGAAGCTCGAGGAGTGAGACGGCGCAACCTGACCCCGGCGCTGTCAGTCGCGAAGCCCTTGCACGGCAGACGACGGTATCTTGCTACCGCTTAGCCTCCCTGAACACATGACAGCCAGCGAGCACACAACGCATGACGGCCTTTCATCTCAAGGTTAACGGCGAAATGCACGAAATCGACGCGGACCCGGATACGCCGCTGATCTTCGTCCTGCGCAACCAGCTCAGCCTGACCGGCTCGAAGCTCGGCTGCGGGCAGGAGAAGTGCGGCGCCTGCGTCGTCCTGGTGGACGGGGTGGCGACGAACTCCTGCGTGCGGGCGGCCTCGGAATTCGCGGGAAGGGACATCGTCACCATCGAAGGCCTGGCGGAGGACGGCCGCCTCAGCGCCGTCCAGCAGGCCTTCCTCGAAGAGGGCGCGGCGCAGTGCGGCTACTGCACTGCCGGCATGATCGTCGCCACCACCGCCCTTTTGCACCGCACGCCCCGGCCGAGCGCCGAAGAGATCGCCGAAGCCCTGGACGAAAATCTGTGCCGCTGCGGCTCGCACCGGCGGGTGCTTTCGGCGATCGAACGGCTGATCGCGGACGCCGCGTAAGATGGCGTCCCATCCCAGCATCGCCAAACACCCCGACCTCGACGAATGGATCGAGATCGCCGCCGACGGGCGGATCGTCCTGCATACCGGCAAGGTCGAGCTCGGCCAGCGCATCTACACCGCGCTTGCCATCATCGCCGCCGAGGAGCTGGACGTCGACTACGACCGCATCGACGTGCGGCGCGCGGAAACGGGCGTCGATCCCAACGAGGGCATGACAACCGGCAGCATGTCGATGCAGCATTCCGGCAACGCCATCCGCATGGCCAGCGCAACGGCGCGCCGCCACCTGCTGGCGCTGGCGGCCAAACGGCTCGGCGTCGAGGCGGACAGCCTCGAGGTGGCGGACGGGCTGGTCCAGTCGCGCGACAGCAACCAGTCGGTGTCCTACTGGGACCTGATGGAAGGCAAGGCGTTCGGCATCCCGGTCGACGAGACCGTGCGCGTGAAGGCGCCGCAGGACCATACCCGCGTCGGCCGGCGGGTGACGCCGAAGGGCATGGCCGAGATCGTGACTGGCAGGATGACCTATCTTCCGGACATGACGATGCCGGGCATGCTGCACGCCCGCCTCGTGCGCCCGCCGCATTACTTCGCCAGACTGCAGCGCCTCGATGACACCGTGGTCGAGCGGCTGTCCGCGGAGGACGTCACCGTCGTGCGCGACGGCAGCTTCATCGCCGTCGCCGCCGAAAACGAATACGCCGCCGTCAAGGCCGCCGGCCGGCTCAGGAACGCGGCCGAATGGGACGAGGGGGACGGGCTGCCGACCGGGGAGCTGTTCGAGTCGATTACCGGAAATGAGCGGGTGAGCCTTCCCGTCGCCGCCGGCGGCGCCCCGGTCGAGGAGCCGGTGCCGGAGCTGGTGCCGCCGCCGGAAGAGGCGGCGGTCACGCTCTCCGCGCGCTACGAGAAGCCCTATCTCATGCACGGATCGATGGGTCCGTCCGCCGGATGCGCGCTGTATGAGTCGGGAAAGCTGACGGTCTGGACCCACAGCCAGGGAATCTATGCGCTGCGCGGCGCGCTCGCCCGGGCGTTGGACATGGACGAGGCCGACCTGCATCTGGTGTTCATGCCGGCGGCCGGCTGCTACGGCCATAACGGTGCCGACGATGCCGCCTTCGAGGCGGCGCTGATCGCCCTTGCGATCCCGGGCACGCCGGTGCTGCTGAAATGGACCCGTGACGACGAACATGCGTGGGAACCGTACGGCTCCGCCATGGTATGCGCGCTGCGCGGCAGCCTCGATTCGGAGGGCCGGATCGTCGACTGGTCGCACGAGAGCTATGGCGACACCTTCATCGGGCGGCCGGTGCCGGGACGCTACGATTCGCCCGAAAGCCGCCTGGTGTCGACACATTTCCGCGAAGCGGCGCTCGACTGGCCGGTCCCCGCGCCGGCCATGGGCGCCCATATCGGCATCCACCGCAATCTTGAGCCGCTCTATGCGATCCCGAACCCCCGCCTGGTCAAGAACCTGGTGCGGGGCCTGCCGCTGCGCACTTCGGCGCTGCGGTCGCTCGGCGCCTTCGGCAATGTGGCGGCGATCGAATCCTTCATGGACGAGCTGGCCGACGCCGCCGGGATCGATCCCGTCGACTTCCGGCTGCGGCACCTGGAGGACGAACGGGCGGGGGACGTGGTGCGGACGCTGGCCGAGCGCATGGCGGCGGACGGTGGCGGACGACGCCCGCGGCGCCGGGATCGCCTTTGCCCGCTACAAGAACGTCGCCGCCTACTGCGCCGTCGGCATCGAACTCGAGGTCACCGACGATGCAACCGTCAGGCTGCATCGCGCCTGGATCGTGGCCGACGCCGGCGAGGTCGTCGACCCGGGCGGCCTCACGGCCCAGCTCGAGGGCGGGCTGATTCAGGCCGCCAGCTGGACGCTCTACGAACAGGTGACCTGGAACGGGGGCGGCATCACCAGCCGGAACTGGGAGACCTATCCGGTCATCCGCTTCGACAACATTCCGACGGTCGAGACCGTGCTCATGGAACGCCCCGGCGAGCCCTTCCTCGGTGCCGGCGAGACCGTCGCCGGGCCGACGGGCGGCGCCATTGCCAACGCCATTTACCAGGCGACCGGCCTGCGCCTCAGAAGAATGCCGTTCGATGCCGACGCCATCCGCAGGGCCGCGATGCACTAGGCCTCGACCGGGCAGGAAAACACGGGCTGTCGAGAGGCATTTGCCAGCGGGTGGCCGCGTGCGTCCTGATTTCAGCGATAAGATGGCACGCGGACTGCGCGAGCTGGCTTGGCAATGTCCGCTTCCGCGCCAGTTGAGACTTTGAGGATCGTGGCGAATTGAGGATGCGGGCTAGGCCATGGGTTTATTCGCCGGGGGTGCCCGTCGCAATCGTCTTCCTCGGGTCGAAGAAAGGTTTTTCGATGATCTTGGCCGCCCGCGTTTCTGTTGCGGTCTGTACTTGGAGTCTCGTTCCAACTTCTGAGTGCTCTATTCCCGTCATCGCCAGGGCGATGTTGTATTCCAGGCGCGGCGAATAGACCGCCGAGGTCACCTTGCCGATGGTCTGTCCGTCCTTGCCAAGCGGCCAGAAGCTGGTGTTCGGGCGAGGCAGGGGATCGCCCTCGATCCGCAACCCGACCTGCGTTCGCGACACCCCTTCCGCGCGGATGCGCCGCAAAGCATCCTTGCCGATAAAATTCCCGTCCATTTCGAGGTCGATCAGCCTTTCCAGGCCAAGCTCGAACGGGTTGGTGTCGATGTCCATATCCGCGTGATAGGACAGCATGGCGGCTTCGATCCGGCGTATCGACGAGGTATGGCCGGGCGCGAGGCCATAAGGGTTTCCCGCGGCCATGATACGTTCCCACAACTCGGACCCGCGCGTGCCATCGCGCAGGTAGATTTCGTAGCCCAGCTCACTGGACCAGCCGGTCCGCGAAACAACCAGCGGAATCCCGTCAAGTTCGAGTTCGCGAAAGCGGAAGTAGCGCAGATCCGCGATGCCATTGCCGAACAGGGCCTGCATCACCCGGCCCGATCTTGGGCCCTGCACTTGCAGGGGCGAGACGTCGGGCTCGCGGATCGTCACATCCAGCCCAGAATTGACAGCAACTCCCTGGGCCCAGAAGAGTATATCGCTGTCGGCCAGCGAGAACCAAAAATGGTTCTGACCAAGGCGTAGCAGGATCGGATCGTTGAGAATGCCACCTTCGGCATTCGTGAGCAGCACATATTTGCACTGACCAACCTGCATCCGGGA
>JABAOD010019158.1_pt1 | contig 15087 bp, 15 predicted proteins | sample 7062151 | NCBI WGS metagenome assembly JABAOD01 (sample SAMN14538626, study PRJNA623070) | marine sediment metagenome | biome: marine biome [ENVO:00000428]; feature: marine pelagic biome [ENVO:01000023]; material: deep marine sediment [ENVO:00002113] | place: India: Gulf of Khambhat ... | reverse complement strand
CTCGAGGTAGGTGCCGTAGTTCTCGCAGATATATCCGCGGGCCGGACCATCGATGAGATCCACCCGGTACTTCATCCCGCGCGGCATGACGCAGATCTCGCCCGGAGACACCACCAGCACGCCGCATTCGGTGGCAATCCGAAGCGCACCTTGCTGGGGCACGATGAGGAGCTCGCCGTCGGCGTTGTAGAAGTAGGTGTTGGTCATCGACTCGGTGGCGAAGTAGAGGTGGGCCGCCATCCCCACCTGGGTGTGGGCATCGCCGTTGGTGGCGACCGTGCGGATGCCGGTCAGGAAGGTGGTCGGCTCATCGGGGAACGGCGGCGGGTTCCAGCGCAGTTGCCCGATGGGCGGCTCAGTCTCTCGAGCCGGAGCGGTGCGAATCCAGTGGCGGTCGGTCTCGACGAACTGCCATGCGTGGCGAACCGACGGCCGAATCCGATAGTGCCAGTTGCGACGGTTGCGGGCGTTGGGAACGGTGAACGCCGTGCCCGACAGCTGTTCGGTGTAGAGACCCAGCGGGGGCTTCTGCGGGTTGTTCTGTCCCACCGGCAGGGCACCCGGCTCAGCCTCCGATGCGAACTCGTTGCCGAAACCGGATTGATACTGCGGTTGCTCGACCGCTGCGTCGCTCATCGAGGAGACGCTACCTACAGGTTGCCGCGCTCGGCCTGGTCACGCTCGATCGCCTCGAACAACGCCTGGAAGTTGCCGACCCCGAAACCTCGCGACCCGTGGCGTTCGATGATCTCGTAGAACACCGTCGGGCGGTCCTGTACCGACTTCGTGAAGATCTGCAGCAGGTAGCCCTCATCGTCCTGGTCGACGAGGATTCCCAGCTCGGCCAGTTGGTCGAGATCGGCGTCGATGGTCGACCAGTCGAGACGCTCACGCAGATCGTCGTAGTAGGTCTTCGGCGTCGTCAGGAACCGAACGCCCGCCTTCCGCATGTGGCGGACCGTGGTGATGATGTCGTCGGTGGCGAGCGCCATGTGCTGCACACCGGCCGTCTGGTAGAAGTCGAGGTATTCCTCGATCTGGCTCTTCTTCTTGCCTTCGGCCGGCTCGTTGATCGGCAACTTGATGCGACCGTCGCCGTCCCAGAGGACCTTCGACATGAGCGCGGTGTACTCGGTGGAGATCTGCTCGTCGTTGAAGTGGTGCAGCTGGGTGAAGCCCATGATGTCGGCGTAGTACGTGGCCCACTTGTCCATTTCGCCCAGATCGACGTTGCAGACCACATGGTCGATGAGGCTGAGGCCGGCCGGCACGGCCGGCCTCTGATGGCGGGTCGGTCTGTACCCCGGGACGAAGACACCCGAGTAGTTGGAGCGATCGACGAAGGTGTGAATGGTGTCCCCGTAGGCCTTGATGGCGGATTTGACGATCTTGCCGTGCTCATCCTCCTCGACCCACGGTTCGAGGTGAGGCTCAGCTCCTCGCTCGACCGCCACTCGGAACGCTTCTTCGGCGTCCGGCACCGAGAAGGCGACATCCTTGACTCCGTCGCCGTGCAGGGCTGCGTGCTGCACGATCGCAGAGTCCGGCAACAAGCCGGCGGTCATGACAAATCGGATGGCCCCTTGCTCGAGCACGTACGAGCAACGGTCCCGGCTGCCATGCTCCGGTCCTGCATAGGCCACCACGTCGAAGCCGAAGGCGGTGCGGTAGTAGTGGGCCGCCTGGCGGGCGTTGCCGACGTAGAACTCGATGTAGTCGTAGCCGAGAATCGGCATCAGATCCGTCATGGNNAAGAGACCCTCCATCTAGCTATACAATTCGTATAGTTAGATTGGGTAGAGGAGGTCACAACTGTGCAAGTTGCCCACGACATCGACGGACTGGATGCTCGACTGATCCTCGAACTGATCCACGATCCTCGCATCGGCGTGATGGAGCTCGCCCGGCGGCTCGGCGTCGCCAGGGGCACGGCCCAGGCCCGGCTCACAAAGCTGCTCGACAGCGGAGCCGTGAAGCTGGCGGTCGAACTTGACTTCCCATCGCTCGGCTATCCCGTCACCGGCTTCACGACCCTCGAGATCAGCCAAGGGCGCATCGAGGAGGTCGCCGGACCATTGAGCGACATTCCCGAGGTGCTCGAAGTGCACTCGGTGGCGGGCACGGGCGACGTGCTCGTGCATCTGGTGGCCAAATCAAATCCCGACTTGTTCCGCATCATCGAGCAAGCACTGCAATCACCGGCCGTGCAGCGGACCTCAACTGCCATCTCGTTGGTCGAGCACGTGCCACGCCGCATGAAGCCGTTTGTCGAGGCGCTGAGCGCTTCGAGATAGTCCCCCCTGAAAGTGGGGGCTATTCGCTGTCCGCCCTCACTGAACTGAACGCCGCTTCGATGACGTCGTCGATCTGGCCCGACTCGACATCCTCGATCCGTCGATAGAGCTCGGCGGCGGCCCGTTGCCATCCATTCGGGAGGCCCTGGGAAGCAAACGCCTCGGCGTGCTCTTCGAGCTCACCGACGAATCGCCACGCCTTCTCGGTGAGCATGCCGACCCGGGAGCTGCGATCGACGAGGTCGGGGATCGAGGTCGCCCACTCGCCGAGGATGTCATCCGTGACACCTTCTGCCTCCGCAAATGCCCGGATCGCAACGAGCAGGGCGGCTGTCCCTTTGGTCCAGCTGGCGAACGCCGTCTTCACGGCTGAGGCCGAGCCGGATGAACCGTCAACGATGCGGACCTCGAGGTTGGTACCCGCCCAGATGTCGGCGATCTCCGCAGCCCTCTCGCCGGACACATACAGGCGGCTCGTCTTGGGGTTGGTCGGAGGCGGCCCCACCACACCTCCGTCGACGTAGTCCGCGAATCGTGTGCCGATCTCGCGTGAAGTCGCCGGTGCCACTGCGTTCGCATCGAGGTATAGACCTGAGAACCCCAGGCCGGCGACCTGATCAGCGACGTCCACTGCTGCATGTGGCGGACAGACCGAGATGATCACTTCACAGGAGTCGACGAGCTCATCGAGCGAAACGAGCTCTGTCATGCCTGCCTGCCTCGCCCGCTCGCGCGTGGCCCTGGAGCGCCCATCGCCGGCCCAGTAGGTCGGGCGGTCGAGTATGGCCGCCATGGCCGATCCCATGGCACCAGGGTGCAGGAAACCGATGGTCATGCCCCCGGACGCTAGACGGAGGCTGGAGGCTGGAGGCATCATGAACGCGGGCGGCGGGCGACGGGAATAGTCAGCTCCTCTCCCGGAGGGACGACGGGGGAGGTGGCGTCGCCAACCGGCGACGCCGGAGGGGGTAGCGCCGCTGCAACTCAGCACACCACGTGGTTGTGCACGACCCCCTCCCCCCTTCGGGGTACTCCCCCTGTCGGGGGGAGAGCTGGAGGACCGCAGCGGGAAGCGGGAGCTGTCCGCGGTCTGACGTCTGCTGTCCGCTGTCGGGCTACCGTCCCCACGTGAATCCGACCGTCGAGATCGACTACTCGCGCAAGTGGCTCGTCATGATCGCAGTCGGCTTGGGCATCTTTCTGGCAACCGTCGACGCGTCGATCGTCAACATCGCGCTGCCCACCTTGGTCGAGGAACTCGACACGACCTTCCAGATCGTTCCCTGGGTGGTCATCTCCTACCTCCTCACACAGGCGGTGCTGACCCTGTCGGTGGGCAGGCTGGGCGACATGCTGGGCAAGAAGTGGATCTACACGTCGGGGTTCGTCGTCTTCACAGTCGCTTCAGTGCTCTGCGGCGTCTCTCCGACGATCGGCTGGCTGATCGGCTTCAGAGTTCTGCAGGGGATCGGCGCCGCGATGACCCTGTCGCTGGGCTTGGCCATTCTCACCGAGGCGTTTCCTGCCCACGAGCGCGGCCGGGCGTTGGGTCTCGGAGGCTCTGTGGTTTCGCTCGGCATCATCACCGGACCCACCGCCGGCGGCTACATCATCGACGCCCTGTCATGGCAGTGGATCTTCTTCGTCAACGTCCCGGTTGGCATTCTGGGGACGCTGGCTGCCTGGCGGTTCGTGCAGGCGCTGCCGGCCAAAGGCCGGCAGAAGTTCGACTTCGTCGGTGCCGGGATCCTGCTCATCGCGTTGTCGTCGCTTCTCCTTGGGCTGACTATCGCCCAGGAGGAGGGCTTCGGCGACGGTCTCGTGTTGGGACTGTTGGCGGTGGCCACCGTTGGAATCGCGATCTTCGTCTTGGTCGAGCGTGCCGTCACCCAGCCCATGGTCGATCTGGCCGTCTTCGAGAACCGCGCGTTCACCACCAGCCTGGTGACCGGCCTCTTCACCTTCGTGGCCATCGCTGGGGTGCTCATCCTCGCGCCGTTCTATCTCGAGCAGGTGCTGGGCTTCGAGACACGGGTGGCGGGACTGCTGCTGGCAGTCTCACCGCTGGCGATCACCCTCCTGTCTCCGCTGTCGGGCTATCTCTCAGACAAACTCGGGTCGCGACCGATCACTGTCGTGGGCCTGATCATCCTGGCGGCCGGCTACTTCCTCCTCACCAACCTGACCGCCGAGTCGACAGCAGGCGGCTTCATCGTGGCAATCGTGCCGATCGCCGCGGGGATGGCGATCTTCCAGTCGCCGAACAACAGCGTGATCATGGGCAGTGTCCGCCAGGAACGGCTCGGGATCGCCTCGGGGTTGTTGACCGAGACGCGCATCATCGGGCAGGTCACAGGAATCGGGGTCTTGACGACGATCTGGGCAGGCCGCACGGCGGTTCGCAACCAGACGATGACGCTCGCCGAAGCCCAGGCTGCAGCTCTGGGTGACGTGGGCGTCGTGACTGCGTCCTTGATGCTCGTCGCCCTGGCCATTGCCGTGTGGGGGTTGGCCAACGAGCGCCGGGTGGCTGTGCCGGAGTCGGTCTGAATCCGGGACCAAAACCGGCCCCGTATGCGTTGTGACAGGTGTACCCGATAGAAGAGATTGTCATGACCGACGACCTGAGACAGCGATTGACCGATGAGCAGTACTACGTGACGCAGGAAGGCGGCACGGAGCGGCCCTTCACCGGCATCTACTGGAACGAGAAGGCTGATGGGACCTACCACTGCGTCGTGTGCGATGCCCCGCTGTTCTCGTCCGAAACGAAGTACGAGTCGGGATCCGGTTGGCCGAGCTATTGGGCACCTCTCGAGGGGGCGCCGATCCGCTTGGTGGAGGATCGTTCCCTCGGCATGGTGCGGACCGAAGTCCAGTGCGACAACTGCGGTGCGCACCTCGGCCACGTGTTCGAAGACGGCCCCCAGCCGACCGGGCTGCGCTACTGCATGAACTCGGCGAGCCTCGATCTGAAGCCTTCCGACTCCGAGGACTGATCGGCTGTTCCGAGCAGCCCTGGGCTCACTCGTGACCCGGCTCATGCTCGTCGTGCATGACCGGTGCACCGGCTCGATCCTCTCCATCTCGCCGGAAGAAGCGGGTAGTCGAGTATGCGAACTCCACCGAGGGCTCCTCTGCGAAACGCCGCAAGACGTGCTCCCAGATCTCGTTGTCGATGGTTCGCCGGCGCCGAGACGCAACCAAGACTCGTCCTGTCAGCAACACGCCGCTCTCGCGGACCGACACATACACGATGGGTGACAATGTCGAGTAACGAATGAAGAACTGCCGCGAGGCGCGTCGGATGTCCTCGGCTGCTTCCACCTCCGCTTCCGTCATGGCATGGTCTTCGAGGGCCTCTTGGAGGATCGCCTTGGCTTTCTGCCAGTCGGACTCGAACGTGACCAAGAGCGGTACCTCGTGCCAGATGTGTCGGAAACCCTGCGTGAAGTTCGCCAAGGGTTGAGTGAAGAGCAGGCCGTTGGGGAGGTGCAGGATGCGACCGGTCGATTGATCGGCATCCACCCAGGATCGGATCTCGAGCAGGCTGAATCGAAGCACTCGGACATCGATCACGTCCCCGGCATGACCACCGATCTCCACACGATCTCCCACCTTGAAGGGGTGCCGGAGCGAGATGTAGATCCAGCCTGCAAAGTTCTGGACGACCTCTTGCAGCGCGATGACCAGGCCGGCGCCGATGATGCCCAGAAACGTGGCGATGTCTCGAACGTTCTCGACCCAGATCGGGATGAGGGCCAGCAATCCCACCGCAGTGGTGATGTAGGTCGCGACACGCCGGGAGCGGAAGAGCAGCTCGGGGTCTTCGATCCGCCGGTCCATGCCGCGAATGGCCAGCTTGCGGACGAAGTAGAGCACCAGAACGATGGCGACGGTCAGCAGCAGCTGCTGCGCCCAGGGGGCCCGTTCGAAGAACTCGATCACAGCCCGCAGGCTAAAGCTTGCGGAGGACGCGAGCAGGGGCACGCAGCAACTGTCTCAGCCAGGCCGATCTGGTGCGATCTCACCCCTCGCACGCGGCGGGGTCGTCGTCTGTGACCTTGGGTCACGACAGACGTTTGATCCACCTCTGGAATTCGTCGAGCACGTGCTCGAGCCGGGCCTCCGAGTGATCGTCGATGAGCCGCCGATCGTCGTCGAACTTCGAACTGATCCGCCCCACCAGCATGGTGGGGCGTGGCATGACGACTGCACCCAATGACTGAAGCGTCTTGCGAAGGATCATCTGAGCGGTGGGGCCGCCGCTGCCGCCTGCGGTTCCCCCCACGATCGCCACCGGCTTTCCCTCCAAGGAGTTGCCGTCCCGGCTCGCCCAATCGATCAGATTCTGTGTGGAACCCGGGAGGACGCCGTTGTACTCGGTCGTGGCGATCAAGACGCCGTCAGCAGCCTCGATGGCGGAGTTGAACGCCAGCACCGCGTCCGGGAGACCTGCCTGTTCGAGATCCCAGTTGTAGATCGGTATCTCCGTCACGTCGAGCACATCGATGGCCATGCCCTCCGGCGCCAACCGCTGTGCCTCGGTCAACAGCGACCGGTTGTAGGAAGTCGCTCGCAACGAGCCGGTGAACGCAACCACTTTCATCATTCGTTCTTTCTACGACGCAGATGACAACGATGGACGATTTTCAGTATTCCTGCCACTCGGACCTGGAACGTGGTCCGACTTCCCCTGGGTTCGACCGCCGGCGTGCAGGAGGATCGAGATGACCGGCCTGGCAAGGAGGATCGCAATGTCGGTCCTGTCAACATCCAAAGAGGGCTCGCACCTCGTCATATCCCATGAATACCCGACTGCCCGGAGGTTCTTCGCTGTCGCCAGAATCGCCATCGGATGGCTGTTCCTCTGGATGTTCCTGGATCGACTGTTTGGGCTCGGCTACCCGACCGCGTCCAGCGACGCCTGGATCGAAGGAGTCTCCCCGACGGCAGAGTATCTCGAGTTCGAAACCGCAGGACCCCTCGAAGGGTTCTTTCAAAGCCTTGCCGGCCAAGCATGGGTCGATTGGCTGTTCATGATCGGATTGGCTCTGATCGGTTTGGCATTGATGCTCGGCATCGGTGTCCGGATCGCGGCAGTGACCGGTACCACCCTCCTGGTGCTGATGTGGGCCGCCACATTGCTCCCGGAGCACAACCCCTTCATGACTGACCGCCTCGTCTACGCGCTCGTGCTGATCGGATTGGCATGGAGCGACAGCGGCGAGACATGGGGCTTCGGTCGGAGCTGGAAGCAGACAACGCTCGTCCAGCGGTTCCCGTTCCTGACCTGAACCGACGCACAAACGAAGCCCCGGATGGGAGGCGCCTTCGGGCGCCTCTCTGTCAATGCAATCNNCGATCGAACACGCCACGATCGAGCAGTACCGTTGGGCCGTGTCTCGACGTCGTCGTTCTTCTTTGCGGCTCATGCATCGTCACGGGGCTCCGGCATCCGCAGCGATTGCCGGTCTCGTGGGACTCATCGCCGGGCTGGCAGCCTCTCTGCTCATCCTCGCTGTCGACGGCGTGGAACACGCATTTGGCTTGCTCGGTCGATCGGCCCTCGGCCATGCTCGGTTTCTGGTCACGGTGCCCTTCGGCTTGCTGGCGGCGTGGTTGGTGGCCCGGAAGCTCGCCCCTGAAGTGTCAGGAGACGGGGTGCCGGAGACGATGGCGGCCCTGGCGGTGCATGGCGGCCGGATGCGCGCCCGAACGGCCCCGATGAAGCTCATCGCAACGGCCTTGACGGTCGGGCCTGGCGGCTCGGCCGGACGGGAGGGGCCGATCGTTCAGATCGGCGCCTCGATCGGTTCGAGCGTTGCCTCTCGCTTGCGACTCGGTGAGGAACAGATGAAGGGCCTCGTGGCTGCGGGAGCCGGGGCCGGCATCGGAGCCGCGTTCAACGCTCCCATCGCAGGAATGTTGTTTGCGATGGAGGTGATCTTGGGCACCTTCTCCGTCCGTCATCTCAGCTCGGTCGTCGTGGCCTCCGTCGCTGCCGCGGTGACTACTCAGGCCATCGTCGGCGACGACCGCCTGCTGCGAGCAACGCCTCACAGCCTCGCCGACCCTCGGGAGCTGGTGCTCTATGTGGGCTTGGGATTGCTCGCCGCTGTCGCAGCCTTTCTCTTCCTCCGGATGCTCGATACCGTCGAGACGAGCCGGCCGATCAGGTCGTGGCCGAGCTGGATTCGGCCAGTCGTCCTGGGTTTGTTCGTCGGTGGCGTCGGATACTTCGAGCCAACGGTCATGGGCGCGGGTCAGGCCGAGTTGGGGCGTCTCCTGAACCTCACTTCGTTCACCGATGAGCTCTGGTGGGTGTTGCTGGGCGGAGCTGCGCTCAAGATGGTGGTATCCGCTGCAACACTCGGAGCCAAGGCGTCCGGTGGCGCGTTCATGCCGAGCCTCTTCATCGGCGCGTCGCTTGGCGCGGGGTTCGTCGTTGCAGTCGGGCCACTCTGGGGCGTGTCGGTGTTGCAGCCAGGTGCGTTTGCGGTCGTCGGCATGGCTGCCACCTTTGCCGCCATCGCCAGAGCGCCGTTGACCTCGATCCTCATCGTGTTCGAGATCACGGGCGACTACGGGCTCGTCCTTCCCCTCATGCTCGCCACTGGGGTAGCGGTGCTGATCACAGAGATCATCCACAAAGAGAGTGCCTACACGATGCCTCTGGCGAGACGGGGCATCCGATTGACATCAGTGGGTGAAGTAGACGTCTTGGACACAGTGACGGTCGGCGACTCCATGTCCCCGATAGCGGCGGAGATCACCACGGACATGACCACGGCCGATGTGCAGGGCATGCTCGACCGCCTTCGCCATCACGGATTGCCCGTGGTGGACACCGATGGTCGCCTGGCCGGCATCATCACTGTCACAGACATCCTCCGGGCGGGTGGTGCCTCCGATCAGGTCACCGCCGGGCGGGCGATGACGCCGCGTCCGGTCACGGTTTCGCCCGAGACGGCCGCGTCGGTTGCGCTCGAGCGGATGGCCGCGCTGGGAGTGGGCAGGATCCCGGTGGTGGCGGAAAACGATCCCAGTCGGCTCGTTGGTCTGTTCCGGCGGGAGGACGCCGTCGCCGCGTATCACTTGGCTCTGTCTCGAACAGCTGGAGCAGAGCTGCGCCGAGAGAGCCTTCGGCAGCGGACCGACCCGGGAGCGAGCTTCTTCGACCTGGCGATTCCCGAGGGTTCGATGGCCGACGGCCGCAGGGTCCGCGAAGTCCCCTGGCCGCCCGGGGTCACTGTGGTCGCAGTTCGCAGAAACACCGCCGTCCAGGTCCCAAACGGCGACACCCGACTGGAGTCCGGCGACGTCATCACCGCATTCGCAGGGACTGCAGGCCAAGAGAGGCTGCTGCAGCGACTTGCGGCACCGACTCCGCAGCAAGACCCCACGGCCCGATCGACCGAGCGCGGAACGTCGCCGTGAGACCGGTGACCCGAGCGCGCCACTGGCGGTCGCTCGGTCGCCATCTCACCCGCTGAGGACCGAAGCCCAGGACGCAAGTTGCGATTCGAGGAACGTTCCCCAGACGGAGGCGTCGGGCCAAGGGCATCGACGTCGTGGCACGCGCCGGACTCTGTGTACTTCCGCGATCCGGAGGGCAATCTGGTCGAGATCGCGAATCGGTTGTAGACCGAGACACACAGGGCCCGCCGAGCACCTTTGTCGGGATCACCCCCCTACCTCCGGAACCGACTTCTACGAAGTCGGCCCGCAGGCACCTTCCCCCGCAAGCGGGGGACAGACCGCTACACGTACAAGCGGGACAGCGCTTCGGCGACTGCCGCAGGCTTGTCAGAGCCCTCCAACTCGACCGTCACTTCGGACTTGATCTGGACTCCGCCCGAAACTTCTCTCACCTCTTTGAGCACGGAACGCATACGGATACGCGAGCCGCTCGGCACCGGTGTGATGAACCGCAGCTTGTCGAGCCCGTAGTTGATGCCCATCCTCACGTTGTCGAGCTCGAGCCCCGGCGCCAAGTGAGGCAGGAGCGAGAGTGTCAGGTACCCGTGAGCAATCGTGGTGCCGAAGGGTCCGGAGGCCGCCTTTTCCTTGTCGACATGGATCCACTGATGATCCTCGGTGGCGTCTGCAAATGCGTCGATGCGGTCCTGAGTGATTTCGAACCAGTCGGACACACCGAGCTCGGTGTCGATCTTCTCGTGTAGCTCGTCCAGCAAAGTCATGAGCTGAAGCTATTCGAGATGGACATCGGACGTCGGACATCGGACATCGGACATCGGCCCGGTCTGAAGTCCGAAAGCGAGCGCCAGCGAGCGCTCTGACGCCTCAGCGGAGCCGGTACTGTCGGGCAATGCTCGCTCAGGCATCTCAGAGCACCACCGCGATCTACTTGATTGCCTTGATACCGCTGGCGGTCGCTGTTCTCGCCGGGATCTGGATGTACCGGCGACGCTGATCTACGAGGCCCGCCGAACCTCTTCGAGCCATTGGCGACGAATCCGGCGTCGCTCACGAGGGGTGTGTCCACCCCAGATTCCCTCCGGCTGGTTGGTCTCGATGGCATACGCGAGGCATTCGTCCTGCACCGGGCAGCTCGCACAAATCGCCTTGGCAGCGGCAATGCGACCCAGATCGGAGTCTCCCTCGGGAAAGAAGAGGCCCTCTCCGTCGTCCTTGCAGGCGGCCTCGTCCCGCCACGTCTCTGTCATGTAGTCGATGAGCATGTGTACGCCCTTGAACGTCGTCAGTCCTCTCCATGTTCCCCGACGCATGTGAACCGGATGTGAAGAGATGCTGAGAATGTCCTGAGAGGACTAGTCACCCAACTCCCAGCGTGCAGCTCGTTTCACCGAGAGCGCGGTGGCGGCTGCGGTGGGATTCGAGCGTTCAGACCCTCGTTGCTGCGTCACTCGCTCCCGTAGGAAGCGGGGACGAATCCAGGCTCGAAACCACGTAGTTCCCGGCGTGCCAGCGACCGCTTGTGGACCTCGTCCGGACCGTCGGCGATGCGCAACGTGCGAGCGTGCGCATACAGTTGGGCGAGGGGATAGTCGCCCGAGACACCGGCTCCTCCAAAGACCTGAATGGCGTTGTCGATCACCTCGCACGCCATCCTGGGCACCACCACCTTGATCGCCGAGATCTCGATGCGAGCACCTCGCACGCCCACGTTGTCGATGAGCCAGGCCGTCTTGAGCACCAGCAATCGGGCCTGCTCGATGGCCATGCGGGCCTCGGCGATGTAGTCCTGTACCACTCCGTGCTCGGCAACCTTGCGGCCAAAGGTCTCTCTCGCCAGGGCCCGCGAACACATCATCTCGAAAGCGCGCTCGGCCATGCCGATCAGGCGCATGCAGTGATGAATCCGTCCTGGCCCGAGGCGAGCCTGGGCAATCGCGAACCCACCGCCCTCTTCCCCCAGGAGATTCGAGGCCGGAACCCTGACGTTGTCATAGTGAATGACCGGATGCCCAGTTCGGTCGTGATACCCGAACACGGTGAGATCTCGTTCGACGTCGACACCATCAGCGTCGAGCGGGACGAGGATCATGCTCTGCCGGTGATAGGGATCTGCGTCCGGGTTGGTGACGCCCATCACGATGGCGATCCTGGCTCGCTCTCCATACCCACCCGACGACCACCACTTCCTGCCGGAGATCACGTAGTCGTCGCCGTCCCGAGTGATGGACGTTCGGATGTTGCGTGCATCCGACGAGGCCACATCGGGTTCGGTCATCGAGAAGCAGGATCGGATCTCGCCCTCCAGGAGGGGAGTCAGCCACTCGCCCTTCTGCTCCTCGGTCCCGAACATGTGGAGGATCTCCATGTTGCCGGTGTCAGGGGCGGAGCAGTTGAACGCCTCGGGAGCAATCATCGGGGATCGACCCATGATCTCAGCGAGGGGGGCGTACTCGAGGACGGACAGCCCGGCGCCGTCATGGGCATCGGGCAGAAACAGGTTCCACAGACCCTGTTCACGAGCCTTGGCTTTGAGGTCCTCGATGATCTGCGGGTGATGGCTGTGAGTGCCGGCCGCCGCCATCTGCTCGTCGTGGATCGGCTCCGCCGGATAGACGTAGTCGTCCATGAACTGGAGGATCTGCTCTCGAAGCTGCTCGACCTTGGGGCTGTAGGAGAAGTCCATGTGCGGGAACCTACAGGTTCCCGATCAGGCATCAGGCATCAGGCTTCGGGCTTCAGGCTTCAGGCCTCAGGCATCAGGCATCAGGCTTCAGGCTTCGGCGGTACAGCTCCTCCCCCGCAAGGGGGAGGTGTCGGCGAGGAACGAGCCGACGGAGGGGGTCGTCGACCAGCAGCGGTGCTCGAGCACCGTCGATGAACACGACCCCCCTACCCCTGGCCTCGTTCCTCGGCCAGCGGTACTTTCCCCCCGCAAGCGGGGGGACCATCTACGAATCCAATTCAGCCCGTTCGCGACTCCTCCCAACCACTCGGATCACGAGATAGGCCACCGCCGCCCCCACGACCAGGATCAGGATCGGCAAGGCCACTGCGGTGATCGACATCGTGTAGGCCACCGCGTCCTCCGTCAGCGACACGGGCGTGTTGCCGACCCCGGCGGTCGTGACATTCACCGCAGGCCGCACCACCAGAGACTTGGTGGCATGTACACCGCCGGCCACGAGCAAGCCGGCGATCAGCGCCAGCACCGGCGCCACATCGACTCCGTCGGTGGCGGCTGCGAACGCAATCGCCCCGGCGGTGGGGCGTATGAAGGTCTGGATCGCATCGTTGATGTGGTTGACGACCGGGACGTTGTCGGCCAGCAACTCGACGAGGATCAAGACTCCAAGGGTGATCAATGTGGCCGGGTGAGAGATGAGGTCATAGGGGCTGGACAGGTCGATCAGATCGGTGAAACGATCGAGCAGACCCACCACCATCAGTGGGATGTAGGCGTTGAGCCCGGCCGAGGCCGAGAGCCCGAACGCCGAGAGCAGACCGTTGAGGAGCTCCATGTCATCAGTATGGACTACGGCACAGCTCCTCCCCCGCAAGGGGGAGGTGGCCACGAGGTACGAGTGGCCGGAGGGGGTCGTCGATCAGCAACGTAGCCAGCTCACTTGCTGGCCAATGTCCCCCCTCCCGGCTTCGCCGTACTCCCCCCTGAAGGGGGGAGAGCTGTGAGGTGAAGTCCCGATCCTGAGGCGTCCTCCTCTAGAAAGCGCAAAACCACTGCCTCAGGATCGTTACTGGTGCGACCACCGCGCGTCGCACCGCGTGCGTACCGAGAGGAGGTGACATGGATTACGCACTGGTGTTCAAATGGCTCAAGCCCAGCACGGGACGCGAAGCCCACGCTCTCGAGGTTCTGGCAGACTTTCGGACGTTCTGGGGAAAGTTCTTCGCTGACGGCAAGATCGACGAGCCGATTCTCCTGACCCACACCAACGACGGCATGATGATCATCCGGGGAGAGATGATGTTCCTCTTCGAGACCATCAACAGCGACGAGTTCATCCTCTTGCTCAACAAGGCAATGTTCGTTGCCGATGGATTCCAATTCCACGGATACTTCATGGCTGACGCCGCCGACTATCGGATGGGTCTGTACGCCCAGGCCGGCAAGGACCTGGCTTACATCTGACAGACGCGGAGACACGAAGCGGCCGGCAGGGGCCGCTTCGCCGCGCCTGGACGACGGACGACGGACGACGGACGAACACAGCTCCTCCCCCGGCAAGGGGGAGGTGGCACCGACGACGAAGGAGTCGGCAGGATCGAGTGGCCGGAGGGGGTCTTGCCCAGCAACTCAGCTGCCTCAGTTGCTGGCCACGGGGACTATTCCGAGGTCCGACGTCCAAGGTTCGGCTCGCCGGAGGCGAGCCTCCGGAGCCGTTCCAGCCGGTCCGGCTCGTTCGCTACCAGCCACGGATCGCTCCCCAGCAGCTCGGCCGCGCTGGCGAAGTGAGGCCGGGCCTCGTCCCCGCGGCCCATCTCGAGCAGGATCTCGCCCAACTCTTCGCTGTTGTAGCCGTCTTCGTCGTGGCCCGCCGCCGCCATGTCGGCCTGCAACGAGAGCTGCTCTTCCAACGCCTCGTCCAACCTCCCCAACGAGCGCTTGACCCGGGCCACCGTCCACCGAGCGATGAACAGGCCGCCCTCATCACCCTGCTGCTCGCGGAAGGCGACACTGCGCACGAACAGATCGAGGGCTTCGTCGAGTCGACCGGCGTCGTGCTCCGTCCATCCCATGTTGTTGTAGAGCGAGCCTTTCCACCGCTGTGCATCGGGATCGTCGGACGACTCAGCCAGCGCCAACGCTCGTCCGTTCCATTCCATCGCACCGGTCCCGTCTTCGGTGATCGCCACCATGTGGGCCGCGTCCACCGCCAGACCGTCGATGCCGAGCTCCCGAGCCAAGTTCCAAGCCGAGACGAAGAGCGGCCGAGCCGCACCGCGGTCACCGCTGCTGTGGGCGACCCGCCCCGACTCGAGCAGCCACCGGACCCGGGCAGTGTCGGGTTGGTCTGGCAGCGCTTCCTCCACCTCCTCGAGGACCAACTGCGCTTCCTCGAACTCCCGTTGCAGCGCCAGCGACCGGGCGAGCTGGGTCTGGAGTTGGAGCCGGGCGTCGAGGTGCCTCACACCGGCCTCGAGCATCTCGACGAAGGTCCGCTCGGTTCCCTCAGGGTCGTTGTAGTTCCAGATGTCGTGGAAGAGGACGGGGGAGGGCATGCGGCCAGCCTACGGCTAGCCGCACGACTCTCCCGCACCGCTGTTGGGGCCACCCCCCTACCTCCGGCCTCCCAGAGCCTCGGCCGCAGGGACGGCGTGTTCAAGTGGTGGT